>WNGD01000003.1_pt1 | contig 156961 bp, 148 predicted proteins | sample 5400671 | NCBI WGS metagenome assembly WNGD01 (sample SAMN13153369, study PRJNA577476) | soil metagenome | isolation source: 40 cm soil or saprolite under grassland replicate 2 | place: USA:California | collected 2016-06-15 | reverse complement strand
CTGAGATAGAGGCTCTTGTGCTCTTGCCGCAGGTGTGTTGTATACCCACCGAGGAGGCATACGAGGCATGGTACGCCCGCGCCTGGAGTGTTGGGTATAGTGATGCGTCTACGCTCTCAGAACACGAGATCACGATGGTATTGGTAGCGCTTCCACTCAAAAGCCGTCCCATCGATGATGCGCTGGCTTTCATCAAAGAAACCTTTGCAACCGAAGGGCGAGCAGCTTTGAACGATCTCTATGCACGCATGACCTCTACATTGATAAATTGACATCTATCACTCAGGTGTGAAGTGGAAGGGAATGGAAGATGAGTGATTTAGTTTTGGGGATTTTGGTGAAGGGCACTGACCAGTCCGGGCCGGCCTTTGCCAAAATCAACCAGTCCTTTGCCCAGGCCAAGGTGGCTCAGGAGCGAGTCAAGGTCGCGACCGACCAGGCCAAGTTGGCCTATGACCGCTTTATAGCGACCTCAACCAACGTCAAATCGACCCAGCAGCAGATGAAGATTGCTGCCGACCAGGTCGCCGTTGCCCTGGATCGCCAGAAGGTAGCCGAGGCCAATGTGGCTGTAGCAGCCGAACGCGCTCGCGTTGCACAGCAGCAAGTCGCCAGTGCCATGCGCGAGGAAGCCAGCGCCGCCGGGTCGCAAACGAGCGCCAATGAGAAATCAAACTTTTCCTTCTCAGAAATGGGCTCGCGCCTCTCCATGATTATGATGGGCATTCAATCCTTCATCGGCATGATACAGGGGGCTGCGCGGGCTGTGATCGGGCTGGCGCAGGCCATGACCACAGATAATGCTGCAATGGAGCAGGCCGATATCGCCTTTACCCACCTCTTAGGCAGCGCCCAGGCCGCAGGCTCCTATCTCCAGAAACTGTGGGATTTTGCCGCCAAAACGCCCTTTAACTTCCCTGAGTTAAAAGACGACGCTCAGCTGATGATTGCCTTTGGCTACTCTGCCAAAAACGTGATCCCCTATCTCACTGATATCGGGGATGCAATGGCCGCAATGGGCAAATCACAAGATGTTGTCAAGCAAGTCGTCAACGTCTTCGGGCAAATCCATGCAGCCGGGCAGCTCTACTCGCAAGATATGATGCAACTGGTGAGTACAGGCATACCCGTCTGGAAGATTTTAGCTGATGGGATGCATAAGACCGTCGCCCAGGTCAGGCAACTCACCTCGCAGGGCCTTATCCCTGCTGATAAAGCGATCCGGTTGTTGCTCGATGGGATGCATAAGCTCTATGGCGGCTCCATGCAAGATCAGGCGAAAACCTTCAACGGCCTGATCTCGACCCTGCAAGATAATCTTCAGGCTGCTTGGATGGCCTTCACCGGCCCAGGATTTGATGCAGCAAAAAAGGCACTGAGCAAGCTCGGTGATCTGGTGTCTTCGCACCAATTTCAGAACTTTGCGCGTATGCTCGGCCAGGCCATTGCGCCCGCGCTCAGAACGATAGCCGCTGACGTAGGCAAGGTGGCAGATCGCTTCAAGCATTGGCTCTCCAACAAAAAGAATGTGCATGACTATGCGGAACTGGTGAAGACCCTTGCAGCTAATATCCAGAAGGTAATCCAACAGCTTGGCCCGGCCATTGATGATTTCATGGCATGGAATAAGCAGATTGGGCTCATCAATGGCGATTTGAAAGATACAAAAGGCCAGATCAATGACCTGGGGGATGTCATTAGCTCGATGATCCCCATTCTCTTCGCTTTCATGAAAGCAGGCACATTTGTGATCGAGATGCAGATGAAAGCCTGGGGGCTGCTCTTTGCTTTTGTCAAGGCCGGGATAAATTTGGCGATAGCAAGCTACAATCTGGTAGCAGGCGTGTTGGGGTTGCCCAAACTCACCCAGGTCTCCGCGACGGTGCCTGAGGCCGGTGGGTACGGTGGAAGCAGTTCAGGTAACTTCGGCCTTCCCCCTGGCGGTGGACCCGGTGGAGGCCAGGGCCTCTCTAGCGGTGGCCCTGGTGGAGGGACTGGCGGCATTGGTGGCGGCACCGGTTCAGGTCGCAGTAAATCGGGCCATTCGGGGCAGAGCCATCCCATCTCCTCGGGCCGGAGCGGCAGCTCCTACAATGGTCAGTTCATACTGGTGAACAATATCCAGATCTTCACCGATGCCAAGGGGGGCCATGACCTCTATAAGATGCTGCTCTCACGCCTTGAACGCGATCTGCGCCGTAGTGGGCAAATCAGCAGTATGTTGAGCGGTGGGAAAGCTGCATAGGTTGCCTGGGTGCTGTACAATGGGCTCATCTTATAGTTGGACCCTGACACATCTCCCCCACCCTACCAGGGCGGGACCCAATGTGAGAACCGAGGCGGCTGGCAATGCTGGCCGTCTCTTTTTTCAATGTTCGGCTGGTGTAATTTTCCCTGCGCGCAGGATATCTTCGCCCTGTTTAACCACGGCTTCAATGCTCTTGGTAGCATCGGCAAAGAGAAACAGGGGGTAATCTGGATCACTTGCCCGTTTAAATAAGACCCACGAGATAAGGGGGGCAAAGCGGCGCCCTTTGTTAAGTTCAGGGATGGCAAGAACTTGTTTGCCATATCCGGATATGTTCATAAAGAGGTCAATGAGCAAGGCTGTACATTCCATGCAGCCGAATTGTGTATGCTGCACTTGCGGAACATCCTCAATCTGATCTTGAGTGAGCCTATTCCACGCATCCTGCTCATAGTTTTTGGCATCAATGATGCCTGGAGGTTGTTGCTCAAAGACCTGTAGCATGTTCAAATAGCAATCGTGTTGATAAGCAGCCATATATCTTTTCCCGCGATGCCAGGCCACGCAGTAGTCACAAATCTGGTTTTGCTCGTTCTTGTACTGCTTGATCCACTCGATGATGATCGGCTTGTATTGAGCAGGAGCATGCTTCTTCATTGCTCGTTCCTTTGCGTGCCTCGGTTAGAATACTACAACCCTATCTCCTGTTTTTGCGTCCGCCTCATTATACCCTTTTTACTCGGTGTGACCCGCGACGACACGATTGTAGACGCGCAGCCGTTTTTCGTCATGACGATTTAGCAGCCCGCGAAGTTGCCAAAAGGAAACGGCAAGCATAAAGGAAGGACATGCCTCAGATCCATTCCCTTATGCCTGCCGTCTCCATCGACTAGTGAGTTGCATTACAGGCCCAAAAGGTTTAAAATCGTGAGCAGAAATCCGGCAGCCGTGCCGAGTACCGCTAAAAACTTAAGAAAGCTTTTAATTGGTTCCATGACTGCTCAACCTCCTTTCGAAATTGATGGCTACATTCACCTTCACTTGCTGCGTTTGGTAGTGCTAGGGCGTTTTGTAGCAGTAATAGAACGCTGCGTACCAGCATCAGAGCGCTTCTTCCGCCAAGTTCCGTCGCTATTGCGGGTCCTTGGCAGTTTCCCGCTACTGACATACGGTCCTTGGCGGGGACCAGCACGCCGGTCAGTCGTCATACGCTTTTCCTCCTTCCTGATATGTTCTTCCACTGCAACCACCACCTCGCTATTGAAAGAACGTCTGTTTCCCTCAGCTATCCGCTTTAGACTGGCAGCAACCTGAAGCGGAAGATACAGGGTTGTCTTTTTCGTACCGTCCATGATGGTATTCTAGCATTACCAAACTACCTTGTCAATAGCCTTTTCAAGGCGTCTGACATCGTTTGAAAGTACGTCCATCATTACAAAATAACTCTATCAAACGGCTTTCCAAGCCACCTTACGCTAACACCATCAGCGATTTATTTAGTGATTTATCGAATCATGTGCAGATTCCGCCAGCAGAATGTGGTGATTTACAATCACACAATTCCCGGCGTACACGCATCTCGTGGGGGCGGGTTATTGGATTGGCCTATTCCAGTATCACACCTTCGTTCGCGATGGCAGCCGCTTTGATGTAGCGAAGCGGTGTTTGCAGATTAGACCATCCACCCGCCTGCTTTAAGCGGTCTAGCGGCGTACCATGATTTGCGGCGCGGGTCGCCCACGAGTGCCTACAATCATGCGGTGAGAGGCCCTGTATACCGACCAGCTCACCCAGGGTCCTCACCCGCTCCTGCACACTAGTGATCGCCAGGTCAAAGAGCGATTCCTGTTTTGCTGGCAGCGTTGCCAGATAGGCCCGGGCAGCCGCCAGGGTATCATCGGTCAAACGGTCGGTTTGTGGCTCGTCTACTTTCGGGCGATAGAAGGTGATCTGCCTGGCGCGCAGAGCAATCTGATTTCTCTTGAGAATGACGATCTCACCGACGCGCAACCCATGATCCAGGAGCAGGCACATCAGCAGGGCGTCACGCTTGGCGAGAAAGCCTGTCTGTGGATGCTTCAGGGCTATGACCAGTTCAGGTGCAATATCGACCGCCAGGGCCTTTTTATAGCCGATACGGGCGACCTCCCGCCGAGCGTCAATATTGCGGGCCTGCTTGCGCTGGATGCCCTTGACGCCTTGAATATGGGTGTGGGTGTCTACGTCTAGGATGCCAGTATTATAGGCCAGGTGGCAATATGCCTTGACCGTTGCCAGCCTCACATTGATCGAGCCGATAGCATAGCCCTGCAGCTGCTGCCACTGAATGAATGCTTCAAGCAGGCCCGCTGTGATACCGCGCCAGGCGTCCAGATCGTTGTAGAAGTCGCCCGGCTGCACACCGACGCTGTGCAGAAACCTGGCGAAGGTGAGCAGATCGGTTTTCTGTCGTCTGATCGTCTCATCGCGCAGGCCTGCTTGATAGCGCGTCAACCTGGTCGCCCGCGCATACTCATCGGCAAGAGCAGAGACACCGGCGAGGCCTCCACTTGGTGACTGTATGATGGCCCTCTCTTCGCTCATCGTATGTCACTCCTTCTCAGTGGGCGAAAAACAGGCAGTATGAAAAAAGGAATGTGGCTATACTTGCTTGCGAATTCATCCGCATCAATCTCCCAGGGTTGATTTTTTGCCCTATCCTCTTCACCTTCAATCCCAGCATTCACAGCACTACAACACGACAATTTCAGACAGTGTTGTAGGTGATGCCTGGTCTCATGCAAGAACGTCTGATGCAAAGTCTCAGGTGTATGACACTTCCTAGGCCTCAGGAAAATTGCAGCAAATTTGTGGGGTGGATCATATGGTCGGTAGAATCCTAGAGTCGTTTTATTGTCTCTCTCCACATACTCCCTGCACCGGTGGAAGTAAGCACCGCCTTCCTTCAAATCGACACTCCCCTTAAAATGCGAGCAGGTGAAATCAGTAATTAAACGAATGTTGAGCCGTTTGATATCATGCTCACTCAACCCCTGTTCTCTGAGAAACTGTTGGTAACTTGCCTTTTCGAACTGATATTCACAATAGGGGTAGCGCCAAAAGGCATCTTCATAACAGGAAAAGCGCATAGTGAGGAATCCCATCCTTTCAACTTCATCCATTGGCAGAGCCTTAACCATACGGTATAATGGATTATCTTACCTAATCCATTATACCGTACACTTGTTCTAACGTCAACCATAAGCCAAATTAGAACATTTGCTGCCAAATGTTCTAATTGCCGACTGCGCAGGGGCAAATCAGAATATGCTACACTAGAACCATCCAGAGAAAGGATTGTGCCATGGTGTCACAAGAAGACTACCTTGAAGACCTCTATGGGCCGCTTGCCCGCTTCAGCGAACATAAGCGCGGCGATATGATCACCTACCGCGACATTGAAACCGGCCTCGTCAAAACAGGCACCATCCTATGGGTGTGCTCGCCCGCCAGGATTGGTGATCGAGATGTAGGGCTCACCTACATGGTAGAACCTCCTGGAGGTGGCTGGCCTGCTTGTGTGTTCCCTTCAGATGTTGTGCTCTCATCCACATAAAAAAAAGCCGATGCAGTTCTATCCTGCACCGGCTTTTCAGATCGTTGGCAATGTTCACCAGTGGCCAACAGCAAAAATCATCAATCACGCATGGGCATGCGTCGCCCAATAACACGCCCGCTGGGAGGCGGCTGCGCTTCTAACACCTCCTCAATCGTGATCTCACCTTTACAAATCGGGCAAAGACGCACGCCAGAATGCCAGCCCTTCAAGCGATGCTCTAAGCGCCTGCCACCGCGCCACGTGCGAGCAACAACAAAGGTGATCCCGGCCTCACGCGCGACCTGGGTGAGCCGTGCGCCGGTGCCTTTGCGGTGCTGAGCGAGGCGGGCTCCTACATCCTCAGCACAGCCAAGATAGTGCCTGGCGTGCTTGTAGGGCTCTATAAAGTGCAGCAGGTACACCCGTTGACGCAGGAGGTGCGCGGGTATAGAATCGAACATAGAAAGTGCCTCACTTTCTGCACTGTGGCCCGCGCGTCTTCTTGGCAGGGGAGCGCGGGCTTCGTGCTGCTAGGAGACTACCACCAGGAGCCGTCTGCACACTGGTGAGTGATGTTACGCTCCTGGTCGGCTTCGCGCAGGAGTGCGCCGTCATCGAACATCTTGTTCCAATCGATGCGCCTGGCCTGGTGGCTTTGCCCATCTTCGTCGGTGTAGGCAAATGTGCGAGCGTGCTTCTTCTTGCATTCGATGCAGCGGGTAGGCTGGTCGCTATCGCTCATGACGCACAACGTGCAGATGGTGCGCTGGCAGTCGGTACAGATGACCAACTCAACTTCAGGGTCAACGCCCTGGACCGCATTGCAGCGCTGGCATATGTTCATCGATGTTCCTTTCAGGTGAGGTAGGGGAGCCGGTTGCCCGGCTCCCCGGGTGACTAGCGAAGGAGTGAGAATGGGCGAGGTGCGTAGCGCTTCAGATCGCGCTGGACCTCTGCCTCTGTGGGCTGGAAGGGTTGAGCGTTCATCACGCGCTGGAGCATCTCTTGCTCAGCCAGGCGCTTCTGAGCCAGCGCCTCGGCCTTCTTCAGATCGTGGTACTGGCGATTGTGCTCAACCACCGCGCGGATGTGCCAGCAGGTGTGTCCGTTCTGATTGGCCTTGCAGGTGCAGGAGAGGCGATTGAAATGCTTGTTGTAGCGGATTTGGTAGGTAACGGTGATGTCCGTTGCGCTCTGGCAGAGGTAGAAGGTTTCGCCGGTGTTCTCATTGATGACGCGAGTCACCATGTCGAGCTGCTCAGGGGTAACGCTGTACTTCTTGCTTGTGGTTGTCATGTGATATACTTCCTTTCGTAGGCACCGCTCAAGGGTCTCAATCTAGAAGCGGTGCCTCAACTTGGAGCGGCCTTCGGGTCGCTCTTCCTTTTGCCTTTTTCAGTTGTTCGGGGAGGTTGTCTATCGCCGCGTCCCGGCTCGTTTTTCCCGTCCCCTTCACTGATCTAATAATAACATATATACAACTAAAAGTCAACACATTTTCAACCAATATTTATCTAATTTAGGATATTCGTTGAAAATTGGTTGACTTTCTGATGTTTGTGTGTTACTCTTAGGAAGAGGATGAAACATCACGGAAAGGGAGGTGAACCGGATGTACAAAGTGTTCGAGGTTCCTGGCGGCTATGAAATATTCTGGTGCCCGTCTGCACCTATCCATTTTAACGACAAGATTCCTTATGATGGGAAGGTGTATTCAAAGAAGCAAGCAGCATACAGACGGCTCAAGCAGTTAAACGAACGGCTTGCAGCCAAAGAGAAGCAAGCGAAGGAAGCAGCGTAGCCCGCTGTGCAGCGTCCGCTTGACGGGGCCAGCGCTGCACAGCCACAGCTATTGACACAGTATATCGCAGCAGAGTAGACTCTGTACAGAGTCTTTCTTAGGGGTGAAGACAGTCATTGGTCCAGGGGTGCAACGACGCTGCGCCTGCAGACGCCGCTGTTCGTCCTCTGGCGAAGAACGCTGCCAGAAAGGCATGTTAGCCTCCTTTGTAGTGTCAAGTGGCCAGGAAGGCCGCTCCTACAGCGATTCTCATATCAAAAATCGCTCAAGTGCTGCGCGGGCCTGTGCGCTGTTGGCTGCTACCTGCGCTAGCCCTCCGGCGAGTTCTTCAATCCACTGCTCCACCAGTATTTGTTCGGTCTTGAGTACGATGCCACGCACTACTTTTGCGCGTTGTGCCAGCAGTGGCCCCTGCCGTTCCCTGCCGATGCGATATTGATAGTCGCCCAATGATACAGCAATCTCCTTCACGGGATGCTCGCGCGAAAAGATGCCGCTCTGCCGCGTCACTGTCGTATGCTGCGGCAGCGATCCCTCCAATTTAACGGCAAGCGCCTCTAAAAATGCTCTGGCATCCGTGTAATCAGAACGGAGTGATGCTGCAAACAACTCCATCCGCAGTGGCTCAGAGAGTTCATCATTCATCCTACTGTCCTTAACGTGAAACTATCTTCCTTATCAAATGGGCATAATCAAAGCGTCCAATGTGACTCCTACAGTTGTGTATTATAGCACTTTGGTCTCAGGCCACTAAAAAGTCGCTCGTCTCACTCTACCATGCTTTGGCGGCTCGGAGAAAAACAACTCCTGTCTCTATTACTGTCAGAGCTTGCTCGACCGACGCCTCAGCGGGATAGTAGGCCTGCACGGGTTGATAGAATGCGCGGATTGCTTGCCTTTCAAAGCCAAAAAGTGATGCTGGGATGCCGGTAACGTTCATTTCTTTCATGAAACGGAGAGCTTTTCAAATGCTTGGGTGACGAACCATCTATGTCTTTCTCGCATGGTTTTTTCTGTGGTGACGTCTAGACCCCATTGGGCAATTTGAGCAACTGGCCGCAAAGCGGCGCAGAGATCCCAATACGGGAGGTGTGTGAAATCGATGGTGGTCATGGATTGATACTGGTGAGTGAAACGCTGCATGGCATCGATGCCGAATGCCCACAGAATTTCGAGTCGACTATTGGCAACATCCGCGAGGGGATCTCCTACCGCCGCGTCCTCCCAGTCGATGACAGCCACCAACTGCCCATCCCTCCATAGTATATTGCCAGGCCAAAAATCTCCATGGAGCAACACCGATGTATTGCGCTGAGGGAACGGCCAGACAGCTTCCAAAGTATCCCGAATCTGCCCTTCGCCTAACGATTCATCTACTCTTGTCGGTCGCTCTCTCAAGTTTTCGACATATCTTTTTTCGATTTTCGGCAGAAAAGACAGGTCCAGCTTCGAGCCATCTATACAGTGAATCCTGGACAGATGCGTGGCGAGCTGAAGGAGGAGATCGGGCAAATCAGCAGGTGCGAACTCCGACTTTCCCTCGATGTATTCAATGACGAGGTACGGCGTGTAAAAAATCTCGCCGGACTGATCGAGGTAATAAGGCTTCGGCGCTGCCAATCCTACCGAATGCACGAGTTGCAAGAGCTTGAATTCGTCTGCTGCTATCTGCGGGTTGTGTTTGAGATCCCTGGCACCATGCCGGCGTACAATCATTTTTTGCGTCAGGCCATCAGGTCGCAGAGTCTCAAGCGCCGTCACCTGCGCGGAGACTCCTCCTTTCAACTCCCATGTGCGAAGTAGCTTGCTTTGAGGATCAATCTTTTGAAACACTTGCTCAAACTTGTTGTCTTCTTGTGATTCTGTCATTCATGTATTATAAAGGACGGGACTGTGTTTTGCTTGCGCACGCTGATTAAGAAACGCCCCGTTGTTCCTTATGATTGTCAAGATCAGCCCATGCTGGCTATTGGCTTGAAGGTTGCGGAGAATGCGTATCAGTGATACAACTAAGCTTAATATGCGCCGGTATATAATTATATAAGAAACGAGGTTATACATTTCATGGAAACACCCGCAGAGACCAGCATCTGGCCCTTCATCACCCACATACAGTCGCTGGCGGATGACCCTGTTGCTGCTGCCTCCTACGCAGAAAGCTACCTTGCAGCTCATGCCGGGAGCTTTCCTCTAGTAGAGGGCAATACGGCTCACTTCATCTACAAGAAGCAGCCAGGTACGATCGTTGGTGTCGGCGGCGAATGGAATGGCTACGATGCGCGCAGGGCGATGATGGAGCCGATAGGCGCTGGTCTCCTGCACTACCAGTATGACTTCGAGCAGGATGCTCGCCTCGACTACTTCTTTTTTGAGTATGATACTGATAATTCACCTGACCTGCTCTCTGACCCACGGGCCATCAGGCTTGATGACATGCGTCCAGTGCTTGACCCGCTCAACCGGCGTTTTGGCGAGTCGGGCTTCGGGCCGCGCAGCGAGTTAGCAATGCCCGCCTACCAGCGCCCGGCCATTACCAGGGAGCAGTCTGGTCTGCTGACTGGTGTGCTGCGCGAGGAAACCATCAATAGCAAGGCACTCCAGCAGGAGCGTGCCTACAGCGTCTACTTGCCACCTGCTTTCGCCGCGGGTGTCGAACCTTACCCCAGCATCTACTTTCATGATGGAGGTGATTACCTGAGCATGGGCAAGGCTCTCACAATCCTTAACAACCTGATAGGTATAGACGCTATTCCAGCGGTAGTAGCCGTGTTTGTGCCACCCGTGAACCGTGAAAGCGAATATAACTGCGATGACCGGCACGTCAGCTTCTTGTGCGATGAGCTGCTACCGGAGCTACAGAGACGGTACAACCTGAGCAACGACCCGGCGAAGCGAGCGGTTATTGGTCCATCGCTGGGCGGTCTCATCTCCCTCTATACTGGGAAGCAGCGTCCAGATCTCTTCGGGCTGGTGGGAGCGCAATCCAGCGCTGTGAAGAGCTTGAATGGCCTGGATATCTTCGATGCACGCGTGGCTTATGCAGTTGAACCGCGCCTGCCGCTGCGCCTTCATCTAGTGATCGGCAGCTACGAAGATTGCTTCAGTACCGACGAGCAGGGCAATTGCAGTGACCTGCTCAATCCGGTGCGGGAGTTTCGCTCGATACTGGAGCAGTGCGGCTATCCCTACCGCTATGCCGAACATCACCAGGGTCATAGTTGGAGCTTGTGGCGCGACACCCTGGCCAGTGCGCTCACCTATTTCATTGGCCTGGGCTCGTAAATACCAGGTACCCTCGCTGGCTGGTTTCCTGTACTGAAGTACAGCCTGGTTCCTGGCATATCGTTCGATGCTAAAAGGTGGAGGTTGAATTAAACTGTCATGGACCCCATGCATGCATGCGGGGGCATCCCTGCCGTAAGTTGGTGAAAATATTTTTCAGGCTGCCAGGAGGCTTAGAATGAACTTAGAAACCAGGAGACTGGGCCAGAGCGACCTGGAAATTACCAGGGTAGGTATCGGCACGGCTCCCATCGGCTCCACTCCTGACTGGAGGATCTACTGGGGACATCAAGATGAAAACGCTGCCATACGCGCTATTGAAGCAGCCATTGACCTTGGCGTCAACTGGATTGATACGGCTCCCTTCTATGGCTGGGGACGAGCCGAACAAATTGTAGGCAAAGCCCTACAAGGTAAACGTGATAAGGCATACATCTTTACTAAGTGTGGCACATTACGCGATGAGCAGGGAGTAGAGAGCGAAAACCTCACCCGGGAGAGCATCCGGCACGAAGTTGAGGCCAGTCTGCGCAATTTGCGCACCGACTATATCGATCTCTACCAGTTTCATGATCCCGACCCTTACACTCCTATCGAAGAGTCCTGGGCAGCTATGCAGGCACTCATCGTGGAGGGCAAAGTACGCTTCGGCGGCTTATCCAATCACACGGTCGATCTCATGGAACGAGCCCTATCGGTAGCGCCGATTACTTCAAATCAACACCAGTATAATATGCTCAACCGGGACATTGAATACGATGTCTTGCCTTTTTCGCAGCAGCATGGTATAGGCGTATTGTGCTGGTCACCACTCGCCAGTGGGTTTTTAGCGGAAGGTTTTGACCTGGATAGCCTTGATCCACATGATTTCCGGCGTAGGCGCCGCTATGCCCAGGAGCCGGCGTATTCGAGGCTTAAACAGGCACGGAGTACGCTTGAGGCTATTGCCCGGGACCATCACAAAAAGCTGGTTGACCTGGCAATTGCCTGGGTCCTGAGGCAGCCTGCTGTGACGGGAGCGATCGTTGGTATCCGCAATGAACGGGAGGCAATGGAAATGGCAGGTGGTATCAACTGGAAGCTCACGGAGCCAGAGATACAGGCCAGTGAGCATGCTCTAACTCTCGTATCATAATCTCCTGGCAGCTTTATCAAGGATGAAAACGGTATCTCGCTCGTATGCCGTTACCTCGTTAGCAGCGATGGTCGGAGGGCGCTGCCCGGAATGTTCACTTGAGTCGCCTCTTAACTCAAAAGCCGCGACCCTTAGCGCAACGGGGATGCTGGTGTCGATCAACACATTGCCGACCTTGCCTAAAGATGTGCCTTTCTCGCTCTTAACGTTGTAAGTGAGCAGATTACGGCCTAAAAGCAATGCTGGCAGGCGGCCATCGCTTCTTTCTTCGGCCAGCATTTGCTCGTTTGCTATGGTGATCCTGTCTTGCTCAATTGAGCTAATTGCGCATGCCTGGAGTTCGCGATAACCAAGCACGCCTGCTTTGACGCGTAGTGCGCGTACCGCGTTCGACTCTGGCTCCAGGTAGAAATCTTCTACCGTTCCAACTCTTTTGCCACCTGTCACTACTGTTATCCCGTACAGGTCCGTCCATTTTCTTATAGACTTGTATTTATCCATATATCCGCTCTCCAATACCTGCCTTCCAAAAGTGTTCCGATGGAGCAGTCTGCCTTACCTGTAGTCACTGCACATCTTTGGTTTTACCGTGCGCTAAATAGGGAAGTTCTTTGCAGAGGCGCAAATGCTTGTAGGTCAGCACCTGCAAGCAACTGTATAGTCTCCCATCATTGTACACTATGTTGCGACGAATGTGCCGTTTATTTTCCCACCTCGAGACAGGAATGCACGGAAAATATTACTATCGGGCTGGGACGGTAGCCCTACGAGCTAATATATGTTAGGAAAGAACCCGGATGTGGGCCAATTGCGGGGTGATCTTTGGAACAATAGGAGCATTTGCCGGGGAAAGGACATGAGTTTCTACTATTTGCTGGATAATGAAGAGCACAACAATTGGCCGTTCTCATAGCAAATGATAATGTCACTAACGGCCAATTGCTTCCTGAATAACACTTACTTTGAAGGGCTCAATAGCTTGTGGAATAGGGCAAAGAGCAGGAAAGTGGGAGGCCACTGGCCCATGAAAGTGCCCCAGTCGCGCTTGCCTACTATGAACAGGCTTGCCGAAATAATAATGGATGCTAGCGCGCTCCAGTACCATATCTCACCGGGGACCCGGTCAGTGATGAGGAAGTACTGATCTTGCATCTGTTTTGCGGTGCTGGAAGCCGACTCTACTTTAGTAGCCATACGTTGATGTCCTTTCTATCTTATACTGTTCTGTACATATGAGTCTGATTGTTGTCTAAGTGGGACTTTTTTGAAGTCGCTTCGTTGAGATAGTGAGAGTAACGACTCAATCACACTCACCTCCCGTGCGAGATATCCCACAGGGGTCCCTGAATCTAGTATAAATGCCTCGAAAAATGGGGGAATGCTTTCTTTACGCTGACCACCATGCAAACAAGCTTACTCTGGCAAACCTGTAAGTGCATGCTCAGACAAGTTGAAAAAGCGCAATTCTGCTGTGATGGTTCTACCCCAGCCAGGGATTTATGCTATGATAGTGCAGAAAGAAAATACTGTTACCCTTCTGAGGAGTCAATTATGGACCTGGTGCCAGCGGTGGCTACACGTCTACTGCTTGTGCGGCATGGACAGACGCATAGCAGTCGCGATGATACTTTCTGTGGTATCACCGAGGTGCCTCTCACACCGGTTGGTTGTTCCCAGTCGCAATGCTTGGCTGAGCGACTGCGGCGTGAGCATGTGGACGCCCTTTATTGCAGTCCACAGCAACGGGCTCAAGAGACTGCTGCATCCATTGCTCGCACCCTGGAGATGGAGATACAGACACGATTTGCGCTGCGCGAGATGGATTTTGGTAAGTGGGAAAATCGCCTGCGTGCTGATCTCGCCCGGGAGTATCCGCACGAATTGGAGGAATGGGAACGTGGCTCGTGGATGGCTCGTCCCCCAGAAGGTGAAACACAGCAGGCGGTGATTGACCGCATCGTTCCCTGCATCATCGAAATGCTGGCTGCTCATGTAGGTCAAACGGTTGTCGTCGTCAGCCATAAATCGGCTCTACGCTTGTTGATCGGGCACCTTCTCAAGATGACGCCTCCCGAAAGCCGCAACCTGCGCCTGGACCCGGCGAGCTTATCGGAGCTGCGCATTACCGGAGATCAGGTTGAACTTGTCCTCTGTAACGATACCAGCCACCTGTCGATACAACCATAGAGGGTGCCTTCCGGGATTTATGCAGGAGTTATGCTCTAATTTTGCGGCTTTGACCGTTCTCTGGCTCGCTTCGCTTCCAGGAGCTTTTCGGTCACTGAAATTTCTGGCTGCTGCTTCTTTTGAGATGCGACCTGTTTTTTCTCACGTTTAGCCTCTTGCTTGTTCGACTGCACCTGATCGGCCGTTAGGCTGGTTTTTGGCATCCCACGCGCAGAAACTTTGGGTTTGACGTTCAATACGCGGCTCCGGCGCTCTGCCCGGCGAGCGCGTATTATGCCAAGAGGCGTTCCATCGTTAATCACACTGCCCGCAGCCTGGGTTGCAAGCGACTCACTGCGCACGCCAAGATGTGTAGCCAGCCAGCGGTAACCCACTGCGAGGAACTCCAGGCTCGACAGGCGCCGCAGCGCGATATCTACCGGCAACAAGAGCGCTGCCAGGGCGAACAACAAGAAGGTAATGGACAGAGCCGCGTACACCGGGGGGAGATTCGGCGTGAAAGCTGCGGCGCTATCCCCAGGCCCGAGAATAGTCCCGCACCCGTTGCTGCCACCAGGACCAAGAGAAACGAGGATGGACCCGCCTCCGCCATGAGTGAGAAGCTTTAGGAAGCACAGGTTGGTCCCGGTGTTGTGGAATTCGGGTGAGTATGGCACCACCAGGCCGGTGGTGGCACTTAACTGGCTGGAACTGCCGGTATTGTTGTTGCTTCGTGCCTGCCAGGTCACATGCAAAAGGTAAGCTCCAACTTGCTCGATGGGAAAGTTCCCTTCCCAACGTCCTGGTGCCGTGGGTTGCAGCGTTATCGCTTGTTGTGATAGGTCAGGAGCAACTATTCTTGCCTGCACCTGCTGCTGGCTGGAGGTATTCACCGAGGTTCCGGGGGGAAGATCCACAATTACATGCCCGCTGCCATTGGCTATATCACCATTCACAATGAGCTGGCTATCGGGCGTGGGCAATGTCCAGGTGATCAGGTTGGCCCACCAGCGAGCGGCATTGCTCCAACGCAGCCAGTTTGCCGTCCAGAGTCCCAGAGCATCACTGGTCCATGCCGCGACTCGGCCAAGACCATATTGCCAGACAGCAAGTAGGGGATCGTCACGATGACTGATGAGCACCAGTTGGGCAGCCGCTTTGGGTGTAGTTGCTACATAACCATTTAGTTGTGGCAGCGGACCCAGCCCTGTCAGGATGGGGTGAGACCCGACGATGGCCGGGACAAAGGGCTCTTCGACGATTGCCCTCCGGGCAGCCTGCCGTGTTTCCTTGAGCAGAATTTGTGGAATAGAGTTGGGATTATCGGCTTGATAGAAGCGCCCTTTTCCCCAGGACGCGATCTGCTGCATTACGCCCAGTTCCTGGTAATTGTTTGCATTGGTGGCAACCGTCGAGACGGAGATATGCTCTCGCGCCATTTTAAGTACCTGTGTCGCGTAGCTGTCGAAGGCATCACCGTCCCCCAACAAGATTACATGCTTGATTTTCGCATTGCTATGCAGGAGCACTGATTCCGCGTTGACCAGGTCTGGCAGGTAACTGCCGGGATCATTAGGGTTTAGCGCGTCGATGGCCTGGTCGACGGCCGTTTTATTTGTGACATGCTGCATAGGGATAGCAAGGGTACCGTATGCTGCTGAGACACCGATATAGTCACGTGGTGTCAAGAGGCTAACAACTCCCTTAGCGGCCTCTTTGGAGATATTCACTCCCATGTCGCTCTCCAGGCTCTCAACGATGAGCACAACAGCGATCGTGGGAGTATCTTTGTGCTGGGGTATGTCCATTTTCACCGGCAGAGTTTCCTCTAGCGGGGTGTTGGCATAGCCTCCCACACCGTAGCTGTTCTCGCCTCCGCTTACAACGAGGCCACGTCCAAGGTCGCGTACAAAGGATTGGAGCACTTGCATGCGGGTAGGACCGAGATTTACTGCAGGTACATCCGCCAGTACAACAGTGGTGTAGCCAGCCAATCCCTGTAGCGTAATCGGTACCTCGCCGGGCGTAGCGACTGCGACTTTGATCTGCGTTGCCTGCAGCGCTGTGACAATGTTGTGGCCTGAACCAGGTTGACCCTCGACGACAAGTACATTCGGGGGACCCTGCACATTGATGAATGCGGCCGCTTCGTTATTCTGGCTGATGGTATCCAGCGGCGCTTCCAGTGTAATACGAAAAGTATGGAAACCAGGTGGCGGAGCCAACAGGCTGAAGGTGACTTCTTGTTCACCGCCGTTCAGGCGCAGCGATTGCTGTAATAAGACCTTCTGATCAAGATAAAGTCGGAGTGTAACCTGTTCCGATACCGTGCTGAAGATTTTGGCGTGAAGCAGAAAACGCTCGTTGGTGCGCAATGCAGTTGGCGCTTTAAGGCTGTCAATGCGGGCCTCCGCTCCGCTGAATGTGGGCAGAGGAACAATATCCAGTCGAATCCCCTGCTGTTGCAGCAGTTGTGCTTCCTGTAGAGCATCTCCTATGTTTTGCTGACCATCGGTTAAAAGCACGATACGCCGCTCGCTATCTGATGGCAGGATGGCTGCCGCGAGTTGGAGTCCTGTGGCGAGGTCCGTGTAATTGGTGTCAGGAGTGGACAAAAACTGGGAGAAGTCAATCTGGGTTCTGACCGATTGTTCGACCAGCGCATTACGACCAACTGCTACGATGCCCACTTGATCGTCTGGCCGCTTATGGCGGATGGCGTTATTAATCCAGTGTTCCATGAATGTGCGCTGCGGCGTTGTGCTGGCTGAGATATCGCCAACAAAAACCACGGCCTGCCGGGAAATCGGCAAGGCAAGTGCCGCGCCAGCCAGGGCAGAGATGACCAGTGAAAAGAGCGCCAGCCGGCAGGCCAGGATCATATAGCGCTGGGCCCTGGGAAAAGGCAGTGACATGCGTCGCCAGGCGAGAAACACCAGCATGCTGATAGGGAGTAAGAGCAATAGCAACAGTGGCTGCTCAAATACTAGCATTTCTCTTTCCTTTCGCCTTTTGCCTTTTTAGCTGACCTCTCAAGCGTTTAGTCGCCTTAGTGACGCGCTTCAATGCAACTCTGTAACGCATCTCTACCCGGTGTTGTATGCTTCCGATTGCTCCAGGCGACTTGCGCTGCATGCGCCCATTGAGACGTAGACCTGGATGATCCAGCATAGAAGTGTCTCTGGTGGGCGCCTTGCGCAGGGTATAACTGCGGCTGAAGAGCAGCCATTCTGCGCAGAGGATCAGCAGCAGGAAGGCTGCGATCCAGGGCCAGATTTCGCGCAACACTCGTGGCACGGCGGGTCCTCCCGAGTCGAAGGACGTACTATTGGCTATGGGTAGCCGGGTAGCCGGTGCCAGGCGCGATTGCCCGGGATCGAACAGGTTGATAGCGAAGGCTCCGGTCCGCACCTGGTTATGGACGTGTTGGGTCACAGAGTATATGCCAGGCTGATCTGTGCGATTAAAGGTTGCCACCGGGAATGGTGGAGCCACAATAACAGCTTGCTGGCCTGGCCCGGTGATTGTTATACGATCGGCACCTGGCCATGGCTGGATGCTGACGGGCGTATCAGGCGCGACCTGCCCATTGCCCGGAACTGGAGGTGGTAAGAACCAGTTGACCAGATTGTAGATAAGAATAGGGAAGCTCGGCTGAAGTGGCAGGTCAGAGTCGTGTAGATCGAAGCTCAGCGCGGCTATGCGCCTGTTAGCGTTTTCCCCGGCAATCAGCAGTGGCGTTTGCGGTGTGATGATTATCGACTGTGCCCATGCGGCTGCAGTCAATAAATGACTGACACGCAGCACGTGGATGCTGTTAAGATCAACCTGGCTGAGCAGGTTCTGGCTGTCGCTTCCTGCGCTGATATGATTGACGCTGATCTCAGGACCCGACCTGCCAAAGAGATAAGAGCCCGTAGGGGGATTGATGAAAAATATACTGCTGGCCGGTAAGGTCGCGGGTACATAACCGTCGAACACTGTTAGATCAAAATCGCCGACGTTTGCATGTGCATACTTACCGGGCGTGGTCTCGAAAAGGTCGATGTTGGGTTGGAGGCGCAGCGCGCTTTCGAGGAAGCTATTGCCTATAGTGACCAGCAGCACTCGACCGTGCATCGATCCGCCAACAATGGCCCATGCTTCATGATCGACTGTCATAGCATCCTGAGAGATGATGTGCGCATGCAGGAGACGAGTTGTTTGGAGCAGAGGTCCCCATTGAATTGCCCCACTTGCCCCTGCGGGGAGGACGATGGTTTGCACACTAACCAGTTTCCCGTCGGCATATAACTCTACCGGTAGTGATCGTTGCTGGTGACTGTAATTAGCGACCTGGGCAAGGGCTACCAGATTGCCCCGGATAGTGCGCGAGGCGAGTGCCAGCAGGGCGGCATTCGGAGCGTCTGTGCCGACCTGTAAATAGCGCACAGAAAAGGGGATCTGGAGTATTTGATCCGGGGGTAGGACATGACCATCCCCGATTACCAGGATTTGTGTATCAGTGTGACCGGTGGCCAACGATGTTGCCAGCGAGAGGGCTTGTTCGAGATCAGCATCTTCATTTGTAACCCTGGTGTGCTGAAGCCTGGCCATGAGGCTGTCTTTGTCCGAGGAAGCCGAGATCAGTACCTGCGGAGTACGTCCCATAGTAATAATGGAAAGATGATCATCGGGTCCAAGGTTATCGATCAAATCGGCGACGCGATTTTTTGCTTCTTCAAACCTGCTCGGAGCTATATCAGTGGCCTGCATACTGGCCGACGTTTGCAGGATGATGATAGTGTTACCGCCTATGGCACTGCGAATAAAGGTTGCTGGCCGGGAGAGGACAAGCACGATGACAATTGCTGCCAGGATTTGTAGTAACAGCAGCGGGGTAATGCGCAACCTCTGCCATGGGCGGCTGGCCTGTAAATCTTGTAATGCTTGTTGCCAGAGTAATGTGCTGCTAATCACTCGTTCTTGCCGCTTAGGGCGCATGAAATAGAGTAGGAGGATAACAGGTATGATGACGCCAAAAGCGAGCGCTGCAGGAACAAGTAAACTCATGGCAGCCCCCCCGATGCAAAGAACGGGTACACTGGCCGCGTTGGAAGCACGAGTTGCAAGATTCTCATCTCACTATCTCAACCTGTCTTAACAGTCTTTGCACTACATCAATGATAGCGGTATCACTAGGAATCATAACATATGTCATTGCATGGGTATGGGCAAATGATGCCAGTTCCTGCATAAACGCTGCGAGCCGCTGCTGGTATGCCTGTAGCACGGCTGGTGTGCTGCTTACGTCAACGCTGCCAACTCCTTCACTGTCGCGCAGGCGCCAATCACCCTGCAATTCAGGCGCAATCTCGTCAGGGGCAAAAATTTGTAAGAGCGCCACTTCCTGGCGTAACTGGCGTACCGCGCGCAGACCTGTCTGATAGCCCCCTGGAACAAGAAAATCTGATATCACAATACTAAGCCCCGGGCCCTTCACGACTCGCCCGAGATCGTACAGGCCCCGATTCAAGTCGGTTGAACCGCTATGAGGCAAGCGGCTGAGAAATTCGCCGACCGTCCAGATAGCGTGTTTGCCGCTACCGACGCGACGATGCGCTGCCAGGCGGTCGGTGAGAGCGCCAACGATGACATTGTCTTCGCACTTGAGCGCCACATAGGCAAGAGCGGCGGCCAGAGAAGTTGCCAGAGCAGATTTAGCAGGTGTGCCATGCTGCATCGAATCGGAGCAGTCGATCAGCAGCGTGACCGTGATATTTTCTTCAGCTTCGAAGACCCGTAAGAAAAGTCGTTCCAGCCGTGCATAGGCTCGCCAGTCGATACGGCGGAAGTCATCTCCCGGAGCATAGCGGCGGTAGTCTGAAAACTCCATAGAAGAGCCCGCCAGCGGAGAGCGGCGCCGCCCTGGCCGTCCTGTTGCCATTGCTTTTCGCGTAATGAGCGCCAGCTCATCCAGACGTTGTAATGTCTCAGCATCAAGTGGGAAGCGGGCCGTGCCGTTCTCATTGGGCATGAATAATTACTCCTCCGGTTTCCCCCAGGTTTTTGTGTGTTTCCATGTAAACCCTTAAGATGTTTCCGTCTCCTCGATAATCGTCTCGATCAAATCCTCCGGCGTAATACCGTCGGCCAGGCCATCGAAGTTGAGAATGATGCGATGGCGCAGCGAAGGAAAGGCAACATTTTTCAAGTCTTCAAGGGAAACGTTGTAGCGCCCCTCGAGCAGAGCACGTACTTTAGCTGTCGTGATGATAGCCTGCAACCCACGTGGGCTGGCTCCGTAGCGCACATATTTACGGACTTGTTCGGGGGCATCCTCCTGGTCCGGGTGGCTTGCCAACAGCAGGCGTACTGCGTATTCTTTGACATGCATTGCTACTGGAACGGCTCGAGCGGTCTCTATTAGCTGCTGCAATTGCTCACCTGTAGCTACCTGTTTCGCGTGCAGGGCCTGCGTGCCCACAGTGGTGTCGATAATACGTATCAGGTCTTTAGCAACAGGGAAGCGCACAAGGACTTTGAGCAAGAAACGGTCAAGCTGGGCCTCGGGTAAAGGATAGGTGCCCTCCATCTCCAGCGGGTTCTGCGTCGCCAGCACAAAGAATGGTCTGGGCAGCGGGCGTGTGGAATCTCCCACACTGACGGTACGTTCCTGCATCCCTTCGAGTAGGGCAGATTGTGTTTTGGGTGTGGCCCGGTTCACCTCGTCAGCCAGCACGATATTGGCGAAAATGGGGCCGGGTTGGAAGCTGAAAACACGCTTGCTGCCTGAAGAGGTGCTGTCTGACTGTTCACTGACAATGGTGGTGCCAACAATATCGGCCGGCATCAAATCGGGTGTAAACTGGATGCGCGCAAATTTCAATGCAAGTGCGTCGGAGAGCGTGCGCACAAGCAACGTCTTACCAAGTCCTGGAACTCCTTCCAGCAATATATGGCCACCGGCAAGTAATGCCAGGAGCAACTCGCGAATAACACGTTCCTGGCCAACGACAATCGAGCATAGCTCGTGTTCCAGTTGCTGGGCGATATCTATGAACACAGTGATATCAGCTTCGGCGGGTCCTTCATTATGAGAATCCACATCTATAATGGTGACGTCATGTCCATTTTGCGCACCCAGGTCTTCGATCTGCGCTTCTGCTTCCTGTGAAGTATGCTCGCTTTTGTTTGCCATGCTAGTGCTGCCCTTCTAATGAGTTGAAGTAACCCTGAATGAGATCTTTCAGATCAGGGGGTATGTTGCTATTGTCAATGGCATCGTGTGCCATTTGTTGGTATTGCGCGATCACTTTGGAATAAGCGACAGGCTTGCCGGGCTGAACTGTGCCATTGTTGCCTTTGGTGACAGTACTGTTTCCCGAACCTACTTGCCCCGGAACGTATACCTGGTCGTCCTTCCCCTGCTTGTTCCCTGCATTGTTGTTTCCACCAGTGCCATTATTACCCTGTCCCCGCCCCGGGTTCTGTCCTTGCCCCTGCCCTGGATTCTGTCCCTGGCCAGGATTCTGCCCCTGCCCCGGGTTCTGTCCCTGGCCAGGATTCTGTCCCTGCCCTGGATTCTGCCCCTGCCCCGGATTCTGTCCCTGGTTTGAATTTTGTCCCTGGTTCTGCCCGCTACTATCTGTAGATGGAGTGAGCGCATTGGCTGTATTTTGCAGGCCTTGTGATGCTTGATCAACACTGTTGTTGTTTGCCTGGTTGGCGCTATCCCGGGCTGCAGCGTTCTCGACAGCTTTAGTTGCATCGGAGATCTCGCTCTGGCTGCCATCGGCAACTGCCTTGGCGAGCTGGTGTAGCGCGGCGCTGAGTTGAGGATTCTGCCGAGCCTGGTTGGCGGCCTGCTCAATCTGTTGCGCCAGTTGAGCGCGCTGAGCGGGAGTCATGTTTTGAACCTGAGATGCGAGTTTCTGCAGCGCGGCATCGAGCCCCTTGTTATCGCCCCTGGCGAGCGCTTTGCCGGTGTTGCTCAAATTGGCATTAGAACTGTTCTGCAGTGACGAGCTGGCGGCTGTCCGGCCTGTAGCTTTATTGGCGGCCTGTGGGTCTCGCAACTGATTGAGCTTTGCCTGGGCCTGTGCCAGGATCTGTTGAGCTTGAGCCTCGTTCTTTGCCTGTTGTAACTGGGCTGCCGCCTCGCGCAGGATTTTATCGATCTGTGAACGTTCTTGTGCCGATGTCGTCGTTTGACTATCGATCACTGTGCGTATATGGTTGATTGCTGCAACCTGCCTGGCAACGCGAGCTTGAAACGCTGCTTGCTGCCGGAGCACATCAGCCATGGGGTTTGGCAGGAATGTGAGCAAGGCCAATCCAATTATGACAATGCCGAATGCAATCAAACCGGCACGCCCTGGCCAGAGAGAGATGGTAGAGACAGGCGTATGTCTGCCCAAATGCTTAAGTGCATCGCGTCGCTGCAATTTAGCCAGAGTGGTTGACTCGTCGCGGAGCTCCCAGGCCGTACTCAAGCGATCATGTAATGCCAGCCTTGCATCCACCAGCCGGGCAGCACGAGCAAAGGAAGGGCGATACCATAAGGCAGCCACCAGCGCACAGAGCAATGAGGCCGCGATAAATGCCTCGGCCCAGTATGAAGCAGTTGCCCAGGGAACGAAGCGCGATATGATTAGCATAAGACAGGCCAGTGCCAGCCCTACAAACAATCCTCTACCTGTCCAGCGCAGTATCTGCTGCATCCAAACCCTTCCGCGCCATGGATGTAGAGCTTCGACAAGGCTCTTGCCATCAGCGAGCCGCTGCATAGTTTCTACCGGGCGTGATGGTGCGATGATTGCCATAGTTCCTTTGCCTTTCTTATAGTAAGTATCGGCATCTGCGAGGGGTGCCTTTACAGATCAAGCTGCCGCCGTGTCTTTTGCCGGTGGTTTAAGTTTCTCGCCTAGTGGCCGGATCCAGGACTGGAAGCGGTTAGTGAAGTTTGGCTTAACGAAAACTATACTAAGAAGAAACAGGATGAGTGTGATCAGTAAGCTCATCAATGTAAAGGCTACCCAGGGTGCTAGAAGCAGGCCATGGAGAGAAATCCTACCCGTCCCGCCCACTCCGCTTGTGAGCGTACTATTGAGCGCCGAGATGGGATTCCACGCGCTTAGCCACTGTATCCATACAAACCAGCGCGGATTACCATAGAATGAACTTCCTATAGCCAGCAGATATATAATCCAATAGGAGAACATCCAGAGAACACAGAACGTATAGGCTATCGCCGTTGATACAGTTGGCCGGCGTAGTAACGTCGAGCAAAAGAGACTAAATGTACCGGTCACTATCGCGGTCATAACGAAAACAACCAGCGCACTAAGTACCTGGCCTGGCGCTACTCCCCCAAAGAAAAAGACGAGACTGAAGAGGGGTATAGAGGCAGCGATCAGCAATAGCGCGTTGGCAAGCCCTGCGATGAGCTTGCCTGACAGCAGCGAAAAAGACGAGAGCTTGGAACATAAGAGCAGGTCAAAGGTCTGACGCTCCTTCTCTCCATTAATCGCGGTTGAGGTGAAGGCAGGCGCGATAAAGACGATCAAGAAGAGCTGTACGAACGAGAGCAATGTGTAGAGTTGTACGCCGATTTGACTGAGTAGATATCCCTGGTAGCCACCACTGAAGGCGCTCTCACGTTGGAGGAAGCCAAAGCCTAACAGGCCCATCACCAATAGGTAAGTGATGATGACCCAGACGGAACGTTCGCGGCGCAGGCGCAAACGTAGTTCTTTTGTGAGTAGAGCTGTAAAAGTCATGCGGCGCTCCCCCCTTCCGTAATACTCATGAAAACTTCTTCGAGACGCCCACCACCTTTGCGTGGTGCGAAGGAAACCACTGGGATGTCCTGTGCAATGAGCGCCGCCAGGATACGATGAAGCGCCCGGTCATCACCGGTGAATTCGGCGTGGATGACATCGTTGTCACCGTTTCCATTCATCACCCGGCTGACTTCTGGCATGCTTTCGAGTAGCTTTCTGGCATCTTCAAGGCGTTCCAGGACACGGACCTCTAATTGGGGTGTCCCGCCAAGGTTGTGCGTCACCTGCTCAACACCGCCTGCTATAATCAGGTGCCCGCCCTGAATAATGGCCACATCGGTACACATCTCCGCCAGTTCGAGGAGAATGTGCGAACTGATAACGATAGTTTTGCCCAAGCCATGCAATGTCCGCAGCAGTTCGCGCAGCTCTATCCTGGCTCGCGGATCAAGTCCAGAGGCTGGCTCATCAAGCAGTAGCACATCGGGATCATGCACCAGGGCCCGTGCCAGGCAGAGACGCTGTTTCATACCCCGGGACAGGGTCTCAACGGGCGCATCGCGCTTGGAGGTGAGATCAACCAGTTCGAGCAGGTCCGCAATAGTGCTCGCAAGTTTGCGCCGCGCAACGCCATGTATTCCGGCATAGAATTCGAGGTATTCTGTTGATGTCAGGTCTGGGTAAACCCCGAAGAAGTCCGGCATATAGCCGACTTTGCGTTGGATGGCGATGGGAGAGCGGCTTACCTCCTCATCGTCAAACCAGACTTGACCGGCGGTAGGAGAGATCAGTGCCCCCAGGATACGCAGCAGGGTGGTTTTACCCGCGCCGTTTGGACCAATCAGGCCATAAATTGCTCCTCGCGGCACCTCTAAACTCAGATCCTCAAGAGCATGAACGGAGCGATAGCGTTTATAGACATTCTGGACTTTGATCATAATTTGTGCCTCGGATTAGGAGTCTGAAACAACGCCTTGCAAGTTTAGCGTCGGTTTGCCAAACACGAGCGGACCCAGTGAGTTGTCTTTGTTGACTAACTGCAACAAGACACGCCCACCCGGACCAATATATGCACTAACATTATGTGCTGTAAAGGTACCCTGGTTGAGCGAAATTACATTCCAGGAGCCGCTATGCCAGTTGTATAAGCGGAAAGGTAGAAAGTTGGGATTACCGGTGACTACTCCTGATGCAGATTGATTGGCACCGGGCGATACTGAAATCGTCAGGCCGCTGATTTGCAGTCTGGCAATGTTGGGCACCGCAAATTCAAATGTCATGCTCCCCGTTGTCATAGTATAGGAACTAGGGACCTGGACCTGAATGCCGCTGCCCTGCACGTCAATCAGTTGGCTCGGAATGAAGCTGGGTGGGAGGTTAAGTGTCCCGGCAAGGTCGACGCTAAGAGGGGCCTGCACGAGTGTTTCATGGAGGCCTGTAGGGCTGATATCGTTGATGGTCACGGCGTTCGTTGAGTCCAACGAACTATTGGCCCAGCCGATGAGAGTGACTGGGGAGCCAGAAACGAGCAATGCATCATGATTGTTGTCGGGAATCAGCGGCCCTCCTGAAAGCGGTACGAGGTTTATGCTGGTGCTGTATGCAACAGAGCCGCTTGCTGTTACGTTGCCTCCGATTGCTCCCAGGGCACCGGGAAGCCCAGGAGCCTGGGAAGCCTGCTGATTGGATGCTGCAATAGGACATGGGCCAGGACAGGGAAAGCCATAGTAGCCTTTTCCATCGAGCGTCAATAAGATGCTCAGGTGCCGCTGCCACTCGGTTTGAGCCTGTACTCCATTACTGGTGCCGTAAGGGTAAGGACCATTAGGATACGATGAGCCACTCATCTGCACAATCAGATCGGCAAGGGTCTGGCCGGGGTTGAGCGGTGTGTTGCTCAACTTAAGCATGATTTGTTTTGTTTGACCTGCTGCCAGTTGCCCAAGCCTGAGAGCGTTGTTGGGCATCAGTAAATAGGCATCGCTCAACGGGTAGCCGAGCGTATTCGTCACAGTGCCTACAAGCATACCGTTTTGGAGTGACAGGTGAGAGGTGAGCCCCTGGTGTAGCTGGCGGTCTTGTTCCGAGACGATGGTATGTAAGGTCCAGATACTGGCATCCTGCAGATTTACATCGGTCCCGTTTTGTACTGATGTAATAGAAGTGGTGGATTGACCAGAAGAACTAACGGGTCCGCCTTGATAAAATGCAAGGTTATCAGCTGACGGTTGTACCAGGCCGCTGTCAGGGATGTGTATCTGGAAATTACCCTGGCTTGGTACGAACACTCCCAGGTAGGTAGTAATGCGGCTTGCCGACCCACTCTGGCCTAACTGGGCTACGGTGATGCTGTTACTCAAAATGGATGTGCCCTTTTCCTCCAGTGCAATCCCATAGGTCAGAAAAGAGAAGACGACGACGCTGCTCAATACAACGCGCCAGCTCCAATCGCGGCGCTTGAGCCGGCGCACGAGTAAGAAGCGCACGGGGCCAAGAACCAGAATATAGCCGACCAGCAAGATAGCAAGTGTCCATGGGGATGGCAGCGTATTCGGGAGAAATGACTGTAGCAGTCCGCTCATTCTACTGGCGAGCAGTTGCTGGCCCTGTGTGTTGTACGGTCCTGTACCAGGGAAGATGCTGGAATTAGCAAGAAGCTGGTCACCCAGACCGCGAAGCAGGAGCCCTTCCCAGAAAACACTTGCTCCCTGCCAGCCAAGGAGTGGTTCGAGGGTGGGATCAAAAGCAAGATAAGAAACGGTTCCCTGGCCCAGGGGCGCCTGGACAATTAGCGGCGTCGCACCAGATGAGAGAACTACCTCGCTCTTGCGGGGATCTACCAGCGACGCTGTACTGACTGTAACAGGGGACCGCACGGAATCAGACGGCGTGTTTTGTCCAAGGTGCCCTACCCTGGGAGCGCCGAATGGCAAGAGAGAGGTTCCGGCCGGTATAGTCGAGGTGCCATTCACTGCTACAGGCCGGAGTCCGGCGGGCAATGCACTAATTGTCCGGCGCCACTCGGGGCCACCGGCGACGATAAGGTTGCCACCCCGGTTGACCCATGTTTGCAAAGCGGCCAGTTGTGCCGTGCTCAGATTACTTGTTGTAAAGTCGTCCAGAACGATGACGTTGAAGTTTTTAAGTACGTCTGCAATGGTGGGCATATTACTTGCATTGAGAAACTCGACGATGATCGAGCCACTCTGGTTGGGCAGCGGAGCTGTGCTCAAGGGTCCAAAGCCCGTGCTCTGGTCGGAGAGGATACCGACAAAAACGTCCCCTGGTGCCAGAGGGTTGAGGGAGGCAGTCTGAATTCCAACTGTGTTGCCATTACCATTGAGCAACTTCACTGTCACATTCTGCATGCCAGAGTACAGGGGTAAATACATCGTTACCTGTTTCCGGGCACCATTAGCCAGGGTAATGGCGAACTGGTAGCTCAATGATGTACTTGGATCGCTTTGCAAGACGTACTGTGGATTGGACGAGGTAAGTGAAAGGGTGCCGCTGAAATCCGGGCCATCGTTGTGGAGCGTGATCTGCACAGGAACCCAGTTTCCATCGCGATAGTGTGTCTCGAACCCCGCGCTCACCTGGAGCGATGGTCTACCACTAACAGTATGTGCCAGCGCATTTGTAGGTAAGGCGAAAAAAAGTAATAAAACAAGCACGAGGCAGGATACAACAAAAACTCGCATATTTGTATTGAAGCTTCGCGTTAGACGCTCGCTATGTAGCATATTCCCCAGCCTTTCCCGGAACGTACGGCGACCTAAAGGTATGACGTTCTGAGTGAACATTTCGTTGCGAGAAGTAGTCCATTTAGACGACGCAAACTATATAGATAGTATATGTCGCGGCCTATGTTCTGGCCGATTTTCGACTTGTATGTGAGCTGCTACATACCTTGAGATCAACATGCCAGTTTATGAACCTGAAGCAGTCCCTCTCAGACTTATTGACGGCTTGCTAAACAAGAGTGTGCCCGGAAAGGTGTTCTGGTTAGCAAACTGTAACAAAATACGACCATCAGAATTAATATACGTCCCAATATAGCCTGTTGTAAAGGAAGTGTACTGATTAAGCGTGATGGCATCCCAGGACCCGGTCTGCCAGTTGTACAGGCGTACCTGTAAGTGAATGCCCGTAGGTAGACCTATATAGGGTTCGGCAATCGTTATGCTGTTAAGTTGAGGATTCGTCTCCCCGGGTAGCATAAATTCAAAGGTGATAGTGCCTGTTGTCAGCGTATAAACACCGGGCGAGGTAGTCTGCGCCTCGCTGCCCTGTGCGTTGATCACATGTGCAGTTATGAGGTTGGACGGAAGATTCGATGACCCGGCGAAATCTATGTTAAGCGGAGCCTGTACGAGATTATCGTGGAAACCACCAGGAGTTATACCGTTAACGGTGGCGTTATCGAGGGCATCCAGGGATTGGTTGGCCCAGCCGATCAAAGTTGCTGGTGCTCCTGCTACTAATAACGGATCACCAGCACCCATGGCATTCACCTTTGGTCCACCTGGAAGTGGTGTCACCAACATGTGTTCGCTTGTGATGGCATGAGTGCTACACAGGCCCGAGCAGGGGATGAAGGAAACCCCTTCGCCGCTGAGAGCCGATAAGATGGCGATATGACGCTGGAAGTCATTCTGCGGCTGCGAGCTACTGGCGTAAGGAAAATAGGGCGCAGGCAGGTGATTATCCCTGGCGATCTGATCGGCAAATGTCATACCAGTATTGGGCGCCACACTTTGTAGCGCTATATTGACCTGTTGCGTCTGCCCGGCGGGGAGGGAGCCAATGTAAGCAAGGCCTTTGGGCATCAAGATGTAGACATCGCTGAGGGACGTCTCAAGCGTATTTGTTACAGTGCCCACAAGCGTGTTGCCATGCAGCGCCAGGTGAGAGGAAAAGCCACCATGCACCTGCTGATCTCTTTCTGACACAAAGGGATGGAGCGTCCATAGGCCAAGATCTTGCAGATTTATATCCGTTTGCCCCTGTCCAGGGGCGATAGTAGTCTGGGCGTTGCTGCTTGCTGTACCCGCGTTGGTTTGAAACGGCGCACTGTCTAAGGGCTGTACCAGGCCCCTGGCAGGCAGATGGACCTGGAAATTCCCCTGACCGGGGGTAAATACGCTGAGGTACGTTGTGACGTGGGCAGATGACCCGCCCTGATCAAGTTGAATAAAGGAGATACTATTGATGGATGCTCTTTGCTGGTAGTAGGCAAGCCCGTAAGTAAGTAAGGAGAAGACAAGCACGCTGCTCAGGATGATGCGCCAGTTCCAATCTCGTCGTTTCAGCCGCGTTACGATCACAAGACGCACTGGTCCGATCAGGATGATATAGCAGAGCAGTAAGAAGGCAATCTCCCAGAGCAAAAACAGTGTACCTGGTTGCAGGACTTGCAATAATCCTGCTCGCAGGAGCAACCGCCCCGGGCCAAGGTTATACCTGGGGACCGTTTCGGGAATAAGGAATTGATCCCCCAGGGTACGAAACAACAGGCCTTTCCACAACGCTATGGTGCCCGGCCAGGTCACAAGGGGATCGGTTAACGGATCAAAAGCGAGGTAGCAAATAACCCCTCGTCCCTGTTGTGCCTGCACGATCAAGGGGGTATCGCCATATGCCAGCACAGTCTCGATGCTAGAAAATGCGCGCTTCCTGGCATCACCTTTCCCTGGGACGATTGCAGTACTGATGGTGACTGGCTTCCTCAGGGTACCTGGCGCTGCTAGCTGCCCGGTGTCAGCTATGGTAGGGCTGCCGGCAGGCAGCAGGGGAGTACCAGCAGGAAGCGTAACCGTGCCTTGTGGGAGGACTGGCAACAATGCAGGAGACAGGTGGCCGAGGGTGCGTTGCCATTGTGCACCGCCGACCTCGATCAAGGCTCCTCCCTGGTTAATCCAGGTCTGCAAGGCAGCAAGCTGGTGGGTGTTGAGAGACCCGGTAGTGTAGTTGTCTAAGATGATGACGTCGAAATTGCCGAGCATCTCGGACGTATCAGGCATCGTCGTGGTATTGAGCCTTGCCCTTTCAATCGGCCTGGTGGGATCAGGCAGGGAAACGGCATCCAGGGGACCGTAACCTGTATCGTCTGCAGAGAGCGTACCGACCAGCAGGGCACCAGCCTTGAGTGTATATGGAGTCTTGTTCTGAGTAGCAACGACTTTGCCACGGCCGTCGCGCAACGTCGCTATGATGCCTCGTGGGACGGATGGTGACTCGTAGAAAGGGACATTCAAGGTGATCTGTTTTTGTGCGCCGTGCGACAGGGTAATGGGTTCCTGGTAGCTCCAGGGCAGGATAGCGCCAACGACCTGACCAGAGGGGAATGGGCTTGTATAGGTGGTAGCCGAGAGCATGCCTTTGAAATCAGCTCCCACGTTGCTCATGGAAATCTGTACAGGGGTCCAGTAATCAAGCCTGGAGTCATCTTCGAACCCCACATCTATCTGCAGCTCCACCAGGGCCGCAGGTGTATTATTTATATGTGCGGATGCCGCCGCAGAAAAAAGGAAGAAGGTGAGCACGAGCGTCAGGCACAGGCTAGAGAAGCGGACCAGAGAAGGAATCTTAACCGGTGGATAAATAGTTGGTCTTATATGTGGCTTCATAATAGATACCTCTATTTCGTACGCACTCTGCTCGAGGGATAGTGAGTTTTGGCACTTTCAATGAGATAGTAATTAATAGGTTTCTATTATACTATACCAAACTGTACGTTCTTACGCTTGAGATACTCACAGATGGGTCTTGGGAGGGACACTTGTGACACTTGTGACATGGCTGAAGATCAGAGTACCGGTTGTCCCATTTTCATAGAGAGGCGTATAACCGGTGAGATGAAGAGAGGCAAAAAAGCCCTCCCCTTATAGTATAATCGAGGGTCAAAGCAGGCAAGCTGTAATTACATACCAGCCAGGCTTCTCTGCAACACTCAACATGGTATACATTGCGATTCCTTAGATGCGCATAGAAGTTGCTTAACAGCGGTACACCTGTAATGTGCAACGTTTATATGAGATATGTAGTTTGTATTAGTCTTGCGCTGATCTCTTCCATAAGCTAAACTAGGGGAACTATAAAACTGATGGCGAAGTGAAAATCTATATTTAGCACCGGATATAGCAAGGGAGGAGAATATCAGCACAGTTTCTTTCTCTCCAGCCCAGATACTTGATAGTTTTCAGCAATCGGTGATTGGTCGCTTTCAAATACTGTTAGACGGCCATCCATGTAACTATCAGGAATATCTTACAAAACCGGACTCTAAACGAAGTAACGATGAAGCAAATGCCGTTGACCAGCAGTTTGCCCGTTATACGCTCGAATGGTTGGGCTTCAACGCCGCTGATTGGTCATACAATCTACCTCAGTCAGGCCAGAAGGCAAACCGCCCTGATTACATTGTTAATGGTTCGATCGGCACAGCTTTCATCTGGGAAGATAAGAACAGTACGGTTGATCTTGATAGTGAACATCTAACGCAAATGCGCCGTTATAGCATTGGCACGGCAGGAACGCAGCAAGAGAAGTAATACATGCTTCCCAGGTTCTGGAACAACTCAAACAAATCAATGGCAAGGAATGCGGCATTATATTAAGGGAAGTTGCCCGTCTAAATACCAGGGAACGTTTGATAGCATCATGGTTTGCAAGAAGGTCGAGTTCGCCCATAGCTTTCACGCATGAGCTTTGGCGAATGATACACAAGAATGGTGCTGCAGAGGAATATGGTAAAGCTTTACTTGTATTGATCAGTAGCAAAGTTACAGCCTACCTGGTTAATCTATTTTCCACCAATAATCATGTTATGAAGGAAGATTTGGGGCGTGTTCCCATACCTGACCCACAAAGTATGCCGGTGGCTCAGCTAGCTTCCCTGGCACAAGAATTGCTCAACGAACGTGGCGATCTGGAAAAGAATTTTGTGACAAGCTACAAGGCACGACTCCCAGAATTTGATGATGGTCGGGTCTACATGCCACCTTCTGTAGTGCTCGCTGCCAGTAAATTGCCAAAACTCCGATTGATGGATCTGGTCGGACGAGGTGAAGTGAGAAATAACGGGGCAGCAAGCGGGCGCATAAAGGCGCTCAGGGCGAGAAATTTGATTGTTTGCACTGCGAATCCTACTGATCCCAATGCAGCGACGTTTGCCCAGGTGCTGGATCTATTTTTACAGGAGCCAGGGCGAGGAGACGATACCTGGAGCCAGGCGCAGAGTTGGCAGTTGCCAGAAATGGTAGCTGCTGCTGATTGGCTCCGGACATATAACACTATCAGCCAGCAAGCCCAGGCAAATTGGGATAGATTTGTGGCAATGCAACAGCAATTAGATGATATGGTAGCAGACTGGTATGGCTTTGATGCTGCTATGCGAGCCGCTATTGCCGAAGGCTTACCCTGGGCCAGGCGACGTAGAAACAATCCATAACATCTACAGTTCGTTGGCTTGCCTAAACATCTCAACATAATCCCTTATCCCGGCCTCCAATGAATATTGCGGCTCGTACTTCAATTGCTGGCGTGCGGCGTTGAGATCAAGCGTGCCGCGTGCCTGCATGTCGTTTTGCTCCAACTCGCTCAGGCCTGGCCCGATCTCGATATCGGCACCAGGAATGATCCGGCACACCGCCTCGGCCACTTCGGCTGCGCTGTGCATGGAGCCAGAACCGATATTGAAGATGCGCTGGTCGAGCGCGGGTGCTGGCACATCCAGCGCTTTTATTACAGCCTGGGTGATATCTTTGACGTGTGTGTAATCGCGGCACATGTCCCCACCGGTCGAGAAGCGCGTGGGCAGGCCGCGCACGCTGTTTTCGACCATTGGCTTGATATACATGGGGTAGCGCATGCCGTGTCCGTAGATGGCCGAGTTGCGCAGGGCAATGAAATCGACGCCGTTGGTGCTGTAGTAGGTGATGCCCACGATCTCGGCGGCGGCCTTCGATGCCCCATATGGCCCCAGGGGGTTACCTGTCGAAGGAATATGAATGGGGTGCCGCTCGTCAATGGGCTCGTATTGACGAGGCGCGTAGACGGCAATGCTGCTGCTCTGCACGACGCGCTGCACGCCGCAGAGGCGCGCAGCCTCCAGTACATTGATGGTGCCGTTGACGTTGACCTGGAAGGTAATGGCCGGGTCCTCAAGTGAGTAGGGTGGGTCATAGAGCGCGGCCGCGTGGAAGATGCGCTCGACTTTGTATTGTTGTACCGCTCTCAGCAACCCTGCCAGGTCCAGCACCTGGCCGCGCACAAATACGATTTGCTTTTCAAAAGGAGCGGTGAGCGCGGCCAGTGCCGGAGTTGGTCCCACGGCATCGAAGTTGATCACGCGGTCGCCACGCCCGGCCAGTGCTCGTGTGACGTATGCTCCCAGGAAGCCGGAACCGCCGGTAATCATGATTGTGGCCATTGCTCGCTCCCTCTAGACGCTCAGGTAGTAATAATGATGATTTTCGTCTCGCTCATCTCCTCGATGGCGTAGCGCGGCCCTTCGCGTCCCATGCCGCTGGCCTTCACGCCGCCATAGGGCATGTGGTCGGCTCGATAGCTCGATACTTCATTGATATGCACACCGCCGAAGTCGAGCCGCTCCGCCGCGTGCAACGCTTTTTGCAGGTTATTGGTGAAGATACCTGCCTGCAAGCCATAAGGTGTGCTGTTGGCGAGATCAATGGCTTCATCGAGTGTGTCGTATGAGGCGATAGCCACTGCCGGGCCGAAGAGTTCGCCCTGGCAGACCTGCATTGACGGGGTCACACCGAGTAGGACGGCAGGGGTGATGCAGCCATCAGGGAGCAGTTCGCCCCCGACTAGTAGCTGGGCGCCCTGCTCCTGGGCGTCGCGCAGCATCGCCATGACGCGCTGTGTTGCCTGCTCGCTGACGAGTGTTGAGCTATCCGTGGCGGGATCGCGTGGGTCGCCCGTATGCAGTTTCCCCACTTGCTGCGCCAGGCGCCAGGCAAACTCCTGGCAGATAGAGCGCTGGGCATAGATGCGCTGCACAGCGATACAGGCCTGCCCCACTGCGTAGTAGCCGCCAGCAATGGTGCGAGCTACTGCGCGGGCCAGGTCAGCGTCGGCTTCGATGATCAATGGTGAATTGTTGCCTAGTTCAAGCGTCACACGCTTATATCCGGCCACCGCACGAATGTGTTTGCCCACGGCTGAACTGCCCGTAAAGGTGATCATAGCGACGCTCTCATCGCGGACAAGTTGTTCGCCGATGTCATCACTGCCAGGGAGAACGCTCAAGGCACCTCGCGGGATGCCCGCCTCGGCAAAGATCGCGGCCAGCTCAAGGGCAGTTACGGGAGTTTCCGGTGCTGGTTTGAGCACGATAGCGTTACCAGCAGCCAGGGCCGGTGCGATCTTATGGCAGTCCAGCAGCAAAGGGAAGTTGAAGCCGGTGATGCCAGCGATGATGCCCAGTGGACGATGCACTGTATAGGCAATGCGGCCTTCGCCTCCTGGTACAGCGTCCATCGGTACTACCTCTCCGGCGATGCGTGTTGCCTCCACTGCCGCCAGGTTCAGCGCGGCAATGGCGCGAGCAACTTCAAGACGGGCGTCCTTGACCGGCTTCCCCACTTCATGGACAATCAAGGAGGCAAAATGCTCCGCGTGAGCAGTGAGCAGATCGGCAGCCTGGTGCAACAGCGTGGCACGCCGATGGAGTGGCCAGCTTGCCATCGTATTCGCTCCCTCCCTGGCCTGCTCCAATGCTGCGTCCACGTCATGCTTGCTTGCCCATGCTACGCGCCCGACCAGGACGTTGCGGTCGTAGGGGAAACGAATCTCTACATGCTCCTCGCTCTCCACCCAGTCACCGCCGATGAAAAGGCGGTAGTCTTTTCCCGGTTGGAATGTGCTCTCAAATAAAGACGTTGCCTGTTTCATAGAGACCACCTGAAAAAACTCGTTTGACAATACTCCTTAAAACCGATTCTACGATACACGCCCAGCCCCAGTTCTGAAGGGGACAGGGCAGCTGCACGGTATCCAAGCGAACGAGCATAGCGCAGTGGCGCCAGCGTCATCAACGCGCCTATGCCCTGTCGCCTGACTTGCGGAATGGTGGCGATACCATAAATGCCTGCTATGCCTGCATACAGGAGCAGAGAAGCGGTGGCGACAGGTTCTTTGTGAAGCCAGCCGATGTAGTGATGCCAGGGTAGATGTGCACCGGGGCCCATGTTGATGTAAGCTTCATAGTAAATCCTGGCGTCCTCGACGGAACTCTCGAAGCCCCTATCGGAGACGTGCCGCCATAACCTCAGTGTCTCCATATCGCTGACTTCCTCGACGATGAGACCAGAATGCGCCGGTAGGTCCTCGTTCATTTTCCGCAAGTCGAGCACCATCGCTGTGCTCGTGCCAGCGGGAGTCAGGCCATGCGCTTCCAGGTACATCCCTAAATTGCCAGGTTGTGTAGTTTGACTAACAGGCCAGTGCATGGGCACCTGGCGAGTTTTGAAGTGGTTCAGCAGTTGTGCGATTTTTGCATTGATGTTATCCATGGCGAAGCGGGTACGCAGAACGCCATTGAACAGGGAGTTGGGCAGTCCGGTGATAAACCAGGTGATCTCCTGGTCTTCGTGCATCTCTGCTCCCGGCAGGTAGCGGCCAAAGACGGCCATCTCCTCTGCCATGTTGGCTTCAACGGCTGCCGCCAGCGCTGGCGAGGTTATGTCCTCTAAAATGTCGCTCATCAACTCACTCCTAGAAGATTCGCTGCCGCCAGCGCCATGACCTTGATGGAGGTCAACAGGTCTTCGATAGCGAGCGACTCGTCAACGACGTGCGTTTGCGTGATCTCGCCTGGACCATAAACGATGCATTGTTCGATGCCGGCATTATGCACGACAAAACGCTGGTCGTCGGTGCCGGGACTGCACACGTAGCCCGGTGTGCGCCCCCGCACTTCCTGTATGGCAGCAGCGAAGGCATGTACGAGTGGAGTGTCACTGCTGACCCACGTGGGCTCCGTGGCGTAGCGCTCTGTATAGCTATAGCGCAGGCCGGGCTGCATACTGGCGCGCTTTTCCAGCAGATCGCGTATCTCGTTACGAGCGTCTTCCAGTTGTTCTCCCATAACCAGCCGCCGGTCAAAGGTGACGCTACAGCGATCAGGTACGCTATTGATGTTGGTGCCTCCTGCGATGGTGCCGAATGAGAGGCTGGCTGCGCTGGCGCTCTCCGGTACGACTGGCACGCTGTTCCTGCGTTGCAGGAAGCGCGGTTTGAGTTCGTAGAGCGCTTCTGCGATGAAATCTGCCATGTGTTCAATGGCGTTCACACCACGTTCTGGCGTACTGCCATGCGACTGCTGCCCGATGGTGGTGATCTCGCCCCAGATGGCGCCCCGGTGCCCCAGGCAGATGTTGTCGACGTTCAACGGCTCAGTGATGACAACGTAATCCGTACGGCCGGATGCGATGTAGCCGCGCTCGACCAGGAAGCCCATGCCGGCGTTGCGATTGCCTGTGCTCTCCTCGTCTACGACGCCGCTCTGTTCAATGGTACCCTGCAACCGTAGACCTGCTCGCCGGATTGCTTCAATGGCATAGATTTGTGCCGCAATGCCGCCCTTCATGTCGGATGCTCCGCGCCCGTAGATGCGCCCATTGCTGATGACGCCGCCGAAGGGATCAAAGGACCAGCCTGCGCCGACGGGCACAACGTCCATATGACCGTTGAAGTGCAGCACTGGTGCTGGCTGGAGGCCCAGCAGCCGCCCAAGGAGGTTGACGCGCGGCAGGCCTTCACCGTAGGGAGCGAGTTCTGCTATCTCTGCGGGGGATAGCTCGATGTGTTCCACAACATAGCCCAGCGCCTGCAAGCATTCACCAATGTAACGCGCGCACTCGGGATAAGCGTCCCCCGGCGGATTCACCGTGGGAATGCGAATCAGGCCTTGCAGAAATGCGATGGCCTCGTCCAGCACGGACCCGGCGGCCTGAAGAATGACGTCTCGTTGTTCCGGTATTATGCTCCCTGGCATGCTCTATGCCTATCTTTCTAGCACGGCTATAGCGCAAGAAATCGTTAAAATGGCGCAATAAAGTTTACAATGAATGTGGCAACGCAGAAAACCACAGTGCCGATCACGACCAGCATATCAGAGCGGTTGAAATGCATTTCACGGCGCTTGCTGCGCCTCCAGCCGCGACGCCCTGCCCCATAGCAGCGTGCCTCCATAGCTATCGTCAATGCTTCGGCTCGCCGGAAGCCGCTCAGGAACAGTGGGACCAGTAGCGGACCAACCTTCATAGCGCGTTTGATGAAGTTGCCCTTATCGAAGCGTACTCCGCGTGCCGTTTGAGCTTTGATGAGGCGCTCGATCTCAGCAATAAAAATAGGGACGAACTTAAAGGCAACGACAAAGACCATCACTATATTGTTTATTGGCAGTCCGATTCTCTCCAGCGGCGAGAGCAGAACCTCGGAACCATCGGTCAAATCTACCAGCGAGGTAGCGAACATGAGCATAGAGGCGAGGTAGTAAAGGAAAAATACGCGGATCATAATCAACGTGCTGCTCCTGATACCTTCCCACGATATGTTGAGCAGGCCCCACTGCCAGATGACCTTTGGATGAGGCGTTGGCGAGACGTAGAACAATATCTGCATGATGTAGATGAAAGCCAGCAGGACGAGAAACGGTTTGAAACCGCGCAAGGCATATCCCAGCGAGATGCGTGATTCCCTTTGCAGGACGATGCAGTAGAACAGGCACACGCCAAAGCCGATAAAAGTATTGACAAAGGAGATAAGGACAATTAAAAAAACGGCACAGAGCAGCTTGGCTCGTGGGTCCATACGCGTAAGCGCCGAGCCGTTGTTGACATACTGGCCTAAGGTGATGTCTCTCGAGAGTTCGATCATCTCATTACTCTTGCCTTCATTATTTCTGCCTCGAGTTCTTCCAGGCTAAGCATACCGGTATTGATTGTAGGCATCGTCTCGCGCAGAGCCAACGCAATTTGTGTTGCCTCTGGTAGGGTGATATCCAACGCTTTGAGTTCACTGGCGTGTCTTAGAATCTCGCCCGGCGTACCACTAAAAACTGTGCGGCCCTGGTCGAGTATGTAAATCGTGTCTGCCAGCCCTATTACATCTTCCAGGCCACTGGATATGTAGATGATAGTGAGCGCTTGTTGTTGCCTCAGCCTGACGATCAGTTCGAGCAATTCACGCCGCCCACGCGGGTCCAGTCCTGCTGCCGGCTCATCAAAAATGATCACCTTTGGCTGGAGTGCCAGCACTCCAGCAATGGCTACACGGCGTTTCTGCCCTCCGCTAAGCGCATAGGTGTAGCGCGAGCGGAAATCCTCGTAAGGCAGTCCCACCGCTTCAAGAGAATCTTGAACCAGGCGCCGTGACTCGGCCAATGGCACTTTTTGAAGTCGTGGACCGAAGGAAACGTCTTTGCCAACTGTATCCTCGAAGATTTGCGCCTCTGGCGATTGGAATACGGTGCCCACCATCGAACGGATGCGTTCAATATCGAAGGAAGAGACACCGACATCGCTTCCCGCGAAGAAAAATGTACCTGGAGCAGGCTTAATCAGACCGGCCAGTACATCGACAACCGTGGACTTGCCGGCCTTGGTTGGTCCCACCAGCGCCACAGTCTGTCCTTGCGTGACGGATAGTGAGAGGCCGCGCAGAGCTTCCACTGCAAAAGGCGTGCCGCGCAGATAGGTATGGCGTAGGTCTCTCAGTTCAAAGAGCGGCTTGCTCTCTGCTGGAGCTAGGGTAACTTCTCTCGAGGTGTCTATGAGAGACATCCCAGCGCTGCCGGGCGGAGATGCTTGCAAATGGCCTGCTCCGTTGAGTTGCTCTGTAGAGAGTACAACCTCTGGCAATTCCGTCCAGCCCTGCGCTCGCAGGCGCTGGCTCAACCTGGTGACCATAGGTACATCTAATCCAACTGCTCGTAGCTCATCGGCTCGCGCGAAGACTTCTGCAGGCGTGCCATCCATCAGTACTCGTCCAGCATCCATCACGATGACCCGCTTAAAAGAAGGGACCTCGTGCATAAAATGGGTAATATGGATCACGCTGATGCCGCGTTCCCGTGAGAGATGCTGGACGCTTTCCAGTAACTGGCGCGCAGTATGGCCTGAAATCATCGTGGTTGGCTCATCCAGCAGCAGGTAGCGAGGGCGCATTGCCAGCACTCCGGCAATAGCCACCCGCTGTTTCTGGCCCACGGATAGCTCATTCACGGCTATCTGTGCATAGGGTTCCAGGTCCAGGAGCGCCATTGCTTCCTGGACCCGTTCTTCGATTTCAAAACGTGGCAGGCCCAGGTTCTCTGGCCCGAAGGCGATATCATCGATGACGGTATTGGCGACCAACTGGTCATCCGGATTCTGGAAGACCAGCCCAACACGCTGGCGGATCGTCCACAGGGCTTCACCGCCAGCGTTGGTGCGCAGGCCATCGACCTCTATTGTACCGCTATCGGGCTGTAGAATGGCGGCGAGGAGCTTTGCCAGCGTGCTCTTGCCTGAGCCGTTCTGGCCGATGATGGCGACCGTCTCGCCAGCATCGATCTTCAGGCTTACTGCGCGTAGAGCTGGTGGAGCATCCTCTTCGCCATGAGCACTGTAGCTAAAGGTAACATCGTTAACTTCTAGCATAATCTAATAGGGAAGTTGATCGCGCGGCTTCGTATCGGGAGCGCGAACGAAACGTCCTCTGACGATGTAGACTGCACCAGCAATGATCGTCGTCAAGATGGCTGCGATGATTGCTTCAATGACGGCCTGTGGAATGATCGGAACGACCAGTGGCAGAGGAATATAACCACGCAAGACTGCGAAACCGAGTACAAAGATGGTATTGGTAGCTGAGCCGACGAAACCCGCGGCCGCTGCAGCCACGACCCGGTTGACACGGTACAGAGCAGCGAAGGTAGCCCAGGCAGTCAGGCCAATCAAAATGCGCGGCACGATGGCCACCAGGGGATCTTTAAAGAGCGGCAGCGTGGCCCGAAAGAAGCTAAGCAGGCCAAAAACCAGGCCCGTAACCATGCCCACCAGGGGGCCTTCGAGCACCCCACCTAGAATGGTGGGAATGTGTTCGATGGTAGCGCTACCAGAGGAATTAGGAATGGGGATAAATCCGATGCCGGGAATGACGCCTAAGATAATGGTGATAGCTGCCAGGACGCCAGCGGTGACGATACGCCCGGTGGTGAGCGACCAGGTACCAGTGGTAGGGGTGTCGGATGTGGCTTTGCTCAAAGAAGACCTCCTTTGTGGAATTGAACGACTGAATCAAATGATGAACAGTCACAGGGACAGGATCGTAGGTCAACTACGAGGGATGATGGGCCATATATGTGCCGGGTTGACCTGACGGTTGATGCCAGTTGCTGAGGGCATCCCATGCTAATGCCCCTGTGGAGATCATTGTGGTTTGCAGCACCTCCTTGGGCTGAAGTTGGGGATGTTCGAATTATCCAAAGTATAAACCGCTCAACTGCCTGCTGTCAAGGAATGATGCTTGTCCGCTTGCTTTGCGACGTAATCAGTGTTGGAAATAGTGCAAATGACCCATTCCTCTTGATGGAGCTTTCGCGTATACTAGTGCAATGATACACAAGGCTTATTTGTGAGCAAGGATGTGAGCACGAGGTCCCGCGATGCCGAATGAAACGTATAAAGACATGAAACAGGCGCCTCCCGCGCCTGCGACTGGAAAGGCCACAAAGGGTAGATTTCAACGTACTCGCACGTTGGGGAGTATAATGGCACGCGTCGTGCTTTTGCTTCTTTTTTGTGGAGGGTTCTACCTGTCGGTATTTCCTGCCGGGCGAGCTGATTTGCGAACGATGCTGATATTACCGGCGCTGCTGGGCGCATCTGAGCCGGCCGCCTTGACGGCTGCTGACGAATCGGTACGCCACACGAGGATGATGTTTCCTGCGCCAGCAGGTATAGTCTACCTGGATATCTACGCGCCTACAACTCCCATACCCCTTGTTCCCGGTGTGCGGGGAGGCGTTGTCATGATTCCGGGGGTCGGCGACAATCGCACGGTGCCGCAGCTCATCAATCTCTCGATGTCCCTGGCACACGCCGGGCTGGTGGTGATGAATATGACCACAACCACGCTGATTGACGACAATATCTCGGCGCAGGACACCGATGGAGTCGTGCTGGCTTTTAAGACGCTGGCTCACTGGCCGGGTGTGAGCGCGCATCGTATTGGGCTGGTCGGCTTCAGTGGCGGCGGACCCCTCGTGTGCTTCGCCGCGGCCGACCCGCGCATCCGCGACCAGGTGGCATTCGTGGCCCTCTTCGGCAGCTACTATAATGCGACCAGCCTGCTGCGGGCATTTGGCCAGCATGCGTTTGTGGTGAATGGACGCCTGCAGCCCTGGCGACCGGACCCCTTCCCAAAGCAGGTACTCGCCGATACTATAGCCGGGACACTTCCGCCGTTGGAGAGCACGCCCCTGCGAAATGCGTTTGCTCCCGGAGGGAAGCCATTGACTGCTGCCAACCTGGCCAGTCTTTCGCCACCTGCTGTCGCAGCCTATCACTTGCTGGCAGGTGATGAGCCGGGCCGGGTGAATGCCAACATTGCCGCGCTCTCGTCGCAGATGCGCGCGTTACTCGACGAACTCTCGATCAATCGCGTGATCGACAAGATGCGAGCGCCAGTCTACCTGCTTCACGACCGCAGTGACCCTTCCATCCCTTTCACCGAATCGCGAGAATGCGCGGCGGCGCTTGCACGCATTCATCATCCTTATGACCTAGCAGAGTTCGGCATTTTCGAACATGTCCAGGTGCGATCAGGTCTCGCTATAGGACAATTGCTCAGCGATGGCCCGCATCTCTTTCATGTCCTCAGCAATGTGCTGTACGTCGGCTCTTAAGGGAAACAGGAGATTATCATGGTTGCGCTCTCACTGTTCTGGGTTGTATCGGGCATCCTGATTGGCGCCCTGGCAAATGCTGCAAGGCTGCGGCCTTCATCGTGGAGCCATCACGGGCGGCTGGTTATGCCTGGTGTGGGCGCTCTAGCCGCGTTGCTGGGAGGCTGGCTTGGTGTGCTACTGCTGGAGAGGAACGTCGCTAATGCAATGGCGCTCTGGGTGGCTGTACTTGGTATTACGCTGCCGTGGCTGGTAGCACGGGCACACGAATGGATCACTGCCAGGACTTAACGCGCCAGGATCTGCCTGGCGCCTTCCGGTCCCCCAATGATCGCGCACTCTGCCATATTCAGAAATAGGCCCGTCTCGACAACCCCGACAATGCGCCGGATGCGAGATTCCAGATCTGTTGGGTCTGTAATACCGCCTGCGAAGGAGCAGTCAAGGATTACATTGCCATTGTCGGTGAGAAAGACCTGGTTTGAGCGCGTGCGTAACTGTACCGAAGCTCCCAGCGCATGTAAACGCCTGCTGACCGGCGTCACTGCAAAGGGGATGGTCTCGACGGGTAAGACGGCGCTGCTACCCAGTTGAGTGACCAGCTTGGTGACATCGGCGATAACGATGAAGCGGCGCGAAGCTGAGGCGACGATTTTCTCACGCAGCAGTGCGCCACCACCCCCTTTGATCAAATTTAAGTGGTTATCGACCTCATCTGCGCCGTCGATGGCAAGATCAAGTTCTGGGTATGTGTCGAGGTCAGTCAGTGGTATACCCAGGCTGCGGGCAAGCTGCTCAGTGGCTTCCGAGGTGGGGACTGCTCCGACTATTTTCAGACCAGCTTGCAGGCGCCGTGCCAGCGCCTGGATCATATAGGAGGCGGTCGAGCCTGTGCCAAGGCCAATCACCATTCCTGCTTCGATGAACTCAACCGCTGCCTCACCGGCAGTGCGTTTCCACTGATCTTGTGTGGTCTCGTGCTGCATGGCGTTGTTTCTCCCAAATGCCCTGATATGGCACAAGTGTATCATATCAAACGGCTGTGAGGATAGGTCCAATGGTTATTATCTGCTGTTTGCTTGTCATCACCCCCTTGTCATGGTACACTTTCGGCGGATACGACATGTAAGAACGTCGAAGGTAAATTGGGCGTATGATGAGCGCTTCTGACGCAATAGGTGCAATGGCCTGGGTAGAGACGGCCTACTTGCTGACAGACATATACTGGCGAGTCTGTTTTGCCAGCGACGCGGCTGGACTGCCCTTTGGTAAGTCGCCGGGCGAGCTTGAAGGGCGCACACTGGAGGAGCTTTTAGGGGTTGAAGTGTTTGATGAACTGCGCGCCTGTCTCAATGTCTCTGTAACTATGAACGGCGCGGAATACGTCGTGGTGTTGCGGCAAATGCAGGCGCAGGGACTTATGATGCGCGTGGTGGAAATGCGAGAGGCGGAGGCGAGCCTGGCGCATGTTATCTCGCAGATCATCCACGAACTTAAAAATCCGCTTTCGGCGATGCAGGCGCTTGTGCAAAGCCTGGAAGAAGACCTCAAGACTGACAGCAATGCGCGGCAGTACACCAGCCGCCTGGTCAATGAGATAGAACGGTTGAGCCGCCTGCTGTCGTCCATGGCACGCTTCTCGCGCCTGAAGTATCGCCCAACGCAATTATTTTCACTGCTGACCCTGGTGCGGCACATTCAGGACCTCTTTGAGCAAGACTTCCTACGCCGCGACGTTGCCATGCAAGTCATATGCACCCAGGCCGATGTGCAGTTTCGCGGTGACCCTGATCAGATGGCCCAGCTCTTCGTTAATCTCATTACCAATGCTATCGATGCTATGCCCAACGGTGGTGTTATAACCGTCAATCTCATCACCATGCAGGACGGAACGGTGGGTTTAAAGGTGACGGATACGGGCGTAGGTATGAGCAAAGAGGAGGTTGCGCGGATTATGAGCTCGCTCTACAGCTCTAAGGCTGGAGGAATGGGATTAGGACTCTCGATTGTGCGCAGCATCGTCCGGAATCACGGGGGCATGATGGCTATTTCCAGTAATGAGGGGCTCGGCTCTGAAATAATGATTACCTTTCCGGTTTTTGTCTCTTGAAAAAGATACTCTTCCATGAAAAAATGAGGGAATCAGGGCATCCCAAATGGGGCGCAATGCATTGACCCCACGAATTAGGCGGTGGCAACTATGTCTGATCAATGGCGTATTCTCGTAGTTGAGGACGAAGAAAACCTCAATTGGAGCATTGTTAACTCGCTGCGCAAGGATGGTTACTTCGTCCGTGGGGTGATGAACGGGGCAGAGGCCATACGCATACTCTGGTCCGAAGAGTATGACGTGGTTATTAGCGATTTGAAAATGCCCGGCGCCGATGGCTTTGAGTTGCTCCAATGGATACGTGCCCATCGCCAGAAGACCCGCTTGATTATGGTAACTGCTTTTGGCTCTGCTTCCACCCGGAACCAGGCGCTGGAGGGAGGGGTGGTGAGCTATCTGGAGAAGCCGTTTGATCTTCATACGCTGAAAGAGGAGCTACGCCGCCTGCTCCAACAAACAGGATTTTCTGCTAACCTGGACTCTTTCGATTTGCTGGATGTGATCCAAATCATCACTATGAGCCGCAAGAGTATTGCTTTGCTGGTAAATACTGGGCTGGAGGAACGTGGAGTGTTGCGTTTTCAAGGAGGCGAGTTGATCTGGGCGGAGTACGGCTCGCTGCTCGGTGAAGAGGCTTTTTTTGCGCTCGCGGCTCATAAAAATGGAGTGGTGATTCATCAACCCTGGGACGAGCAGATTACACCCAATGTCACACAGCCGCTATCACGCCTCATTTTTCAGGCGCTGCAGTATCGTACGAAGTATGCGGGTAACCAGGAGCATTCCGGTGAGCATGAAGCAGTCAGGCATGCCCTTCTTGCGCATGATGAGGAGGATGATACACCCTTTGCAATCCTGGACGAGTCGACACGTGAAGCCGCTAGCTCCGAGCAAACTGATACAAAGGAATGGTGGCAGCAAACGGGCAGCCTGGTAAGTCCAGATAATGGTCGTACTGGTAAAGAGTCGAGTGTCACCAGTACCAGTGGTACGAACATTGTTCCTTCGACTGTGCGTAAAACACCTGCAAGCCAGCGTTCGGACTTGCCTTCATGGTTAACGGATCAACCGACGCATGGTGTGCCCGCGGTACGCCGTCCATCACCCACAAATCCGGCATCTTCGCGGATACCCGTCACGCCGGCGCTCGAATCATCGCCAGCGGAATGGCAGCCGTCGGCGCAGGTCTCATCAACAGTAAAGGCAGTGGAGCAGGCGGCAGGCAGACAAGCGACCGAGCCACAAAAAAAGCCACCCGAGAACAGAGAGGCACCGCGTCCCAGCGCAGCGGAATGGCAGCCGCCAGAGCCTGCAAAACAGCAATGGTCACAGAGTGGTTCACTTAAAAGTCTGAGCCAGGCTATGAAAATTGAAGATGCTGCTCCGCTCTCTAAAGAACCCCAGCAAACTGCTAAACCGTCCGCTATGGAGCAAGTTGACACTGGCATTAGCCCGCGGCGAACCTCCAGGCGAAACTATGCCACACTTGTCTCTGCTCTGCAAACGCTGGGATATTCAATTCCAGGCTTCATAGCTACTACGGTTCTTACCCTGGATGGGCACCCTATTGCACAGGTGACTGTGGACGACCTGGACATTTCATCGCTTTATGGATACTTTAGCAGCATCCTGCAAGGAATATTGCACTCGCTTGACCAGCTTAGTGGAGGCGACTACGAGGAGACGATCATTACCAGCGCAGATCGTCATATTTTCCTGCGTCTTCTCGATAGCAATAAAGGCATATTCCATGTGCTTATCGCTGCCAGTGGATCTGATCCCGCAGCAGCTCTGAAAGTGATGGCAAATGTTGAGGCAGCTATTGACGCTGCGCTGTAATAGTCTAGAGAAACAAGGTTATGAGCCCAAAAACGCCGCCGACCGAAGAGGAAAGAAGAAACAATCGCTTCTCATTCATCGTGGGCATGGTGATAGCACTGGTGGTCATCATCATCTTCGTGCTTTTGTTTAAGTGAAGCAGTCGCCTTCAAGCGTCGGGCGACTGGAGCAACTTTTTCAATTGCTCCACATCCACCTGTTTGGCTGTAGGTGATGATGCAGCCTGCTCGCTTTGTCCTGTTTCTGTTGGCTCTGCCGCGCGCTTCTTAGCTGGCTCGCCCTCTTGTGGCTGCGGGTGCAGGAGTGGCGAGGGTTGAGGCTTCGCTTCGTGCAATAAGGGACGTTCTGGCCGGGAGCGATTTTTAGCCTTTAATTCCTGCAGTTGGCGTTCAACCACCTGTTCTGTGGAGAGCTGGTCAAGTTGTACATCAAGGTCTCTCTGGTGCAAATCGGCCAGGGCGCGGGCGCGCGCCTCGGCCTCCAGTACGGCATCTTGAGCACGCGCCGTGCGCTCTTTATCTTTTGGATTGCTCGTCTTACTGAGGGTGTCGAAGACGCGCTGTTGAAGCAGCGCATTGCGCTTGCGTGCAACGAGGAGATCGATAGTGGTCTCTACTTCGGAGAGCTTCGCCTCGAGCTGGCGCAGCGCGCGGCGCATGGTCAACACCAGCTCTTCCTGCTCCTTCTGCTGGTGCTGGTAACGCTGGGTCAGTTTGATGATATCGTTGTAGCGCATCAGTGCCGTCCGCGCGGCCTCGTCATTGTTCTGTTGGATTGCCTGTTCTGCCTTGCGCATCCATACCTCTGCCTCTGCTGTTTTCTCTTTGCTGCGGCTTTGCAGTTTATGGCTTTCGGCAATCGCTGTTGCAACCTGCGTCTTGACCTGCACAAGCTGGTTGCGCATATCAAGTTGTAATTGCTTCAGGACTTTCTCTGGGTCGTCTGCCTTCTCAACCATCGTATTGAGGTTGGCACGCACCAGGGTAAGCACACGTTCCAACAGATTCATTGTACGATCCCCCAAATCATTATAAATATTGCAGGTAGGCGCATAGTCTGATCATGGTCTATAGCCGGTATGCAAGATATGGTGCGATCGGGCATGGCACCCAGTCGGGACATGGCACCCCTTGCGGGTGCCACTACCATGTGACACGAATGCATCAGTCTGCCAAGGCGTCTCATGGGAGTAGGCATCCTGCCTGGGGGGCAGGTATCCCGATTTATCGAGGGATCAGGGCTTGCCCCGACCATGAGATGCCTATGACCTGTGCCGTATCACCCAGGCGATGGCTTACTTTTCGCCCGGCGCGGCTTCAACGGTGGGACCGGCGCCGTTGGCTTTCGTAGCATCCGTATTGTTCTGATCATCCCGAGTCGCCAGCGCCGGGACACGGCTCATCAGGTCGCCGATGCGGGTGCCACTGAGCAATTCAAAGAGCGCGGGAATCTGCGCAGCCATGTTCACGATATCACCCGTGAGACGGCTGGCGCCAAGTCCATTGTTAGCGCCATTGCCTCCCGTGGAGACGATGGTCACTTTGTCCACCTTGCTCAGCGGCTCAGCGATGGCACGCACCATTTCCGGCATGTTGGTGAGCAGCTTATCCAGTACGGCCGCCTGGTTGTACTCGTGGTATGCAGCCGCCTTGACCTTCATAGCATCCGCCTCGGCTTCACCCTTGGCGCGGATGACCTCGGCTTCCGCCAGGCCCTTGGCCCTCACCACCTCAGCCTCGGCGAGACCTTTGGCGCGAGCAGCCTCGGCATCACCTATACCGCGTGCTTTGGCAGCATCTGCCTGGCCTTGAGCCTCGAAGATCAGGCGCTGGCGCTCGGCTTCGGCAACTGTTTCGACACGTCGTCGTTCGGCCTCGGCAGCCTTCTGGATGGTCGCCTGCAGTTCCAGTTCGCGGCGCTGGATCTCGGCCTGCTGCACCTTGATCTGCGCGTTCTTCTCCACCTCGGTGACTCTGATGGCCTCGGTGACGACCTGCTGCTGCATCATGTTGGCCTGAATGTCATAGGCCTTGTCAGCGGATGCCTGCTGCTTCTTGACCTCGGCGTCAAACTCGGCTTTCTTCAGCGACAGGTTACGCTGTGATGCCGCCTGCAATGCCAGCGATTCGGTCTCGGCCTTCACACGCTCCTGGTCGGCGGCAGCTTTGGCGACAGCAGCTTCGCGTTGGGCGTTTGCTTGCTGGATCTGCGTATCACGCAGCGCCAGCGCTAAGGCAATGTCGGCCTGCTTCTTGATCTGAGCAGTCTGCGGGCGGCCCATGTTGTCAATGTACTGGTTTTTGTCGCGTACATCTTTGATGGTGAATGAGATGACCTCAAGACCCATCTTCTCCATGTCGGGCGTGACGGTCTTGAGCATTTTCTCACCCACGTTCTCGGGTTCCTTCACCAATTCTTCAACGGTGAGCTGGCCAACGATACCACGCAGGTGACCTTCCATCACCAGTCGAATCAGGTTTTCACGTATATCCTGGGGTTTGCTCAGAAACTGCTCTGCTGCGGTCTTGACACTCTCCTGGTCTGAACGTACCTTGATCTGTGTGACGGCTTCAACATTGACCGCTACCCCCTGTGTGGTATACAGGTCCTGCGGTGGAGCCACGTCGAAGGACATCAATTCCAGGGAGAATTCCTGGGCTCGCTGGTACAGCGGGACCACGAAATGCGAACCGCCAGTGATGACCTTGGTACCTCCTTGACCAAAGACGATGAGGGCCTGGTTGGGCCCGACTTTGCGCAACAGGCGGCCGTAGGTGTTTATGCCAACGAGCGCCACAACTACAGCGACCGCGGCAATGATAATGATAGTTAATAGATCCATAGAATGTTACTCCTTTTGCAGGTCTTTTCGTATGACAAGTTCTGTGTCTGTCTTTTCTGGGTCTTTGAGGAGCGCACGCAGTTTTTCCAATTCATCGCTATCGTTGGCTGCAGCACGTGATTCCTCTTCGCCAATGAAATGTTCCCAGGTATCAACCTCAGCGACACCGTGCTGGGAGTTGATAATAACCACCTCCTGATCGCGCTCAAGACGACGCCCATCGATGCTCCGGGCAGGGACGCTCTTGCGCATTCCGCCGGGAGAAATGTAGATGACCTCGCCCAGGCCGTTTTCCTGAATAGACATGCTGACTTTACCCAGCATACCCGTACGGTCCGAAACGTCCTGTATCGTCTCTCCTTCGCTGTCCCCGAAGAGGCGACTAAGCAGTAGGAGCAGTAGCGCTGCAATGACTATGCCACTTACGCCTGCAAGGGCCAGAACGAGGAAGGCTACCAGTTGCAAGGTATTATGAAACACGTAGCCAAAGAGGCCAAAACCAATTAAGAAGAAGACAATGGAAGTGATGTTGATGAAGGTAAGCGCTGACTGTACGCTTCCCAATGGGTTTTGAGCCGTAGTGCTGTGAGCGGCTGCGGCATGTCCTGCAGCATGGGTCGGGGCGTGGACGGGAACATGACCGGCTGCCTGCCCAACTCCATGTCCTCCAGCAACGGGGCCGCCCACATGTAGAGAACCATGCTGCCCGGCAACATGCGTGCCAGCATGGCCGTGTCCCAGGTTACCCAGCAGAGCCGTCACAATCAAGAAAAGCATTCCGAACGTGAAGCAGCCGATGAAGACAAGGGAAAGTGGGTCAGTTGCGATTAGCATAGCTGTGCTCCTTTGGCTGTGGAAATACCCCAGCCTGCAAACAATGTAGACAGTAGCTATCAATCCTCTCGATGATGTAGACGATACCGGCCAGCATACCCGATATACCCGACACCATTGCCAAAAGCAGGCAGAGGAAGGCCGGGTGCACACCAATAAATGTGAGGACAGGAAATAGACTATCCGCCGGGAAACTGGCGATGAATAGAGCAGCCGCACTTCCTAAAAACAACACGGGTGCCAGCACTGGATGTCGTTCTAACAATGGGCTTCGACGTGATATACGGGTATGCTGTCCCACGCTTGTCGGTCGCTCCTTGTGCCCTGGTAGTGCATACATGTGTAAAAATCCTTTACAAAAGACAGGCTTCAGATATATAGACGCTGAGCTATTATAGAAATACAATATCAGTCGCCATAGTGTTCTTCTTGCCGGTTGAGAACAGACGTGAGAGCCCCAAGCTCTTCTATTGATAAATTCATCAGTTGGCCGAAAAGTTCAAGGTAGCGGCGTGCGTTCTCTGTGTTGGCAAGACGTTCAAAAAAATCCTGGATGGAGGGTTCGATGCGCCATTCTTCGGCGCTGGCCATCAACCAGGTATTCAGGCGGTCGGAACCATCCTCCATATCGGTGAGCAGGTCTGTGCTAAAATCAGGAGGGTCGCTTACTAGGTATCCTGGATGTACTTTGAAAAAACGGGCGAGCAAAGCGCGGCTTGAAGCTGTCAGATGTACGCGCCTGCCGCTCTCTAATTGTGAGAGATAGGCCTGGCTGAGACTCTCTTGCAGTTCATCGCGCATGCTTGTTACAACCTCCATCTGCGTCATCGGGCGGTTGAGACCGCGCAGTTCCCCTTCCACTTGCCGTAAATGCTTGAGTTTCTCAGAAAGATTCATCACAGCCCTCACATAACTATTTGCTATAGATAGTATAGCTATTTGTTATCCCCCTGTCAAGAGGCGAGCAGAGAATTCTCCTGTCCGGAGCGCAAATTTACTCTACTGTTATATAATGCGCTAGTGAAGAATCGTGGGTGCCAAACATACCATATATTTCAACGTATATATATGTAGATGGGTGGGAACTTTTGTGCTTTGCCATTATCTCAAGTGTTGGCGGGAGTTCCTATCTACAAGTAGAGGCATACCAGTCAGCATTTTAGCGAGGGATCATCCAGACTTGAGAGATATTTGTACCGAGCATAGCCTTTCGGTCATTATGCCTGCACATAACGAGGAAGAGGTAATAGAGCAAACAGTACATGAAGCCATTACCATGCTGGAGGCATGGATACAGGATTTCGAGGTCATTGTCGTAGATGATGGAAGTAAAGATCTTACAGGACCTTTGCTAGATGCCATTGCAACTGCTGATCCGCGCGTGCGCATCTTACATCACCTGGTCAATGAAGGATATGGCGCCGCCCTGGTGAGTGGCTTCGGCGCTGCAAGCAAAGATCTGCTCTTTTTTATGGACTCCGATGGGCAGTTTGATATCCGCGATCTGAAAGGTTTTTTCCCTCTGCTGAAAAAGTATGATGCAGTGCTGGGATACCGTATTGAGCGCCAGGATACCTGGATGCGCAAGCTTAACGCCTGGGGCTGGAAGATTCTGGTAGGTATTGTTTTTGGGGTGCATGTGCGTGATGTGGATTGTGCTTTCAAACTTTATCGCACCGAATTTTTTCGTACGCACCAATTGGAGACAAGGGGAGCGATGATCAACGCCGAAATCCTCTACAAATTCACACGAGAAGGGCATACATATACCCAGGTTGGCGTGCGCCATTTGCCACGGCGCGGCGGACGCGCTACTGGAGCGAAGCTCTCGGTCATCGCGCGGGCCTTCCGCGAGTTGATTGCATATGCCTGGAAGTGGCGTCGTGCAGAGCGAAAAAAGCTGGAACTGGATCGTGGCTAATCCTCGTCAAGTCGGAGCACCTGGCTGATTACTGGCCGCGAGACGGTACGCACCATGGTAGCGAGGACAACGATACATATAACGATGAGCACTCCCAGGATGATACTCAACGATGTGGGAACGATCATCTGGACGGGTGGAATCGTCTGTGCGGTGTAAAGACCTCCACTACTGATATCGCTGTTGATCGCGTTGGAAGCGACACTTGTAATGACCAGCGCTGGTATGACAAGTGCCGACAGGATGGCGCCGAAAATGATGCCACAGCCGATGGCAGCTATATAGATAATACCCTGTTCCCAAAGCAACGTGCCTGCAATCTGGCCCGGTGAGGCGCCCAATGCGCGCAGGATGGCGAAATTACTGAGGCGATTCCGCGCGCTCACCCAGGACGCGATCAAGTTGCCTGCGAGCGCCAGCAGCAGGGCTGTGGAGGCTCCAAGAGCCAGCACGCCAAAAAGGTCCAGGTAGAGGGGTTCATGGCTCAAGCCGGCGATCATGGCCCGGCGGTCGTAGAGAAAATCGAGTTGCAGGGGGCCCTGACTCAGCACTTTTCTCACGCTTGCCAGCGAAGCAACATCATCGCGTGTACGCAGCCAGACTGTATTGGGTGAGACGGCATAGCTATTGGTGCCTATAGTTTCGCCGTAGACGGCGGCGAAACTCTGAAAGTCTACCAGGACAGCAGGTGGTGCCTCATCAGCGGAACTAGGGATGTGTTGCACCTCGGCGATGGGCGTGAAGTTCATAAGCTCTGTGTAGCTAACCGTAGAAAGGCTCAAGGTAAAATTAGAGCTGGTTGAGAGATGAAGCGCGTTCCATGTGGAGGCATCAACGATAGCGGGGACAACCTTACGTGAGGCTGCCCGGGCACGTTGAGAGCGGAGCTGATCCATGAGATTGCCCAGAGATTGAGATGAGTCCTGCTGGCTCCAGATGGCAGTCTGGGCGAATGTAGCGGCATTGACTGCCTTGAAATCTATGCGTATAGTTCGTACGCTGCCCCCCAGCGTTTACGTATTTCGTATAGCCAACAGAGGCGGAAATGACGCCAGGGATATGGCGGTAGGCTGCTTCTGCGTTTGCCACCTGGGAAGAGGTATAGAAGTTCACGCGCAGGACACCGCTGAAGTCAGCCCCGCTTTGGTAAGAGGTTACATCGAAGATACGCTGGGATTGAGAAGCGGTGAAAATGAGAGTGAAGATGGCAAAGGCGGTAGCCAGCGCCAGCAGCAAGGTCATGCGAATGGGCTGGCGTGGCGCGCGGGCCATCTGTGCCAGGGCCAGCATTGGTGGGGCACCGCGGTTACGAGTTGTGAACCACATACCTAATTGCAAGATTTGTGGGAAAAACCGCAGGAAGACCAGCAGGGCGGCGAGTAATAAGAAGACCGCTTCCAGTAGTGTCAGCGGCGACAGCAGCAGAAGGCGCAGGTGTGGATCGAGCACATTCGAGTTGGTGATATATACTGAAAAGCCATAGCCCAGGAGAGCGATAATAGCGGCAATGATGTCCAGGTTCAGGCGCTGCCAGAGCGGGCGGTGTGTCGAGCGAGCGGCTTCACGACGCAAAGCCAGAACGTCAAGGCGCATTATGCCAATGACGGCAATGGCCATAGCCAGTACGGCGGCACCAACCGCTGCAAGGGCGTACCAGCGTAGCCACAGGGCGAGTTGCAGCAGGTTGCCGTTGATAAGGTTGAGGGCGCTCTGGTCGGCGGGCGCCAGCAACTGCTGCGCGAGCAGGCGCACGAGAAAGATGGCCAGGAGAGGCCCGGCGATAAGCGAGATGATGCCCAGGCCAATACTCTGTGTCAGGAGCGAGTTAAAGACCTGACGGCGGCTGGCGCCACGACTGCGTAAAATAGCGATCGCGTTCATCTGACGCTCGACGAGCAGTTCAGCCATCATACTCACGAAGAACAACACCAATCCGAGCACGAGCAGCGAAAGGCTTGTCACAGGAAGCTGAGCTACAGTGATGCGGCTGCGATAGAGTTGCAAGGCGCTGGCCGGCAGGTACGTCAGGGTTTGTGTAAGGAACGGGTACTGCTCAAGTTCAGCATTATTTGAGTTATCAACCTGCACAATCTGGATGCTGTTGATGATGGTATCCAGATTATCGACGGTAATGCGCGGTGGATCAAGGTGATAATCCCAGGTTAAACTGGCCGGTGTATAAAAAGATGTCGATATCGACGTGGAGTTAAAAGTTTTTGCGAGCACCGAGAGGATAGTATGGGTAGAGACAAGCGCTTTATACGTGGTAGGTCCTCTATCCGGGGCTTTACTCACAAAGTCATTTTCATGCCAGAATGGGTCATCCTCTCTTAAAAGATTAAAGATGCCGACGATATGCAGGGCCAGGTCGCGCGATATTGAAACGCCGGTTTGCTCGTTGATGAGGAGCACCCTCATGTTTAGTATAGACCCCAGGCCCACCTGGTATGTCAATTGCAGCAGGGAGGCGGTCTGCGCTGTGACGGCAATCTCGATATCGGTGCCACTTTCTTGAGGGAGTCGTCCCTCAATGAGTTTGAGATGAGACATGGCCTGGTACATCGAATCGCCGGAGAGCTGGATTAGCTCGTGTGTTGGGCGTAGTGTTTTGCTGTCATGTTTTCCGTGTGCGCTTGTAAGCAAGTCGAACGGCTGCGTATCGATGGTAAACTGCGACGTGCCGAGATATGGGCCGAGATTCTTGTGAAATTCTCGCTCGAGATGCTGTGTGACCTGGACGATGAAAGAAGGGGAGATGCGTTTAGAGTTGCTGCGAACAACGATATCTGCATTTGCTGGAGGCGTACTGAGGATACCGCGTAAGCCTGCGTTTGCAGCGATTTGCGAGTAGAGCGGCACCGCGCAAGCGAGCGTGACGGCAGCAATCATGCCAATGGCCGTCATGAAGAGTAAGCCCCACGCCTGGCGCAAACGCCAGAAGGCCAGTGTTACTACTGGAGGTACCAGGGCCCTGCCACGTCGTCGGAACGAGCGGGCGCCCTCGAGTTGCGTTTCTAGACGGTCGTTCGCTTCTTTCACCGAATGAGCCATCGCACCCTCTTTTCTCGAAGGTTATTTCTCTGCCGGAGTGCTGCCGCAGTATATGCTGACCTGTGAGTGGCACTATTTTACCATGGAAGCGGGGTAATCGCAAAGAAGGCGCCCTATCGCGGCAACAGGTGCAGCGTTCCCTCCGCGTTTTCCTCGATCATGCTGCGTTCAAAGAGCATGGGATGGTGTTGGACGCTCAGCCAGGGCTCGATGAAGTCATCATAATGCTTACTGGCAGGATGGCCAGACTGCCCAGGCGAGTGTCCGGAAAGAGAGGTTTTCAGGTCGGCCAGGTTCGCGACCTGGCGGTATGAAGGCACGGTGATCACGACCTCCGGTTGATTGGGCGCCACTGCTCCCATATTGACGGTATCGATGTCGCCTCCTACTGCAAATGGTCCACGGTTGAATATTTTGTTAAGTGGTTTGACCATCCCCAGAGTGTGATTGTAAGTCATGGCGTGCATCGCGCCGTATTCCCAGCGTGAGGCATCATCTCCGAACCTTGTACGTAGCTCCTCAATGGCTGCCTGGAAAGCAGCGGCGACAGCCGCGTCCCATGATTTAGGGCCATTGGAAGTAGTTGAATCTGCGAACCACGTTTCATCATGGGCATTCATTAAGCGAATGAGCAATGGTCTGCTGCGGCTGAGGTGACCGTTGGTCAACGATAGCAGCGTTGATCCCGCGCCCAGGTAGGTGCTGAGGAGTGTTTCGTCGTCTCCCAGCAACACACCAAAAACAAGAGGCTCCAGTTTGCGTAAAAACATACTATAGATGGCCGCGCCGGCACTGTCAGGGGCGAGCACACAGGTCCAGGTGCGCAGGATGTCCTGTGCGGCCTTCTCCAGGGCAGTGCCAGCTTGAATATTCAGTATGTGCGGCACGATTGCCACGGCGGGCAGGGCGTATTGATCTGCCTGGATGCGGGCCATGTCAGTAAGTGTTAGCTTCTCGCCGGGCGCTTTGCTGGTCAGGAGATCGCGGATGCGCTGCGCACGGTAGCCATTAAGCCACTCATTGGTGATGTAGTAGGGGTAATCGTCGTTCACCACGCGATTATTGGCGGTGACGATGAAATGCTGTTCCGGGTTGTAGGTCTGGGGTAGCTCATCAAAAGGGATATAGCCTGTCCACTCATACTCACCCGTCCATCCCGGGGAAGGAAGTAGCGCCTGCCCTTTAGCACGAATGGGAATCGCGCCGGCCATGATGTAGCCGATATTGCCCTTTTTATCACCAAAGATCATATTCTGTGGTGGCACGTCCCAGTCGCGCAGGGCCTCACGGAACTCTTCCCAGTTGCTGGCACGGTTCATTTTTTGTACCGCTGCTATAACATGACACTCCTCGAGACCAGTCCAGCGCAGTGCCACTGGGAGTTCGGCCGTTCCGGCGTTCGCACCATTCTGCTCTGCTGTGGCACCACTCGTAGTGCCAGACATACTGGTCAGGATTGGCCCATGCCGGGTAATGCGCACCTCTTCGATGAAGGGGACTCTCCTCCCTTTTATCTTGATCTCCTCGCGAACGGCCTGTGCTTCTTCCCATTTACCCTGGTACTCGTACTGGTGGGGGTTCTGTGGATTGAATTTCTCGATGTACAGGTCTTCAATGTCGGAGACGGCATTTGTAATGCCCCAGGCAATGTGCCGGTTGTGGCCAATGACGATGCCGGGAGCGCCGGGGAAGCTGGCGCCGATGACATCAATGTCTCCGGCTGTCAGGTGGCACTCGTACCAGATTGACGGGACTGCCTGGCCCAGGTGCGGGTCGTTACAGAGGATAGGTGAGCCGGAAGCGGTCATGGTGCCATCGACAACCCAGTTGTTGCTCGCGCCCATCAAGCCGAATCCGCTCAACTCCTTGAGTGTTGTATATTGCTCGAGCATGCCGGTGTTGATGCCCTGGTATTCGACGCCTGGAGGAATAATCAGGGGGTGTTGGGGATCATAGCCCGCCTCCAACCTGGCTGCGCGTTCAGCTCCCAACTTGGCAACAAGATTTGCTCGCACGATCTCGCTCTCCCAGTTGCCGCCAAGGGTCCAACCCATCATCTTGGCCCACTGGATACTATCTCTAATTTCCCACGGGTCCGGTTTGAAACGCAGAAGAGTGAATTCTATGGGTAGACTATGCCTGTTGTGCTCGATAAAGGCGTTCACCCCGGCGGCGTAAGCGTTCAGAACACGCCTGCTGTATTCTGCCAGGCGCTCCACCTCTGCCGCGGCCGCGCGGTGCATACCCAGGCGGCGGCAGAAGCGATCTGTTTCCAGGGCAATCTCGCCGAAAATTTCGCTAAGCCGTCCTGAGCCAACGCGCCGGTTGAGCTCCATTTGCCAGAGACGCTCCTGTGCGTGTGTATAGCCCTGGGCGAAGTACAGGTCAGCTTCGTTCTCGGCATAGATGTGAGGCACGCCATAACGGTCGGTGATGACCTCGACAGCCTCGTGCAGTCCTTGCAGTTGCAGGGTTCCATTCTTTTTAGGAAGTGGCCGGCGCATGAGCATGTAGTATGCTCCTCCGGCCAGCCCGGCCAGGCTGGCTGCCGCTGCCAGCGTTTTTTGCCACCAGGATGCCATGCCATTTGCTCCTTCATTAGGAATGGGCGTAGGTCCCCGATTTATCGTGGCACACAGACGCCATCTGGGGGATGGTGTGCCCCAGACTGCGTCTGCGATACACCGCGCCCTCGCAGGATTTCGCTTCAGGGAAAAGAGGGCATGATGTGTTGCCCCTCTGCTGTGGCCTCTGTATGTACTAGTATAGCAGATGAGGTATATCACGGGAAGTATCGCTATTGCACTGGGTGAATTTTTTTGCTTCGAGCGTGGATGGCAGGCATGGCTGGGGCAAGCCCAGCCACTACTAGAGACGGTCAGAGGCGCTCCCAGCGTCGTATAGTAGTGGCCACACGGTCGCTGGGGGCGACCTCAACCCTTGCGTGGCAAGAGAGCCTGGGGGCTCTCAGCCATGAAGCCTCACGCAACACTTTGAACCTCACCCTATTGCACTTGGCGTGACCGCAGCCGTCGCTGATTCATTCCAAAAAATGTGGCCTCACCCTGCCTGGGTGTCGCTTCTTGATGAGCGGGACAGCGCTGCTCTTGACTCATCGCTGATATTGTGCGCATTTGGTGCAAAGAGGTGGTCTCACACCAGTTCCGTCCCCTTAGGCGTATCGCGTACCTCAAAACCCATGGTTTTGAGGCGATCTCGCAACTGATCAGAGCGTTTCCAGTTGCGCGCTGCCCGCGCCTCGTCGCGTTCGCGTACCAGGGCACGCGCCTCGTCGCTCAGCGCACGTGGAATTTTTGCCTCAATCGTATCCAGGCGTAAACCTAGTACACGATCGAAGTCGAGGATCAGGCGTCGTCGCTCCCCTGGAGCAATCGTGTTGTCGCGGGCAACCTCGCGAGTAATGCTCAGCGCGGTTGGCAGATCCAGGTCATCGTTGATCGCGGCGTGAAAGGCGTCGCGCACGTGTTGTGCCGCCTCGGACCAGGTTTGCGCCTGGTCGGCTGGCTCTACAGGAAGCGGGGCGATGTCATCTCGCAGGTTGTTCAAGCCATTCTGGGCCGCCGTAAGCGACTGGTCGGTGAAGTTGAGCTTCGAGCGATAGTGCGCAGTCAACAGCAGGTAGCGGTATGCCATCGGGTCAACGCCCCACTCTTCGAGGGTACTCACCAGGATGACGTTGCCTTTTGAACGCGACATCTTAAGCTGACCGAAGATCAGGTGCTCGCCATGCATCCACACCTGCACAGGTTGTTTACCGCTGGCGCCCTGGCTCTGCGCGATTTCATCTTCGTGGTGTGGAAACTTCAGGTCGATGCCGCCGGTATGGATATCGAATTGTTCACCCAGGTACTTTGTAGACATGGCGGAGCACTCGATATGCCAGCCTGGGAAGCCCACTCCCCATGGGCTGGACCAGTTCATCTGGCGCTTTGCATCCCCGCGTTTCCACAGGGCGAAGTCCTCGGGCGCGTCCTTATCCTCGGCAATCTCCATCTGCTGGCGGCCATGGCCTCCTGCGCGCAGATTCTCGACGGTGTTGCCTGAAAGCGCACCATAAGGCGGGAAGCGGCTGACGTCGTAGTAAACGTTGCCATCCGCCACGTATGCCAGCTCGCGCGCAATCAATTTTTCTGTCATCGCCAGCATCTCTGGAATATGCTCGGTAGCCTTTGGATTGAGATGAGCGGGCAGAATGTTCAACTTTGCCTGGTCGTCCAGGTAGCGCTGCGTGTAGTAGGCGGCTATTTCGTAGGCTGAGCGACCGGTGAGACGAGCTTCGTTTTCCAGCCGGTCCTCGCCGCTTTCCTCGACATCATTTTGCAAGTGACCTACATCGGTGATGTTGCGTACCGAGAAAACGTCATAGCCGTTATATTCGAGCATACGGCGCAGCCAGTCCGCCATCATGAAAGTGCGGAAGTTGCCGATGTGGATATCTCTGTAGACGGTTGGGCCGCAGGTGTAGATGCCGACTCGCGGCGGGTTGAGTGGCTGGAGCAGTTCTTTGCTGCGCGTCAGTGAGTTATACAGGTAAATCGGCCTGTCCGAAACGGTTGTCATGAGCATATATCTCCTCTGAATAGGATTGTAGAGCATCATGTGTGTAGAGAGGTAGCAGCTCAGACGGGGAACGTGCAGGGAAAGATCATCACTACATTCTAGCAGCAGGCACGTCATTTCGTTCGCAGAGGGCTGAGCTACATGGGTTTCCTCTGCGAACGCCTGGACAGGTGCAATAGTGCGTTCGGTAGTTCACGATCATCTCCAACTTTGGCTTTGTCTGGTAGCAAGTGTTGTGCGTAGGTGCAGTATACCACACTTTTCGTCGCTGGAACAGGCTATTTGTGCTCTATCAAGTAACTGTATGTTCTCTAACAACAATTTTATCCCCTGTTTCTATTTTTGTCTCATCTTAGAGATACCTGGTCCTCGAGAACTTGTGTTGGTGGTCAGGTGATAGACCTCCAGGAGACATATGGGAGACATTCTCTATAACAGCCTTCGTGTCTTATGCTCGTATCACATTGAAAAGCTACTCTGATTAGGAAAGGAGGAGTTTTATGGAGGTATATAAGCTGTCAGTGCGCTTTGGTATTGGTCCAAATGAATCAGGGCGACGCAAACAACTTTGTCCAGGTTTGTTTCAGAATTTGGGCACCTGTTGATACCACGATGGTAATAGTGGGCAGGAATAGCAAGGCCGCTGAGGCTTAAGTATCTGGCACGGTTCAAGCTGAAAATGGCCGGCTTTGCAGACCCAGAATGCCAAATTCACTTGAACCACGCAGCTCCATGTCATTACACCACCGCTCCTTCGGCTCTCACAGCGAAGTAGACGGCCTGGGGATGATGCACAACGATGGCGGCGGTCGTTTGCTCGGGCACGAACTGGTAGGCCTCGGTGAGATTGATGCCAATTGCATCCCTGGCGGGAAGCAACTGGAGAACCTTCACGTGGTCCTCCAGGTCGGGAATAGCCTGAAAGCCCCAGCTATAACGCCGCCCGCACTGCTCCTCCAGTCCCAGTTCGCGGCGGATGACGCGGTTCGTATATTCTGCCAATGCCTCGGTCATTTCGACGGCCAGCCCGTGCACAAAGTATGCCTCCGAGTAGTTGCCCGCCTGCTGGAGACGATATACTGCCTCGCTGGCTGCATTGCCCACCGTTACCACCTGTAAGGCCACAACATCGACCCTGTCGCTCTCTACAGGAGCAAAGTAGTCGGCCAGGCACAGGCGTTCGCGTTCTCTTTGCCTGGGAAAACGGAAGCGCGTCACTTCGCGCCTGCTCCGGCCTTCATCGCGCGGGTCGTAGACAATCAACTCGTTGCCGCTGGACTGGCAGGGGAAGTAGCCATAGATGACTCTTGGCTGCAGATAGCGCTGCTGGCGAGCCTCGCGCAGCATACGATCCAGGCGCGGGCGGAACTCTTCCTCTACCAGGCGGGTAAATTCCGCGCCATGGGCTTTGCCGCCCCAGTGCAGGCGATAGAGCGTATTGAGATCCATACAGGCAGCGACATCCTCGATGCCAATGCGTTCCAGTAGGTGTGGCCCCCAGAAGGGTGGTGTGGGGATGGGGACGCCGGATCGGATACTTGAAGACGGAACCTCTACAGGTTCTTCTCCTGCTGCAGCTTCCTGCGCACCCGTCTTCGCTTTCCGCAGACGCTCCTGCAAGGCCTCTTCCTTGATGTGGTGAATGAACGAGGCGCGCTGCTCGGGGGAATTGGTCAGATGATCAATGATCTCCAGACCTTCAAAGGCATCGCGAGCATAGAAGACTCCGGGCTCGTAGGCCAGCGGCATTGATTCAGGAGCCTGTTCATCGACGAACAGGATACGCCGCCCGTACGAGCGGTTGATGGCAGCCCCGCCGACAATCACCGGGAATTTCAGGCCGCGCTTGTGTAGTTCCTTGACGCACAACGGCATTTGCTTGGAAGTGCTGACCAGCAGCGCAGAGAGGCCGATAGCATCCGCGTTGACCTCTATTGCTTTATCGAGAATAGTATTGAGCGGAACCTGTTTGCCGAGATCATAGACGGTGTAGCCATTGTTGCTCAGAATGGTGTTAACCAGGTTTTTGCCAATGTCATGTACATCACCGAAGACTGTCGCCAGGACTACTTTGCCTTTCGTATAGCCTTCCGTTTTCTCCAGGTAGTCTTCCAGGTGGGCGACAGCACGCTTCATCACCTCAGCAGATTGCAGCACAAAAGGCAGGATAAGTTCACCAGCGCCGAAGCGGTCGCCAACATCTTTCATGGCGGGCAACAGAACGGTATTGAGCACATTAACCGCCGCTTGACTCTGGGATAGGTCGAGTTCGCTGGCGCGTTGCTCGATTGCCTGCTCGATCAACGCCTCGATGCCTTCTTTGCGCCGATGCAGGATCTGCCAGTGAGTGCGTTCGGCCGTGCTCATACCCTCGGTGGGGTCTACCCTGACATTCGAATCGTCCTTTTGAGGGTCGTGTGCTTCGAAGTAAGCGATATAGCGCGGCAGCGCGTCGGGTCGATTGTAGATTAGATCTTCGGCTAGCTGGCGCTGTTCGGCATCTATTTCAGCGTAGGGAGTGATGTGCAGCGGATTGACGATGGCAGCATCGAGCCCTGCTTTGACCGCGTGGTAGAGGAAGACGCTGTTGAGCACCGCGCGGGCATGGGGCTGCAGGCCAAAGGAGATGTTGCTGATACCCAGAATGGTAAATACGCCCGGCAGCTCGGCCTTGATACGTTTGATAGCCTCCAGGGTCTCAATGCCTGCTGTCTGCAGTTCTTCCTGTCCCGTGGTGATAGGGAAGGTGAGCGAGTCAAAAATGAGCGCGTTGGCAGCCAGTCCATACTCGTTGACGCAGATATCATAGATTTTGTGCGCGATCTCGACCTTGCGCTCCTTAGTCTTACCCATGCTAATCTCGTCGATAGTGAGAGCCACAACGGCAGAGCCGTGCTCGAGGGCCATCGGTATGACACTCTCGATGCGCTGGCGGCCATTTTCCATATTGATCGAGTTGATGATAGCCCGCCCCGGATAGGTTTCCAGGGCTGCTTTGATCACATCCGGTTCGGTTGAGTCGATCACAAGCGGTGCTTCAACCCCCATAGAGAGCTTCTTAACGGTCTTTGCCATCTGTTCTGGCTCATCTGTGCGCTCGGTCAGGGCCACCTGCACATCTAAGACATGCGCGCTGCCTTCAACCTGCTCGCGAGCGATAGCCAGCAATGTGTCGTAATCCTCGTTGAGCAGTGCCTTTTTTGCCAGGCGACTGCCCTGGCTGTTGACCCGCTCACCAACCAGCAGCGGCGGTGGGTCCTGTTGCAGTGACACGGCGCGGATACCGCTGGAGACGAACGGAAGCGCAATGCTGGCATGATCTTTATTGCTCAGGTTGTTGTCTGCGATAGGACGCGGGCGACGAGGTGCGTTGCGACAGGCTTTGACGATAGCGCGCAGGTGCTCGTGGCTGTTACCGCAGCAGCCGCCGACGATATTGACGCCGAATTCGGTGATAAACTCCCGCAGGGCCTCAGCCATCGTCTCCGGCTCTGTCGGGTAGACGGCCAACCCGTTGACATTGAGTGGGATACCTGCGTTGGGTATAGTCGAGATGGGCAGCGGGCAATTCTCTGACAGGAAGCGCACCGGCTCGCGCATGTAGTCGGGTCCTGTAGAGCAGTTCAGGCCAATAATGTCAACGCGCAGCGCGGCAAGCGTGGTCATGACGGCCGCAATGTCGGTGCCGAGCAGCATGCGCCCGCTGGTATCGAGCGAGACCTGCGCCTGGATGGGCACGCTGCGACCGGCCTGTTTCATAGCACGGCGAATACCTGTAATGGCGGCTCGTACCTCCAGGATATCCTGGCTGGTCTCGATGAGCAGCACATCGACGCCGCCTTCAAGGAGCGCGGCGGCCTGTTCGTGGAAGATTTCAGCAAGCTGCTGGTAGGTGATATTGCTGAGCAGCGGATCATCGGAGGATGGCAACATGCCGGTTGGGCCGATGGAGCCCGCGACGAAACGTGGCTGCTCGGGTGTGCTATAGCGATCGGCAATGCTTCGTGCAATGCGCGCTGCGGTGAGATTGACTTCATGGGTGAGCGCGCCCAGGCCGTACTCGTCGAGCTTGAGGCGGCTGCCGGTAAAAGAATCGGTTTCCAGCACATCACAGCCGGCTTCCATAAAGCCGCTGTGGATTTCTTCAATAATGGAGGGCTTAGTGAGGACCAGGTATTCATTGCAGCCTTCGGTAGCCGGGCCACCGTAGTCTTCTGCACCGAGCTGATAGCGCTGTATATTGGTGCCCATGGCTCCATCGTAGATCAAGACGCGATGGTCCAGGACATCGAGAAATCGACTCATATGACCCTCCAATCAATCTTCCCTGATAGATGCGAAAGTTTTATATCAAGTCCCTGAATCTCTATGGATCAAGCCGCCGGGTTGGAAAAAGGGACATCTACATAATGATTATGAGAAAGCGGTACATAGTCTTTCCTCATCCTACGAGTGCCGCAATCAGCTCCCGGCAGAAATCAGGGATATCTTCGACGACACGCCCCCATACCATGTTGCCTTCGCGGAACGCCGCTTCATCGACCCAGGTGCCACCGGCATTGATGATATCGTCCTTGATGCCTGTAGAGCCTGTGGCCTTGCGCCCGCGCATGATACCCGCCGAGATGGGAACCCAACCGCCATGGCAGATGGTAGCAACAATTTTACCCTGCGCGTGTATGTCTCGCACGATCTGTAGGACCTTCTGGTTACGACGCAGTTTATCGGGCGCCCAGCCGCCGGGAATGACGATGCCATTTAGCGTGTTGGCTGCCGGAGCTTCTTCTATACTGACATCTGGAGTCATCTCCAGGCCGTGTTTGCCGTGCACGACCTGATTTGAAAGGCCGATTACGACGACTTTTGCCCCCTCTTCACGCAGTCGCATGACAGGAACCCAGAACTCCAGGTCCTCCACTTCGGCGGCGACGAAGATGCCAATAGTTTTTCCTTGTAGACGCATAGAAAGCTCCTCCTAGTCTGTGCAAATCGTTGTGTATCATTATACCATGCTTTCGTTCTTGCTTTGCCCTTTCTCTATGCCTATCAGGCCTGGTTTTCGGCACCCCACCCTTCGAGTAGCTGTTCGTAACGCATTGCAGCAGAAATACGTGCTATTCTTAGAGAAGGAATCAGACCAGCAGCAAAAGAAAGATTAGATCATGAAAATAGCTCACATAGCTCCTCCCTGGATAGCTATCCCACCTAAGAACTATGGTGGTACAGAGAACGTCATCTATAACCTTGTCGAGGAACAGGTCGCGCAAGGACATGATGTGACCTTATTTGCACCAGGCGATGCAAAAACCTCGTCCAAACACGTCTCTTTTTTCCCCGCTTCTTTACTCGCATCTGGCGTGCAAATGCAGGCGCATCTCAAGGCCTACTATCATTTACATAAAGCCGTGGAATATATCAAAGAACATGATTTTGACATTGTACATACGCATCTCTCATCAACGACCGACATGTATATTTTCCCGCTTACAGCACCTCTCACTACACCGCACGTAACAACGTTGCATAGCAATTTCCCTTTTGATAAAGCGCCCGGTGGCTGGACTGGCGATGCTGATGAGTACTACATGCAATGGGCGCCTTTTGTACCAATGGTGGCGATCAGCAAAAGCGCTCAAGCGCAAGCCCCAAAGGCTCTGCAATTTGTAGGAGTTGTATACAATGGCATAGCGATGAAGGACTACCGGCCATCAGTAAAGGGCCAGGGCGCTTACTTTGCCTGGCTGGGACGCTTTGCTCCTGAGAAGGGTGCTCACCTGGCAATCGAGGCTGCGAAGCGAGCTGGAGTGCCTATCATACTGGCAGGGAATGTACAACGTCACCAGGAATCGATGCGTTACTTCCGGGAAGTAATCGAGCCTCAGATCGATAATGACCAGGTTCGCTATGTTGGCCCGGTGAACATGAGGCAGAAGGTGAAACTGTTGAGCCGTGCGCGTGGTTTCCTCAACCCGATCGAATGGGAAGAACCCTTTGGCATGGTGATGATCGAGGCAATGGCTTTAGGTTGCCCTGTCATCTCTTTTGCTCGTGGTGCAGCGCCGGAGATTGTTGTAAATGGTGAAACAGGCTTCCTTGTCCGCGACGTTGATGAAATGGTAAGCTACATCCCACGTATCGATGAGATCGACCGCGATGTGACGCGCTTGCACGTGGAGCGAAATTTCTCAGTTCACGTGATGACGGAACGGTATTTGCAAATTTACAGGAAAGTTATCAAGATGAGCAGAGAAGCGGTAAGATCCAGAGCAGCTGCTGCCACTGAGCCCAGGCCATTAACAACGCCTGAACCGGCGCTTGAAGCTGCCTTACCTGCTTTACACCAGACGCGAGATACCCGGTCTGCTGAGAGTGCCATGCAAGCCGAGACCGCCAACAAGAAATCAGTCGCGGAGTGAAGGCTATGATGGCTCTTCATTGAAACAATGTCCTTTCAGCGCTTGCTAAAAGCAAAACGAGACCTCAATTCCTGTTTAGTCCCTGTGTCGTAGATGAGAGCTACATTATTAACGGTGATCTCCCAGTTAAAATCGCGTTCTGCGAGCGACTGGACAATGCGGGAGAGGTTGTCTTTGTTGGTATCGCCAAAGCCGATGGTGATGTGGGGCATCCAGTTCGCGGGGTGGTAGTAGTCCGAGATGCCGGAACCAGCCGTGGAGATTTCGGGCCAGAGCGCTTGCTGGAACGCGGTCAGTTCCGCGCTGCGTACAACTGGAATATACAAAACTGGATGAGGTCCATTAAAAATACCCAGGCCCGATGTCTTCGCCTTGAAAGCTGCCTGACCCAGCGCGAAGCGCTGCAAGATCGGCTCGAGCTGTTCTAAGTTGTAGCTCTGGGCGATCTGGTATGAGAAGTGCGGGTAGGGTGTGTTGTAAACGCCGTGGACCGCAAATTCTTGCTCCAGTTCGGCCCAGAGGTTTTCTACCAGTAGGTAGTGCTTATCGTCCAGAAGTGAAATAATGCCATGCACGTTTTTATACTCCTTCGATGGTATGAGCTAAGAAGCCATGATGGTTCAGGTTTACAGTATACATTTGTTGTCGCGGTTGCTCCACATAGCTTGCAGATGAAATGTCATGCCGTTCAGGTCGCGTGAGCCCTGCACGCTCGTGCAGAGATCACCAATCTCTTCGACTCCATGGTGGGGATCGAGATGGAACCAGCCTTCGTTTTTATAGAGTTTATCGTCAGAGCGCCCCGGCGTGGGGTCAGTGATCGATTCGAACTGTTCATGCGCGCTGGTCCAGACCAACTTCTCGGCCAATATGCCTGATCGGCTGCAGTTGGCCGGGTCGACGGAGTAGGAAACCTGCAAGGCAGAGGACCATTCATGATCGGCGCAGTAATCTTTGCCTGAGCAGCCCCAGCCTGGCTCCGCGATGGCAAAAGCGGGAGGCGTATAGACAAAGTAGGTCGCGTTCTGGCTGTCTTTGATCCAGTGAGCGGCGCTGAGCGCATGGGTGATCTCGCGCAGCACGGAGGCATCGCGAATCGTTGGCATGCCGCAACTCTGATCGTCGGACTGTGGGACAGCCGGGTCCAGCCAGACCTGGCGGGGGGAGAAGTGCGTGGTATTGTTGATGTAAGAACGTGAGCTATCAGGATTCTGCATATAGTACTGTGTCAGGATGCTTTCATAAGAGCTTCCGCCAACGTGAGTGAAGTAACTTTCGAGCGCTTGCATGGTGGCGTGGAGGCTGGGGTCGGTCTGCCAGTTCGGGCCCCAGAAAATCAGGTAGGCGCTGGGCGAAAGCTGCACGCGCCCACCATGATAGGTGACAAAGGGTTGCAGAGGCTGAGTGGATATAGGGGATAAGGCGCGGGTCGCCGTAGGTATGGGCGAACTGGTAACGTTCCTGCCACCGCAGGCAGTGAGCACTAGAATAGGGACAAGCAGCGTGCAGATGATGAGCGTGCTTACCCGGTGATGGGCGGGCTGGTGATATTGCATAGATCTATGTTTCCTTGAGCCTCATGAGTACACACCGTGAAACGCTGGTCAGATTATCGACACCAGGGTTGCCCAGAACCGTTCAATTTCCTCTTCACTGTTGTAATAATGCACCGAGGCCCGCACGAGGCGATCTAGCCCGCGTTCCTCCATATCCAGCAGCGTTGAACTTCGCTCCGATACAGTGACGTTTATGGCATGCTGCGCGAGCCTCTGCTTGATCTCCTCGGGATCTTTCCCATCAACGGTAAAGGTGACGATGCCGCATTGTGTGACGCCGCGATCTCGCACGATGACACCGGGGAGCGTGCTCAAGCGGGCGCGCAGGTTGTAGGCGAGCGTCTTGATGCGTCTCCAGGTGGTGTCTAAACCCCATTGCATAGCATAATCGATGGCGACGCCAAGGCCGATTTTACCGGCATAGTTCGTCTCCCAGTTCTCGAAGCGGCGCGCGTTGGGAAGCATCTCGTAGTGGTCGCGTGCCGTCCACGTTGCCGCGTGGAGATCCAGGAAAGGAGGTTCGAGGCGCTCAAGCACGCTTCGCCGGACATAAAGAAAGCCTGTACCGCGTGGACCGCGCAAATACTTGCGGCCCGTGGCCGAGAGCATATCGCAGCCGATGAGATTCACATCGATAGGCATTTGCCCAACCGATTGGCAGGCATCCACCAGGTAAAGGATACCGGCCTCGCGAGCCACCTTGCCTACGGCTGCCACGGGATTGACAAGCCCGCCATTGGTTGGGACATGAGTAATAGCGATTAGTTTCACACGCTCGTCGATGGCTTTACGCAGGGCCTCGATTGAGATCTGGCCGTGCTCATCGTTAGGAATAGCCTCGACGCTGGCGCCGGTCTTTTGGGCAACTTGCAGATAGGCAATATAATTGCTCGCGTATTCCGCCACGGCGGTGAGGATGCGATCACCTGGCCTGAAGGGAATGGAGTAGAAAGCCATGTCCCACGCACGCGTGGCATTCTCGATGATGGCTATCTCGTCCCCCGAGCAGCCGGCGAGCGCAGCGGCGGCATCATAGACATGCTCAATTGCATCGTGCGCTTGTTCCTCTGCCTCGTAGCCGCCAATCTGCGCTTCCAGTTGCAGGTGACTAATGGTGGCATCAAGGACCGGTTGTGGCATCAGCGACGCGCCCGCATTATTGAAGTGCAAAACGTGCTCGCAGCCCGGCGTTTCCTGGCGTGCGCGCTGCAGATCAAAAGTCATAATCTTCTCCTACCTTTTCATTGCTTCACGCCAGGGCTTCAGGAATGGTCAGACTCGTTTGGAGATGTGCTTTGATCGGTGGGCTGGTAGTCGCCCATCCATCGTGCCCAGGAAAACTTTCCTTTTATACTATTCCATAAGCGTGAATCGGCAGTCCAGAATTCGCAGTCTTCACGCTCTGCTAAGGCAAGGTAGTGTGAATCGTATGTTGCAGGCCGATCAAAGCGCTCTGATAGTTCCATAGCCTTCATACTGAGGGAGGCGTCTTGTGAGAAGTCAAGTTCCAGACCTGTGAATAGCATCTTCGTGAGGGCTTGCCTGGCTCTGTCTCGTGTGATTTCTCCTTTGCGAGTTCTCCGATAGAGGCTGTTGGTGGCCTCGTAAGCGAGCAATGCTGGTGCGAGTATCACTAATCCCTTATCAATCCACTCTGCTAAGAGGATTTGCGCTATATCGGAGTCTGGTTCATCAAGTACCCATTTGAGGGCGATACTTGCGTCAACAACTACTGAATCTTTCATAGCTCCTCCAGGTACTGTGAGCGCTCTTCGCGCATCTGTCGGATCAGTTCTGTAGAGTCTTCCTCAAAGGGCTTTCCTCCGCGATCTTGCGAAATCTGCTCTCGTACTTGACGCAATTCTTCTAGCATTTTGCGTGTTGCGGGTCGTCGCTCTCGTTTAATCGTGCCTGCTTCTTTAGGAACAATTTGCTCGAGAATGCGCGCAAGGTACTCACTTATGGAGATGTCTCCTTGCAATGCGGCTGATTTTATGCGCCGGCGTAGTTCAGGGCTGACGTCGAAAGTGATACGCGAGCGCTTCGTCTTTTGCTCTGCTCTATCATTATTGTCCATATCTTCTTTCCTCAGTGCCATGATTCTCCCTCCTTAATCTTTCATATTCCAGCAGGTTCATTACAGCATAGCCAGGGTGCCTTGTCAAGGATATAGTCTAATTGCCATGGCGACAAAGCGCCATGGCTGCCTCCTTTTTTAAGGACGCGTTTCCAGTTGCTTTTGCAATCAATGAGGGTATTTTCTAGCTTGACAGAGGCGGGTATGCTGATCCCAACAAAAAGGCCAGATACTCCTTTGAGGTGCTAAAAATTCTGTAACTATTCAGGAGGGGGGACCCTGTCCGGGTTTCCAGGGGGCCTTGCAGGCCCCCTGGAAACCTCTCCATCCCACCGACGAAGGCGGCACAAGAGAAATGAGAGCAGCAAGAAAACACGTTTAAGGGCTTTTCCTCGTGAAGCCGATACCCAAACATTCGTCTCTACCCGGTTCTATCAAATGAACAGATGTGTGTTTAACCATAGCGGAGGTCTATTTTGTTCAAACGCTTCTCACGAGTCTTAATGACCATATTTCTACTTACAGCCACGTTTTCGCTTTTCGTCTCGTCAGCACGCTATTTTACCTATCCTGCCCGTGCTGCCTCAAACGACAATAATATTGAATGGAATGGCCTGTTCCACGACCAGGGACCGCTGTATGATAGTGCGCTGGAGCCTACATGTAATACGCCCGTCACGCTGCGCTTTCGCACGTTCCATAACGATATTACCAGCGCCAACATCAAATACTATGATACGGCGGACAGTGGCTTTCACTGGGCGCTGCTGGCCTTCTACCGGCAAGACGCGACAGGAATCTTCGACACCTGGCAGGGGACCATCCCTGCGAGCTGCTCGATCAAGTATTACCGCTTCCAGGTTAACGATGGCACGGCAACAGCCTGGTACAATGCTGATGGTCCTTCCGCGACCGAGCCAGGCGCTGATGACTTCTACATCCTGCCCAACTTCACTACGCCTTCGTGGGCCAGAATGGGCGTCATGTACCAGATCTTTCCTGATCGCTTCTATGACGGGGAAACCGGTAACGATATACATACCGGGCAATACACCTATCTGGGTTCACCTACCGAGGCGAAGCCGTGGGGAGCCAGCCCCTATGGCGATGCAGGATACTCGAATGCGACCGTGTTTTTCGGTGGCGACCTGGAGGGTGTGGATCAAAAGCTCGACTACATCAAAAACACACTGGGCGCCACTATCATCTACCTGAATCCCATCTTTACCTCCCCTTCCAACCACAAATACGACACCCAGGATTACTATAATGTCGATCCCTCCCTGGGAGGGAACGCGGCCTTTCGTCAACTGATCAGCGACGTTCACAGCGCTGCAAATGGCCCTAAAGCCTACATCGTTTTGGATGGTGTCTTTAATCATACAGGGACCTGGGATGCGTGGTTCAACCAGTACAATACCTATCCCAACATAGTAGGGGCTTACCAGAGTCAATCCAGCCCTTACTATCACTACTACACCTTCCAGCAGTGGCCAGACCAGTATGCCTCGTTTCTGGGCTTCAACAGCCTGCCAAAGCTCGACTATGGCAGCAGTGGCTCGGCTGTGCGCCAGGCTATCTATGCTTCCCCGAACTCGGTCGTGCAGTACTGGCTGCGCAACTACAGCGTCGATGGCTGGCGGCTCGACGCGGCGCAGTACGCCGATGCAAGTGGGAACAACGGCAGCGACCCGCTCAACCATCAGATCTGGCAGGAGTTTCGCAGGGCTGTCAAGAACGTCGATCCAAACGCGCTGGTATTTGGCGAGTACTGGGGCAATGCCAACCCCTGGACAAACGGCTCTCCTGGGCAGTGGGACGGAGCCACCAATTTCGATGGCTTCACTCAGCCGGTTTCAGAGTGGATTACCGGTGAGAACTACAGCGGCGACCCTGCCTCCATTGCCACGTCGCAGTTCGATAGCTGGCTGCGAGGAACACGTGCAAATTATCCCACGGATGTTCAGCAGGTAATGGTCAACTTCCTCTCTAACCATGACATTACGCGCTTCGGCGAACGCGCTGATGGCGATATTCGTAAAACAGAACTCGCAGCTATCTTCCAGATGACCTACGTTGGACTACCTTCGATCTATTACGGTGATGAATATGGCATGATGGGAGGTGCAGACCCGGATAATCGTCGCACCTTCGACTGGTCGCAGGGGAGCGCCAGCAATGGCGCCGTAGCCCTTTACCATCAACTGATCTCGCTGCGTAAATCCTATCCAGCGCTGAGTACCGGTTCGTTTATCACCCTGCTTACCAATGATGCCGGCGGTGTATACTCCTATGGCCGCGTGGACGCGAACAATCGTATAGCCGTTATCCTGAATAATAGTGCCACTAACCACATGATCACGATTCCAGCGTATCAATTGAGTATGACAAATGGAAGTTACATGACAGATAAACTTACAGGGAATGTGTACCAGGTTCAAAACGGGCAAGTGACGGTGAATGTACCGCCATATTACGGGTCTGTGCTTGTGCAGTGAACACGAACTTTCACAGCACCGTCCATCCCGCCATCACCAACTGCGACCCATCGTTGGTAGACGCCAAAATCCTGGGCTGCCCGCTGTGAAGCGATCCAACAAAGAGCGTATCGGTTTCTACTAAGCCCTGGGGAGCATTGCGAAAACCATTGACCTGCAGGACATACATACTGCCGTTGCGGGACACGTTCGACCAGGGTTCTTGCGAATTGTAGTTCAGGTAGCAATACTGCTGCGCGCTGGTGGAGATCAGGCGTGTCAGGCGGGAGCCATCAGTATTGATTGCCCAGAGCCCGTTGTGACTTCTATCGACATTCAGACCAGTGCTGCTGAATGTATTCCCGATGATAAATAGAAGACTTTCCCGGTCGATGGCTCGGACTGCTATAACGTCGTAAACCTGGCTGTTGTAGATGGTCTGCTTCCGGTCGCCTGTAATAGTCTGGGTGGCTATACTGCTCGGCCCGCTGCAGCCTCCCTGTGGACAGCCGCCGTAGCTGATCAGCAGGTGAGAGCCATCGTAGCTACTGTCGAAATCGCCATACTGCCGGAAGATAACGGACAGCAGGTCGCTCAAGTGTTGATGCGCTCCCTTGTGAATATCCAGTAAGTAGATGTGAAAGAAAAGCGTATCGGTTGGAGCATCGGTGAGGTAGATGTGCGTGGCATCCAGCCAGGTACGTAAAATGATGCCCGTATCTGTCGGGGCGATCAGCTCTGCTTGCAGCTTGCCGCTGCGCGCATCCAGCAGGTAAACGGTTCCCTGGTGGTTGACGACAATGTAGAAAACGAGCAAGCGCTGGTTAGTTGACCAGTGTACCTGTTGTATGCCAAAGCCCGGCGCACAGTACAGAGTTTGTAATCCCTGGCCATCCATGCGCAATGCCTGGAGCTTCGTCTGCCTGTCCGTGCTCCCGGTCGTTGTGACGAACAGTATCCATTGCCCGTCGGCGGAGACCTGGGCCTCGTAGATGTGTGCGTTAGTGACGCTCAAGAGTATCGTCTTCTGGCCAGTTTGCGCGTTATAGCGCATCAAATTCCCGCCGGAAGGAGCGTCGTATGTCCCCCGGTTGAGGGTGTAAATGATGTGCTGGTGAGAACCTGAAAGCAGTGGAGCCGTTATCATAGCGCGGGCCATACCTGCTGGTGGACACGTGGTTTGCGTTAGTGGCATAGCAAGAGTAGCAGTAGTAGTACCTGTAGGAGTGAAGCCTCTAGTGACTGGTGACGGGATCTGTGGTGACGGAGTTGCATGCCTGGTGACAGGCGTTGCAATTGAGCCACAGGCAGCGAGTAGCGATAGGAGGATCAGGCAGCCTACCATGAAGGGAAAGATATGACTATTACGAGAAGTGGAGTGCATCGTATCTCCTCCAGATATTGCGTCTGCGCCGACCCTCCACTAATCTAGCATATTTGGAGAGTAAGGAGCAAATAGCGTGCTGTTCTCTGGAAGGGACTTTAGCCAGGAAGCTTGGTATACAAGGAGTTGTAAGTGATGGCGATGTATATAATGCGAAGAATATAGAAACTTATTGTTGAGGAACATGATCATAATAGCAATCCTGGACCGCATTTATATACTTGTGATTTAAAGAGGCAGCATAGCGGGCCAACTGCTTCAATCGTCCAGGGGGGCACAAAGGAGAGATCGATCTCGGTCACACCAATCGCACGGATCTCGGTTAGTCGCCGTTCAGAATCGTTCCATACGTATCTCCACGCCTCAGAGCAAAATCATCTATCCCCAAAACAGTGACGTTCGTCTTGGCAGGAGGAGGGATAGAGCGCAGGTAGCGTAGGAGGGTGGGAGCTTTCACGTTCATCCCGAGTCGGGGAGTTAGCCGCTCACTGACCTCAGCAGAGGCTGCGAGTCCAATCGCTTTGAGTTCCTCCAGAAGGCGATTACTCACCCATGCCCCGGGCTGGACGAGATCAGGAAGGCGCGAAGCTATGACCTTGCGCGGGCAGCACAGGTGCAAGCAGAAAAACTTGCGCATACTGAGTCGTAGTACGACATTGCGGCCTCCACAAGGAACGTCGTTGACCGTCCTCTGATACTGGCTGTGGACATGGTCTGAGGGGCACTCGCATCCGGGACAGGTGGCTTCAGCTCTTGTTGAGATTACGGTCACGGTGAGTTGGGAGTCGGTCTGCTCAACCCGATCAATGAGCATCCCTTCGGGCAAGGGGAGAAAAGCAGACTTCCCGAAAACACTCTGACAGAGGCGACTTTTTCTCCCGTCGCCTCCTTCTCCAGTTTAAAGACGACTCCCGATAACGGGGCCTCCTCCAGGCTAGTGTTGGAGGGAAACAGGTTGATGAGATCGGCAAGCAGCTCTCTCACGCCTGCGCCAGTGATAGCCGAACCAAAAAAGACCGGATACAGCTTTGCTTTCCCGACTTGCTGCATCAATGCCGTTCGTACCTGTCCTTCTGTGATGGTCTCCCTCCACATACTTCCCCCAATGCTAGGTCAACACGACGGCGATGAGGTAGGCGATATAGACTCCCACCAGCAGACCACCCATCACACGAGGAATCTTCCCAAACCAGACAAGAGCCAGGAGCATCAAGTGAACCACGATCATCATTGGTAAGGCGAGAAAGGTCACCCGAGGGGCCACTGGGAGAGCGTGGATGGTGGCAGCGAGTCCAAGGGTGACGAGCAGATTGTAGGCGAAGGAGCCGAGGATGCCACCTACCAGAATAGCAGATTGTTTCTTGCGGGCTGCGCTCACTCCCAGGGCAATCATCTCTGCTCCGGTTCCCAGCGAAACGATGGTTGCCCCAACGGTTCCCTGACTGAGTCCAATGAGTCTGGCGAACCGAAGAGCACCTTCCACGATGGCTGGACCGCCTACTGCCATTGCCGCAAGACCACCAAAGGTCAGCAGGACCGGTCTCCAATGCAGACGAGAGTGCGATGGCGCTTCCTGGTCGCCATCGTCGTCGTCTTCTTCAGGCGCATGGATGCGCTTGATTGCCTCTCGATCAGTCCGAAAGAGGAACAAGGTATAGCCAACAAACACAACCAGGAGGAGCACTCCTTCCAGTTGAGTGACCACACCTAGAAAGAGCAGCACCACAGGAATGACCGAGACGAGCGTCGCGATCAAGGCTTGTCGCCGCACGCTCCGGTCAATCACCATGGGAGAGATGAGAGCCGAAAGGCCCAACGCTGCCGTGACAATGGTGACATTGGTGCCAATGACATTGCCCACTGCAAGGGCGGGGGCACCGCGAGCCGACGCAATGGCTGCAGTCAGCATCTCCTCTGGTTCCAGACCCACCAGCAGGACTCCTACAACCAGCGCACTGATGCCAAAAGCGCGTGCCAGATCGCCAGCTCCATCCACAAACCAATCCGCACCCAAGAGCAGCAGACCCGTCCCGACGACAAGCAGGCCCAGGACAATGATCAACGCTACCATGTCTCGCTTTCCTCTCCATCCTCCTGCGCCGAACCTCCGGGCAGCGCCTCCTCCTGGCCAGGCGTGGGGAGCCCTTCCTGTTCGTACACAGTGGTGGTGAAAGTCTGTAGTGCCTGGCGACAGCGTGCGAGGCGCTCTTGCGCTTCTCGGCTTGCGGGACCCGGGAAAAAGTCGCGCTGTTGGATCTTGCGCAACCAGCGGGTGAGTCTCAGCAGGTCTTGCTCGTTTTCCTGCAGCTCCGCAAAGGTAAACTTGTGCACACGCGTTTCCTTCTCCAGTTCTTGCAGGAACTGCTGGCAGCGCTCGCCAAATTCCTGGTACTCCTTGTTGCGCTCCCCCTGAAAGAGTGCAATGAGATCGGCTTGAACCTGAGCGCTCGGCGCAACGGCTTCGAGAAAGAAGCCACTGCCCTCCTGCTGTTTCATCTCGGCGAGGAGTGTCTGGAGGAGCTGCTCCTGCGCTGGAGCATGGGGCAGCATCCAGACCCCGGCTTGCAGGTTGATCGCACCAGCCTGTTGCAGACGCCGCCAAACCAGCACGCGCAGACTCGATGGCGTGGCTGGCGTTTGGGGAAAGAATACCAGCCATTGGTTGTTCATCATATGAACTCGTTCTCCGGTCTTCGTGTGGCGTTGCTCATCATGGCCCCTTTGGAGAGAGCGCGTGTGTTTCACCGTTCAGTCGATGTGCGCGCTCGGCGCGGTAAGGGCTCTCCAGATGTCCTGGGCATGGTTGACAAACGTGGAGAGATGGCCTTCATTGGGATAGAAGGTCGTCGTGCAATGCGGTAATGCCTGCGCCAGAAGACGTGCTGCCGCCGCGACCGTCAACACCTCTAAGCGTGAGGACCCATTGCCGTGGAAATGGAAGATGAGAGGTCCGTCGCTCTTGCCGACCTCCAGAGCCTGAAGTCGTCGTCCATCGCGCAGCCGGATGGTGGAATCACCAGTTCTTCCTGTTGAGTTTGTCATCATATTTCTCCCTGGTATAACATTTGTTTCTTAACTTATTGAAACAAGCGTTGCATACCAGAGTATAGACGAAGAGGCGCCTTTTGGCAAGAGCTCCTGACGTGAGCACGACCAAGGTCGCATTGAGCATGAGCATGATGCCACATCAAACGAGATGAAAGAGAAACGATATCATAGCGAACCGTTGTTCTTCCCGTACCAGACCAAGTTTCTCTGGCGTGGCCCCACCTGGGTGCTGGCCAACTGGTTTCTCTATCGCTGTTTATGCTCCCGTTGTGTATAATGAGCTAGTTCCTTTCGTTGATGATGTAAGGAGACAGGCACATCGGCCTGCCGCAAGGAGTACAAGAGGGAGCATGAACACCACCCCATTCCACCCCATGCCGTCTGTGCGCACGAAGCACGATGCCGACTATGTCTTCTATGAGTTGACCCGCAGTATTTGTCCCGAATGCCGCCGGGTGATAGACGCACACATTCTCCTCCGCGAGAATAAGGTCTACATGCGGAAGCGATGTCCAGAACATGGGTCATTTGAAGCCCTGGTCTACGGCGATGCCAGAGCCTATACGTCTGCGGCCAAGTTTAACAAGCCCGGCACCATCCCGCTTGCCTTTTCTACACCGCTCGTCCAGGGATGCCCGCACGATTGTGGCCTGTGCCCCGATCACCAGCAGCATGCCTGCCTGGGGATCATTGAGGTGAACAGTGCGTGTAACATGACGTGCCCGCTGTGCTTTGCCAACGCTGGCGCCGGCTTTAACCTGACGCTCGAAGAGGTGGAGGGTATCCTGGATCACCTGGTCGAGACCGAAGGCAATCCTGAAGTGGTCCAATTCTCCGGGGGCGAGCCCTCGATTCATCCTCAGATTGTTCCGATGATGCGAGCAGCCAAGGCGCGCAATATCCGCTACGTCATGCTCAATACCAATGGCAAGCGGATTGCCGACGACGACTACTTTCTGGCCGAACTGGCTGACATTCGCCCTTCGATCTATTTTCAGTTTGATGGCTTTGCGTCAGAGACCTACCGCGTGCTTCGTGGTGAGCTCGACATCCTTGAGCAAAAGTTGCGCGCACTGGATCGGCTGGCCGCCAGCGGATTGAGTGTGGTGCTGGTGCCGGCCATCGAACGCGGCGTCAACCTCCACGAGGTTGGGGCTATTGTGCAATTTGCCATCGGGCATCCAGCGGTGCGTGGTATCAATTTTCAACCTGCGTTCCATACCGGTCGCTATGGTGAACATGATCCGCTGCAGCGCCTGACCATTCCAGATATTCTCCAGGCGATGGAAGAGCAGACCGAAGGCACGTTTCTGGTCAGTGACTTTGTCCCCGTGCCATGCTGCTTCCCGACCTGCAACTCGGTGACGTATGCCTTCATCGAGGGCCAGACGATTCTGCCGCTGCCACGCGTGCTCAACGTAGATGACTACCTGGACTACATTACCAATCGGGTCACCCCTGATCTCTCCGATGAGATCAGGGCAGCACTGGAAGGTCTCTGGTCCTCTTCTGCCATAGCGGGGTCAGAGAAAGCCGCCCAGCAATTCGCGCTGTCGTGTGCGGCGTGCGGATTAGCGGATGGGTTTGATGTGAGCACCTTTGCCCAGCACATCTTTATGATTATGCTGCAAGACTTCATGGACCCCTGGACCTTTAATCAGAAGAACGTGATGAAGTGCTGTAAGGAAATCCTCCTGCCTGACGGCAAGCAAATTCCCTTCTGTGCCTACAACAGCGTCGGCTATCGCGAGCAGGCGAGAGCGCAGCTTGCCGTACGCGAACGGGCGCGCAATCATGCTCGGCGTGACGGCACGGCATATACTCCGCCCCCACTGACGTTTACGTTTGATCAGCCAGCAGTTCAAGCTCGTCCTGCCAATGGCACGGAGAATCAACGCGTCATCATGCGAGCACGTGCTCATGAGCAGGGATAAACGAATGGACACGAGAACAGACACACCTGCAGGCGCTCATGCTGACGAGCTTAAGGCTTGCTGCGCCGCCGTGTATGCAAGTGACTGGGCGCGCCTCCTGCTGGGCGAGTCCTTCCATCCTGGCGGGCTGGCACTAACGGAACGGCTGGGGACACTGCTCGACCTTGGACCAGGCAAGCGTGTCTTGGACATAGCTGCTGGCCAGGGGACCAGTGCCATCTTCCTGGCACAACGCTTTGGCTGTGAGGTCATCGGTGTCGAGTACGGCACTGAGTTGATACGTGCAGCCGCTCGTGCGGCAGAGGCTGCCGGCGTTGCAGGCTGGGTGCGCTTCGAGCAGGGGGATGCAGAGTATCTCGCGTTTGCCGATGGGCAGTTTGATGCTGTCATCTGCGAGTGTGCCTTCTGCACCTTTCCGAACAAACGTGCTGCGGCCAGAGAATTCGCCCGTGTGCTGCGGCCTGGTGGTAGCATCGGCCTGACAGACCTGACGCGCTCGGGCGAGGTGCCTGCAGAACTGCAGAGCCTCCTTGCCTGGATTGCCTGCATCGCCGATGCCTTGAGCGTCGAGGAGTACGTCCACTACCTCGAAGATGCGGAGCTCACAGTTGAACATATCGAGTCACATGACCAGGCACTCGGCACATTGGTCCAAGACGTTCGCATGAAGCTTTTAGGGGCTGAGTTCCTGGTCAAGCTGAAGCACATCGACGTCCCCTCTGTCGGCTTTGACCAAGCAAAGTCCCTGGCTCGTGCAGCAGCTGAGGCGGTGAAAGCCGGGCGGTTCGGGTATACACTGATCATCTCCACGAAGCCTTGTTGAGAGCTAGCTTTATCACGCCAGTCCTGCCAGTTTTCAAAGGGTATACACTGATCATCTCCACGAAGCCTTGTTGAGCGGCTGGCAGTGTCAACTTACGTACTGAAACACGGCCCTGGCCCAACTATCCGTGCGTAAATAAAGCGCCGCCACAGGCGAAACAGCAGAGTGAGGGCCAGCGACGAAGCAGCATAAGTAAAGGGCGGCTCAAATGAGCCGCCCGGACGAATTTAAGCGGGACTCAACACGTCCCTATACAAGCACTACAATGTGCGACGTCTAGAGCCGCTCACAGCGCGCAGGATCGCAATCAGGATACACGCGCCGATGAAGGCGATGATAATGGTTCCGATCAAGCCCGAGGATCCTAAACCAACCAGGCTCGCCAGGAATCCACCTATAATCGCACCGACAATACCTACGATGATATCACCGACGATACCATAGCCACCGCCGCGCATCACAAGACTGGCCAGGAAGCCAGCGATCAATCCAACCACAAGCCACCATAGGAGGCCTGTGAGGCTAATGTCTGCAAGAACTAAGGCTGCCATTGTTTTATTCTCCTTCCGTATTCTCTGAGACTAACACTTCTTCAAAATGCTGTGACTCAGTAGGTGATTAATAGCAGGTTGGATAAGCCTTGAAACACATTTCTGTGTTACTTATTTACTATTATTAGCATATACAAGATGATTTGATAATGCAAGTCAACAATAAAACATTAAGTGTGCTCTAATCTTGTGTTAATCTTACTAATGTTTCACAAATAGTTAAATTTGCTATTCTACTTCTCTTGCGCGTGCTCGTTCGTGCTGAGTGAGGTAGCGCTTGCGCAGGCGGATATTCTGTGGAGTGACCTCGACCAGTTCATCGTTGTTGATGAAATTCAGCGACTGCTCCAGGCTCATGAGAATGGGCGGCGTCAGGCGCACAGAGATTTCGGCAGTAGAGGCGCGTATATTCGTTTTTTGCTTTTCTTTGCAGACGTTGACAACCATATCGGCCGGGCGTGTGTTCAGTCCAACGATCATGCCTTCGTAGACGGGTGTGCCTGGCTCGATAAAGGTATCTCCGCGCTGCTGAGCATTGCTGAGGCCATAGGTCATGGCTATGCCGACCTCAGAGGCAATCAGGGCACCCATGCGCGTCGTGCCGATCTTGCCCATCCATGGCTCGTAGCCAACCAGCAGGCTGCTCAAGGCTCCGTTACCTTTGGTGAGTGTCAGGAAGATATTGCGGAAGCCGATTAACCCGCGTGTGGGGATGCGGTATTCCAGGCGCACATTGCCAGTGCCATCATTAGTCATATTGGTGAGCTGCGCCTTACGCGCGGCCAGCACCTCGGTCAATACACCGATGTAGGCAACCCTGGTATCGATCACCAGCTGTTCGATTGGCTCAAGCAGCTGACCGTCCTCTTCGTGAGTAATCACTTCGGGTCGTGATACCTGGAACTCGTAACCCTCGCGGCGCATATCTTCGATGAGCACCGAGAGATGCAGTTCTCCGCGACCCGAGACGATGAACTCATCGGGTGAGTTGCCATCCTGTACGCGCAGGCTGACGTTTTTCTCCAACTCGCGGTAGAGGCGTGCCCGCAGTTGCCGCGACGTGGGGTATTTGCTCTCACGACCGGCGAATGGACTCGTATTGACGCTGAAGGTCATTTTCAGCGTAGGCTCTGTGATGGCGATGGTGGGCAATGCTTCGGGAGCATCCACATCTGCGATGGTCTCCCCAATATTGGCGTCGGCGATGCCGGTCAGAGCGACGATATCGCCAGCCAGTGCCTCTGGAACTTCGAGGCGTTGGAGCCCTTTGTAGGTGAGTACAAGGTTAATTTTCTGGCGCGACACGACACCATCACGGTTAATGCGTGCCACGAAAGTGTTGGGAGCGATGCGGCCGCGCACAATGCGGCCGATGGCATATTTTCCCTTATAGTCATCGTAGTCCAGGGCTGCCACCAGCATTTGTAGTGGAGCCTCTATATCCACCACCGGGGCGGGAATGGTATTGACGATGGTCTCAAACAGCGGACCCAGGTCACATGATTCGTCACCTGGATGATACATTGCTATACCGTCGCGGGCAATGGCGTAAAGAATGGGAAAATCGAGGTGTGCTTCGGTGGTTGCCAGTTCCAGGAACAGGTCTTGCGTCCATTCCACTACCTGGTCGATGCGTGCATCCCGGCGGTCGATTTTGTTAATAACGACGATGGGCCTCAGGTTGAGTTCCAGGGCTTTCTGTAGCACAAAACGCGTCTGTGGCATGGGTCCTTCGACCGCGTCAACGAGCAAAATACAGCCATCGGCCATGTTCAGTACACGCTCAACCTCGCCTCCAAAGTCTGCATGCCCTGGTGTATCGATAATATTGATTTTAGTGCCCTGGTAGATAATGGCAGTATTTTTAGCCAGGATGGTTATGCCGCGTTCTCGCTCCTGGTCGTTGGAGTCCATGATGAGTTCGCCCACCTGCTGGTTCTCGCGGAAGATGTGGCTCTGCTTGAGCAGGCCATCCACCAATGTGGTTTTTCCATGATCGACGTGGGCGATAATGGCGACGTTGCGAATATCAGTGCGTTGTACTAAGCGTTCTGTCTGGGTCATATGATTGAGAACCTGCATATTTTTGACGTTTAACTCCCAAAATGGATCAATAACTTCTTAAAGCAAAGACATGAGCGGCGTTTCCCGCTATGTCATGAGCTTGGGAACCTTACGCCGCTCTTACTGAGAGACATATGAAAATTAAGATGTGTGTACTGTGGATATACTACAACATTTGCGCCTGTTATAGCAAGACTAGAGATGTCTCATAGGAAACAACGATTTCTCCAGGCGGATTCTTTGGCTGTAAGCGTTCATTTCAACCGAGGATAGGGGAGATACTTGCCTTTGAGCTTGCGCCATAGGTTCTTGTGTCTGCACCATGGGTTCTTCTTTCGTATGATACATCCAGGCGTTGATTTAAGCTGATTTCACCATTCGCGGCCAGGAGGCTCCTGCCTTCAGGCATGGGGAGGAATGGCCGCTGGATTCTTAGCTATGGTAGTACGTTTCCGTACTCAGCCTGGACAGGATAGTGAACGTGCCAGCCTGCTCTCAAACGAGCAACGGATACACGTCTTAGCTGAAGTGTTGGAGCAAGCTCCTCGCTTCAGCTATAGGGTTCCTGACAGTGATATAATGGCACAAGGAACAAGGAGATTATACTACGCTGGAGCATCTATGTCATCGCCTCTGCGTATCTTAGCCGTCGATGTCGGCACCGGCACACAAGATATCTTGTTCTTCGAGAGTGGAAAGACTATCGAGAACTGTTTCAAGATGGTGATGCCTTCGCCGACAGTAATTGTCGCTGAACGGATCAAACGAGCGACTGAAAGAGGGCAGCCACTGTTGCTGACAGGGGTGACAATGGGCGGAGGTCCCTGTCACTGGGCTGCCCGCGATCACGCGCTGGCCGGTTATGCCGTAGCTGTGACAGCGGAGGCGGGACGTACCTTTGATGATGACATGGCGATGGTTGAGCAGATGGGCTTTGAGATTATCGATGATGCCGAGGCAGCGCGGCGAGCGGAGAATCCAGCGCTGTTGCATATCGAGCTGCAGGACTTCAATGCCCAGGCTATTGTCACCGCGCTGCGAGCCTTCGATGTCGACCCTCGCGTGGATGCTCTGGCAATCGCAGCATTTGATCACGGGGCTGCTCCTCCCGGTTACAGCGACCGGCGTTTCCGCTTCGATTTCATTGCAAAGACGGTGCAGCGCGAGCCGGTGCCAAGTGCTTTTGCCTATCTGGCCCAGGAGATACCCGCCAGCCTGACGCGCTTGCAAGCTATCGCAGAAAGTACGGCACGTTATCTACTGTTGAGCAGTTCGGATCCGCAGGGTCGCCTCCTGTTGATGGACACCGGTTCAGCAGCAGCCCTGGGTGCGTTGGAAGATCCACTCGTGCGCGACCAGGAGGATAGCCTGCTATGTAACATCGGTAACTTTCACACGCTGGCCTTCCACCTCGTGCGGGGGCGCATCGAGGGTATCTTTGAACACCATACGGGGGAGATAACCCAGGCTCAGCTCGAGGATATGCTGGTGAAGCTGGCTGAGGGAACCTTGACTAATGAAGAGGTGTTCACGACAAGCGGCCATGGCGCGCTGGTGCTGCGACAACCTGAGCTGAACGGCAATGCTTTTCCCTTCCTGGCGGTGACTGGCCCGCGTCGAGAGCTGCTGAGAGGTTCAATGCTATACCCTTACGAGGCTACGCCGCACGGGGATATGATGCTGGCGGGCTGCTTCGGGCTGCTGCGGGCAATGGCTGAACGTGAGCCGGAAATGGCTCCGATGATCGAGCCTTCATTGCTCAAGCATATATAGCTACTTATGAGGCTGCAGCGGGATGGGCTCTTTTCTTGAGCGAACGGCGCGAGAAGATGGGGTCGGAGAGGTTTTGATACGAGAGACTTTTTCGCGAATGAGTGTTATTTGTGAGTGGACTGCTTGACGTGACTGCTGGAGTTTGCGGGCTATTTCGGATGGGCGTTCGCTATTTACCAGATAGCGGCAGATGATTTCTTGTTTTTCAGTCAGGTCGATGGCTGGATGTTCAAGAGCCGTCTTTGCTAAGTCTTCTAGCTCCCCATACTTACTGCGTCTATACGCGTCCAGGTCATTCGGGGAGAAGAGCCAGCGGTCGACAACGCGCACACCCGGAATCCTGCCTGCTTCCACAAGGTGCATGAAGTGCCAGTAACTAAGGTCTAACTGTTTGGCTGCCTCGTGTGTGGTCAACATTCCATTGAGGTGCTGCAGGTTGCGATGCAGTTCATCGCTCCTAAGTGCCATGGTGATGCCTTTCTACGGATTGCCGTATTTCATTGCAGACTTGGTCACGGTAAGTATACCATAAGAGATGGGGGTGTGCAAGGTTGGGTGAACCAAACGGGCGAGCCTTGCGGTCGCCCCTACATGTGGATATGGGTAACGGAACCACGGATGACTAGCGGACCATGAGGATTGCCTCATAGATGTCTGATGCGGGTTCCGGAACCCCGAGTATAGAACGGCTGTATTTAACGGGTGGGAAATAGGTTTTGCAGGCGCATGGCGAGCATCATGTCACCGGACACTTTGAGCCGACCGCTCATAAAGGCGCTCGTTGGGTCTAATTTGCCTTCAACGATGGAAATCCAATCTTTATCGCTGACGGTTATGGTGATATCAGGCTTCTCGACTCCGCCGGGGACGAGTTCACCTTCGCCATTGACGATTTTGAACGCCCATACGCTGGCTTCTTCACCGGTGATGTTCCACTGGAATGTCTTTGTCATCCCGGCAGCCGCAGCAGAATTAAAATAGCTGGGCATCGCTTCGAAAAGCTCTTGGATTGTCATTGGTAACTCCTTCTTCGTAATTGCAGGAAAGGCCCCTGCTGGCACTGCAATAGTAGTATAGCAGCCAGAAGCGGACAATGTCTAGATTATGCGCTTACAGCTCATGTGTTTATAACTAATAATAAGGAGCATTGGCATCATGGTAGATAAACAAATTATGCACAAGGTCAAAGTGGAAGGCGGCAACCTCAAATTTAGCTCGGCCCACTTCATTACTTTCGGCGGGAAGTGTGAGCGCCTACATGGCCACAACTACGGCGTGCTGGTTGAGATCGAGGGAACGCTCAATGATGATAAGCTGGTCTTTGATTTTACTATTATTAAGCGGCTGACGCGGGAGATATGCCAGCGGCTCAATCATCGCTTTTTGTTGCCGTTGCACAATCCTCACCTTGAGTTGATTGCTTCTCCTGATACATGGGAGATACGTTTCAAGGAAAAGCGCTATATTTTTCCCCGTGCGGATGTTGTCGAGTTATCGATTGATAACTCGACATCCGAACGGCTGGCGGAGTATATTTGCGGCGAGTTGCGCCAGGCGCTTGCCGGCTACGATACCTCTAATTTGTGCATGATTATGGTTGGGGTGGAGGAGGCTCCTACCCAGATGGCGTACTATAGAGAAGTACTGAGTTGAACTCCTGTCATTTCCAACGTAAAAACGCCCTACTCCTGCATGCCCGACTCGACCCACCGTTGGAAGGCCTCTACCTGCTCGTGGGACCAGGCCCCGTCGCAGGGCATCGACCCGTTTTGCAAGCGCTGGAGAATGCCAGCGGCATGGCTCTTTACGTCCTGGTAGGACCACAGGTCGAAGGCCCATTTCATTGACTGCCTATCCATTGGACGAAACAGTGGTTTGATGTGCAGAGAGAAGCGCACCGCTTCCTCCTCCGAGGGCAACACAACGGTCTTTTCCTCCTCTTGTGCCGGGGCAAGCGCTGAGACCCTCGATCCCGGAGGTCCAGCTGTCCCCCAATCCCAGCGGGGCATGGGCATATGCAAGGGCGGGTGAGCATGAGACGCTGAGTTTTCCACTGCCAGGCGCGATCCCCATTCAATATAGGACATAAAGGCGGAGCGGAACTCGGGATCGGCAGGCACACCGGCCTCATCGGCGGCCTGGCAGAGCAGGCTGATCCACCGCTCTCTCTGTTCTTCAGAGATATGTTTGCCCACGTGCTGCGAAAGCATACGGGGATAGCCGCCGTACTGCTGACTATAGTTCTTTGGCCCGCCAAAAACCTCGCCAAGCCAGGCAGCTACGCGCTCCGGGTGATCTGGTGCCATTCCGACAAAGAGAGGGAGCAGTAAAGGGTCCTGAGGGATGTATTTGTCATAGAAGAGGTGAGTCATGCGCAGAAGAGCTGGTAGGCCACCGACCCACTTGAAGAGCGTCGGTTCCTGCTCGGCGTCCACCTGTGGATCGTGGAAATTGACATACCAGTGCATGCCGCTACAGAAGGGTTTGTTCTGGGAGTGCCCGCAGCGACACAGATTGTAGTGCTCCAGTGAGACGCCTGTATTGCGTGGTTCATCATTGCCTTGCCCATCTTTGAGCGCAATATTACCCGTGACCCGGTACGGTCCATCCTTGGAGACCTCGATAGCCGGTGGGCGGGCCTGATCAACCCCATCGCGAAGTTCGATACTTCCCAGTGTATAGCTCAGTGCTCCGGAGGGGCAGGCACGTACTGCACGGATGATTTCGTCCATCCGTGCTCCATTGGGAGTCGCGAATGGTTCCTCACCAACGTGGAACACGGAAGCGAGCCGGTCCGTACAGAAGCCAGAGTGAGCGCAGATCCCTCGATTGTCGAGTACGGTGATGGCTGTACCAACGTACGTATCACGCCGATCTGGAACGCGCTTTGGGTCTTTCTGGGCGGTGAAGCCGATACGGGCATGCGTGCCATCACAAAACGGCTTGTTGGCTGACTCACCACAGCGACAGAGAGCCATCTGGGGCCGTGTCGGTAGAAGCTCTCCTAACCAGTTGCGCAGGGTTTCGGCGTTGGTCACCACATACGGGCCATGCAGCTCGGACTGGATCGTGCAGCCCAGTCCCACCTGCAATTGCTTCAATGCAGCGATCCTGGCAGCGACCCCATGCGGACCGTCTGTCGGCGGGAACTGACACGTCAGATCCTGGAGAGCAGCCGTCGCCTCCTGGATTTCGCTCGGGAGGCCGGGAGTCACCCGCAAATTTGTGGAGGCCCGTGCTAATTGCCAGAGGCGTTCGTCGAGCCACGCCCAGACCGCGGTCTGATGGACCAGCTCGGGGATATGACCATCGTCAGCCAAAGGCGCACCGGCACGCCTGCCTGGCAGGGCAGCGCTATCAACCGGCATCTGCGTGAGCGCATCGCCGAGGGGACGAAGAACAGTCGTCATTAAGCGTAATGAGGCGCGGGCAAGGCGCTCCAGGTCGGCATCTGTCTCCTCGGTATGGGTAAAGAAGCGGCGCAGCATGAGGAGCATCGTGTCGTAAGCGCCATTGAAGAGCTCGGCCACCGCAGCGGTGAGCGGATCGACGATGTGTGTGCCGCTGGCTGTCTCCCCAGGAAGCTGCGTCCCAGGATTGACCACCACCGGTCGCACCGGCTCAAATGGCTGGTTCGCTACTTACATCGAAGATTTCAACGGGGAAGTTGCTCAACATACCCCCGTCAATAATGCGGCAGATGTTGCCCATAGAATTTTGCTGTTCGACCGGAATAAAGAAGAATGGCTAGCTCGCGCTCATGCGTACTGCCCGTGCAATATCAATGTCGTCTGGGTCCAGACCGTAGAGCTTCCTGGCATCCTGTGGCAGGCGTACTATACGCCCGGTACTGATATCAGAGGCGATGACGGTGAGGCGATAGCGGAAGCGCGGGTCATCTTCCTGACCTTTGACGATGAGGTCGCCGAAGGTGTGCTTTATATAGACGGACGATAGAGGAAAAATTTGTACATGAATTCACATGTTAATCTTGGTCTGCAGAACTTTGGCGTGGATATCCACAGCTTCGGCTACCGCTTCGGAAAAGCTATTCCAGGGCTCACTCAATGGCTTGACGAGCGTGTTGATGCGCTCACGAAAGGAATTGCTGCCGGTAGACCCGGGATGTGTCGATTCCTCGACGCGCACGGTATACTCTTCTATCGATGTTGCTTCGTTATACATGCGTAGCGAGGTCGCACGCAAGGCTTCATCGATAAGTATAACTGCTCCGCCGTGAATAGGTGCAGGTTTAAGCGAATCCACTACCCACCCACCACTGTTGTACACTTTCACCCATGGAGTGAAGCCGGAGAAGTTCATATCCTGAGAGAAAGGCTTGTGGGTATGGCCAAAAATAAAGGTGGCGTCGGTCTCCAGTATGTGCTGCTGGTCTTCTATGAGAAGCTGTTCGCGTAAGGGACCTTCCAGGTACCACTGCAAGCCATGCTGAGCATCGGGACTTAGCAACTGACCTGTCTGCCGTCTTTCCTGGATGCCTATTTTGCCGAGCGTGAGATCTAGAAGCCACTGCAGGACTTTTGCCTCTATCCCTTCGAGCAACCTGGGCTGGTGATATTTCTCAATCAGGCCGAGCGAAAGGTTGCCAAGAAGCCTGTCAACTTGTCTCTCATCCTGCAGCTTATCGTAAAGCAGGCCGATATCGGTGCCGACATCGCCGGAGCGGCCCATGGTTGACCAGAAAAAATCAATCCAGGCAAAGTTTTCCGCTTCAAGATCGTAGATAACTTTTGGTTCTCGACGATTAGGAAATAGCAGTGTGTTCAGGGTGCTCATCAGCGAATAGATAGACTCGATATAATGGCCGTGGCTGAAAATGATGGATTTCTGCCCATCGGCACTCAAAAGAGCGTAGTTCGGATAGAGGATACTGATCACGGCATCCTTCAGGTGTGGATAGCGCTGGATCAGGTCGGTCAAGAAATATCCTCGCACAAAATTAGGGGGACGAATCTTTGTGGTATGCCAGGGAATCTCGAGAGCAGTACCTGCCGGGATGCTTGAAATGAAATCGACGTACTGTGTCTCGCGTCCATTTTCCCAGATGTGGTGATCGTGGTTGCCGGGGATATAGAGGATGTTCTTGTCAAAGAGCGCCTCGCCATCGCGTGGGAAGATCAACTCTATGAAGCGTTCAAAAACCATGGCTGCCACGTTTGTTTCGGCCAAGGCCAGTTCAAGAATATCGCCGTTCAAAATGAGCGTAGGCTTTTCCTTGCTCTCGTTCTGTGTGATGAGTTCTCTTAAGCAAGCGACAAGTTGACTCAAGACGGGGCTTGTTAGCATAGGATCGGTTTCTATGCTGTTTGGTTTTATGGATGTGAGTATGCTATTATCCGCGCCAAGATGCATATCTGAAAGACAAACGTAGCGGATATCAGGCATGTTGCACTTCCTTTACGAAGTTGATCGGTCGCGTTTAAAGCGTGTTATTGGGCAGCAGGTGCTTCTAAATTATACCTCATCGAGTAGGGACTTCTCACTTGACAAACTGGCGCAGCACATGGTTCTATGTAAACGTTCTCAATTGGAATTACCGTGCAAATTCGGGTCTACATCCTTTAGGATACTGGTGGCGAAATCAAAAATGACGCTCATTGTGAGTTTGAGTGCGCAAGAAACCAAGCGTGAAAATCGAATTCGCCACCAGTATCCTTTAAGGGGAAAGAGCAACGCGGGCCACACTGTCCCCCGGCACGGGCGGCCATAAAGGCCCCCACTCCGCTCCGCACCACTCCCGCCCCTACGGATACATTCCCCCGCAAGGACGGAGACCCTCAAATTCTCAAGTGGGGAGGATACATATGAATCGTCGTGATCTCATCCGTATGACCGAGGAGGAAGTACGTGCATTCCTCGAAGAAGGACACACACTCCAGGTGGCTACCGTTGCTGGCGACGGTTTTCCTCACCTGGTGGCGATGTGGTATGTGCTCATAGACGGGGAGGTAGCTTTCTGGACGTATGCCAAGTCGCAGAAAGTGGTGAACCTGCGACGCGATTCCCGGCTGGCCTGTCTGGTCGAGGCGGGAATACGCTATGATGAACTGCGAGGGGTGCAGATCAAGGGGCACGGGGTGATTAACGATGATCGAGCGGTTGTTCAGCATGTGGGCGAGGAGATCTGGAAACGCTACACTGGCCCTCTAGATGAGAGTGCTCGCCAGGCAGTCTCAATCCAGGGAGCCAAGCGCGTGGTGATCTTCGTCAAGCCTACTGAGGTGGTTTCGTGGGACCACCGCAAGCTCGGGGGGACGTACTGACGCGTGGCCCACGTTCTGGCCTTGCTATTCTGTCACTATTGTGCGCCCGATGGCATGAGCAACCGCTTGTATTTGTGGCATCAGGCTCTGAAACTGCTCGAGGGTCAGAGATTGGGCGCCATCTTTCAATGCCTCGTCGGGATTAGGGTGTACCTCGACAAGTAATGCGTCAGTACCGGCTGCTATCGAAGCCAGTGCGAGGGGACCGACGAGATCGCGACGACCGGTCCCCTGGCTGGGATCAGAGATAATCGGCAGGTGTGAAAGTCGTTTGATGAGTGGAATGGCGCTGATGTCCATCGTGTTGCGCGTCATTTTCTCGAAGGTGCGGATACCGCGCTCACAGAGGATGACGTTGCGATTACCTTGCGAGAGTACGTATTCTGCTGCAAGCAGCCACTCCTCGATGGTGGCCGACATTCCACGCTTAAGTACTACCGGCTTCTCGACACGGCCCACCTCGTCGAGCAGCATATAATTTTGCATGTTACGGGTGCCGATCTGTAGAATGTCGGCGTATTCGCAGACCATGGGAAGATCGGTAGGGGTCATCACCTCGGTGATGATTGCCAGGCCAAACTCGGTGCGCGCCTTGGCGAGGAGTTTCAGGCCTTCCTCACCCATGCCACGAAAGCCATAGGGCGAGGTCGATGGTTTGAAGGCTCCACCGCGCAGGATGACAGCGCCTTCCTTTCTCACGGCCTGAGCGGTGGCCATGAGCTGTTTTTCGCTTTCGACGGTGCAGGGACCTGCCATCATAACGACTGCATTGCTGCCGATATGGACCAGTCCTTCAGATACGCATGGAGCTGGAATATCAACGATCGTGTCTTCGGGATGGAATTCGCGGCTGGCAAGCTTGTAAGGCTTGGAGACGCGCAGCACGCTTTCTACGTCGGGGAGGCTTTCCAGCGCCTCCCCCAGGGTGGGGTTAATGCCGCCGATGCTCCCAGGTGTACCGGTTGGGCCGACGGCGCCGAGCACGCCAATGATAGTACGTTCGACGCCGCGGGAGGGATGCCCGCTTAGCCCATGGTTCTCGAGGAATGATAATACGTGCTCGATGGACTCTTCACTGCAATGCGATTTCATGACGACGATCATGCAAACGGCTCCTTCTTGAAAGGTTGATGACTGGCTCACCGTGGCCATGGCTACAGTCCATCGTGACGGCGTCGTCATGACTGCCTGCTATATAATAATATAAGCTATTCGCTTCCTCGTTATGCAAGGGGTAAGCAATGATCTGTGCTCAACTCGTGCGCAAGTTGACCGCACCGCGAATGTAGACATGCCGTATTTCTGCAGCACTGCGCATGGTATTGACGTGCAGCATGATGCGGATGCACTTGCCCAGGCTGTTGGGCACAGGGATTTCACGGGCATCCAACAATGGCACCTCCGTCCAGCCCATGGCGCGAGCAGCGGCGGCTGGAAAGGCCGCGTCCAGGTCTTCCGTGACGGTGAAGATGGCGCTGGAGATGTCCTCTATAAAGAGATCATTGCGTTCGACCAAGAGTTGCAATAACTCTTTTGTGGCCGCCAGTATTTCTTCGCTTTCGTTGCGCTCGACGGTGGTTGCTCCTCGTATGCCCCGGCAATACATTGTCTCCCCCCTTGAACGTAGCATACCTGCCTGGCCTCAAGAGGATAGGCAGATGTATATCTATTGTAAGGGATGCAGGCAATCCTGAAAACTGTCCAGAGTGTTGAAAAACGCTTTTGCAGAGCTCATCAGTACGAGGCGATGTAGCCCCTTTTGTTTATGCGATGTTGTGATTTTTACCCTTTTCGGCGCTTCAATTTAGGTTCAAATAAGCATATACTATGGATAGTTCACGCCTTAAGACCATTTCCGTAATAGAGTTCCAAAGGGAGGAATATGCAATGGTCGATTTTGCGTCTACGATTGTAGCGGCCCTCATCGGTTCGGTCATTGGTTCGATTGGTGCTGAGTCCGTTCGCGTCCTGGTGGTGATGAACCTCCATGTTGATGGCTTAAATCTACTTGATGCCCTACAATGAACCAGCCCTTTGAACAACAGGGGAAAAGATGGTAGGGTAATAGGGTGATGTGCAGTCCTGGGAGGTGGAAGGCTACGCTTTTGCCGAGCGCAACCTTTGGATATAGCTTCTTATTGCCTGCACCTGTTGTCCCTCCTCGCATTGATCGATAATGTTGATCAGCGCGCTTGCCACCACAGCACCGTCGGCATAGCTGGTCACCTCGGCGATATGCTCGGGCGTGGAAAGTCCGAAGCCGACCGCGAGTGGGAGGCGGTAGTCCTTCATATAGCCATAGACTTGTGAAACGAAGCTGCGCAGGTATGGGGGAAGTGTAGTGCGAGCTCCCGTAACGCCAGCCAGCGAGACACAGTAAATAAAGGTTCCGGGACCTGCAGCGGCGAGCTTAACAATAAAAGCGATGCGTTCACCGGGCGTTGTGGGTGGGACCAGGAAGACAAGTGAGATCCCATGTGCATATGCTGCCTGGCGCAGTGGCGCTGTTTCCTCGGGAGGCAGGTCAGGGATGATCAAGCCGGAGACGCCGTTCTCCGCCGCAGCCTGGCAGAAGCGTTCGATACCATAGGACATGACAGGGTTATAGTAGCCCATCAAGACCAGGGGAATGTTACTCTGTGCTGATACCTGGTGTGCAACCTCTAAACAGCCTTTGATGGTCATGCCGCGTTCGAGTGCGACGTGGCCAGCATGCTGGATGGTTGCACCATCAGCGAGGGGGTCGCTGAAGGGCATGCCCAGCTCGATAATGTCAGCGCCTGCCTCCGCAGCTGCCAGTGCAAGCTCGATGCTGCGCGCTGCCGATGGGTAGCCACACATGAAATAGGGAATGAGTACACCACGCCCTTCGTATCGCGCTTGCTCGAAAGCCCAAGTAATTTTTGTAGTGGGTAGTTTGCTCGTTGGGGTATGAACTATCACGCCCTCATCCTTCGCTTGCATAGACATCTCCCGGATAACTGAAGTGTGATGGTTGGTTCAATTGATAAGTGCCAGATGCTCGGCATCCAGTATAGCCGAGATGAAATTCCCGCATGTGTACTCCTGTAGCAGCGCTAGCAAATCATTGAGCGCTGCCGCGATGGCGCGATGACCTGCGGCATGATGCGCTTCGACGGTGATGATGGCGCTGTGAGTTTCCGTGGTGGCGGCGCTCTGCTCGCTCTGCCGCCAGCACCAGCGCCGCGCAATTACCATTTTGCTTTCGTCGGAGAAAACCACCTCGCCTGGCAGCGGGTGGTCTATCCCGCTTTCACCAAGCGAGGTGTACCGCTCCGATCCATCTGCAAAGTGAACCGTGACGCTCCCCTGCAGCGTGCGAGTGTCAAATACTGCGACAGGGAGTGCGTAGCGAATGCTGACTAAATTGCCCAAGTCGACCAGCAGATTGATGCCTGGAATGTCGCCTTTTTTGGTCAGACGGCGCAGCAGGGCTTCGGCGGCGCTGCGGTACTGGGTGGGGTCCACGTCAAAGCCGCGAAAAGCGCCGCGCCAGGCAGCCAACGCTGGGATCTGGCTCAAAGGTGTAGTGCCGATGCGCTGCAGGGTTGCTTGCTGTTCTGCCAGGTATTTGGCCTGTAAACTGGCCGGGGTTGGACCGTTTGTCATGTGCTGTGCCAGGATGACCCCGCCAACAACGGTGGGGAAGCGGGCCAGTATAGCGGGATGATATTGGAAGACAATCATGCCTTACTCCTATAAAGTTACATCTAGAGCCGAGGCTATGGTGAGCATATCTTTATCGCCGCGACCTGAAAGGTTGAGCACGATCAGCGATCCTGCCGGGAGTTGACCGTGTTCGCCCATCTCCAGCAGGTGACCCACAGCATGCGCCGGCTCAAGCGCGGGGATAATACCTTCGCTGAGGCTCAATGCCTGCAGGCCGCGCAGTGCTGTCGCGTCGCTGGCAGAGACATAGGTGGCGCGACCTGTTTTCTTCAGGTAGCTGTGTTCCGGTCCCACGCCAGAATAGTCAAGTCCGGCGGAGATGCTCTGCGTCTCCAGGACCTGCCCATCGTCATTCTGCAGCAGGTAGGTGAATGCCCCGTGCAGCACCCCTGGTCGACCTGCTACCAGCGTTGCTGCATGCTGACCGGGTTCCAGGCTGGAACCACCGGCCTCGACACCGATCAACTGCACCTCGGGCGTACCAGCGAAGGGGTAGAACATGCCGATGGCGTTGCTGCCGCCGCCGACGCAGGCGATAATGATGTCGGGCAGTCGCCCTTCCTGCTGGAGAATTTGTGCATGCGTTTCTGTGCCGATGACCAATTGAAAATCGCGCACGATACGCGGGTAGGGATGCGGCCCGACGGCCGATCCGATCAGGTAGAAGGTTGTCTCCACGTTGGTGACCCAGTCTCGGATGGCCTCATTGATGGCGTCTTTCAGCGTGCGGCTGCCGCTCTTCACCGGGCGTACCTCTGCACCCAGCAGCTTCATACGAAAAACGTTGAGCGATTGACGCTGCATATCGATCTCGCCCATGTAGACGATGCACTCAAGTCCCAGCATGGCACAGACCGTGGCGGCGGCAACGCCGTGCTGCCCCGCGCCGGTTTCGGCGATGATACGCTGCTTGCTCATGCGCTTTGCCAGCAGCCCCTGTCCGAGTGCATTGTTGATTTTGTGGGCGCCGGTATGAGCGAGATCCTCGCGCTTGAGGTAAATCTTGACGCCAGGGGCAACCATGTGCGAAAAGCGCGGCACGTAGTGGAGCGTCGTCGGGCGTCCAACGAAACTATGCAGCTGCGCCTGTAACTCTGCCTGGAATGTGGTATCGTTACGTGCCTGCTGGTAGGCGTTTTCTAGCGAAGCCAGGGCTGTCATCAGGATTTCGGGGACGAACTTGCCACCGAAGGGTCCGAAGCGCCCGCGTGCGTCAGGATAGAGGTTGTGCTGGTAGGTGGGTGTATTGATTCCTGTCATTGCGGCATTTGCCCTTCTTCCCTCACATTCTTAATGAATGCTCGTATCTTGCTTGTGTCTTTTAGCCCGTTGGTCTCTACACCGCTGCTTACGTCAACTCCCCACGGGTGGACCTGCCGGATAGCTTCCGCTACATTTTCTGGTGTCAGGCCGCCGGCAAGCAGCACGGGTGTCTCCTGGGCGACTGTGTGTGCGAGGGTCCAGTCGTGGGTGATGCCTGAGCCGCCCCAACTATGAGCTGGTGTGTCGAGCAAGATACGCCAGGCAACTTCGCGATACGCTCTTACCTTGCCTATGTCAGTCATGTCTTGTAGACGGAGCGCTTTGACGACGGGTCGAGTGATGCTGTGGCAAAACTCTGGCGGTTCGCCGCCATGTAGCTGCACGATGTGTAATCCAACTTGCTGTGCGACTTCATTGATGTACGCGGCGTCCTTGTTGACGAATACACCCACGATATCGGGTGCGATAGACTGGGCGGGGGGGCGCGATAAATCGTCCCCTACGGAGTCGTTCTCGATAGATTCCAGTAGTGCTCGTGCCTGGTGCGGCTCTATGTAGCGAGGGCTTGGTTCATAAAACATCAAGCCGAGCATATCCGCGCCTGCATCGATGGCGGCTCGCATGTGTTCGGGAGTGCGCAGTCCACATATCTTCACCTGTATGTCCTCGTTGGCTCCTCGCAGGAGCGAGCGCATCTGGGCCGGGATATCCTGCGAAACGACCAGTGACTCGCCCACGAGCATGGCCTGGATGTCATAGCGCGCCAGACGGCGCGCATCCGCGGCATAGTATATACCGCTTTCGGCCACCACTACGCAGTCAGTCGGGATGAAATGACGTAATTCGCGGATGAGATAAGGGTCTATCTGGAACGTCACAAGGTCACGACTATTGACGCCTATGATGGCTGCTCCTGCTGCAACCGCCAGCTCGGCTTCCTCGCGGTTGTGTACTTCAACCAAGCAGTACATATTCAGTGCATGCGCTACATCGAGCAGATGACGTAACTGGATGTCGTCGAGAATGGCACAAATGAGCAGGATTGCATCGGCTCCCCACGCGCGTGATTCGTATACCTGGTACTCGTCTATGATGAAGTCTTTGCGCAGCACCGGGACGCTTACAGCCTGCTTGATTGCCAAAAGGTGCTCGGGCGAGCCGAGAAAGGAGTGCGGCTCAGTCAATACCGAAATGGCGGCAGCGCCTTTTGCCTCATAGGTGCGTGCCAGTGCTACCGGGTCGAGATGGGGGGCGAGCAAGCCCTTAGAGGGCGAAGCACGCTTCACCTCGGCGATCAAGCGAACGTGCCGTTTGTCTCGTAGGGCGGCCAGCAGGTCGCGCGGCTCTGGCTGCCTAACAGCGAGGCGCTGTAGTGTTTCGGGCGGAAGTTCGCGCTTGCGCTGTTCCAGATCGATGCTGGTCTGAGTAACGATATGATCAAGAAACATAGCTCACCTTAACTGCGCCTGGGAACAGGCAATAACGTCTGAAAGCCTCTGCCTGGCTTTGCCTTCGCGCAGGGTGGTGCGAGCCAGCCTGACTCCATCTGCCAGCGATCCCGCCTGTTCACTGGCCAGGAGAGCTGCTCCAGCATTCAGGCACAGCATATCGGCGGCCGGGCCATTAGTATTGCCATCCAGCAGGTTCCGCAGCAGGTTTGCATTATAAGCAGGGTCACCGCCCTGGAATGCCTGGCGGGAGCTTTCACTGGAGAGGCCAACCTGCTCTGGCGTAATGGTATATTCGCGAAGTTCCTCGCCGTGGCGTACTTCGCAGACACGTGTCGGGGCACAGAGTGAGCACTCGTCGATGCCATCCTCGCCGTGGATGATGAGGGCATGCTGGCAGCCGAGGTGAAGCAGTACTTCTCCCATCTTGCGCAGCAGCGAACCATCGGCCACGCCGAGTACCTGGTAGGGCGTATGAGCGGGATTTGTCAGGGGGCCGAGGATGTTGAACACCGTGCGAATGCCGATCTCGCGGCGAGTTGGGCCGACGTGTTTCATAGCTGGATGATAGGCAGGAGCGAACATGAAGCCGAAGCCGACTCGCTGTACGCAGTTCGCCACCTGCTCTGGGCCGAGATCGATGCGCGCGCCCAGAGCCTCCAGTACGTCAGCACTGCCACAACGACTGGTGGCGGAACGATTGCCATGCTTTGCCACGTGTGCGCCAGCAGCGGCTGCAACAATGCCGGCAGCCGTAGAGACATTAAATGTACCCGCACCATCTCCACCCGTGCCACACGTGTCCAGGGCACGCGTTAACACTTTCGCGTCCAGGTGCACCTGCACCGCCTTTTCGCGCATAATGCGCGCCATACCTGCGATCTCTTCAACGGTTTCGCCTCCTGGACGCAAGCGCAGCGCTGTCAGAAAGGCGGCCATTTGCGCCGGGGTAGCGGAACCTGTCATAATTTCCTCCATTACCGCTGCTGCCTCGTCTTCGCTCAGCGCAGCCCCTGCTGCGACATGAGAAATTGCCTCACGGATCATGTTGTTGCTCCTTCGGGTATCTTCGATAGATAGCGCTTACATTGCCAGGAAGTTGCGTAACAAGTCTTTACCGACAGGGGTCATGATCGATTCGGGGTGGAACTGTACCCCTTCGACCGGGTAGTTGCAATGGCGCAGACCCATGATGAGTCCATCCGCCGTCTCGGCAGTAATCTCCAGCGCGGCCGGGAGTGACTGGCGCTCGACGATGAGGCTATGGTAACGGTTGGCTTCAAAAGGCGCGGGGAGATTCCTGAAGACTCCCCGACCCTGGTGATGCATCAGCGACGTTTTGCCATGCATTGGCTCCGGAGCGCGAATGACATGCCCACCATAGACCTGTCCTATAGCCTGGTGTCCCAGGCAGACTCCCAGTGTGGGAATGCGCGGGCCGAAGGTTTCGATAACCTGACAGGATAGGCCTGCCTCACCCGGAGTGCAGGGCCCCGGCGAGACGACGATGTGATCGGGCTCCATCGACTCAATTTCGTCAAGCGTTACCTGGTTGTTGCGCCGCACCTGTATATCCGCTCCCAGTTCCGCAAGGTACTGATACAGGTTGTATGTAAAGCTGTCGTAGTTATCGATGAGCAAAAGCATAAGCGCCCTCCCTTCTCTCCTGGGCAATCATCTCTGCCTCGTCGAGGGCGTGCAGTAATGCCCTGGCCTTGTTCATGCTTTCCTGATATTCCTCGCCCGGGTCCGAGTCGGCGACGATGCCTCCTCCCGCCTGGACGTAGGCACGTCCATTCGTCATGACCATCGTGCGTAAAGCGATGGCGGTATCCAGGTTGCCGGAATGGCTGAAGTAACCGACAGCTCCCGCGTAGACACCGCGCTGCTCCTCCTCCAGTTCGCTGATGATTTCCATGGCGTGAATCTTGGGCGCTCCTGATACTGTACCTGCCGGAAAGCCTGAGCGCAGTGCATCATAAGAGCTCACACCGGCACGGAGTTGCCCAGTAACGTTTGAAACCAGGTGCATCACATGCGAATAGCGCTCGACTTCCAGAAGCTGGTTTACCTGGACGGTGCCGGGAATACTGACACGTCCCACATCATTGCGTGCCAGGTCAAGGAGCATAATATGCTCGGCGCGCTCCTTGGGATCATTTTTCAGCTCATGTTCAAGCTGCAGGTCACTCTGCATGTCCGTTCCCCGTGTGCGTGTCCCGGCAATGGGGTGGATGGTCACTTCACCATCTTCAACGCGCACGAGCAATTCTGGTGATGCTCCGATGACATGGAAGTCCAGTAGATCGAGAAAGAACATGTATGGCGAAGGATTGATAGCGCGCAGTGCCCGGTAGACAGTGAATGGCGCTGCGTTGACGTGCCGGCTCAGGCGCTGCGACACGACAACCTGGAAGATATCTCCTGCCCGGATATACTCGATGGCACTGCGTACCATGCCCTCGAATTCAGCGCGGCTACGGTTGGAGACGATGTGTAGTGCAGCCGGGTCGTCGATCGGAGCCGGCTCTTCCGGTATAAGCATAGGCTGGCGGAGGCGCTGCTGGACATCGTCAATGATGGCGCACGCGCGCTGGTACTCTGCTGCAAGGTCTGTTGCATCAAGGTGCAGGTGGGTAACAATCCTGACGCGATGTTTGAGATGGTCAAAAACTAGTACAGTTTCGGTAAAGCTGAAGATCGAGAGCGGCAGCCCGACGGCATTTTTCTCGGGTACCGGCAGGCGTTCGAAACGGGCTACTGACTCGTAAGCCAGGTAGCCGACGGCTCCACCATGGAAACGAGGCAATTCGCCATGAGAGATGCTCGCAGGCTCGACTAAGCGGTACTGGCCTAGTTCGGCTTCAATTACTTCCAGGGGATCGAAGCAGACCCTCTCCTCGCGAGCACTAGTATTGTAACCATCCTGGTCCTGCATCCTGTACAACCCGGCCTTTTCGCCGTCATGTATCATGACCAGATAGGGATCAATGCCTATGAAAGAGTAGCGTGCGATGCGCTCTCCTCCCGCAACACTCTCCAGCAGGAAGCTGTAAGGCCCGCGTGCGGTCTTGCAATAAGCGGAGACGGGTGTCTCCATGTCGGCCAGGATGTCGCGATAGAGCGGCAGGAGCGGCCTCTTGCCTCGCTCCGAGAGTGTTTCTACCTCTGTCTTGTGTAGTTGCCTGACCTCTTCAAGGGTTGGATAGAACATGGGTGTGCCTACCTTTTAATATATGATCGTGTTGGTTAATAGGGATTGCCGAGCCTCCAGGGCGACCGCAAGGGTCGCCCCTACCATACTACGGCTTCGCAAGGCCGACGGAGTATGGTAGGGGCCGGGCTTGCCCCAGCCCTGAGAGCCGCCCCACCATGGCGTTATCCCAGCCCGATAACATCCTTTACATGTTGCAGCGTTGCTGCTGCAATTGGGCGCACGTTGTCGGCTCCCTGTTTGAGGACGGCATCCAGCGTGGGCAAATCGCTCAGCAGTTCCTTGTGGCGCTGCTGAATGGGCGCCAGCGTTGTCACCAGCCGCTCGGTGAGGGCAGCTTTGAGGTCGCCATAGCCTTGGCTAGCGAACTCGGACTCGATCTCCTGCTCTGATTGGCCCGTGAGTGCCTGGTAGATGGTGAGCAAGTTGGTGATGCCAGGGCGTTCAGGGTCGAACGCGACCAGCCGCTGCGAGTCCGTGGTTGCGTGCGCAATCTTCTGTTTGATCGTTTTGGGATCATCCAGCAGGTTGATACGCGAGCCGGGGTTCGGATCGCTCTTGCTCATTTTCTTCGTTGGATCGTCGAGCGCCATGATGCGCGCGCCCACCGTGCGGATTTGTCCCTCCGGGATAGTGAATACCTGCTGCCCGTACAGGCTGTTGAAACGTTGCGCAATGTCGCGCGTAAACTCTATGTGTTGTCGCTGATCGTCACCGACCGGCACATAGTTGGTCTGGTACAACAGGATGTCACAGGCCATCAAGACTGGATAGCAGTAGAGGCCTGTACTGACGGTGTCCGGATTTTCACCGGCCTTCGTTTTGAACTGGGTCATGCGGTTCAGCCACCCCATGGGGGTGTAGCAGCTGAGAATCCAGCTCATCTCGGGGTGTTCATGTACATGCGACTGGATAAACAGATTGCAATACCGGGTATCCAGGCCGCAGGCCAGGTACAGGGCTGCCAGACTGCGCGTGGCCTGGCGCAACTCTTGTGGGCTAATCGGCATCGTAAGTGCGTGCAAGTCGACAATGCAGAAGATGTTGTCATACTCTGCCTGTGTTTGCGCCCAGTTGCGTAGGGCTCCCAGGTAGTTGCCTATGTGCAGGTTGCCGGTTGGCTGTATGCCAGAGAAGACACGTTTTTTGACCGGTGTGTTAGCACTGGCATTGGACGGTGCTGCTTTGATGTCCTGGTTCATCTGGACTGGCATGGCTATTCCTCCATCGACAGGTTTAGAGAACAATAAAAAACGCCACTCTTCCCGGTGAAGGGACGAGAGGCGTGATGCTTTCGTGGTGCCACCCTGATTCAGATTACCCGTTCAATCCTTTGGGCGCTATTGATGCCTTTCAGGTATCTGGGGTAATCCCTCTTTTCCGGATACTGGCTATTCCCGGCGGGAATATGCTTGCATATCCTGTCCTCGATAACGGGGGACATTCCGAAGAGATGCTACTTTCCCGCATCCACACGGATGACATGGTTTCGTCTCTAGCTCCCAGGTCCATTCAACAACTACGCTGGTGCCGGTTTCCATCTTTCCCAGCTCTCTGGAACCAGGTGGAGTTGTTTACTCTTCCTGTTCGTTGCTTTCAAATATTCGTTTGTATTGTGAAGAGTATACATGGGATGCTTGTGATGTGTCAAGGGCCAAATTGAGCCATGGTCCGACCAGCATTTGCATGGTGGTTGCGATCGTTATATAATCACGAGGTGGATAGTGTCGAGTGCCATCTCTACAATTGAGCAATCTAATAGCTGAACATAGTAACCATACGAAGGGATGTTCATGTCTTCCGCGTCAACCAACCTGACGCCTGCTCTCGCTGCTGCATCTAGAGACATGTCCCAGCGAGAGGCGGACCGGCGTGAGAGCCGCTTGCGCTTGAGCATTGCCATAATCATGCTATTGGGTGTCTTTGAGTTAATCTTTGGCATGGCCTGGGATGGGCAATGGCACGCGGCAGTGGGACGCGACCAGTTTTTTACGCCTCCACATGTGATGATGTACGCGGCGGTCGCCATCGAAGGTCTACTGTGCCTGGGTATGGTACTGGCGGAGACGATGCGCTACCGCCGCGGTATACCAGGAGTAAATGATCAGACGACAAGTAGAGTGCTGGGGATATTTCACGCGCCCCTCGGCTTTATTGTCACTGGCTTTGGCATGTTCATGATCCTGCTGGCCGCGCCGCTGGATAACTACTGGCACGTCCTCTATGGCATCGATGTGACGGTATGGTCTCCCTTCCACATCATGGGACTGCTCAGCAGCCTGATTGTCTTCCTGGGCATTGTCTATCTCTTCGGGTCCGAAGCAACCCGCGCCCGCCAGCGCAATATGAGCATAGAAGGTGAGAAGGTGATATCTACGAGGTGGCATAGCGTGGACTTTCTGCTTGTTGTCAGCCTGGCGATCTTATTGCCCATCGGCCTGGTTACAGCGCTGGATGATGTGCAATTCTTCCAGCTCGGCCCTATACAGTTTGCCATCTATCCTCTTGTGGCTACGCTGAGCGCTTTTATCCTTGTGGCTAGTGTGCGCGCCACCGGGCGCATCGGAGCGGCCACCCTGAGCGCTCTGATCTTCACTCTGATTCGCCTGGGCCTCAATGTCTCAATCATGCCCGCCGTCTCCATCCTCGCCCAGCAGGAACACCTCTTCTACCGCGCCTCTGCTCCCCATCACGTAGTATTTGTGAGCGTTTATCCGGCATTTCTCATCGTTGGAGGATTGCTTGTTGATGGTGTTTACCTGTTGTTGTCCTGCGTACGAAGCAATCGCTCCTGGCTGATAACTGCGGTGGCAATGCTGGCGGGTGCGCTGGTCGGATTGAGCATTGCCTTGCTGGAGACTCCCTGGAAGAGTGACCTCAACCCGGCGTTGTTTACAAGTGTGTGGCTGGCATCTATCCCGCTGGCCATGCTGGTTGGCGCTTGCTGGGGCTGGTTAGCAGATCGTTTCGCTATTTCTGTTCGCCTGCTCGATCGCTAGGAGAGATACAGTGCGTTCTATAAAGAATCTGACCCTGGTTCTTTTACTGGTATTCCTCGCTGCGGCGTTTACCGCCGCTGGCTCATCTCCGCTGGCGACCCAGGACGCACAAGTTGGTCCCTACCCTTTGCTATTGAGTTTTTACAGTCTCCCGCGTGTGGGGCAAGAACTCAATATGACGATACAGTTGAAAACCCCGGGCCAGCAGGTGCAGTTTTCACAGGTGATGCTCAATCCAGCGCCGGGCACGGATGCCAATGCCGTCCGTGTAAGTATCAGCCCTGATGCTGATAATGCGCAGGTCTACGACGTGTATGTAACACCGTCTGTTCGTGGTCTGTGGTTTCTCCACCTGACGGTAAAGGGAAGTTCCGGCTCTGTTACCGGTGATATACCGATCAATGTCGCGGGACCGCCCGCTATCCCGACCTGGCTGGGCTGGTTGATTGGCCTGCTTCCCCTGCCCTTGCTCATTGCTTTTATCTGGCTGCAGGTCAACTGGCGCAAGGCGAGGCGCGAACAGGTACGGCAGGAGGCACTGCAGAAACCCTCTTTGTGACGTGGCTCTGTTTTATCTCAGGCTTTGCGGCCCTTGAGCAGGATAAAATCGTTGGTGAAGCTGTCCAACTCTGCACCGGCACGCTGCACAACCTCGAAGTAACTCTGGATACGTGGGCTGCTCTCCAGGATGAAGCGGGCCAGCCTGGCTTTTTCGCCGGCAGCCATGCGAGAGCGCGTGGTCCAATCGTCGTACTGGTGGGTCTTGCGGAAGAACTCGATATGCTCGACGAGCAGGCCCGCCTGCATAAAAAACGCGCGCCATTCCTCGGGAGTACACGAGCGGTCGTGCGATGGATCGCGCCACTTTTCGACGGTATTATCAAAGGTGTCAAGTTCCTGATCATCTGGAGCCATGCAATCGATCAGCAGGTAGAGCCCGCCTCGTTTCAGCACACGCGCCACCTCTTTGACGGATTGTGCAATGTTGGGAAAGTGGTGCGCGGCGATACGACAGGTGACGCGGTCGAAGCTGGCGCCTGCAAAGGGGAGCTGCTCGGCGTCGGCCACTTGAAACTGGGCATTGGTGACGCCCTGGGCAAGCAGGAATTCGCGAGCCTTTTCGAGCATACGTGGTGTAAGGTCGGCGACCGTGACCAGGGCCACGTGGGGCGCGACGGCGAGAGCAGTGTGCCCACCGCCGGTGGCGATATCCAGTGCTTGCAGTTGTGGGTTCCACTCTCCCAGTTCAATCAGCCGCGTTAAATCGTCGCCTGTACGATGCGAAAAGCTGGCAACATAGCTCTCTGCTGTACGTGCGAAATAGTCTTGTACCTGCGCTTTCTTTTCGTCGCCATTGCGGGGTGTGTGTGTCATTGAGGGCAGCGTCCTTCTTTGTCTTAAATTTGAGGCTTTCTTATTGTATCATTGTTGCTGGTTGCAGGATTACCTGAAACAAGAAGTAGAGGATCGCTCCCCATCTTGAATGCAGCGCGAGATTTGCTCCGATTTACCTTCCCCTTGACAAACTAATATAGTTAGTATATTATCTATTTATATTAGTATTATGACAAATCTAATTAGCAGAGAGGATACCAACCAGCCATGAAAGTGACCGCTTCCGGTAATAACCTTTTTCAATTGACGCATTTGGGCGCCATCAACTGCTTCCTGGTGCGCGAGGACGATGGCTTTACGTTGATCGACACCTCCTGGCCTGGCTGCCAGGCACAGCCGATTATGCTTGAAGCGAACAAGCTGGGTCAGCCAATTGCCCGCGTCCTGCTGACCCACGCCCACATTGATCATGTTGGCTCACTGGACGCGCTGCACACTGCGCTGCCTGATGTCCCGGTAGCTATCAGCGAGCGAGACGCACGCCTGCTGTCCGGCGATCTGAGCCTGGACCCCTCCGAGCCGCAGGGTAAACAGCCTGGCGGCTATCCCTGCAAAACGAAGCCAACGCTGCTGCTGCACGAAGGAGACCGCGTCGGCTCACTCGAAGTGATTGCCACGCCAGGACACAGCCCAGGCCATGTCGCCTTCCTCGATACCAGGGATCGCGCCCTGATCGCCGGAGATGCCTTCCAGAGGCTGGGCGGCGTTGCCGTTTCGGGCACCTTCGTACTCTTTTTCCCCCTGCCAGCATTCTCCACCTGGCATAAAGGATTATGCCTGGAGAGCGCGCGCAAACTGCTGGCGCTCCAGCCCTCGCTGCTGGCTGTAGGGCATGGGCGCGTGCTCAGCAACCCACAGCCCGAGATGGAGCGCGCAATTCGCGTCATGGAGCAGTCCCTGGCGAAAGAGGAGAGGGAACAGTCGCGTGTCGCATAGAGTGGGGCTGGACCAGTCGACCGTCGTGGAGGCCGCGGCGAAGCTGGTAGACGAGGAGGGCATCGAACAGCTCACACTTGGTCGCCTTGCCGAACGTTTAGGCGTACGCACGCCATCCTTGTACAATCACATCGCGGGACTGCCTGGGCTCAAACACGAGTTGACGCTCTACTGCTTGCGCGATGTGTATAACCGCATCACACGAGCAACCATTGGCAAATCACGCACAGAGGCCATCGTCGCGCTCGCCAATGCCTACCGGGCCTACGCCAGGGAAACACCCGGACGCTATGCCTTCACGCTGCGAGCTCCTGATCCTGGTGATCAGGAACTGCAGGCCATGGCGCTACAGCTCGTGGATGTTATCCGAGCCGTACTCGCGCCATATAGGCTCAGCCAGGAAGACGCTATACACGCCATTCGCGGCCTGCGCAGCATTGTGCATGGCTTTATCTCACTGGAAGTGGCGGGTGGCTTCGGGATGCCGGTAGACCTGGACGCCAGCTTCCACTGGCTCATCGACGCGTTTGTCACGGGACTTGAGCAGAAATGTGACATGTCACTTTAAGGCAGATACTGTATTAAGAAAGGAATGCGAGATATGGTCCTCACGGTTCTCAAAAACGCGAACCTGGCACTGGCCTTTTTCCTGGAGCTGGGAGTCCTGGCTGCTCTGGGGTATTGGGGTTTCCAAACTGGACAGGGAACGATTGCCAAGATCGGACTCGGCATCGGCGCTCCAGCAGTGGCAGTAGTGGTATGGGCCCTGTTCGGAGCGCCGAAATCAATGTGGCATCTGCAAGGTCCCTGGTTCTTGATGCTGCAAGTGATCTTCTTCGGCTCAGCCGCTGTGGCCCTCTTCACTGCTGGCCAGCGCGTCCTGGGCGTGGCATTCGCGCTGGTCTTTGTGGTCAACCTTGTCCTGACGTATGTATGGGCGCAGTAATGTGCAGCCTGTTGAAGCAGGATGTGTACTTACTCGACGCTCTCCCATAACTGTGCTAATATGGAAGGGAATTTCTGGTCTTGCATCTCCCGGATGGAATAGTTCTGTATGCCTACACTTGAAGGCTCCATTGAGAGCATCGTTTTTCGCAACGAAGACAACCATTACACGGTTGCGCGCTTTCGCACTAATGACAATGGGCGGCTGTTTCGCGATGACCTGACCACCATTGTCGGTACTCTGCCCGGCATCCACGTCGGCGAGTTGCTGTCGGTTGAAGGTGAATGGGAGAAGGATCCCAAGTATGGCCGCCAGTTGCACGTCAGGAGCTTTACACAGCGCCTGCCTGCTTCCATCGAAGGCATTACCCGCTATCTTAGCTCCGGCTTGATCAAGGGTATCGGGCCAAAGAAGGCGAAACTCATTGTGGAGCACTTCGGCGAGCAAACGCTTGCCATTATCGAACAGCAGCCGGAGCGCCTGAGCGAGGTCAAGGGAGTGAGCGCAAAGGATCGCGAGCAGATTATGAGGTCCTGGGGCGAGCAGAGCGAGGTCAAGGAGCTGCATCTCTTCTTGCAGTCTTACGACGTGTCGGTGAACCTGGCAACACGCATCTATAAGCAGTATGGCGCGGACTCGATTAAGGTGATCCGCGAGAATCCCTATAAAATGGCACAGGATGTCTATGGTATAGGTTTTCGCACTGCCGACGAGGTCGCGGTGAAGCTGGGCCTGCCACGTGACAGCGTGCCGCGCCTGGCAACGGGGCTTAAGCATGTTCTCACGCAGGCAGCGAACGAAGATGGTCATTGTTTTTTGCCGGAGCGCGAATTGCTCCAGCGGGCGTCCCTTATCTTACAGGCGCCCTATGAGGCGCTGCCCGCGGCTATGGAGCAATTGCGCGGTGAACGAGATGTATTTATTGAGCCTCCTCTGCCTGTCCGACAAAGTGTACAGTCTGGGACGCAAGCTGACGAGGCGAATGGCCACCCCAAAAGCGAAGCCGATCATGCAGCGTCGTCTATTGATTGGAGCGATCCAGAGGAACCCGAGGCCCAGTTGCGCGTCTATTACGGTCCATTCTGGCATGCTGAACAGGGTTCGGCGCGTCTCTTACGCGCACTGCTGCGTGTCCCCAGCATGCTTCCACCCGTCACGCAGCAGCAGTGGGATGCCATATTCAACCACCTGGCACAAAAGCGCAACATCTACCTGACGGAGAGGCAGCGAACAGCCGTGCAGATGTCTTACAAGAAGAAGGTGAGCATCCTGACAGGTGGGCCAGGAACGGGTAAGTCGACCTCGATCCGCGCATTGCTGATGTTGCTGCGCAGCCGTAAGATCGAAGTTGCGCTGGCGGCGCCCACTGGAAGGGCGGCTAAGCGGCTCTCCGAGGCTACCGGTGCGCAGGCGAAGACGCTCCACCGGCTATTGGAGTATGCGCCACACGACAATACCTATCAACGCGATGAAGCTAATCCACTGCCGTACCAGTTTGTGATCGTCGATGAGGTCTCGATGATCGACATTCTGCTGTTCTATCACCTGCTGAAGGCGCTGCCAGAAGGGGCGCACCTCTTGCTGGTGGGGGATGCCGATCAATTGCCACCCGTTGGTCCAGGTAATGTGCTGCGCGACCTCTTGCGCAGCGAAGCATTGCCCACTGTACGCCTGACAGAACTTTTTCGCCAGGCGCAGCAAAGTAAGATCATTGTCAATGCCCACAGCATCAACGCCGGGCAGGTACCAAAATTACAACTGGACCGCTCTAGCGACTTCCTTTTTCTCATGGAGGAGGACCCGGTACGCGTGCAGCATCTCGTGCTTGATCTCGTGCAGAGACGCCTGCCCGCGCGTTATCATCTTAATCCGATGGCCGATATCCAGGTCCTGTCACCAATGTATCGCGGGCCGACCGGAGTCAATAGTCTGAACGAGGAGCTGCAGGCGCGCCTGAATCCGCGGGCAAGCATGGAATTGGAGTGGGGTGGTCGCATGCTGCGCGTGGGTGATAAGGTGATGCAGGTGCGCAATAACTACGATAAAGCTGTGTTCAATGGCGACATAGGCTGGGTGCGCGGCATCAACAAAGACAATTCCAGCCTCAAGGTTGAATTCCTGGAAGAGTCGGGGCCATTACTGGTGAAATATGAGTTCCACGAACTGGACGAACTGGTGCTGGCCTACGCGATTACTGTGCATAAAAGCCAGGGGAGTGAATATCCTGCTGTTGTCCTCCCACTGGTAAAGCAGCACTCTATGCTGCTGCAACGCAATCTCCTCTATACGGCAATTACCCGCGCCAAGCACCTCTGTGTGCTGGTTGGACAGCCATATGCATTAGAGTTGGCGATTAGAAATAATCGTGTAGCCTTACGCAATACGGCATTGGCGGAGCGACTGGTGCTGACGAGTAAGGCTATGCGTCCCCTTGTCTAATTCCGACCTATATGGTAGGATATGAGGCAGATTGATCTTGCTGCACAGGCAGAGGTTTCGTTTACAAGCTATAACGGGCGGCACATGATCGATGGATGCCCCTTTTCAGCGTGAACTCTGAAATGGTGGATTTATGTTGAAGTCTATACGTATTTTGTTTAGCAAGGAGGGCGTAAAGCATGTCAGTAACAGAAACAACTACATCTGGCAACAGTGCCACCTCGGGCTATGCCCATCCAGAGGCGCTGGTCGAGACCAGTTGGGTCGCCGAACATCTCAATGATCCCAACATCCGCCTCATCGAAGCCGACGAAGACGTTTTACTCTACGAAGTTGGGCACCTGCCAGGTGCTGTCAAGCTAGACTGGCACGTGGATGTGCAGGACCCTGTCAACCGCGACTTCGTCAACCAGCAGGCATTTGAGCAACTCATGAGCCGCTGGGGCATTAGCAATGACACCCTGGTCATTCTCTATGGAGACAGGAACAACTGGTACGCCTGCTACTCGTACTGGTTGTTTGCCATGTACGGGCACCGCAACATGAAGATCATGAATGGCGGACGCGGCAAGTGGGAGGCCGAGCAACGCCCGATGACCAAGGAGGTCCCGCATTTTGCGGCCACCACGTACAAGGCACAGCCAGTTGATGAGACGAACCGGGCGTTTCGCGACGATGTGATGAGCGGGCTGAAGAACCCGGGCCGGCGGCTGATCGATGTGCGCTCGCCCCAGGAGTACACGGGAGAGTTGTTGCATATGGTCAATTACCCGCAGGAGGGTGCGCAGCGTGGAGGGCACATTCCCGGGGCAAAGAATATCCCGTGGGCGACGGCGGCTAATGCCGATGGTACGTTTAAGTCAGCCGAGGAGTTGCGCCAGCTCTACGTGGGCAAGGACATAACGCCGGATGCGGAAGTAATCGCGTACTGCCGTATTGGGGAGCGCTCGGCGCATACCTGGTTTGTGTTGACGCGCCTGTTGGGCTATCCGCGCGTGCGCAACTATGATGGCTCCTGGACCGAATGGGGCAGTCTCGTGCGCGCTCCTATCGAAAAACCATAGGGAACCCAGAAAGCTTCTATTGTACATCTATTGAAAGCATTGTGAAACCGCGCAGTCCCGCCCAGGGCTGAGAGCCCCCAGGCTCTCTTGCCCCAGCCCTGGGAGCGGCACGGTGGAGGCCTCAGAGAAGAAGACATGGATCGCCAGGAAGCTATCGAATTTTTAATGGATCATTACGAGAACCCGCGCAATAGCGGGCCGCTGGAGCACGCTGACGTGAGCCTCACGGGAGGCAACCCGGGGTGTGCTGATATCATTACCATGCATGCGCGCTTTGGGAAAGATGGCAAGTTGGAGGCGGTCAACTGGGAGGGCGAGGGCTGCACAATCAGCCGCGCCGCGGCTTCCTATGTAGCGGAGATCACGCAAGGAATGACGGCGGAAGAAGTCGAGGCTATGACCTTTGAGGACCTCGTTGAGCAGCTCGGGCGCGAGTTGGTGATGACCCGCCCCACGTGTGCGACACTGGCGCTTGGTACCCTCAAAAAGGGCGTTCACGAGTTTAATATGCGCAAGCAGGCCGCAGATAGCAAGTATTCCTCAGAGACAAGCACCCCAGATAGTCAGAAGTAAAGGCACTAGTTCCTGGCAAAGATGGCACGCGCGGATACGCTGTTGAAGCAGGACAACAGCAGCCTCTTTATCCATCGCTTTTTGATCGTCCAAGGACTTCATCACGAGGAGGTGCCAGGCTAGGTTTCTGGTAATCGGGAGCGAGATGGCGGTATTGTCCGCGATAATAGGCAAGGGGTGCTGCTTTGTCTTCTGTTGCGATGTTGCCATTATTGCTCAGCAGGTTAGAATGTTCTGCGCCTGTTTCATTGGCAAAAGCAACCTGTCCACCAACTCCCATTGCTTCAACCCGGCCAAGAAAAATGACATGATCACCGCCGGGATATTGGGCAACAACGCGGGTATCGATAAATGCCAGCGCACCAACAAGGATGGGCGAACCGGTGGCGGCTTCATGAAACCTGGCATGGCAGAAATAGGTGTAGCGCTCCTCAGAAGATGTGGCGAAGCAACGTGAGAAATCTTCCTGCTGGTCGGTCAGGATATTCACGGCGAATACACCGCTTTCACGAATATAGGAGAGTGTATTGCTGGTGAGATCAACGCATACCAGAACCAGCGGCGGATCAAGAGAAACTGAACAAAATGAGTTCACAGTCAGACCGGAAAGTCCCTTATCGTTACGTGTGGTCACTACTGTAACGCCTGTTGCAAACCGGCCCATCACCTGCCGGAAAAAGTCTTTTTCTATAGCCATCTAACCAGTTGTCCTTCGATTGGAAATTGCGCTTTGCTGCGCCTATCCTGTTGTACATTTCTGCTCCTGCCAGTAGTATCGTCCCGTTCGTGTTACTTGTCAACTGTCCAGAAGGCCAGTTTGCCAGTCCTTGACATGCTTTTTTTATGCTGGTAGCAGGATTTGCGCCCTGGCATTCAGTAGACAATTAGCGGTACTATAAATACGCCAGGTATATTAAGCGTGGGCAATGGTGCAGTGACACCAACAGTCTCGACGCCGCTACATGGTGTAGAATCAAAGAAGTAATCATTTCAAGTGTTATCTTGAGCACACAACTCAAACAACAAGAGAAGGAAGCGGGTAGGCGTTTGTTACCTACCCAGCTGACTGTGTCGATCTTAGGCACACTGCTGCTCGCCTGCATATTTCTGGCTATCAGCTTCGGCTCTATAGCTATTCCTGCTGGCACAATTGCCCGGATCCTGTTGAATGGCACGGGCGTCTTCCATTTTGCGCGGCACTGGGATCCCACGGCTGAAGAGATCGTGTGGCAGGTACGTATGCCTATCGTGATAGGAGCGGTGTGCGTAGGGGCCGCGCTCTCAACTGCCGGCGTGCTCTTTCAGGGCATGCTGCGTAACCCCTTGGCCGACCCGTTTCTCATCGGTACCTCGTCGGGGGCAGCCCTGGGTGCGGCAGTGGCCTTCGTGCTGCCTTTTGATACCATTTATGGTTCTTTTTTTTCATTGACGCCACTGCTGGCCTTTGCGGGAGCAGCGCTTGCCGTGCTGTTTGTATATGCTATCGCTCGCACCGGCGGCCAGACTCCCGTCGTCACACTGCTGCTGGCAGGAGTTGTGATCAATGCTGTGCTGGTAGCATTACAAACCCTGATCCTGACGCTCAGTCCTCACGCACAGTTCAGCGTAGATGCCCTATTCAACTGGCTCACTGGGGGCATCGCAGTGACGAGTTGGCCGCCGGTATTCATCGTGGGAGCCATTACCCTCGCGGGTATCGTGTTCTCATTCACTCTTGCAGGCGTTCTGGATGTTTTTGCGTTGGGAGAAGAGGGCGCGGCCCACCTGGGGCTGCATGTCGAGTGGCGCAAACTGGTTATCATCATGGTGGGTTCGCTATTGACGGCGGCAGCCGTCTCCATCAGCGGTTTAATCGGCTTTGTGGGGCTGGTAATCCCCCATGTAATGCGCCTGTTGTTGGGGCCACGTCACCGTTTGCTGCTTCCGGTTTCCGCGTTAGGTGGGGCAATTTTCCTGACACTGGCTGATCTACTGGCACGTGTGGTCATTGCTCCTGCCGTCCTGCCTGTCGGAGTGTTCACCGCGCTCGTTGGCGCTCCATTTTTCTTGTTTCTGCTCAGGAGCAGTAAGCGAGAATATCGATGGTGAATGAAATCGCTCGTCTGCTAGAGGTGCGCGGGGTCACGTTCGGTTATGGCCGGCAGCCGCTCTTTTATGATGTGCATCTACAGGTACGAGCCGGCGAAATGGTCGGCCTGCTGGGGCCAAATGGCGCGGGCAAAACGACCCTGCTGCGCCTGCTAAGCGGCGTACTGTTTCCCCAACAAGGACAGGTGTTACTGGAGGACCGCGATCTGAGGCAGTGGGGGCGGCGTGGGGCCGCACAGCATATAGCGGTAGTTCCACAGGAATTGCACGTTCCTTTCGCCTTTACTGTCGAGCATATGGTGAGCCTGGGTCGTACTCCATTCATCAGCTTATTTGGCTCGCAAACGAAACATGACCAGGCGATCATCCAGCAAGCGATGAGCGCGGCCGAGATCATTCCTCTTGCCGGACGCGTTTTCAATGAGCTGAGCGGCGGCGAGCGGCAACGCGTGATGGTGGCAATGGCACTGGCACAGGAGCCCCAGCTGCTGCTGCTGGATGAGCCTACCTCGCATCTCGACATTAAGTACCAGGTAGATATCCTTGAGTTGATACAGCGGCTGAATCGAGAGTTCGGTGTCACCGTGGTTGCTTCCATGCATGATCTCAACCTGGCGGCTCGTTACTTCCCACGTCTCGTGCTATTCCAGCATGGCGTTGTAGCCGATGCCAGCCCCACAGAGGTGCTCGAGCCGCGCTTACTCCGCCGGGTGTACGGAGTCAATGTACGCGTGGGTATCCTGCGCGGCGCGGAGCACCTCAGCGTGTTACCGCCGGGGAACGAGGCAACAGATGAGGAGCATGAGCCATCCCAGCAAGCTCAGGTCCACGTGATGGCCGGTGGTGGTTCCGGTGAACTGCTGATGCGGGCACTAACGGATGCTCATGTGCCATTCGTCGCCGGCGCGCTCAATATCGGTGATAGCGACCACACCCTGGCTTTGCGCCTGGCGGAAGAAGTGATCACAGAGCAGCCCTACGCGCCCATCTCGCCTGCAGCCCTGGAACAGGTGCACAACAGCCTCGCACGTGTGGCACTGCTGATTCTCTGCCCGGTACCCATCGGTCCGGGCAATCTCGCATTATTACGAGAGGCTGTACCGGCAGCTCTACAAGGAGTGCGTGTGTTAATACTTACTCCTTCCTCAACCTATGCCAGGCTGCCAGGAGCTATGAACTGTAACGAGGAGGAGCCTGAAATGTTACAACGTACCGGCATAACGTCTCGCGACTACACGAACGGTGAAGGGGTGAAGCTGGTGGGAGAATTACTGCAGGCCGGGGCCGCTGTCGCCGAATCTGTGAGCGAGGCTATAGAAATCGCCAGGCGATATGCGGTATAATGGGGTACGAAGGATCTCTGCCTGCGGGCAGCGCGCCTCCTATCCATGGCCACGAATGCCGGGGCTTATGGCGCGGTCCGGTAATCCAGGTTTGTGCGACTAGTTACTTTGCGGGGCGAGATATATCATGACTGACCAGGAGAAGGCTGCTGTGGTGTTGCGCTTGCCTTCGACGTTAAGCGCTTATAGCGGGGGAAAGAGCCAGATTCTCTTGCATGCTGATACCATGGAGCAACTCCTGGTAGCCCTGGAACAAAAGCACCCGCAGGTCTGGCAGCGTCTTTGCACCGAACAGGGCCTGGTACGCGATCATGTCAGGATATTTGTCAATAACGAACTGATTACGAATCCTGCCGGGCTGGCAACGCGACTTAAACCGGGGCAAGAAATAATCGTACTTCCCGTTACTTCGGGATCATAGAACCGGGTATTCTCTTAGTGACGAAGACTGAACCACATGATAAAACGCTTACCGATCAGGCTGACCAACCTTCTGCTCTCGACTCCGTGCCTGTTGCATCACCGAAACACATCCTGGGTCCGTGGGGAGTGCTGCGCAATCGTAACTACGCCTTGCTTTTCTGGGGCCAATTGATTTCCGCGGCGGGAACACAAATGCAGGTGGTAGCTGTCTCGTGGCAAGTATACCTGCTTACTCATTCAGCCATTGCCCTTGGCATTATCGGACTTGTGCAGGCAATCCCTCGCTTGATCTTTTCTCTGGCAGGTGGAGTGTTTGCTGACGTATTTGACCGGCGTAAAATGCTGATAGTAATAGAGATTTTGCTGGCAGCAACCTCGGCCGCGCTGGCGTTATGTACGCTATTCAACGTGATTAACATCATTATTGTTTACATTGTTGTCTTGATAGCTGCCAGTGTTTTCGCCTTCGAGTTTCCCACACGCCAAGCTATCGTTCCGGGCCTGGTGGCGCGTGAACAAATGACTGACGCGATGTCGCTCAACATGGCTATGATGCAGTTGACTTTTATCCTAGGCCCAACATTGGGTGGTTTCGTCATTGCATGGGTGGGTGTTGCCAACACCTACTGGATCGATGTCATCTCCTATTTTGTCGTTACAGGCTCGCTCTTGCTGATGGTTGTACCACGTATTCCTGTCGAAAAGAGGGCGCAGGCGGGATTTGGAGCTCTGGCGGATGGTGTGCGCTTCTTGCGTGCTCACCCGGTAATACTCGCGGTCCTCTCACTGGATTTCTTCGCCACGTTCTTTGGTTCACCGAAGGCCCTACTACCAGTCTATGCCAGCGACATCATGCATGTTGGCCCGCAGGGATTGGGTATACTACTGGCAGCAACCTCTATTGGCGCTGTAGTTCTCACTCCTTTCGCCGGCCGCATTGGCCGTATCGCGCGGCAGGGGTTGGGTATAGTGCTGGCCATTATTGCCTGGGGCGTGTGTATCGTAGCTTTTGGTCTTTACCCTGCCAGCCTGTGGCTGGCGGTGCTGTTCCTAGCGGGGTCGGGCGCGGCCGATATGGTAAGCATGATCCTGCGTGGTGTGATAGTGCAACTTATCACGCCCGACGAGTACCGAGGACGTATCAGCGCGGTGAACGCAATGTTCGTTATCGGTGGTCCAATGCTGGGGCAGTTTGAGTCGGGGCTGGTTGCGTGGCTCTTCACGCCTGAGTTGTCAGTCGTGAGCGGTGGTCTGGCCTGTATCATTGCTACGCTTGCTATTGCCGCTTTTGTACCCAACTTATTGCGTGTAAAAGTAAAGTAACCCTCATTACTCCTCGTGTTTCGCTTCGGTGCTCACGCGCAGTCCTGTGACCTCGACGCCATACTCCTGCGCGTACCTAAGCGGCATATGTCCACTGTCCCAACCTCCATAGCGCTGAATCACGCTCAGTGGATTTCCCTTAAGGAAGGCGTCTTTCGTCCAGTAGTGCCGCAGATCGTGCGGGGAAAGGCGCTCGATACCGGCAAGTTCGCCCAACTCACACACGCGCTTGTAAATACCCTGGCGTGTGATGCGCCTGCCCTCGTAGCCGAGGAAGAGGGGTCCTGCTGGATCAACAAGCGGCAGGTATTTTTCTGCTGCCTGCAGGGTGGCTGGCATAAGGCTGAGCACATCCAGGCGGTGCGATTTTGGGCGTTTGACGGTGATTGTTCTTCTCCGCACATTGAGACTCCTGGCATCTAGCGCAGCCACCTCGCCGACCCGCAGCCCATGTTCACCGAGCAGGCACATCAGCAATTCGTCGCGTTCCGTGAGCACGTAGTCATGTTTCCGGTACCTGGGTGCATCGGTTGTCGTATGGCGGAGCGCGAACACCTCGTCCGCATCAAGAGGGGTAGAGTACTCCTTCTTCGTGGTGATACGCGGGCGGATACCATTTCTCTCGCGTTCGGTGTCGATATTCGCTCCCTCTGCCCGTGAGTCGGCCTTGACTGCTGCGATGCGTGTCCACTCGTCGGAGGAAATTATGCCGCTCTGATAGGCCAGCTTGCAGTACTGTCGTACCGTGGACAGATAGCGCCTGACGGAACTAATGGCATACCCCGCGCGTTTGCCCCCTGGACCGGGAAGCTGGCCATAATAGAGCCAGTGGCGAAAGAGGACCACTGTCGAGGCTTTCATGCCCTCCCAGGCACAGGGGTCTCTAAAAAGCTCGTCCGGTGTGCGCGAGATCCCGGCTGTGGACAGAAAGCGGGCGAATGTCGCCAGATCATCGTACTGTGCCTGCTTCGTTCCCGCGGACTTTTTGCGGTGGTAGTCGTCGAAGACGTTGCCACGGATGTAGGCCTCCGCGGCCTCGCCCAGGCGGGCAAGCGTATCGTCATAGGGGGCAATGGAATGAGGATCATGCTCACGGGGAGCGAGTGCGCGCTCCTGATCATCAGGTGTCTCCAAGTATCTGCTCTCACTTTCATCTGTGCTGATAGGCCAACGCCTTCACGGTCGGAAGCAGCCATCGATTGTATGCCCTGAAATCTGCGTTTTCAGCACCAAGTTGTCATAACTACAAATTATGACAACTTGGTAATCTGTTTAGGACTATAGCAGAGTGATGCCCGGGTGTCAAGTTCAGGACACCACAACATTACATTGACACATACATAATTCTGCCAGGAGCAGAATTATGTATGTGTTGCTCCGGACCGTCGTCTTGTTTAATGAGAGCACTGCTGAGCGAACACTCTACAGTAAATCTGCACAATTTGAAGAACAAGGAAGGGCAAGTCTGCTAATCTCCTTTCTTTTGCGCTTGGTCACCAGTTCGTCGGCGCTCCCGGGAGCGCCGCTGCCGCAGCGCGTTGTCTGTCGGCTTGGCGTGCTCACGCCGACCAACGTGGGAAGCGACCACATAATTTTTGATGGCGCTGTATGGATATTACCTGTCAATGCATCTAATCTACAAGGCAAGCAGCCGTAAGCCCCCCAAAAGCGTCATGAACCGAACTCATTGACGAATCACAATGCCGGTGGATGATCAGGAGAAGCTACGCTCGATGACCTACCTTCACTATCTAATGTAATAGCCTATTTTACGATATCCTTACTTGTACGTACAAGTAAGGATATCGTAAAATAGGAGATATGGGAGCAACAAAGTAAAACGAAGAGACTATTGACAGCACTTGGGAGGAACTTACATGGATGATTACGATCATGAAAGAGTCGATGAGGTTGTCCTTGCCCTGATGTATCTCACCCTGCACGATTCATATCGTGCCTGGAAAGGCTTTGACTGGGATACGCTCGATCGTCTGTATGAAAAGGGATTGATAGACAATCCGCGAAGTAAGGCAAAGTCGGTAGTGTTCACTGAGGAAGGTCTTGCAAAATCAGCAAGCCTGTTTCAACAGTATTTCAGCAAGTCAAGTAAAACATTGGGATAACTATCGGATGCCCATGATACCTTGATCTGCTCTTGTGCTTTTGCAACTCGTGGGGATATACTTCTTCCTGTGACTCTCGCATTTGATGGAGGATAAAACTATGCCTGTCTCTGTAAGCAACTCCAAACTCATTTACGATGCTCTGAAAGCTTGCAACGTGAAAATCATGTCTGCCCTACCTGAAACCTGGCTTGTTCATTTGGTTCGCATGGCGGACGAAGATCCGGATGTGACACTGGTACGCCTGGCTAAAGAGGAGGAAGGCATCGGCATCTCGGCGGGAGCGCACCTGGCGGGCATCAACTCCGCTCTGTTGATGCAAAATCATGGCTTCCTGGCAGCCATTAACCCCCTTGTCTCGCTGGCATTACTCTACAAGATCCCCCTCCTGATGCTGATCAGCTATCGAGGACACATGGGAGAAAAGGACCCCTGGCAGACACAGGGGGGTATGGCCACCGAACCTATACTGCGCGCCTTGAACATTCCCACCTGGCACCTGACCAACCCCGGCGATGTCTACCGGCGGCTCAAAGACGCACAGACTCTGGCAAACGCCTCGTTGCACCCGGTTGCTGTGCTGCTGTCACGCGAATTGATGTGGGAGGACTGACTATGTTACGCGCCGACGCTTTGCAAGTTATTTACCCGGAACTGGAACATCGCATCGTCGTCACCATCATGGGCGCTGTCGCTGCAGAGCTATATATGCTCGGACACCGCCATAACTTCTTCTATCTCGAACACGCCATGGGCCTTGCCTCGTCGATGGGCCTGGGTATTGCACTCGCGATGCCAGAACACAAAGTCATCGTGATTGATGGAGACGGCTCACTGCTCATGAACCTGGGTACATTGAGCACCATGGCCCGCTACAGGCCGGGCAATCTATTGCACATCGTCTTCGATAACGAAAGCCTGCTATCAGTGGGAGGCTTCCCGACGGCGACGGCAACTGGCACGGACCTTGCTGGCATTGCCAGGGCGTCAGGTGTGCCGCGCGTAGCGGAAGCAAATACGCCTGAAAGTCTCAAGGCTGCTGTGACGGAAGCGCTAGCAAGTAATTCTTTGACGACCATCATCTCAAAAGTTGAGGCGATCGGGCCAAAGTCATTTCATATGGATTTGCCCCTACTGGAGAATCGCTTCCAGTTCAAGCGCTGCCTGGAAGCGATGCAGAAAGGATCGGCACGGTGACTATCCTTGAAATGTTGGACGTCAATGATCTCAATCCCCCGTCTATCCTGAAGGATATCCAGGAGGCAACAGCGTCTATTGGCTTTACCATGGGCTCTGATCTGCTCACGGGGGTCACTATGGCTGTTAAAACTCGTTAATGCACAAGTAAAGAAAGGGGTAAGCATGGGTTCCAACGTTTTATCGCAGTTACTTGAGGAACTGAATTCAGGCACATTGAAAGTCGTCGATCTGACAACGCCGCTGGGACCAGATACAGTGGTGATCGACCTGCCGTCTATATTTGCACCGTCGCCCGGAGTGACGATAACCGAGATTTCGCGCTATGACAGCAAGGGTCCTGCCTGGTACTGGAACATCATCAACATGGGCGAGCATACCGGCACACACTTTGATGCACCAATCCACTGGGTCACTGGCAAGGACCTACCCGACAATGCCACCGATACTATCCCGCCGCGCAAGTTCATAGGCCCGGCATGTGTAATTGATATAACTGCCGATGTGCAGCGAAACCAGGATTTCCTACTCTCTGTTGAACGCCTACAAGCATGGGAAGCCGAGCATGGTCGCATCCCAGCAGGTGCGTGGGTATTGCTGTACACCGGCTGGAGTTCGCGCACTGGCCGCGAGGAATTCCTGAATGTCGCCGCTGACGGTGCGCACTCGCCAGGCTTTCACCAGACATGCTCAGAATTCCTGGCAAAAGAGCGCGATATCCTGGGCGTCGGCGTAGAAACCGTCGGAACTGATGCTGGCCAGGGAGGCACCTTCACCCCACCCTTCCCGAACCACACCATTATGCACGGCTCGGGCAAATTTGGCATTACCAGTCTGGTGAACCTGGAGCTGCTGCCTCCAACTGGTGCTGTAGTCATTGCTGCACCGCTCAAGATCGTCGGCGGGTCGGGCAGCCCGCTGCGGGTGATCGCCATTACACCCTAAGTGGGTCATGCCGGCTCACGCTGAGGCGCCGGTATAATGCCGCAGACCGAACAGCCAGAACCAGCGCGAGAGCAGCAGAGCGAGCAGTGCAAAGAAGGCGATTCCTAGAAGCGCAGGCCATGCGAGCTGGCCGATCAGCGCCTGGGCGGGTATGGTCGTAGCCACCGTAACAGGCACCAGGAAGGTGAGAGTCCAGCGCAGCCATGACGGGTAGATGCTCACGGGCCAGCGCCCGGCCTGGTACAGGTCCTGGAAGATCACCAGGATGTTCTCGACCCGCACTACCCAGAAGGAGCAGGTTGCCAGCATGAGCCAGAAGCTGTAGACAATGGAGCCTCCTGCAGCCAGCGCGAATATGAACATGAGCACCTGCCACACTCCTACCGTCGCTCCCAGGTGTGCCAGCGCTACTCCCACCACTGCCAGCCCAAGTGCGATATCGCACAGTTTCCAGATCTGCACCTGGCGAATGCTCACCAGAAACTGCGTGTCTGCCGGTTTGAGTAAGGTGAAATCCATTGTCCCCTGGTGAACCTCGCGCATCAACTGCTGCATGCAGGGCTGGATGACCAGGTTGATGACGCCGCCAACGAGCTGGTACGTGCCCAATAAGGCCAGGAGTTCCGCCGGCTGCCACTCGTCCAGCATACTGGTGTGGTCAAAGATCACTGCCAGTCCCAGCAGGCCAAAGCCCAGCGAGAGCAGCGACTGGAAGATCTGCGTGAAGAAATTGCCGCGATAGGCCAGCTCGCGCAGAATGTTGAGCTGCAAGAAGCGCCTCAATAGGGTAATGTATCTCATGCTCAAGCCCCCATTCCCGAGTAACGACGTAGTCCACGATGCCAGAGCACCGTCATCAGAGCCAGGCTCAAGCACAGCCACATTGCCTGGGCAACCAATCCCAGTACTATTGCGTGCTGATCCAATTGTCCTAGCAGGAGCTGCACCGGAAATGCGAGCATCCACTGGAATGGCAGGAGCTGCGCCAGGAGCTGCACAGGGACTGGGAAGAGCGTGAGCGGCCCCATCTGGCCCGAGAGGAAAAACAACGCAACATAGTAGGCCTGGAGCACAGCGCTCATCTGTGTCGTCCAGAAAACGGTAAGCCCCAGCGACCACTCTACCAGGAAGCGGATGGCGATGGCCAGCAGCAACGAGGGAAAGAAAAGCAGCAGTGTGAACAGCATGACATGGGCTGCTGGGTGAAACACGAGCGCTAACGCTCCAACTGTAGGAAGCATCACCACTAGCATTATACACTTGTAGGTCAGATTCTGCGCAATGTCCGCGTGAATGGGATGGATCGGCCGCAACAGCAGCGCAGAGAGTAACCCCTGCCGCACGCGCTCCTGGAACTCATAGTAGACCCAGTTATCCGTCAGGTGATTGACCAGTGACAAGACGAGGAAGTAGGCGGCAAAGTCGCCCACCCCGTAGCCATCGACTGCTCCACCGTTTGCCCTGGCAATGGTTGACCAGACGACCAGGTAAATCACCGGCTCCAGGACCATTCCAAGCAGCCAGAGCACTGACGAAGTCCGGTACTGGAGATACATGAGGAAGGACGTTTTGAACTGCGCGCGGTAGACCGCTAACAAGGTTTTCATGCCATGACCTTCTGCGCTCATTACCTGCCCCCCAGGCAGGATGCCTGTTCAATCACCTGTTCGATAGGAGGATCCTCGATCGTGAGATCGCTGATCGTGCGTTCCTCCAGCAGGCGGTGTACGACCCATGCAGTATCTGCCCTGGGCACACGCAGTTTCACCTGGCCCTCTTCTGTGGAGATGACCTCTCCATAGGAAGCGAGACCAGAAGCTCCTTCCGGTGTGTACACGGTAACCGTCTTATGGGAGGAGAAGCGCTGCGCCAGTTCGCGCAGGTTCCCATCGAAGAGGAGCTTCCCACGGTGAATGAGGATGACGCGGCGGCACAATGCTTCCACATCGGCCATGTAGTGGCTGGTGAGCAGGACGGTCGCCTCATAGCGGAGATTGTATTCTGCGATGAATGTACGGATGCGCCGCTGGCTGGTCACATCCAGCCCAATGGTAGGCTCGTCGAGAAAAAGGACGCGCGGGCGGTGCAGGAGGGCGGCAGCGAGTTCGCACTTCATGCGCTCGCCAAGTGAAAGGGTGCGGACGGGTTTTGTCAGCAGGGGCGCGAGGTCGAGCAGCTCGGTGAGTTCGTCCAGGGTATGACGGTAAGTCGGAGGGTCTATGCGGTAGATGGCCTGGTTGAGCGCAAACGAATCGATGGCGGGAATGTCCCACTGAAGCTGGCTGCGCTGCCCCATCACCAGGGCGATCTGCTGCAGAAGTGCCCGCTCGCGCCGCCAGGGAACGTAATCAAGTACCACGGCTGTGCCGTCGGTTGGGTAGAGGAGTCCTGACAGCATCTTCAGAGTGGTTGTCTTGCCGGCACCATTGGGTCCGAGGAAGCCAACGATTTCGCCTGGAGCCAGGTGAAAGGTGATGCCATCCACGGCTACTACCTCACTGGTAACGCGGCGCACGATGCTCCGCAGCGCCGCCTTCAAACCGGCGTCACGTCTGGAAACGGTGTAGTGCCTGCGCAGATCGCACACGCTGATCACAGAGGAATGATCCATGAGCATCTCTCCCTCTCTACATAGGGCAGTCACGTATACAAGTCGGGATCGTGTTCATTGACCTGGATGAGGAAGCCATCGGGGGCCTCGATCATGACGTAGCGCCCGAACGTTTCATCGAGGATGGGCTGATCGGTCTTGAACCCAGCCGCAGCCAGTCGCTCCAAGAAGACTTCGAGTGGCTCGTGACTGATGAGCGAGAGTTCGACGCTGCGATTACGAACGAACTGACTCGACGGTCGCTCAGATTGGTGCAGCCCCAGAACAGCATCGCCTAACTGCAGTTCGAGCCATTCCCGCCGCCGATCAATAGCGATAGGCTTCATCCCTAATGCCTCATAGAATGGCAGCACTGCATCGGGATTGCGAACATATACAATGGTCATCAGGGTGAGGCTGGTCTGGTGCGCCGATTTCTGTGGTACCGGAGCCGGTGTTGCCATCTGAATTGCTTGCGTCTCGCCCTGCTGCTGTACATGTGCCGCGAGTGCCCCAGTGACGAAGTCGGAAAGGGATTCTCCTGCATCCACTGCAGCGTGCTTCACCTGCCGGATGAGGTCGGGGGGCAGGTAGACGTTAAACTGTTGTTTCTTCTCATTACTCATACTAGTATGCTAGCATACTAGTAACAGGTTGTCAAGGCTCTCTTTGTGAAAGGTCATTCATCCCGGCTTGCAAGCCAGGATGAATGACCTGAACTTGTCCTGCCCGCACACTCCCCGTCTAAGGAACTGCTGGCATCCTCTGCTGGGCAGCAGCAACCGCCTCGGCTGGATATTCGTAATCTTGCAATCTACCAGAAAAGTAGGCGTCGTAGGCAGCCATATCAAAGTGACCATGCCCAGACAGGTTGAAGAGGATGACTTGCTCTTCTCCAGACTCCCTGGCCTTCAGGGCTTCGTCGATTGCGGCACGGACGGCGTGTCCAGCTTCCGGTGCAGGCACGATGCCTTCGCTGCGCGCGAACTGTACTGCTGCCTGGAAGACAGCGTTCTGGTGATAGGCTTCGGCATCGATGATACCCTCTTCATGCAGTAGGGATATCAAGGGAGCCATGCCGTGGTAGCGCAGGCCACCGGCATGGATACCCGGCGGAATGAAATCGTGGCCGAGGGTATGCATCTTGACCAGCGGCGTCATGCCGATGGTATCACCAAAGTCATAGGCGTACAGGCCCCTGGTCATGCTGGGGCAGGCCATCGGTTCCGCTGCAAGGAAGCGTGTCTTCAGTCCTTTTCTGCGCGCCTCGCCAATGAAGGGGAAGGCCAGTCCCGCATAATTGCTGCCTCCGCCGACGCAGCCAATCACGATATCCGGGTAGTCGCCGGCTTTCTCCATCTGGAGCAGCGCCTCCTGGCCCACTACCGTCTGGTGCATCAACACGTGATTCAGCACGCTGCCCAGCGAGTACTTAATTGTGCCGCCGCTCTTAGCAGCGACCTCTACTGCCTCGCTGATGGCGATACCCAGGCTGCCCGGGTTCTCCGGGTCCTTTGCCAGAATGCTGCGCCCAGCATCCGTGAGATCGGTCGGGCTGGCATGCACAGTCGCGCCAAAGGTCTCCATCAGGTTGCGCCGGTAAGGCTTCTGCTGGTAACTGATCTTGACCATGAAGATCTCGATGTCCACGTCAAAGAATGCACCCGCCATCGCCAGTGCCGAGCCCCACTGACCCGCGCCCGTCTCGGTCGAGAGTTTCTTGACGCCTTCCTGCTTGTTGTAGAACACCTGGGGCACAGCAGTATTCGGCTTGTGGCTGCCCACCGGGCTGACACCCTCGTACTTGTAGTAAATACGAGCCGGAGTGTCCAGCGCCTTTTCCAACCGGCGCGCCCGGAAGAGTGGACTGGGGCGCCACTGTAAATATACCTGGCGTACTGGCTCCGGAATCTCAATGTAGCGCTCGGTGCTCACCTCTTGTAGAATCAGCGCCATTGGGAACAGTGGAGCCAGGTCATCAGGGCCCACTGGCTGTTTTGTGCCTGGATGCAGGACGGGGTCTGGCGGCCTGGGTAGATCTGCCGCAATGTTGTACCAGGCGCGGGGCATTTCGTCTTCGCTCAAAAGATACTTGGTATGAACGTTGTCAGGCATGGTTCGCTCCTCTCTCGGCATCGATGAAATAGCTGAACGTAGCAATGTAGGGGCTCGATAGAGCATACTGATCTTCTGGGCAGAGCACCGGGCGACATTGCTCAGCAGTGCATCGGCGCTCACCCATCCGCAGTACCACCACGCATACTATCGTGACACTCTCGTCCCCTAAAAGGGGACAAGCTTCTGAGCAACGCCAGCACGATAACCTGTCTCCGAGGAGACCGTATCCGCGATACGTGGGTGAGGTGCTGACTCACTCAGACAACCGGGGGGCGTGTCGGCCCTACTACTACTTTTCCTGGTTTGACCAGGACGTAGATACGTGAAGGAACGAGGAAACTTCACTTGTTCGCCAAAGGCGAGAGAATGCATATTTGTTGAGCCAACGAGGTCCCGATGTCCCTTGAATCTGCACTGTTTGCAGGACCATTGCCTGTTTTTCGGCTTATGTCTATGCCCACATCGGGGACACTGGCTGCTGGTTCCTCGTTCCGAGCCAGTGAAGCACGAGATGTGAGCCTGTTTTGCCTTGTGGGTGAGATAGTCGATATCTTTGCCATATTCCCATAAGGCCATGCGTTGATTATGATGCCGTCCGTTGTCCTTGTTGCGAACCCCATGAGGATTGCCAATAAAGAGAGAGCCGACCTGCTGTTCCACACAGAAGTCAATCACAGCCCTAGTGGCCTTATGACGCAGATCGCGAATACGATGCCAAGCCCTGCGACTTTGTTTGTTCTTGGCGCGTTGCAACTTCTTCCATCGCCGAGAGTGTTTCTTACACCGTGCCTGCTTTCTTGCCAACTTCCCAAGTTGCTGCTGGCGTTGTCGCTTGAGAGATCGGATACCGCGTCCTGTTACCATGATCGCCTTGCCTGTATTGGTGGTGACCGTCGCCAGATGAATCTCACCCAGGTCGACCGTCGCGTGAACGGTCCCAAGGGCAGCTTCAGCTGGTGGCATCTCAACACAGACATGGAGTTCATAGCCATTGTTCCACACGAGTGTACAGGATGTGCTCTTTTCGGGCAGATCAAGGGGCAAGACAAGAGACGTGCGACCTTTGCCCATTGGCAAGACCACTCGCCTGGGTTCGCGTGAAACTGCCTGAGCAGGCCAAGACACGGGATAAAAGCGTTTCGTTTTGTAGGGGTACCGCATGTTCATCGTGGGATGGGTTTGACGGAGTTGGCGCGTAGTGTCCACGTTGGCAAGAAAAGCATGAACGACCATCTGCACCGACTGGCTATGGAGCGCGAAACGGCCCTTGGTAGCTTTCTGCAACTCATTGCGCTCAGGCCACTTCTCATGTGAGAGCCGCGCTGCCTTATGAGTTTCCATACAACTATTCCATACCTGCGCTGCTTCCATTTGGGCCTCACGCAAGCGACGGAATTGAGTGGATGAAAGGTTCTTGAGTTGGTAGATTTTTACCGTATTCATCTGCTCTGATGATAGCATGGAAACAGATGGGCCGCAAGTAGGGAAAACGAGGGATACCCACTCCTCAATTGCCTATCACATCGTATGCATCCCAAAGTACCGTCGCCGTGTCTTGACAGGTAAGGCAAGATAAGAGACGAAACGGCTCATTCATCCCAGCCCATGAATGAAGGACGGGACTTCCCGCACCGGATTATTAAGCTGTGCCAGTTAGCTTGTCAAATCCTCAGTATTACCGGGCCTGCTCTCGTTCCCTGAGTAGTCGCCGCAGGATCTTACCCGATGGCACCCTTGGCAACACGTCAATGAATTCGACTATACGAAGTCTTTTATAGTTTGCCAGCTTTCCATTTGCAAAAGTCAGCAGTTCTTCAGTGGTAACATTGTGACCTGGACGGACAACGACAAAGCCTTTAGGCACTTCACCTGCTTCATCGTTGGGAATGCCGATGACAGCGGCATCCTGAATGGCGGGATGCTCCATGAGCAGGGCCTCCAGTTCGGCGGGAGCAATGCTAAAACCCTTGTACTTAATCATATCTTTCTTGCGGTCAACGATGTAGATGTAGCCTTCCTCGTCCACATGTCCAATATCGCCGGTGAAAAGCCAGCCGTTACGCACAGCGCGAGCAGTTTCTTCCGGCGCCTTCCAGTAGCCCTGCATGATATGCGGGCCGCGGATGATAATCTCTCCATCTTCACCAGCTGCTAACTCGCGCTCGCCTGTTTCTAGATCTACAATCTTCTGCTGCGTATTATGAATTGGCATGCCTACGCTTGCCAGGCGGATCAGCGCGGGATCGGGCGGCAGCGCGAAAATAAGCGCTGTTGCCTCGGTGATGCCGCATAACTGCATGATCCGCGCCTGCGATTTTCCCCGCAGCTTTTCCTGTAACTTATGAGCTGGTTCAAGCGGCAGGGGCGCGGCAGCAGAGATAATGCGCTTTACAGTCTTCATCTTCCCAAGATCAACGGGCGCGTTGCCGAGGGCAAGCACGATTGGTGGGACCAGCGAATAGTCGGTCACACCGTGTTTCTCGCACAGTTCCAACGACTGGAGCATGTCAAAGCGTTCCATCAAGACCTGCGTTCCCCCGCTGGCAAGGAGGCAACCTGAGAGCGATAACCCATACGTGTGGTACAGGGGTAAGAAGATTAGACCTACATTGGTAGGACCGAACTGGAAAGCTGTAGAGAACTGCAGATGATTGGTGACCAGGTTACTTTGACTCAACATTACTCCCTTTGGGAAACCGGTGGTACCAGAGGAATAGGGTAATGCAAGTAAATCGCTGCCGTCTATCGCAACAGGAAGCGGGCGTTTAGGCGATGACTCCCGCAGCAGTTTAGCAAAAGGGATAGCACTAGGCATTCCTTCCGGAACACGCTCACCAGTCACGATGAAATGTTGCAGGTGAGGTAGTGATTTTTGCTGCAACACGCTCTGAAGCAGTGGCGACAATTCGCGCTGTACCAGGACCGCCCTGGCCTCGCAGTTCTCGAGCTGGTAGCTGATCTCGCGCTCCTTGTATGAAGGGTTCATCGGGCTTACCACGGCACCGATCATCGCAGCTGCATTGAAGGTAATGATATACTCGGGACGATTGAACGTGAACAGGCAGATCACATCGCCCTTCCCTATTCCCAGGCCGAGCAGGCCATTAGCAATACTATTGACCATGGAGACGACCTCGCGATAGGTCAGGTTGAGGTCGTGGTAGATGATCGCCGGTCGATCAGGACTGCGCACGGCAGCTTCTCGCAGGAGATGGTCATAAGGCACAGCCGGGAAATCCATCGGTGGACGAAAGAGTTCAGGCGTGACCATCTTGTCTATCATAGGCAATGTCCTTTATGCATTATCGGTTCCCATCAAAAATCACTGCCCGGTCTCAGTGACTTCGTCGCTGCTGAGAGTAATCACCTCGTCTCCAGCATGCACGGTCGCATCCCAGGTCACCGTAATGGCATCCTTGACACTTGCGTGAGCAGGACAGCCCTGGGGATGAACTTGGATTGCGCGGATAGCAGCCTCGCGAGTCTCGGCTGGTATGGTGATGTCATAGTGAACAGCGATAGAGTGAATGCGGATGGTCTTTCCGGCACCGGTGATGCGTCCATCGACAGTGGCGGTATAGGTCTGGCGGTCATAGCGAATCTTGCGCCCTGACAGGGCACCGGCGAGCGTGCCGTACATTCAGCCAGCCACGGCCGCGACGATATGATCGAGGGTCGAAGCAACCGGGGGGCCTTCCTTCATCCCATAGTACTGGCGTAGTCTCCCCTGCATACCGTAGATGACGGGCTCTACTACCTCACCCAGGTAGGCGTACCGGTACCCTTCACGATAAACGAGACGGGCGTGGGAGATATATGCGAATTCTTCTGCCATTGCGTTTGTCTCCATGTTTTTACCAAACCAGTTCTCAAACTCTTACTGGCTTGTCCTCATTCTAGCATTATGACGACACTTATTTCCAGTACCGCATCGGCAAAACTGTAAGCGGCGAAAATATAATCTTATTGACAGTCTCTTCTCGCCGGTATTACTCTACAAGGGAACCGTTTTCAAGAAAGGAACATCTCATGACTACTTCCATCCCTCTCATTGGGGTGACTGGCTCCACAGGGCAACTCGGAGGTAGAGTGGCGGCCCGACTCGCCGCCCTCGGCAAGCATCAGCGCCTGCTCGTGAGAGACCTTGCACGTGCCCCGCAGCTTCCTGATGCCGAGGCTGTCCAGGCGTCCTATGAAGATGGGCCATCCATGCGGGCAGCCCTGGGCGGCATTCAGACACTATTCCTTGTGTCTGGCTGGGGGTCAAGCCGCCTGGAGCAACACTACAGTGCCATCGAAGCTGCGGTCACTGCTGGAGTCGAGCGCATCGTTTACACTTCCTTCCTGGCCGCCGCCCCACAGGCGACCTTCACCCATGCCCGCGAGCACTACCTCACCGAGCAACGTATCCGTGCAAGCGGGAGACGTTACACATTCCTGCGCCCGACCTTCTACCTTGACCGGGCTCTTCGTTGGTTCTCCTCCGAGGGCGTCATTCAGGGCCCTGCTGGCAACGGCACCCTCTCCTGGGTCTCGCGCGATGATCTGGCTGACGTGACCGTGGCTGTTCTGACTACTAACGGACATGATGGGGCCAGCTATGACATCACCGGGTCTCAGGCATTCACGCTTGCTGAGGCCGCCGAACAGTTCTCGCATGCTACGAGGCTGTCTGCTTCCTATCAGCCCGAAACCCTTGAGGAGGCCAGAGCGTCGCGGGCCAGGTTCAATCCTTCGGACTGGGAACTTGAAGCCTGGGTGAGCACTTACGTCGCTATCGCCATGGGGGAGATGTCCGTCATCAGTCACACAGTTCAGGCACTCACTGGTCATGCTCCCCAGACATTCGCTGACTACGTTCGCCAGCATCCAGAGAGCTATCAACACATCGCTGCGACCCGGCTGTGAGCCCACTTGAGCCGTTACCCACTTTATGCGATACTTTAAGCAGCTGTTCCTGAGGAAGAGCAGTTGTTTGTAAGCAAGCCTCAAACAAATTAGGGAGATTGCGTGTATGCAGGTCGGAGTTGGATTGCCGTCCGGCATTCCTGGCACAAGCAGCCGTCTCATTCTAGAATGGGCGCATAAGGCAGACGAGGGTCCTTTTTCGAGCCTGGGAGTGATCGATCGGCTCGTCTACGATAGCTACGAGCCATTGACCACGCTGGCGACTGCAGCCGCCGTTACTTCTCGCGTCAAATTAGTGACCACCATCATCATCGGACCTCTCCATGCCGATGTCATGCTGGCGAAAATGACGGCAAGCATTGACGCGCTCTCTGGCGGTAGACTGGTGCTGGGCCTGGCTATTGGCGCTCGCAAGGAGGACTATGATGCCGCCGGTGTAGATTACCGGACCCGGGGAAAACGACTTTCGCAACAACTCTCCACCTTGCGTTCCCTGTGGGAAGAGAGCACGATAGGTCCACAAACAGCTCGTCCCGCCGGTCCTGCTTTACTGGTTGGTGGACTGAGCGAACAGGGATATGCACGCATGGCCCGTTACGCCGATGGCTACGTACACGGGGGTGGCCCCCCCAGGACGTTCGCCCGCACAGCTGACAAAGCCCGCGCAGCCTGGCTTGATGCCGGGCGACCAGGTCAACCACAACTGTGGGCTCAGGCCTACTTTGCGCTTGGTGATGATTCTACTATTGAGGCAGGTCGTCGCTACATGAAGACCTACTACGCCTTCACGGGGCCTTTCGCTGACAGGGTCGCGGCTGGCCTGCTTACCAATCCTCAAGCCATTGCTCAATTCCTGCGCGGTTACCAAGAAGCCGGGTGCGACGAATTAGTGCTTTTCCCGGCTCTACCCGGTATTTACCAGCTTGAGCGACTCGCTGCAATCCTCTCCGCGCTGGGTAGGAGCGCGCGATGAAAATCACTATCCTCGGCGGCGGGCCGGCCGGTCTCTACAGCGGCCTGCTCATTAAAAAAGCCAATCCCGCGCATGATATTACCATTATCGAGCGTAATGCGGCTGATGTAACCTATGGCTGGGGGGTCGTTTTTTCTGATCGCACGCTGGCTTCGTTTCAGAGAGCGGACTATAAATCCTATGAGCAGATTGCTAATCAGTTCGTGATCTGGGATACTATCGATGTCTATTTTCGCGGTGAGAGGCTGCACTGCGGCGGCCATGTGATCGCCGGTGTCTCACGCAAAGCCCTACTCAACATCTTGCAAAAGCGCTGCCTGGAACTAGGAATCGGCTTGCAATTTAGCTGCGAGGTGAACGATCTTGCGGAGCTTCCTGCCTATGATCTGCTGATTGCCGCCGATGGCATTAATAGCCTTGTGCGCAGAACATATGCAGGGTATTTTGAGCCAGCCATAGAACTCGGGAAGGCCAAATACATCTGGCTGGGCGCGGATAAAGTGCTCGATGCCTTCACATTTATCTTCCGTGAGAACGAGCACGGCCTGTTTCAAGTGCATGCTTATCCCTTTAGCGGTACAGCCAGCACCTTTTTGCTCGAATGTGACGAAGCATCCTGGCTCAATGCCGGTCTAGATAAGGCCAGCGGGGCAGAAAGCCTTGCCTATTGCCAGAGCCTTCTCGCCGAAAACCTGGATGGCGCATCGCTCTTATCAAATAACTCAAAATGGATCAATTTTCCAACCCTGAAGACCCGGCTCTGGCATCATAAGAATATAGCGTTGCTTGGTGACAGCGCCCACACTGCACATTTCTCTATCGGCTCAGGCACAAAACTGGCGATGGAGGATGCTATTGCCCTTGCTAGTTCGCTTGAGCGCCACCAGGACCTCGAAACTGCTCTCAATGCCTATGAGTTAGAGCGTAAGCCTGTCGTTGAAGTCTTCCAGAAAGCAGCAGCGGAAAGCCAGGCTTATTTCGAGACTATCAAACGCTACCTTGGCCTCGAACCGATGCAGTTCGCATTCCAGTTGCTCACGCGTAGCGGCAGGATCACCTACGACGATCTCAAGTTCCGCGATGTTCGCTTTGGCGAAACCGTTGACCGCTGGTACATGCAGAAAGTTGATGGCACGGAAGCCATTATCGCCCCAGCTCCAGTGCTTGCACCCTTGCAACTACGTGGGCTTACCATACCCAGCCGTATAGCTCTCTTACAAAGAGCCAGCATAGCAAGATCCATACTTCCTGGCAGGTGCGAGGGCTGCCCTGAGTTGGTGCAGCTGCCCCTTGACAGTGTTGGTCTTGTCCTGACGGAACTGACTGCTGTGTCCGCGGAAGGGCGTATCACTCCGGACTGTCCCGGTATGTACCATGCGGAACAATTGGTAGCCTGGAAGCGCCTCGTCGGACATGTGCATAACAGCTCCCGGGCAAGAATTGCTCTCCAGCTGGGCCATGCCGGGCGGCGCGGCTCGACCCGGCCGAGGTCAGAAGGCCTGGATCGGCCGCTGCGCAAGGGCAACTGGCCACTCCTCTCTGCCTCGCCCATCCCATATGTGCAGCAGAGCCAGGTTCCCAGGGAGATGGACCGGGCAGCCATGAACCAGGTACGCGATGAGTTCGTTCGTGCAGCTCGGATGGGCGAAGAAGCCGGCTTCGACCTGCTGCACCTTCACTTCGCCCATGGTTACTTGCTGGCCAGCTTTCTCTCTCCGCTGGCCAACCTGCGCGATGATGAGTACGGTGGTGATCTGCAACAGCGCATGCGCTTTCCGCTGGAGGTATTTGACGCCGTGCGCACCGCCTGGCCGCAGGACAAGCCTGTCTCGGCCGCGCTCTCAGTTACTGATTGTGTGAAGGGAGGCTTCTCCATCGAGGATGCCGTGGCCGTAGCCCGGGTTCTGAAAGCGCATGGATGTGACATGCTTGAGGTACTGGCAGGCCAGACAACGATAGATGGTGAACCGGCCTACGGCCGTGGCTTCCTGACCGCCTTGAGCGATCGCCTGCGCAACGAAGCAGGCGTTCCCACCCTGGTCGGCGGCTACCTTACGACAAGTGATGAGATCAATACCATCCTGGCTGCTGGCCGCGCTGACCTGTGCATCATGGAAATTGCGCGTTTAGATACCTGAGAGGACACACCACGTCAATCAATCATGCCCTAAGCGCTGGTTCTTTTTATTTCCACTCAACTTGCCGATATATTGCACAATATCCTGGCGACCTTGCTGCTACATCCCTACCCTCGGCCTATATTGTATTGCCTCGGCCACGTGGTTGGCCGCGATCATATCGCACTCGGCCAGGTCGGCAATCGTTCGCGCCAACTTCAGTACACGGTGAAACGCCCGCGCCGACAGGTGCAATTGCTGCATTGCTGCCTTCAACAACTTCTCCCCCGACGCGTCTGTCTGACAAAACTCCCGCACCTCCGCTGGTCCCATCTCCGCGTTGCATTTCAACTTCGTACTCACAAAGCGTAGCAATTGCCGTTCCCGTGCCGCCTGCACCCTGGCGCGGACTGTTTGCGAATTTTCCACATTGCGCTTATCGGCCAGTTTTTCATAATCGACGCGAGGCACCTCAACATGGATATCGATACGGTCAAGCAGTGGGCCGCTAATACGCTTCTGGTAGCGAGCAATCGCCATGGCTGAACAACTGCACTCTTTTACGGGGTCCCCCCAGAATCCACAGGGGCATGGGTTCATTGCAGCCACAAGCATGAAATTCGCTGGGTAGGTAATCGTTCCTTGCGCACGTGAAATAGTCACTACCTTGTCTTCAAGCGGCTGGCGCAGCACTTCCAGCACATTCTGCCCAAATTCAGGTAACTCATCCAGGAAGAGCACGCCACGGTGTGCCAGGCTAATTTCTCCAGGGCGTGGCATGCGTCCGCCTCCAACCAGCCCTGCGTGACTGATAGTATGATGCGGTGAACGAAATGGCCGCTGGAGGACCAATGGCACGTCCGCCGGCAACATACCGCTGACACTATAGATCTTGGTCACCTCAAGCGCTTCCTCAATCACCATACGCGGCAGGATCGAGGGCGTAGCCCGTGCAAGCAGCGTCTTGCCTGATCCGGGTGGGCCGCTCATCAAAATATTGTGCCCTCCACTCGCTGCGACCTCTAGCGCCCGCTTGACGTGTTCCTGACCGCGCACCGCCGCCATGTCGTGGATATACATCATTTGCTCTGCATTGTCGAGGATGCGAGGGTCAGGAATATAAGGTTCGATTCCTTGTTCGCCGTTCAGGTGGGCCATCAGCTGGCCCAGCGTCTCAACGGGATAGATCGTCACCTCCTGGATAAGTGTCGCCTCGACTGCATCGACCGCAGGCACAAATACCGATCTGACATGTTTCTCGCTAGCTAACGCTACCATGGGCAGGATACCATTGGTATGGCGCAAGCTGCCATCCAGGGAGAGTTCCCCCAAGAAAAGATACTCGGCTATTTGTTCGTCGGCAGTTATCTGCCCCGATGCTAACAGTATTCCTATAGCTATAGGAAGGTCATATGCGGGGCCTTCCTTGCGCAAATCGGCGGGGGCGAGATTGACCGTAATGCGTTTGAAGGGAAAGAGAGTGCCGCTGTTCTTAATTGCCGCCCGTACCCTATCTTTAGCTTCATTAACGGCAGTATCGGGAAGTCCAACGATCATGAAGGCTGCCAGGCCATTTGCAAGGTCAACTTCGACCTCGATAATGGCTCCTTCCAGGCCAATAACTGCGCAGCTACGCACCTTTGCTAGCATAGACCACGTGCCTCCTCAACAATATTTTGTTGCACATTATGCATGAGTTGAGGCAAAAATGCAAGTTACTCAGGACCTAATGGATCAATGATGGAACCGTCCATGCCTATAATCCGCGATCACCTATGCCGCGCCCGTGGGTGGCTAGCCTGGCAATCCAGAGCAACATAATGGCGCCAACAAGCGCGGTGATAAACGTCAAGAAGATCCCTCTCGTATCAACACCAAAAAGGCCCAGGAAGAATCCGCCCAACAGACCACCAATGATACCTACCACAATGTTCCCAATGATCCCTAACTGATTACCCTGGATCAGTCGATCTGCTAGCGCTCCGGCAATACCTCCGATGATAATCCAGACGATCCATGCCCAGATAGTTCCCAGGAAACTAGCCAGGACAAATGCTATTGTCATCGATTTCGCTCCCTTTCTGCTCTTCTCCTGTTTCGTGCCGAGAAACTACCTCATACCCGTCGCAATGCATAGAAAGCAAGCAACCTATTTTAAGTTTACGGATCTCGCCAAATGCCAGGGAGAATTAGAACGTCGGGGTTCGGTAAATCGTGCCCAGCGGCAGCGCTCATAAAGCAGGCTATCACGATTAATGGCCTTGATATCTTGCTTGCTTTACCACGGGGTTTCTTACTTTTTGCTACTGTTATCAATGGCAGTGCCGATGATGCTAGGTAGGTAGCGTATGGAGAGTTGCGGGTCTGGCTGAAGGAACACTTCCCAAGGGAGGAACGAAACAAAGCGTGAGCAGAGTAACAACGATGAACGCCATTGAAATAAAGCAAATGAGGATTAACTACTGGTTGCGCTACCATATCGAGTATCAGGTGATGATCCGCCTGTGCACTTGCTATGTGTGTATTGGGGTGCAGGTCATGAGAAGGGAATGGGATTTTCAGAATCACAGGTTCAAGGAAAAATGCCTGAAGAGGTGGCTAGGGAACAGTTTAGAGGAACGCTTAGATGAGATCATTGCCTATCTCAAAATTGATGAGTGGGAAGGTGAATATAAGTGGTGGAAGCCATTCTCTGATGAGTAAAGAAATCGCAAGTGTCTACTCATCGCCAGTTGAAGCACCTCCCGAGGAAAGAGGGTAAGGAAGAGTGATATGAAATGTTGTTCCTGTAGAGCAAGTTTTCGGGGAAGGAGCTTGCTGCCTCTTGTTTTGGGGATACTGATCTTGTCAACCTGCACACCTACTCCTATTCCTATTTCGAAGAAAGCCACAAAGCGATGCCAGCCTGATCATTCAGTAGGTTTCCTCAAGGGCTTTCACAGCAAGTTGGTGGATGCATTGGGGTGCCAGGTGCATCTCTCGGGCGTCAGCTGGTCTGGGTTTGAGAGCGGTACTTTCGCCCCTCATGGGCTGAAAGTGCGTAACTGGCAAGACATGCTCAACCAGATCGCACACACAGGCTTCAATACCATTCGCCTGCCATTCTCCAATCAGCTCTTCGACCCTGCGAGCAAGCCGCAGGGGATCAACTACCAGCTGAACCCTGACCTGAAAGGCCTGGGTGGGTTGGCACTGGTGGATAGGATTATCCAGGGCGCTGGTAAAATTGGCTTAAAGGTCATCCTGGACCGTCATGATCCTACGGCCGATCAGCGGCCCCCATTGTGGTACAACGATCAGGCACCCCAGACGCGCTGGATCGATGATTGGGTCATGCTGGCCAAACACTACCGAGGCAATGAGACCATCATCGGGGCAGACCTGGCCAACGAGCCGCACTGGCCAGCGACCTGGGGCGGTGGCAATCCCAGCACCGATTGGCGCCTGGCTGCACAGCGGGCAGGCAACGCCATCCTGGCCGTCAATCCAGATTGGTTGATCTTCGTTGAGGGGATCGATGTGTACCGAGGCGACTCCTACTGGTGGGGCGGAAATCTGAAAGGGGCCAGGCAGTTCCCCGTGCGGCTCTCGCGGCCGGACAAGCTGGTATATTCGCCCCACGACTACGGGCCGGAGGTCTACAACCAATACTGGTTCAAGGTTTCCAATCTGGCTGTCCTTCCTCGCACGCTGCCCGCCATCTGGCAGCAGCATTGGGCCTATTTGCAACAGGATGGGACCGCCCCGTTGTTTGTAGGGGAGTTCGGATGGCGCTCGATGGGCCAGGATGCAGAGGGCGTGTGGCAGCGCACTCTGATGGCCTTCCTGCGCACGCAAGACATGAGTTATGCCTACTGGGCATGGAATGCAGACTCGGGGGATACTGGCGGCATCTTGCAGAACGACTGGACGACGGTCAACCAGAGCATGGTGTGCGCGCTACTCCTTACGAAAATTCCCCGCTCCCTCGCCCGATCATGCACCAGCCCACCTCCTTGATGCGCTATGCGGATTTATTCTGCAGTGACTGTAAACATCGCCGGTTGGTTACTGCGATAGAAACGCGCGCACTGCAGTGGAAAGATGGTCGCACTGTGGTGTAAAGGCGACATGACTGTAGTGGAAAGCCACCCTGACGGCAAAGGCAGCACAGAAGTGACAGTGGCAGACCGCGAGAAGGCCAGGTGTTACAATGCAAATCACACAAGGTATTTGGTGGGGTTCTGTATAGTGGAAGTGAATGGTAACCCCATTCCAACGCGCATACTGGATAAATGGATTGTCCTTCAAAAAGAGGGCTGTCTTTGCCAAATGGTGAGTGCGTGTTGCAGTAGTGTGCAGGGATCAAGAGGTCCGCTGCATGATATGCGTTAGGAGTGACATACCAAATGACTGCAGTATCTACAAAAGGCCAGACCGTCGTTGGGAAAGACGAGTTGATTCATCAAGTTGCTGCTAGAGCGGGCTTGAATTTGAAGGAGACCAGCAAAGTCATCGAGGCCTTCACCGATGCCGTTCGCGAGAATGTTGCGAACGGGCATGAGGTGCGCTTGATGGGTTTTGGCACCTGGAATCTACGAGATGTAGCCAGTCGTAAGGTCAAGTCGATTCGTGGAGGCAAGCAAATCACCATTCCGGCCCGGAAGCGTGTGGGTTTCTCTGTAGGCGCGGTGCTATCACAGGCTGCCGACCCAACCAAAGCCTCAACCCGCAAATCGACGAAGACCTCTACCGCTCATGCTACAAAGCATTAGAGATTTTGCTTGTGGTACACCTCCGTTATGCTGTTGTAGAGATGTCACAAGCAATAGCATAACAGGAGGGACCTTTTTGACTCAACAAGAAGAGAATGCTCGTTTGATCACCTCCGGCCTTGAGCGCGGGGTGGTGTTCGAGCTGGTGACTTCGTTCATGGATTCCACCATGTAGAGCGCTTCGCAAGTAATTTTCAAGAGTTAAAGCGCTGGTTAAGCAGGGCCTTCGGTCCTACGAATAGTGGCTTCGATGAACTCCATTGTCAACTCGTAGACCTTTTCCCGCTCTGGCCCTACTGTAATGACGTGGTCGGACCGCTCTAACAAATGTAGAGACTTCGGTGATGCTGCCGTTGCCAGGCGATACAACTCTTCTGCGCTGGCTAGTTTAATGCTCATATCACGCTTGCTATGAATAATTAACAGGGGTGAACGCACCTTGCCCAGATTCCTGCGTTCCTCCTTCGTCAAATGGATTAGTTCGTCGATAGCAGGCACCGGTACGCGCACGTTCTCTTTTATAGACGCGATTACTTTGGGGTTCAAGAAGTCGATTGTAGCCTGTGGATCGCGGAGCCGCGCCTGCTTCAGTGCCTCCTCTTGTACCTTGGGATCATTGAAGTCCAGACCGGTGGCCGGATAGAACCACTTAATCAGGTGTCGAGCCAGTGGCAGCAGCGGTAGCGCCATTCTCTGCCAGCCATCGGCGGTGAGACGTGTCAGGCTGGACATGGCTATCACCCCGGCAATCCGTTCGGGATGGCGGCTTGCCAGCAATAGAGCGAGAGCGCCTCCCATCGAGAGCCCCGCAACAAACACAAAGCGATAGTTCGCCAGTTGTCCCAGCCCCGCCTCTACAGAGGCTATCCACTCCTTCCTCCCTGCACGCAAAAGGTCCTCGGCATTGCCGGTGTGTCCGGCAACCACCATGTTGTATACGCGTATATCGTGGGTCGCTAACGCTTCACCAAGTCCTTGCATCTCTAAGGGAGTACCCATAAAGCCATGAATCAGTAAGCATGCTCTATCTGTGTCCTCTGGTCCGAGAAAGAGGGGAGAGTTGATTGCCTGTCGTATCACTCGGTATCTCCTGGTATTTTATTCAGAGCCTCCTGACATACTGGCAACCTTCGCGCTGCAGGCCAGGAGGCGCTAGAGCAAGGGAGTATTCCCGTAACCACTCACTGTCCGTGATGCTGCAAAAATTGCTCCACAGGGTTACGCTCCTCAGGATGAAGTGGACGAAATCCGCCCTGATCATTGATGAACACGACTTGCGTTCCCTGAAAGTTGATAATCATGTCAGGTTTATGATCACCATTGACATCGATGAAGTTGAGGCTGACCGGTATAAGATCGGCATCAGAGCCATAGAGCTGGGGGCCAATGTAGATACGAGCATGGCTTGCGTCACCACCTGGCAGTTCGATGATTTCAATCCGTCCGTGAAGGTTGATGGCGAGAAAATGACTAGGCATGCCCAGTGATTCGCTATGACCGACATACGCATCTATCTGAGACGTGCGTGGCCGCCCATAACGCAAGTCATTCAGCGTGGTCGCGAACCAGTTGGTCACCATGCTGAGTACTGCTATTAGAGCGAGCATGGCTAACATGCCCACGCCAAGATAGAGCACGGGATGAATACGTGTCCCCTGCTTTCCGGCTGCTGCCTTTCCTGGCAATGGTGTCTTTGGCAGTGTGGTGGACGTGATCGGGATATGCCGGGTTACTGCCGGAGTTGTACCACTATTTTTTATATCGTCGCTGTCACTGCGCTTCCACTCTGTGACCTCGTCTCCGGTTTCCGGCTGGTTGAAGCGCGATGCTCGCTTCACCAGGGGAGCTGCCGTATTGGTAGCTGGAGGATTCTGATCAGGACTCACAGGGGTACCTGCGACTGGACGATGACGTAAAGCACTACGAGGAGCAATCTTGTCGGTAGTTTCTAGGATTGGCATATCGGGTCTCTCCTTCCCTCTGACGCTAAGCTAGAGTTTCCGTTTCCCAGATCAGAGAAATACCGCCATTAGCTGCGAGGAAATTCCAAAAAGACCTCACTCTCTATACGAGTGTCTAACAAAACGTGAGTAAGTTTGTATGTCTGATTGTTACATCAACATACAAAACGGATTGTATACCATGATTGGCGGAAGAAATAAATATTGGACCGTGTATAGCCCAATTTGGTAGTACTATAAGAAGGGTTAACGGGGACACCTGGCTGTTTGATCAGCCTCTTATTTGTGCTGGGGATAGTATAGCACGCGGGAATCTGCAAAGTCAACCTTACTATAAGCAAGTATTTTACGCTCTCAAAGATACCGCGGAGTATATCTCTCCCAGGAAACGGCTGGGCCGTGTTGCGAGTAGCTGTGTACTCGCGAACTCGTTCTGGTGTGCTAGAGTTTCCCACGTTCTGTATGAAAGGGGATATGGCACCCACATATTGCCTCGATCGGCATTATACTCTACCAGGATCAAGCGGCCATCTGGCTGCAGGTAGCTGTGCACCAATTGCAGCATCATGGGCTTATTGCGCACATAATGGAGCGAATTTGCCATAACCACGCCATCCAGGGGCGGTAAGTCGAGTCGTTGGGTGAAGTCGGCAACGAGGTAGTGGACGGTGTGAGAGGGGAAGTTGGCATGTAACGCTCTCTCCTGCTCCCGGAGCGCATTCCTGTCTTTATCTACTGTATAGATCTGTCCTGCTGGCCCTATCAGGTCAGCAAGTGCCAGTGTGAAGGCGCCTGTCCCCGAGCCGAGGTCTGCCCAGACGCCTCCGGCTTTAGGAATGCCGTTCCTTAAGAGATATACATGGTCATCGTGGGTCATATGAACTCTTCTCTAATATACGATATATTTTAGAGGTCTGGCAGGGTCGGAGGCTGCATATAGACATATCTTAATCTCGATCGTCGGACCTCAGAGTTGTCCGCTATTCCTCACCTGCACTTACACAGAGCAACAGTATATCACGGATAGGTAGTTCTTACCTGGCCAAAGCTACAGTTATCTTGCCTTCTGCCTTGACGACTTCCAGGCCTGCCTCGAGGTGTTCGCTTGCCTCTACTCTCCTGGCGCGGGTGACGCTGGTGATATCAGGCAGGGCTTCTTGCAGGAGCGCAGTCAGGGAAGGATCGCTCGTGACAAGCTGGAGGCGCTGCAATTCCGTTCCCAGGGAGAGGTTGGACTCACTCTTGTAGCGGCGTACGGCTGTGGCTACCTCTACTATTGTTTCACCGGCCGACTCTGCTGCCTCGTCGATAAGCGTTTCGTTGGCAGTAGGCCAGCGCATGCTGTGGATCGAGCCTTTTATCTCACCGGTTGTGAAGAGTGCCTGGAACATCTCTTCCGTTATATATGGAAGGAATGGAGCAAATAGCTTTATTACCGATAGCAAGACGTGATAGAGTGTGTAGCGTGCCCCTCCTCGTCTCTCATCCTCTCCAGCGTAGAGGCGTTCCTTCGACATCTCCAGGTAGTTGTCTGCCAGATCGCGCCAGAAGAAACTTTCGGTCTCGCTTTTGGCTGCGGCATAATCATAGTTGCGGAAAAGCTCTGTTACGCGACGGATGAGCCGCTGGGTGCGGGTGAGTATCCAGCGATCAATGGGCGAGAGGGCCGGGTGCTGGGCCGGTGGCTGATAGTTTTCCAGGAAGCGCTGGCTGAACCTGGCAACGTTCCACAGCTTTGTGACCAGCTTCGCTCCCGTCTGGATTTTCTCCTCGCTGATCGTCGAGTCCTTGCCATAGCCTGTGCTGGCTGCCCAGTAGCGGACGGCATCCGCCGAGTATTTTTCGATCATCTCCATTGGCGGCATCGGACCGCCCCCGCGACTCTTGCTAATCTTCCCTCCTCCCACACCGGCCAGGCCCCAGCCGGAGATGGCTATCTCCTTCCACGGTAAGCTGCCAAAGTGGTGATAGGATTTGACGATAGTGTAGAACGTCCAGGTGCGAATGATCTCGTGTCCCTGTGGGCGCAGCGAGAATGGGAAGACTTGTTCGTAGAACTGTTTGTCTATTAACCAGCGCCCGCTGATTTGTGGCGAAAGGGAGGATGTTGCCCAGGTATCCATTACATCTTGTTCAGGAGTAAAGGATGTGTTCCCGCAGGCGCACGGCTTTGTCGGCTGCTGTTCTGTCGGGTCTACTGGAAGCTGCTCTTCGTCGGCCAGCAGGATTTCGTCGCAGGCATCGCAATACCAGAGCGGAAAGGTCACGCCGAAGTAGCGCTGCCGCGAGATGCACCAGTCCCAGTGGAGATTCTCAACCCATTCGCGATAGCGCGCTTTCATATGAGCCGGGTGCCAGGTGATCTGCTCTCCAGCATCGAGCAGTTCTTTCTTGAAATCGAGTACACGGACAAACCATTGCTGCGTTACGATATACTCGACCGGCGTGTCACAGCGTTCATGGACCCTTACCGATTGGATAATGGGTTGCCGCTCGAGTACCAGGTCACGCGCTTCAAGGGTTTCGGTGATTCTGCGGCGGCCTTCACCGGTGGTCAAACTGGCGAATTCACCGGCTTCCTGAGTCAAGCGGCCATCGCGGCCGGTAACTGCTTTGAGCGGCAGGTTGTGCTTGTACCACCACTCGACATCGATAGTGTCGCCAAAGGTACAACACATAACGGCCCCTGTGCCCTTCTCCGGGTCTGCCTCTGGGTCTGCCAGCAGTGGTACCTCCCGTCCAGAGAGCGGTTCCTTTACACTTCGTCCAATAAGGTGCTGGAAACGCCGGTCGTCAGGGTGAACGAAAACGGCAACGCAGGCCGGCAGCAATTCCGCACGCGTAGTGGCAATAGGAAGAGGCGAACCGTCTTCCAGGCTAAAAACAAGCGTGACAAGTTCGCTTTCCCGCTTCAGATCGTTCAGTTCAGCCTGAGCGATAGCTGTGCGGCACTCGGGGCACCAGATCGTCGGGGCTTCGCGACGGTAAGCCAGGCCCTTGCGGTAGAGATCAAGGAACGAAAGTTGGGAGGTACGCCTGGGCAGCTTATCGATGGTGCGATAGCTGTAACGCCAATCTATTGAGAGCCCCAGCCTCTGCCAGAGCACCTCGTAATGCTTCTCTTCCTCTACACTTATCTCGAGGCATTTTTCGCTGAAAGCTCTACGCCCTACTTTGATTGCGGTGATGCCAAGCCGTTTTTCTACAAGTCTCTCCGTGGGCAACCCATTATCATCATAGCCCATGGGGTAGTAAACGTTGAAACCATTCATACGCCAGAAACGGGCCATAAAGTCCGTGTGACTGTATGAGTAGACATGCCCCAGGTGCAGGTGCCCAGAGACGGTAGGTGGATCTATATCGATCGAGTAGACCGGACCACCAGCTCCAGGTGAGAAATAGTAGGTACCTGCTTGCTGCCAGAGGGCCTGGAGTTGAGGTTCCGCTGTATTAGGACTGTAGTACTTTGGTAGACTCATGTGCTGCTCCTTTGCTTTGTAACATGTTGGTAGTCCGTTCCGAAACACAATAAAAAACCCTTACATCCTTCATGAGGACGTAAGGGCATAACCTTCGCGGTACCACCTCAATTCGCCGGCCGTTGCCGTACCAGCGCTCTCATCACCCTGACATTTCGGTCCCCTTCTAATAGGAAAGGCAGCGCCATACTGGTTTTCTTAGTGTCAGGACGACGCGCTCCCTGTTAGGAGGTTATTGTATCAGGGCTTCGCTGTAACGGGCTAACCCGTGCTGATCTACTCTCCTTGATAGATTTCTTCAACAGTTACCCGGGTCACGTTCGGCGGTAGGACTGTGGGGGCTTCCAGCCTGTGGCCATCCCTTCTCTATCAGTATTCAGGCTGCTTACTCTTCCCGGGGAATATGCGTATTTCATACTTGATGGGTATTGTACCCGACGCGAGGAAGAGTGTCAATGATCTGTTTGGGCTGTATCAACCCACCCGGCAGAAGATGGCCTTTAAATAGTCTGTCTCTGGCATAGCCAGGTTGACTGGGTGATCAACGCCGTGTGTATGGGTCTCTAATAGTTGTACGGATCGATGAAGGCGCTGTGCTGCCTGCAAAATCACGTCCAGCAGATCATCTAGGCCTACCACGCCAGAGCAGGAACATGTCAATAGAATGCCTCCAGGCCGCACTGCCTGCATACCGAGTGTGTTCAAGCGGCGGTAGGCTTTGAGGGCCTGCATACGAGCGCTTTGCGTTTTAGCGAAAGCTGGTGGATCGAGTATCACTACGTCAAATTGCTCCCCCGTGCTCTGTGCTCGCTCCAGGTAATCAAACACATCGGCCACAACAAATTGGTGAGCTTTGAGTTCGAGTTTGTTCAGCGTGAAGTGCTGGCGTGCTATCTCGATTGCTGGCGATGAGATGTCAACGCTGGTTACGCTTGTGGTGGGGCTGCCGAGTGCAGCATAGACAGAGAAACTGCCAGTGTAACTGAAGCAGTTCAGGACGCGTTTACCCCGTATGTATTTGCGTATAGCCTGGCGTTTATCACGCTGGTCGATGAAGAAGCCCGTCTTCTGTCCCTGCCATGGGTCGACTAGAAACTGTACGCCATTTTCGCGCGCTGCTACCTGTGATGGGACTTCTCCAGCCACTGCTACTGGCTCTTCTACCTCCAGGCCTTCGCGGCGTCGCGATTGGCTATCATTGCGTAGCAGTAGACCGTGCGCCCCCGTTTCTGTCATCAGTGCATTGATGAGTAAAGGTCGCAGGCGCTCCATACCAGCAGTGTGAATCTGCGCAACGAGTATATCTGCGTAACGATCCACAACCAGCCCGGGCAGGCCATCGCCCTCTGCATGGATCAGTCGATACATGTCTGTTTGCCTGGGATCGAATATCTGCCGTAATTCTATCGCGTTGTTGATGCGTTGTCGTAAAAACTTGATGTCGATGGGTTCTTCGATGGAGCGCGTCAGAATGCGAATTGCGATATCAGTGCGTGAATTGTAGTAGCCGCGTGCCACAAACTTGCCAGTAGAAGATTTGACGTCGACCAACCCACCTGCTTCAATCCAGTGGGGAGGTTGCTGCAGGGCACCTGAGAAAATCCATAGGTGTCCACCTAGCAAGCTCTCCTCGCGGTGTGGCTTCAGACTTGCTGTTGGATAATGGAACACTGTTTCTTATCTTCTTTCGGATATTGCTTCGCCCTTCTGTAAGGGCTTATAATGATCATCATGATAATATCATATGAGGGGTGCTGTTCTACGATTGTTACAGTGCGGAGGATCACCCGGTAACTTAGTGAAACTTATTTTTATGCTAATACGTGCTATAAACCGTAATTATTTTTCTTGCATAGGTAATAAGATGCTAGCATTGGAGTACAGGTATGCCCCGTGATGCAGAATCACCTCCCATGCAGGAGAGTGGTGCTGTCAAGACTATCATCGTAGTGGAGGATGACGAGGACATTGGCTCTTTTCTCGTCCAGGCGATTTCACAGGAGACAAATTATCAAGCTATGCTGCTTAGCGATGGCTTTCAGTGCTTGAAAGCTGTCATGAGTATCAAGCCCAATCTATTTATTTTGGATTATCACCTGCCTTCCATGAATGGCATAGAGTTGTATGACCAGTTACACACCAAGAAGGAATTAGAGCATGTTCCTGCTGTTGTGATTAGTGCACAGCTACCCAGGAAAGACATTGAAAAACGCGATATTATCGGCATGAACAAGCCGCTTGAACTTGATGAGTTCCTGCATACCATCGAGGGATTGCTTGCCTGAGAATATCTGCGGGGCGATATAGCTTCGGTGTAACTCCATAGAAACCCTCGGCTTTAGCCGTGGGGAGTCGTCACTACTCTGACCCATCCTTTTCTGCACTGTACCCATAGCGTATGTCCTGTTTCTTCGATGGTGTTTTTTGTATTCATGTGGCTATAGGAAGTCGCTCCTCGAACCTGGAAACGCTCCCCGCCAACGTCGACTTTAACAGGACCACCCCAGTGAACCACTCCACAGATAAAATTGTAGACGTGGCGGGCACTCCATTCACTGACATGTACGACAAAATCATCAGCGGCAGGGAAAGGATGATAGCTGCTTTTAGTCTCTTCCTGGGGCACACGCCTGGCAAGACCCCGATACAGGTCCCATACAGTCCGTGCCAATAGTTCTCCGCCACGCACTGCACAGCGTGCCTCCAGTTGAGCGTAGCTGATACCGTCAGGGACATGAACGGGTTCCTGCGCCAGGATATCGCCACTGTCAATCCCTTCATCCATCAGGTGAATGGTGATACCTGTCTGCTCGTCCCCTTCGCGAAATGTCCAGAATAAAGGAACTGGGCCGCGATTAGTTGGCAGTAGCGAAGGATGTACGTTGAGACAGCCAAAACGAGGAAGTTCCAGGATGGCAGGAGGGATACGATGTGCGAAGCAGGCCACACAGATGGCGTCTGCTTCGCAAGCAGCGAGCGTTGAGATCGTCCCGACATCAGATAGATGTTGTACTTCCCACACAGGTATATTCTGTCTCCAGGCGAGTTCCACAATGGAGGCATCCAACAGAGGGAGCACAGAGCGCGACAAACGTGGTCGTTCTTGCCGGCGTATAGCCAGGGACTCGCGGCCAGGCACTTGTGGAGCAGGAACGACCACAGCGCATACCTCTATGTTCTGTTTCAACAGAGCGTGCAGGGAAGGGAGCGAGAAATTGCCCTGCATACCAAGAAAGATGACACGCGGGGAACGCTCTGGCGGCATAATATTTGACATGTCTCGCTGCATTTTGTAGTATCTGTATTAAGATCAATGGTAATACTAACCAGGAGTTTTCATTATGACGCGAATGGTCAAATGTGTCAAACTTGGGCAAGAGCTGCCCGGCCTGGATAAGCCTCCCTTCCCAGGTCCGTTGGGTCAGCGCATCTATGAGCATGTTTCTAAGCAAGCTTTCGATATGTGGCCCGCGCAAAGTACGCTCATTATCAACCACTATGGACTTAACATGGCCGATCCGGAAGCACGTAAAATACTACGTGAACAGATGGAGGAATTCTTCTTCGGCGAAGACGCAAAGATGCCAGAGGGCTGGGTGCCTGAAGAAGTTGGCACAGGTGCGGGACCGAGCAGAAAAGGCGGGGGCGGAGCGCCACGTAAGAAATGAGAGCCCCCGGAGACATACTGCTCGTCTCTTGCTACGAGCTAGGCCATCAACCGTTTCATCTCGCCACGCTGCTTGCACTATTCCAGCAAGCGGGTTACTCACCCATGCCTATCGATACCGCCGTCGAAACATTGACCGATGAAGCAATCACACAGGCGCGTTTTGTGGCTATCTCCGTCCCAATGCATACTGCTCTTCGCCTTGGGGAGCAGGTTGCCCAGCGCGTACGCTCACTTAATCCACGCGCGCATATCTGCTTTTATGGTTACTATGCCTGGCTCAATGCTGCTTACCTGTTGCAAAGCAGCGCCGACTCGATTATCGGCGGTGAGCACGAGATCCCCCTTCTTAGGCTGGTTGTGGCCCTGGAAAAGGACGATACGACTCCTGTTGCGGGAGTCAGCACATGTCAGTCCAGTAGTGAACCATGGGTACAGCACATGAACTTCCCCGTGCCCCAGCGCCAGTTATTGCCTCCGCTTCACCGCTATGCCCGGCTTGAGGTAGGCGGGAAGGCGGTACTTGCAGGGTATACCGAAACGACGCGAGGCTGCAAGCATAGGTGCCTGCATTGCCCAATCACACCGGTCTATAATGGACGTTTCTTCGCTATACCTGTAGAGACTGTCCTGGCTGACATCCGTTGGCAGGTAGAACGGGGCGCCCATCATATCACATTCGGTGACCCGGACTTCTTCAACGGCCCAACACATGCTATGCGTATTACCCGCACCATGCAGCAGGAGTTTCCCGGGGTAACTTTCGACGCAACGATCAAAATCGAGCATCTGCTGAAACAGCGGCCCCTCTTGCCGGAACTCAAAGATCTGGGAGGGGTCTTTATCGTGTCCGCCGTTGAGTCAATCAACGACAATGTGCTGCGTCATCTTGACAAAGGGCACACAGGAGCCGATGTAGCCGAGGCATTCGATCTACTCGAACGTGTTGGTATTCCTTTGCGTCCTTCGCTCTTGCCATTCTCGCCATGGGAGACGCTGGAAAGTTATATGGCCCTACTGACCTTTCTTGAAGAGCGCCACCTGATCGAACACATTGATCCGGTACACTTCTCAATTCGCCTGCTTGTTCCCCCAGGCTCTGCTCTCCTCGATGCTCCTGGCAGCCAGGAATGGCTTGGTGAGCTTGATGCCGTTTCCTATACGTACCGCTGGAGACATCCCGACCCGCGCATGGACCAGCTCCAACGCGACGTGGCAGTCCTGGTAGAGCAGGCTGAAGAGGTCCATGCCCATGCTACGGAGACGTTTTTCCACATCAAAGAGCTAGCATATGCCGCTGCCGGCCAACGTCTGGATATTTCCCGGGCCATAGAAGACTATGGTACTGTTAAAGTCGTACCACATTTAACCGAGGCGTGGTTCTGCTGAGCGGAGCCCACCGCGGGTCAGTTGGACCCGGCACATTGAACGAGGCTTTGAATGCCTTATAAGTTGCTATATATTAAAGAGGGCGAACGATATGTTCGCCCTCCCGGATTGATTGATATCTTACATCCCACCCACTATCAAAGATGATTACAATTGGTTACCATTATTCCCATCCTGCAATTTGATTGCAGCAATAACCGGGTCGGTATGATGTTCTCGTTCCTCGGCCCTTTGAAGATTGATCGCACTGTTGATGAGAGCGATATGCGTATACGCCTGCGGGTAGTTACCCAGTGCAATGCTATTGTGCGTGTCGATCTCCTCGGAGAACAGGCCCAGCCGCCCAGCATAGGTCAGTAAGCGCTCGAAGAGCGACCGGGCTTCATCAACGCGTCCCTGCATCGCCAGGTTATCGACCAGCCAGAAGGTACAAATGGCGAAGGTTCCTTCCGAACCAGGCAGCCCATCATCTGACAGGTAGCGATAGACGAAACCCTGTTCGTCAGTCAGGTACTCGATGATACGATCAACTGTTGAGCGCATTCGCGGATCATCCGGCGCGATGAAGCCAACCAGCGGCAACAGCAGATTCGAGGCGTCCAGCGCTGTATCATCATATGCCTGAGTGAAAGAGCCCAGCGCAGTATTGTAGCCGTGCAACAGGATATCAGCACGAATCTGGTCGCGTACGAGACACCATCTTTGCAAATCTGCTTCTAAGTTCAGTTGCTGAGCCGCTTTAATCCCGCGATCAAGCGCTACCCAGCACATGACCTTGGAGTAGACAAAGTGGCGCTGCCCACCGCGCACCTCCCAGATCCCATCATCACATTCTTGCCAGTGCGCGCACACGTGCTCCACCAGCATGCGCATCATTGCCCACAGCGGCCCCTCCAGCCTTTCGCCATAGCGTTCGAAACAGCCCTGGCGGCGGTAGAGATGAATACAGTCCAATACCTCGCCGAAGATGTCTAGCTGCTTCTGTTTCGCCGCACTGTTGCCGACACGTACCGGATGTGAGTTCCAATAGCCGTTAAGGCTGGTGAGTTCCTGCTCGTCCAGGTCGCGTTCTCCGCGAATACCATACATGATCTGCAAGTCTTCACCGTTGCTGTAAGAGAGACGTTGCAGCCAGTGTGTGAAGGCCCGAGCCTCTTCCGTGAAGCCAAGCACATTGAAGGCATACAGGGTGAAAGTAGCATCCCGCAGCCAGGTGAAACGGTAATCCCAGTTGCGCTCACCGTTTATGTTCTCTGGCAGAGAGGTGGTCGGAGCAGCGACAATGGAACCTGTCGGAGCATACGTCATCATTTTAAGCACAAGTGCGCTACGTTGTACCCATTCAGCATATGGTCCCTGATGGTTGCAGCTAGCCACCCACCTGCGCCAGCAGTGAAGGGTATGCGCCAGCTCTGCATCAAAGTTACGATGCGGCAGTTCAGACTCCACTAGTCTGCGTGCCACCTGGGCATTGCGTCCCATACCTATGGCAAACAACAGGCGTTCGCCCTCGCGTAGCGTCACCTGCGCCACGATGGATGAATGCAGACCTTCTTTGTCTGGCAAGACTTGCATGGAGAACGAGGAGGCACGATATGCACCCACTATTGCCAGGCCCATATGCTGACGGCCGCCTGAGACAAGCGCCCCTATGTTGTCCGGTAGAAGAGTGATCTCGCTTGGCTCAGCCGCATAATTTGGGCTGGCTTTGAGCACCATCGTAACCGGCATTTCCCCATGCGTGCATTCGACGGCTCGTACCAGGCAATGGCAGGAACCATCTTCGCGCGTCCAGGTATTATTATTCATTCCCTGGTATGGCCAGGCGCGTAAGGTTTCGACTGGCATAAAATCAGTCAGCACCACCTCACCGGTGATGCTGGCAAATTTTGTCTGAAGCACATTGCTACCACGAAGGTAGCGTTGTACCCCCGGGATGGTATTGTCCGTAGGAGCAATCTGGAAGTACCCACCTCGCTCAGCGTCCAGCAGGCGACAGAAGATGGCCGGACTATCAAAGTCTGGCAGACATCCCCAATCCACCGATCCATCTGGAGCTACCAATACTACAGAATGACAATCACCGATGACTCCGTAAGAATTGATTGGTTGATAAGTGCGGATGCTTACGTTTGTCCCGATCATACATAGGCCTTCTTTATGAAGAACTTACTATTACCAGGATTCATTAAAGAACCCTTAGAAAACCATTAGAGAATCCTTAAAATAGTATCTCTATATGAAAACAAAACGTAAAGGCAGACGTTTTGGTAACAAGGTTTTAGTACTATTACAAACTGGGATTGTCCGTTTTGAGATCAACTTCAATATAGCAAGCAACCTCTTATATTTTCTACTATATAGGACGTTATAAAGTTATATATTTCGATCTTTTGCAGTCACATTGTTTCAGGCACGCACGACAGTAAGACCTGCTGCCCGGTAGGGAGCCAGCACCTCGTTGGAGACGGAGCGCTCGGTCACCAGGTGCGTCAGATCGCCCAGGGGTCCGATGATATAAGGCGAAGCTGTACCTAACTTCTCTGCAGATGTCAGGGCCACCACTTCAGCCGCACTCGCGATTATGGCGCGCTTCACATAGGCCTCTTCCAGATCGATGGTGCTGATCCCGACCTCGGGATGCACGCTGCCTATCCCTAGAAAACAGAGATCAGCCCGGATGTTCCGGAACGCCTCGACGGTCGCCACACCGACGGTCACTAGCTCACGCTTGTAGAGTTTCCCGCCGATCAGGATAACTTCAATTACTGGATGCTCCGCCAGGGCCAGCGCGATTGGTGGACTGTGCGTGATTACCGTGGCGTGAAGATCGAGTGGTAGATGCTGTGCCACTTGTAAGGGAGTGGTGCCTCCATCCAAAATGATCACCTGGTGCTGGCGGATAAGCCCAATGGCGGCCTGGGCGATAGCAGCCTTGGCTCCTGGCGCCTGCTGCTGTCTCTCCGTGAAACTGTGGGTGGCGGGTGAGCGCGGCAGCGCCCCCCCATGCACTCGTTGGAGCGCGCCTACAGCGGCCAATTCGCGCAGGTCACGCCGAATGGTATCTTCTGAGACATGTAAGGCCTTGCTCAACTCCGAGGCGAGGACCTTGCCATCCCGCTGCAGGGTGTACATAATCGAACGTCGTCGTTCTGCGGTCAACATCGCACTTTTCTCCTTGAAATTCCGACCGCCAACGCCCCTCGATAAATCGGGGGGGGCTACACACAGCTAGCTTCGCTCAGGCGGTCGGAGAGGAAGCTCCTTGCAATTGCTTGCTATTACTTGACATTGCACGCTTATTCGCGGTAATATCATAATTGTGCAGTATAATGCACGATATTACCGGTTGTCAACGATTTGTAATGGCAAAGTAGTTTCTGCACAAGAGTGAGGTAAAATTATGAATGATAACTTTCGGCAGATAACGTTCTATCCATCTCTCCCGTGTATTTATCACAATTGTGACGAGAAAGCCACGACCGCCATCGCCTACGCGGTATCCGAGCGAGAATGGCGTATCGTGCCCACCTGTGAGCGGCATACGGTACCTGTCCCAACGCGGGATGAGCGGCCCAGCGATGCTGCTCATAAATAGTAAACGGGGGCGGGCAACAGAAACAAGAGGGAAACCATAAACAATATGAAGAACATTGCCCTTGTCGCACACGACGATAAGAAGCATGATTTGCTAGAATGGGCACGTTTCAATAAAGAGCTGCTGACTCAGCACGAACTCTATGCAACAGGAACCACGGGCAAACTGCTGGAACATGAACTCGGTATCGAAACAAACAGGCTGCAAAGCGGGCCGTTGGGGGGTGACCAGCAGATTGGGGCAAAGATCGCAGCAGGCGAGATCGATTTGCTGATCTTCTTCTGGGATCCGCTCAGCCTGCAGCCACACGATTCGGATGTGCGAGCCCTCTTACGGATCGCCGTGGTATGGAATATTCCTGTCGCGTGCAATCGAGCTTCCGCGGATTTCATGATCGCATCGCCATTGATGTCGAGTACTTATCAGCGTTTCTCCCCCGATTATGACAGTTACACAGCGCGAATGGATGACGATCAGGCGGAACAGCAGAAGGATACACAGGTCGCTTAAGATGTGCATGAGGCAGAATAGAACGGAGGGATGTACATGGACGCCGTCAAGAATTACCTGATCGACATGGATGGAGTCATCGCGAGCGGTGCGACGCTTCTTCCTGGTGCAGCCGAGTTTGTAGAGCGCCTGCGAACTCAAGGGATTCCGTTCTTGATTCTTACCAACAACTCGCTGTATACACCACGTGACCTGCAGGTGCGGTTGTCCTATATGGGGCTGGATGTGCTCCCTGAAGCGATCTTCACGTCCGCGCTGGCCACCGCTCAGTTTCTGCACACACAGAGGCCCGGTGGACGTGCGTATGTCATCGGAGAATCGGGGCTGACGACAGCACTGCATGACATCGGCTACGTCCTGACCGACCAGGAGCCGGAATACATGGTGCTGGGTGAAACGACCGCGTATAGCTTCGAACGTATTACCCGTGCCATCCGCTTCGTGGCTGCTGGAGCGCGTTTCATTGCCACCAATCCCGATGTGATGGGGCCAGGCGAGGGAGGAATCGTCCCCGCAACTGGCGCCGTGGCCGCGTTGATCAGCGCGGCCACCGGCGTCAAGCCTTACTTCATCGGCAAACCGAACCCGTTGATGATGCGTACTGCCCTGCGCACTCTGGGTGCCCATTCCGAGGACTCGGTGATGATCGGGGATCGCATGGATACCGACATTGTCGCAGGAATCGAGAGCGGCCTGCGAACGATCCTGGTCCTCACCGGAGTCACCAAGCGCGAGCAGGTGGAGCGCTTCCCCTACCGGCCCACCTGGGTATGTGAATCCATTGCCGATGTTGCAGTTGACAGGGGTGAATAGAATAGTTCGCACAAGGGGGAGTGACTGCTTTGCCCCTCTTATCTCCGCTCAGGCAACTCGTATCTTAAAGGCGCAGTTTGTGGGTGTCCAGCTATCGAGATCGCTGCCCGATCCTCCTTGCTATACAATTTCCCAGATTGTGTTCGCAAGGATCACTTTCACATTTTATCAAAACCTCCAATTTGAAGACCCCCTGCATTCTATATATGGGGATCCTGATTAGTCACGGACAACGCATCCAACCACTTCCTCGCCTCGCTTGCTTTAGCATGATCAAGCACCTCGAAGAGCGTCAAGCCTCCCAGACCATGCCGTTTCGCCTCGACAACATTGCCTCTGCTGGCCGCAGCCTGTGCAAGGCCATACATGAAATCGGCCGCTGCGTACAGGTTGCTGCTTTCCTGTTCAAGTAAAGCATGGTCTTTCTTATGGGCCTCCACGTAGCTGGCAAAGTACTCGGCCATACGCGCATAAGCGGAAGCATCCATGAGATGCATCTTTGCATAATCAGCAATTGTGGGATGCAATGTGTAGCGATCTGGTCCACCACTTTCTAATAATCCGGCATCGCTTAACATATCGAGTGTCTCAACAGGCACCTGGCACACCGCCAGCGCGGCCTCCTCAGAGAAGCTGTTGGGCTTGGCAGGAAAGACCCCCAGTGCAGACAGTGTCTGCTTTGCCTGGTCATCTAACTGCTGCTCGCTGATCCCAATAACAGCTTGCAGCGATACAGGGACGCCCTTCGGCAAATTGGGCGAGCGTTCCAACACCGCCTGTGGCTCACTCAAACGAAGGCGCTCTCCAGCAGTGCGCAGCCGCTCCATGGCTGCCTGTATTCGTCGTGGTTGACCACTCAAAGACTGTGCCCGTAGATGTTTACCGATAATTGTGAGGGCCAATGGAAGACCACCAACTGAGCGTACCAAAGCACGTGCTGCAGGTGGGTTACTGGTGACGCTCCTTGGCGCCAGTTGTGCTAATAACCTTACCCCATCATGTTCGCTCAATTCCTGGATTATCTTTGCCCCTTCAGCCGCGAACCGCAGCGCAATGTAGGGGAAGCGAGTCATTAGCAGGTAAGAGCAGCGTGGTCCACCCACCCTGAAGTCCAACGCCTCCTCGATATCCCAGGCATCATCGATCACCAGCAAGATACGGCGCATTCCGATAGCAATGTGCAACGCCGTTGTCAAATTTTCAATACTCGCTAGACCAGCCACTTGCGTGGGATCAATCCCAAGCAATCTGGCCCAACGGCTGAGCAGTGCTAATACATCAGGTTGCGGTCCAAGTCCGGACCAGAGGATGCCATCGCGAAAGTGGTTCGAGACCTCAGTGTCATGAACCAATGCTATCGCTAAAGCGGTTTTGCCTACTCCCGGCAGGCCATTGAGCGCTGTGGACAATGAACCACTTCCGCTGCACAAACGCGCTTTGAGCTGAGAAAGCACCTCGTCGCGACCAACGAGTTGTGTGATTTCTGCCGAAGGGATGGGAATAGCCGGGTCGCGCACCACCGTCTTTGAACCAGAAAGGGCTGACAGCGCAGCCGAGATGGATAATCCTTTCGCCTGGGAAACGCCTTCTACGGCAGCTTCGGCGGGTAATTGTTCGCTGCTTGTACTCCGCTCCTCTTGCAGCAGGCCCAATTCTTTCTCATTCTTGCCAAAGAGAAGGCAGAGCTTCTGGCGATAATGAGGGCTGGGGGTCGCCGTGCCCCGCTCCCAGCGACTAAGGTAGTAGGGATCAACCCCTATCTGGTCTGTAACATATTTCTGTGACCATCCACGGAGTTCACGCTCCTCTCTCAGCCGCTGATTAGGAACTGGCTTCGAGTCTTTTTTCATCGTATGCTCTCTATCCCCATAGTTTAGCGTGTAACAACGTGAAGTTGCCAGGAAACTCTGGCAAGGGCTTCGCTCCGGATATTGACTCGCACATAGCAAAATAGGCAGTTATTCTGGCAGTTGCGCCAGCGAAGATTTCACTTCGACGTAACGAGCGATGATAAAAACAAGGTCGGAAAGGCGATTGAGATACACCACCACCTCTTTGTTCCCGATAACGCCTTCATGTAGCAATTTCACAGCCATACGCTCGGCTCGTCGAATAATGGTGCGGGCAAGGTCAAGTGCCGCTCCATCAAGCGTATCACCTGGTATAACGAACTTGTTGGGAATCTCTACCTCACGTTTGAGTGCCTCCTCCTGCTGCTCCAGCCAGTGTACGTGTTCAGCCGTCATGCGGAAACCCATCTTTTCGTAATTCTCAGGTGTGGTTGCCAGCTCTGCCATCAAGAGATAGAGGTCTTGCTGAATATGCAGGACCATGTCTTTCACCTTCTGATCCTTAGCCATCGCACGCGCCAGGCCAAGAGCTGATGTTGCCTCATCAACTGTCCCAAAGGTGTCTGGGCGTGGGTCGTATTTTGGAACCCGCTGTTCACCGATTAGCCCAGTATAGCCGGTATCCCCCGTACCTGTTGTCACCTTCGCCATTATTCCCCCTCTCCTGATATATTCAGGATGACTAACTTCGATAGCGATATGCCCGGCTGACGCGCCGCCAGTCCAGTTCTCTGCCACGTACCGGGCGCTCTTCATCCAATGCTTCCAGCCGATTCGTCGCTAGAAAACGCCGTCGCAAATTCGAGAGGTCAATCTGCTCATCAACGGGGAAGAACGCACGATACAGCAATGTTGCCTCCGCCAGTGTCAGCACCCCATCGCCTGCTGCAGGCTCTCTAAGCACACCCAGGGGCCTGGTATCCTTGCCCGAAGAGCCGTTTGTATCCTGCTTCCACCAATCTACACCGTGATCAGGTATCATGCTCATATTACCCATATCAGCCAGGTATTTCAAGGCAATTTCAGGATCTCGCTGCACCTGGGAGCGCAGAGTATGCAGCGCCATCTCCAGCACCGGACGCACCTCCGGATCAAGCGGGCGATGGGCGGATTCGATCTCCTCCACCGGCGCCCACGCGACCCGTAAGCTTGGCACAGGCTGAGTGCGCAAATTTGGACGCAGTTCATCACGGTTCGCTCGCAGTAGAATAGTATGAATGAGGGAAACAGCAGCTCCCTGTTCCATACTCCCCCAGACGTAGACCTGCTGCTCCAGCCAGCCGGCCTTCAATTGCAGCATCGAAGCCTGGGTCGGCCACATCAGTAACACCTCCATCGTACGATCCACCGCGTCCGTAACCGCCTCGGAGCCAAGCACCAATCGCATAGGCGGCCCCCACGGACCCTCACGCAAGAGGATCCACAGAGACCAATCGCGTATAGCGAAAATGACTACGCTGGCTGTAACGATCAAACGCCGGGGCATAGCATCACGAGGAAGCTGGGGAGGCATTGGCGAAGTCGTCTTCGGCAGAGGTGTGTTCATTACTGTTACTCCATTTTCTCGATGGTTTGAATACTATCGATTTTACCTGTTCTTATGGGCCAACGCAAGTCCGATAACTTTTGATTTCCTCTATTTCATGGGGGGGCTCGATTTAACATATACAGAGAGCGTTTACCAATTCAGGAAGATAGGACATCTTATCCGTGCATGCAATCTCTTCGTTCGTTCGCCAAAATGTGTCCTTGCCCATTGCTGGGGAGCACTCGCTGGTTAGCAATGTTCTCCTCAATGTACATTTAAACATGGATATATATATTTTGCGGACCGCATATACACTAAATCTGTATAGGGCACTCTCCATGCCCTTAATAAAGAAGTGACGTTGAGATATACCTCAACAATATATCGCGGTGGAAAGAAGGAACATAGAATGAAACCACTAGTTGGGTTTGACTGGCCTGAGGGTCGCTCGAAACAGGTTGTATATGTGAGTCAAGATCACCACATTCACGAATTTTTTGTAGGCTTGGGTGGAAGGTGGCAGCATGCTGACCTGACGACCCTTGCTGGCGCTCCTCTCGCGAGTAGCAGGTTTATCATTGGCTATGCCTGGCCGGAATCTAGTACAAAGCAAGTATCCTATCTTAGCCTGGATGGTCACATTCATGAATTGTGGGTCCAGCCGGGAGGAAAGTGGCAGCATGCGGATGTGAGCGCGATTACGGGTGCTCCTCCAGCTCAACTGGTGACCGCAGGCTATAGCTGGTCAGAAGGACACTCAAAGCAGATCGTGTTTATGGGCGATGATGGTCATATTCACGAGTTATACGTGGAGATGGAGGGGCAGTGGCGGCATGTAGATCTCACTGCTATTACGGCTGCCCCTCTGCCTGGGAGCCGCTATATGGTCGGCTACGGATGGAAAGAGGGACGCTGTAAGCAAGTGGCATACGTTGGTCAGGATGGTCATATCCATGAGCTGTATATGGAATTTGGCAGGTCATGGGAACATGCGGATCTGACAGCCATGACGAACTGCCCGCGAGCAGTAGATGTCATGGTAGGGTACGAGTGGTTGGAGGGACGTTGCAAGCAAATAGCTTTCACCAGTGAAGATCGCCATATCCATGAATTGTACCTGGTGGCAGGCAAGACATGGGCACATACGGATTTGAGTATGCTCTCGGGCGCTCCTCCTGCTATGGGCATTATCACTGGTTATGCCTGGCCGGAAGGTCGCACAAAACAAGTTGCGTATGTCGGTCTGGACAACCATATTCATGAGATGTTTGCCGAAGCTGGCAAAACGTGGCAACATGTGGACCTGACACAGTTGGCAAATGCACCGACCACTCCGATTGCTTCTATTGATGGATTTGCCTGGTCAGCGGGTGAGTCAAAGCAGGTGACGTATGTCGGTGATGATCGACAAATTTGTGAGCTCTGGTTACCAAAGGGTGGCAGGTGGACCTATACAGATCTCAGTACGGTGGTGTCGGCTGTGCCTGTAGGGTTTTAAGCGTGCTGTGACAGAGCTGGTCGTCCAGACCTCATTCGTTCTCCTGGCGCGTTCTGGCCCATACCTAGGAGGGCCTCTGAGTTATGAATTGCCCCCATATGTAGAAAAAGGGAGGCGAGGGAATCTCCTCGCCTCCCCTCTATATCCAGGGCTGTTGCAAAGTCCTCAATTTCTTGATCATGCAACAGCCCTGCCCCTATACCCAGGGCTATTTAAAAGTCCCAAAGAAGAAACACAAGAGCCATTCCTTGCTAGAATGAGAAAAAATCTCACGATCTCAGAAAGCGAGGAAGGACTCTGAATGAACTATAGCACGTTAAACGAAGCAATGGAACAAGTGA
>WNGD01000059.1_pt1 | contig 163424 bp, 123 predicted proteins | sample 5400671 | NCBI WGS metagenome assembly WNGD01 (sample SAMN13153369, study PRJNA577476) | soil metagenome | isolation source: 40 cm soil or saprolite under grassland replicate 2 | place: USA:California | collected 2016-06-15 | reverse complement strand
GAGTGTTTCACGTGAAACATTTTATTTCCCGGTAAAGGGACGCGCCAGTCGCGTACGCTGATTGTATGTTTTTCCCTGGCAACCAGGACGTGGCCAACTATTTAAACTACCTCACAAAATCGTGATGATTTTGTATCGGCGAAGTAACATGGTTGTGATCAGTTTGTGAGTTTGCTGCCATATGCTTCAACCGTAAGAGGTGCCAACGTAGTTAGTGGTTTCATGGGAAGACACGTATATCGGATAATTTAGGAACGTAACACAAAAGGAGAAAGTGATGACAACCCGCATAGGCATCAATGGTTTTGGACGTATTGGACGACAGTCTTTGAAGGCCATAATGGAGCGCCACCCAAAGGATCTGGAAGTCGTTGCAGTCAACGATATCACAGACACAAAAACGAATGCGCACCTGCTGAAATATGACTCCACGTATGGCCGTTTCCCAGGTGAGGTTGAGGCAACTGAAAATACGCTGATCGTCAATGGGCACAAGATCCAGATTGTCGCACAGCGTGATCCCGCACAGATTCCCTGGGCTGATTTTGGCGCAGAGATTGTTATCGAGTCCACAGGTCTCTTCACGGACGCAAGCAAGGCATCCGCGCACTTAAAGGGTGGCGCGAAAAAAGTGCTTATCTCCGCTCCCGCGAAAGGTGAAGATCTGACCATTGTGCTGGGCGTAAACGAAAACGTGTACGATCCCGCCAAACATACCATTATTTCCAATGCGTCCTGCACAACAAACTGCCTGGCACCAGCAGCCAAAGTACTGAACGATGCATTTGGTATCGAGCGTGGTTTGATGAATACCATCCACTCGTACACCAATGACCAGCGTATCCTGGACCAGGTACACAAAGACCTGCGCCGCGCACGTACCGCCGGTGCGAATATCATCCCAACCACGACCGGTGCAGCGCGCGCCCTCGCCCTGGTCATCCCAGAACTCAAAGGTCGCTTTGATGGTATGTCCCTGCGCGTGCCAACGGTCACTGTCTCTGTCGTAGACTTCGTAGCCACCATTGCTAAAGAGGCAACCAAAGATCAGATCAACCAGGCATTCAAAAATGCAGCGGCTGGTCCTCTGAAGGGTATTCTCGAATACACTGAAGAGCCTCTGGTCTCCAGCGATTTCCGTGGCGACTCCCACTCCTCTATCATTGACGGAGATTCAACAATGGTCCTGGGTGGTAACCTGGTTAAGGTCCTCGCCTGGTATGACAATGAGTGGGGCTACTCTTCTCGCATCGCCGACCTCACGAACTTCATCGCACAGAAGGGCTTCTAATCCATTCAAAGAATGGAGCCTCCGGAATCTTTCCTCTAGGAGAAAGATCCCGGAAAGGACCCGTTGTAGCACATCTGGTAAAATCTGTTCCATCAGTCAGGCGTGTTGCAACGGGTTTCTACGAGCGATAGTTAACAAGTAAACGGTAGGGTACACACATGAACAAAAAAACGATACGCGACATCGACGTGGCGGGCAAACGCGTGCTGGTACGCGTCGATTTTAACGTTCCGCTGGATGCGGAGCGCCATATCACAGACGATACACGCATCAAGGCGGCTCTCCCCACCATTAATTATTTACTCGACGCCGGAGCCGCAGTTATCTTGATGTCTCACCTTGGTCGTCCGGATGGTAAAGTCGTCGATAAGCTGCGCCTGGCTCCAGTTGCACAGCGCCTCAGCGAACTCCTGGGCAAACCTGTACAGACGGCAACCGACTGTATTGGACCTGAAGTCGAAGCCCAGGCAAAAGCTTTGCAGCCAGGACAGGTGCTGCTGCTGGAAAATCTGCGCTTCCACAAGGAGGAAGAGAAGAACGATCCAGAATTCGCACGTCAGTTGGCCAGCCTCGGTGATCTCTACGTCAACGATGCCTTTGGTACAGCTCATCGTGCGCATGCTTCCACAGAGGGAGTTACACATACATTGCCAGGAGTCGCGGGCTTCCTGCTCGAAAAAGAGATCAATTTCCTTGGCTCGGCATTGGAAAATCCCAGACGTCCTCTGGTAGCTATCATCGGCGGTGCCAAAGTCTCCGACAAAATCAAGGTACTGGAGCGGCTTATCAGTCTTTCCGATAGTATCCTGATCGGTGGCGGCATGGCCAATACATTCCTCAAAGCTGAAGGATACGAGATCGGTGATTCGCTGTTTGAAGAGGGCAAACTGGATGTCGCACGCGACCTGATTGCAAAGGCAAAACAGAAAGGATCGCAATTCCTGCTGCCAACTGATGTTGCGATCGCCGATCGCTTTGCAGCTGACGCCAATCACAAAATTGTCCCCAGCAGCGCGGTTCCACAGGGATGGCGCATCCTTGACATCGGTCCAGCAACCATCGAAAGTTTTCGCCAGGCACTCTCAGGTGCACAAACCATTGTATGGAACGGCACATTGGGCGTCGCGGAATTCCCCGAATTTGCCAGAGGGACCGATGCGCTTATCGAAATCCTGGCCGAGCGCACGAAAGCAGGCGCGCTCACAATCATCGGAGGTGGCGACTCAGCCGCTGCCGTCGAACAGGCTGGCGCTGCCGATAAGATGACCCATGTCTCAACGGGTGGTGGTGCCTCGCTTGAGTTCCTGGAAGGACGTACCTTGCCGGGTGTAGCAGCACTACAGGATAAGGGGTAAACGATATGACACGCACTGCAATTATCGCCGGTAACTGGAAAATGAACTATGGCCCCAGACAGGCAACCGAGTTTGTACACGAGATCCTGCCAGCCCTTGAGCAGGTAATAGCATCATATCCTCATATCCTCGGTATCCTGTGTCCACCGGCGATCTCGCTAAGCGCGGTACGAGCTGTGCTGGACGAGAAACCGTTAACTCGTATCGAACTAGGCGCACAAAACATGTACTTTGAGGAGAAGGGGGCGTTCACCGGCGAAATAGCTCCATCGATGGTACGCGAAATAGCGACCACGGTAATTCTTGGTCACTCTGAGCGCCGTACCTACTTTGGAGAAACCGACGAGCTGGTCAACAAAAAGGCACACGCCGCACTCAAACATGGCCTGCGTCCCATTATCTGTATCGGAGAGAACCTCGAACAGTACGAAGCAAACCAGACTGAGCATGTGATCCGTACCCAGGTCAAAGGCAGTCTTGCGAACTTCCAGGCGCACGATGCCAGAGAAGTTGTCGTAGCCTACGAACCCATCTGGGCCATCGGCACAGGTAGAGCTGCCACCGCCGAAGGGGCTGGCAAAGTCACGCACCTGATTCGTACCCTATATGGTGAGATGTACGGTGACGAAGCAGCAGCGGAACTGCGTATCCTTTATGGAGGCAGCGTAACCTCCGCCAATATGAGTGAGTTTATTGCTCATCCTGATATTGACGGTGCCCTGGTTGGTGGTGCCAGCCTCAAGCCTGACTTCGTAGAAATCGCACGCAAAACCGTCGAAACTATGAGTCAGGCAGTATTATGACAACTCATCACGCCAGTAACATATAAGAGAAGGTGGGCGGCTCTCAAGGGCCGCTCATCCCTCGAATATCTAAAATATACGTTGCAAGCCTTTTCCCTTGCCATCGCGTGCACGAGTCAGTAAAGACTGATACTTCTCTTGTGCTTGCTGTCCTGGTGGTGATACAGCATGTGGCTTTCCTATGTTACCTGTTCTCCGCTTCCCAGATCTATTTCCTGAAAATACTGGTGCTGGCTCAGCGCCAGGACTTTTGTCATAGCTATTACTCGGCCTTCCATGTCCAGGTACTGGTGCTCCTTCAAAATGAGGATTTCTATTACTAGAATAGAGGGTTCCATCATCATCAGACAACCTCCCAACTGCTACGGATAAACCTGAAAGGTTACGCTTTTTTAAGGCGGGATCAAGAGCTATACATGTTGGCTTCACATGTATAATCGGACCCGGTTCCTGTTTCCAGATCCATATACCATCAGTTCCTTCCGGAAATGCCTGCTCTATACCCGGAGATGCTAGTTTTTCATAGGTCATAAAATAACGCATCTCCGTATCTCCACCGAGAAGCTTCTGTTGCATAAAGTCTCGTAGTAAAGGTAAAATTGCCGGGTAGACTGCACCTCTATCACCACCATGGACTACCTCTTGTACCGTGGGCCTGGATACAGATTCCGTCCCTGGCCTCTCCGTTCGCTTCTCACAAGGTACCTTTGGTATTGCAGTCTCACCTACCGAAATAACAGATTTCTCAGCATTACTGTCATCAGCTAATCCTTGCGCCTCAGATTCATAAAAGTGATTTACCAGACCATGTGACTTTTCCTCATCTTGTTCCCGATGTGTCGATACCATCTCAGCTTCAGGTGCTAAATTTTTCCCATCAAGCTGCATCCTTGGGTAAAGAGTTTGAAGGAAGTGCCTCTGCCCTGCTTCAGCCTGCGCCGAAGGCTCTAATTGCGCTTTAATCCCTTCCATAAATGGATCAGAGCATTGGCACATTGTTAATGAATTTGTATCCGGTTTCCTGCAAAACAATACTCCTACTGAGTCATCTGGAAAATCCGCCTGTTTCTCAGGAGGAAAATCCGAACGAGGGACAAAGTAGCGTACATTCGGATCCCCATGTAAAATATAGTCTTCCAGTTCTGGCGTCCATATCTCTCTCAAATTCACTGGATTTTTCATCCTCGGGAAGGTATTATCTGCGGCCTCTTGCTTTTCTGGAGCAGGCGCTGGAGCAGTAGTATCTGGCTCTTCATTCTCATTTTCATACATTGCTTTTATGTTAGCTAGAGTCTTGGCCTGGAACCTCTTGTAAAAGTCAAAACGGTCATAAGCACGACCATATTCCATGCGAAACAGTATTTCTCCCGTTTCGTGAAAAAAATAGGTCCATACAGCCACAGCCGGATCATCAAATAAATTTTGGATTTCAGGTGTAAAAGCTAAACGATGGTGGAAATGCCATCTGTCTTCCTCCACACATAAAAGAAGGTCGCGCAATTTTGGAATTACTGAAGCTGGAACATGGAGAACGTCATTTTCATCTATAAGGTGTGGGATATTTCGTACTTCTGGCTGATCCACTGGTGCAGCCATGTTTCTTCTTCTACGTATATCCAGTATATTTGTTGGGAGTACAGCATTAAAGATAAGTGTTCCATCTTCTAGATCGAAATCACTATTCATATTGTTCTGTCTACTCTGATGTGTATTTAGCATTGCCGGAACCTCCTGATGATCACTACCACTTACAAACTCTTGAGATACATTTTGTTCAACTGGAATCTCTGGGTGAGTGTCTCCGCTCACGCCTGCCCGGGGCAAGGCAGGCGGAACAGGAGACTCTAAATTGACGCTCTTACTCATACCTCCCTGGGACGCAGCGGGTAGGATTGGAGCATCGGAACGGGTATTCTTCTGCTGATGATCGTTTAAGTATGCCTGCTGATGGCATGTATATGTTTCATGGCAAATCGACTTTTTTTTTGATTTGGGTCCGGGCTTCTTTTTGACCAGTACTTTTCGGTAGTCTTCGAACTGGAGCAAGTGCTGCTTTAGATTCGGATCCAGTTCGATGCGCTCAAAATACTGACGTTCTGCCGGGACGTAATCAGCCGACCGTTCCCATTCAAGGTATTCGTGGACTAATCTGTAGAGAACATCATAGTGCATCTCCATCACCCAGCGACCATCACGCCGGGCAGGTTGTATGTGCAAAAGTCTGCTCTCCCTCATCTCTTGCAGGTCGATCTCGATTGTCCTCCTGTGTCGCCCAACGCGTTCTGCGATCTCTTTTGCAGATAGACACGGGGGAGGGCCATTTCCAGGATCGCTGTTTGCCGCTGCCCAGGTTCTATAATGCGCGGGACGCAATATCTTTTTGAGCACGCGGTATAGTGCTTCGTAGTTGTCGCCCTCGCATCTGAATATGGCATCATAACCTGCAAAACGTCCGTTATCATCGGGATCGTATTCTGGCAGTTCTCGCACTGGCGAGGATTGCCTGCGCGCTGCTTCTTGCTCCTTTACCAATTGTCGTTTCTGTAATGCAAGCTTGCGCTGCACATACGCACGCATAGCCTGCACGTGACGGTGTCCTGCTAGTTTCACCATCCTCCACGTTCCTCCCCGACTGATCACTCATAAGTAGTTAACAGACAGCATTAAGAATGAAAAGCTAAAATCAAGCGAAAAATGTTTAAGGTAAATTTATTACCCTCTACAACACATTGTACTTGTGACACCAAAACAAGCAAGCAGTGATAAAGAAGAGCGTTGCTACATTTATGACAGCCAGACATAAAAAATGGATTTTAGCTAGCAAAAAGTGATGTTTCTTTAGCGAGGAAATGAAGAGTTGAACCAGGAAGCCCTTCAAACAAAAATGGAGCGCAACGGCTGTTGCGCTCCATCACAATACTACAATCTTCTCTGCGTAAGACAGTCAGTCCAGGTAATCCTTCAGCTTGCGGCTACGGCTTGGATGGCGAAGTTTACGTAGCGCCTTCGCTTCGATCTGACGGATACGCTCACGGGTAACGTGAAACTCCTTGCCTACTTCTTCCAGCGTGCGACTACGACCATCATCCAGACCAAAGCGCAGCTGGAGCACCTTGCGCTCCCGCTCAGTAAGGCTATCCAGGACATCTTCCACCTGTTCCTTGAGCAACTGGTGGCTTGCGGCATCAGCAGGAGCCAGCGCCGTGTGGTCTTCGAGGAAGTCACCGAGGTGGCTGTCATCCTCTTCACCAATAGGCGTCTCCAGGCTCACTGGTTCCTGGCTCACCTTAATGATTTCACGCACCTTCTCCGCGCTAATCTCCATCTGCTCCGCGATCTCCTCAGACGTAGGTTCACGTCCAAGGTCCTGCAGCAGGCGGCGGCTGATGCGGATCAAGCGATTGATCGTCTCCACCATGTGGACTGGTATACGAATTGTACGCGCCTGGTCAGCGATAGCACGTGTGATAGCCTGACGGATCCACCAGGTTGCGTATGTACTGAATTTGTAACCCTTGGTATAGTCAAACTTCTCGACGGCACGAATCAACCCGATATTGCCCTCCTGGATCAAGTCCAGCAAGTTCATACCACGTCCGATGTACTTCTTAGCCACACTTACCACAAGGCGCAGATTAGCCTCAGTCAGGCGGCGCTGAGCCTCTTCGCCCTCTAGAATAGAGCGACGAACAGGTACAGGTTTAAGACGCTCGGCTTTGCCACGCTCCATAATTTGAGCAAGCCGAACCTCCTCTTCTGCCGTGAGCAGAGGTACGCGCCCGATCTCGCGCAAGTACATGCGCACGGGATCGTCCAGGCTACTCTCCAGGTCTGCAACAACGATACCTAAGCCGTCTTGCAAATCATCCCATTTGGGCTCGGCCAGGACCTCAGCATCAACAATGTCATCAGGTCCAGGTTCCCAATCTGCTGGCGGCTCTTTGGTAGGATCCAGGGCGTCCATAGGCACTTCGTCCTGTAACTTAAACAGGTCAAACGGCTCACTCTCATCGATAGGAGTCACCAGACTACCACCGGCAGCAGCTTGAGCATGATGACCTACGGTCTCAATATTAAAGACATCATCCGTATGATTCAACATGGACTCTTCAAAAGGGTCTAGTTTGAACACATCCCGTAAAGGCTCCGTACTGACGGTACCACACTCATTGTGTACTCGATCCATTACTTCTTGTTCCCGATTCACCATTCTGGCATCCCCCTTCAGAAAACAGGCCTGATATGATAAACGTATAAAAAGGATGAAACTCCTGTTTTCCGATCCGAAATTTGTAAAAATGATTTCGTTAATTGTGCACTCAGTTATAAATTCTGCATCCACCGACCCACTACCCGTGGAGATGCATTGCTGAGTTCAATGTCCGTAACTGTTGACAGATCTCCAGTTGACGGAGTTGAAGCTGCCTTAAGTTTGCTTTATCGCTAGCCTGATCAGCTTCACGTATAAGATAACTTAGTTCTGTATTCAATTGTAACAGTCGTGTTCGCTTAAGTCGGGTAGCACACTGGACTGCTTCTCTCACCAGCCCTACTCCGTCTCGTGGAGTTCCCGACTCAACACATTTTTGAACTCTAGCTACTGCTGCCAGCAGCTCAGAGGGTACAAATTGCTCAAAGGGTTGATTAGAGGGGGAAGAAGCACGTTGATACACAGAGTTGAGAATGTGGTACAACTCTCTCGTGTCTGTCCCAGCGAAGTCACCATCGTTTATTATACCACAAACATGGGAATTCAACGCAGGATTTTGCACGAGTAGCCCAATTAGGTAGTCCTCCCATTGTAGCTTATCTCTGCTACTCCTGTCAAGTCTATTCCATTGCTGATTTGAATTGCTATCAGCGCGTTTCTGAGTTTTTTCTTCCCCAGTATTGCTGACTCCTACAAGTTCGCCGCTATTTTGCTTCTGTGTGCCCGGCATTGTTTTTGGCATATGCCCCTGACTAGACTTAGTGAATTCAGAAACAATACCATATGCTGTCTGGCCTCGTAATACCCTTTGCAATTCCTCGTGTAAGCTACGTTCTTCGATCCTGATCATCCCGGCAAGCTTTCGCATATAGGCATCACGTTTGACACGAACACTAATCATGCCTATAACAGGGAGCAAACGTTTCGCCGCCTCGGCCTGATCCCCAGGTTTATTCAGATCAAGGTCTGCTGTTTTCACAACAAAGTAATAATCAACAAGAGGTACCGGATGTGATACAGCGTGGAGCCATGTCGAGAGATCGCGTCTTATTACCTCATCAGGATCCTCTCCTGGTGGTAATCGCAATACGTTGATCTCAGCATCCACCTGTTCTTCGAGACGAATGATACCATGCAACTGCTGCCCGGATTGGGCACGCGCCTTGTTCTGACCATTTGATCTCTGTCCTTCTATTCTCCCCGAGGGTAGAGGAACTGGTACTATTACGCGATCAAAAGTCCTGAGAGCTTCCTGGATACCATGCTCAGTGGCGGCGCTACCCGCCGCATCGGGGTCCAGCGCTAACGTCACCTGTTTGGTCAGCTTTTTCAGTTGTTGAATGTGCTTTTCAGTGATAGCACTGCCAATGCATGCTACCGTTTGCTTAGTCCCATATTGATGGGCGATAACAGCATCTACATACCCTTCTACAATAACAACCTGACGAGCCTGTTTTATTGCATCTCTTGCCATGTCTATAGCATAGAGTACACTATTTTTTTCAAACAATAGTGTTTGCGGTGAATTTAAGTACTTTGGTTTACCATCCCCAAGAGCGCGTCCACCAAAGCCAATCACACGACCACGAGTATCCCGAATGGGAAATATCAATCGATTTCTAAAGTAATCATACACCCCACCACTATTACCTCCCTGGTCAGCGCCATTGTCCTGCTCCAGTCGTTCTCGGGCCAGGCCTCCCATCACAAGTTCGCGTTCACTATACCCTTGACCAAGCAGGTAGCGTGAAAGAGCTTCCCACTGATCTGGAGCGTATCCAAGAGAGAAAGAGAGTACAGAGTCAGTAGAGATCCCCCGACTTTGTACATAAGCTCGCGCTTCCGCAGCGTCTTTTGAGCGCAACAACATATGGTGGAACCAGAGTAATGCATCCTCGTTCAGCTTGCGCAGACGTTCCCTGGCAGCGCTGGCCTCGCGTTCTGCTTCTGGATCACGGTCGCTCTGCTCTTCGACAGGAACTCCGGCCTTTTCAGCCAGATAAAGTAAAGCTTCGCGAAATTCAAGCCCCTGCTGTTTTTGCACAAACGAGAAGACGTCGCCTCCCTCGTTGCAGCCAAAGCAGTGCCAACTCTGGTTTTCAGCAAACACATAGAACGACGGCGTGCGCTCATTGTGAAACGGACAAAGCCCCTTAAAAGCCTTTCCTGACTTTTGGAGAGCGACCACCAGGCCGATCTCTTCCACCACATCTACTTTCGTCTTAATTGTCTCAATGATAGAAGTCATACCATATGCCTCAACGAAGCCTGGATGATGGTCGCATAAGGGGTCGCATTTGTCTCACATCACATATAACGATCAATATCACAGAAAGTCGCGTTCCAAAGTAAAAACATATGACCTTAGAGCCAATGATATACCTATCGTACTACTCGTAACAATAAACATAAGTGACAATGAACAACAGAAGGAGTTAAGAGATAGATACTCATTAATATTTTAACGTTTGTCCTGGTGGAGAGGTGACAGCTAGAAATGATCTTTTTATGATTGCCTGTACACGAAACACGACGACACAAAGTTTTCTCGAAGAAAAGTTATCCACATTTTTACACAGGCATATAAACTACTATTATATATATTTAATAAAAGATATATAAACAGTAGTAGTAGGGGCTGTGGATAAGTGGATAACTCTGAAAAAAAAACAATTCCTCGCCCTTCGTTTGAAGCCCTTCAAGTAGCCTCTAGAGCCATTTTATATTATTTTAGAAAAGCTCTCTTAAAACCTCTAAATGTTAATTACTCGGTGGATAAAAGGTGGATAAAGTCGACCTGAGCGGTGGATAACTTTTGCGAGGTTTTAAATTTAAGGATAAATGTGGATAACTTATCCACCGTGGTTGTGGATAAATAGGGATAGTTATCCACAGAGGAAATAAATGGTAGATGGCTGGTAAATGGTTAGGAAGTATCTGCATAAGTAACTTGTTGCCGTAATGGGGAAAAGTCCACACATTCTGGCCTAAAAGTGCTTTTAATATATCGTCATGATAGGCGAAGAATAAATTGTGGAAAAACTGTTCATAAATTGTGGGGATAACTTTTTAGCGAGATAGTGTATGTGGATAGGTTGTGCGCTAATATGTTGAGATGAAGGCTGTTGTACTTTGCGCACCTGTTGATAGAGTAAGGAGAGATATGTGGAGAATGTGGAAAACTTATCCACAGAGAATGTGGAAAACCCTCTGGGAGTCTTCTGGCAGAACAAAAGAAACATATCATACCGATAGGTTATAGTCAGAGAATGTGGAGAATGTGGAAAACTTATCCACAGAGAATGTGGAAAACCCACCAGAATATGTTTTTTGTTAATGCTAGAGAGAAAATATATATCCTGGCGATATATACGTCTCTGAAATATGTGGAGAATGTGGAAAACTTGTCCACAGAGAATGTGGAAAACTGATATGGAGCTTTTTAACCTTTAGAACACAGCTTGAGCGCTTCGATGGGGCCTGGTAAAATCAGAGTATAGCAAAGAGTTATCCACAAAACCTGTGGATAACTCTCTTGAAAAATGTGCAGAAGTCAATCTATCCAACCAAAATTGCTATAATGAGTACTTAGAAGGTCGCAAGAGATATCTGAATAAGCAGATACTCTGTCTTCTACCAGGATAGTACATGATCGGTCCGCGTAACGCGCAAGTGTGCCAGAACATCGTAGATACGTAAGAGTTCTGCAGTGCTTAAGGCAGACGCACTACTTTGTCCCGCCCAGTGAGGTAGATCACCGTCGAATACACCTTCGTTCATACCTAATATTCCTTCGCTGAAGCGCCCCTGAAGAGGCTCTAGCAGGAGCAGGCCCTTGCGCCACAAGTATTCTTGAAACAGGTGCTCGTCATATGGTGATCGTTTTTCACCCGATTGATCACGCATGGTTAGCATCACGTCGATATATGGTCCCAATAGCCAGGTCCAGACACCTCCTTGATGTAGCGCCCTTTGTTGCTCGTTCTGGTGTTGTCCCAGGCGACCACGATATGCCGCATCTTGTGGTGCCAGTGTACGTAATCCGAGCGGTGTCAACAGATGCAGGGTCACAGCATCAAACACACTCTGTCGATATTCTGTATCCAGGACCGAGTGGCGTAACGAGAGTGCGAGTAACTGATTGGGACGTAACGCAGCATCGTTTCCTCCTGGTCCGTCCACCACATCGTAGAGATAACTGCCTTCGGCATACCAGAAGCGCTGCTGGAAGCTATGCTTGCATTGGGAGAGAAGCTCCTGGTAATAGGAAGAGATATGGCTGAGGTGACCGGTGTGATTAAGGTACTGTGACCACTCTAACATTAGCGAGAGTGCGTGGTACCACAATGCATTGACCTCGACAGGCTTTCCGGAACGAGGGGTAACCGCTATATCGTCCGCTACGGCATTCATCCAGGTCAACGCTTTCCCAGGTTGAGATGCATTGAGTAGCCCATCATTGGGATCGACGCGGATGCCACTGGGAGTCCCTTGAATATATGTGTTGATGCTTTTAGCCAGGTGTTGATAGAACTCTTCCAGGAACTCGTAGTTACGTGTCACCCTCAGGTAGTGATCAAGGGCATAGAAAAACCAGAGGGTTGTATCAACGCTGCAATAGTCACTGTCTTGTAAGGAGTGACCTGGGAGTGGCAAGCGATCTGGGAGCAAACCATCTTTGAAGTGACGGACGAACGCGCGTAGAATTCTCAAGGCATCGTCATAACGCTCTGTAACAAGCATCAGTCCTGGGAGGGCAATGAGTGCGTCACGTGTTCTATTCTCCATCTCATAGAAGCTGGTGAGCAGAACAGGAATGCTCTCGGGTTTGCCAAAGAGGATATCACGATCCATGCCTTTCCCATTGAGTAGGAGTTTGCGCCGTACAAGGAAACGATCTCCTGCCTGTAGCAAGACTTGCAGGTATTCCTCTCCCCCAGCATAAGGATCGGAGCTCGTTGCCAGCGGAAGTACACGCAAATGATGAGCCTGTGCTGCTTCGCCCCCTTCACCAAAGAAGCGTTGTGGTTGCAATGCATTCTGGAAGAGTTGCCGTTGCCGCTCTACGCTACGTTTATAGGAGAGGTTCAACTGGTTTAAGCGGAATGTTTGTGATGCCAGTTCCTCTGTGCTGACGATTATCGTCAACGTCGCATCCTCTTCAGGCCACAGGGTAGAGCGGATAACTCCTGGTAAGTAGAGATCATCCGTTGATGCGCGACCTGCTAGCGCATCATGCCTGTGCAAGAAGTTCCAGTACCAGACTCCTGTTGGTATAAACGCGGTCTGACTTTCTGGATGCCCAATTGCCATGATATGGAATGGATATGTATCATCTCTGGCGCGGATAGTGCAGCCTGCCACTCCCTGGGGAAGTGGTATAGCGGCTCCCCAATCATCTTCTTCGATATTCTCTTCATGAAAGATGGTCCGTACCTGAAAATGTTGATTATTCTTACCATTCTGGAGCTGGTCATATGGGCGAGATGCAGCAAAAGGCAAGAGCGTAATCGTCAGCGCGCGCTGCGTGTTTTCTGCGTAGTCTGATTTGTGTCCGTTACTGCTACTCAATGCGCCCGTTATACCACTTCTTCGATGGCCTGAACTATCAGTGCTGGTGGTACGCAGAAGGCGATATTGAATGTAAGTCGTATTGCGACCCTGGTGCATCCAGATGCGTTTTTCCAGCATCATACCATTGATGCCACCAAGGCGATAAGTAAAAATGGGAAAGCCTTGTTCAAGGCGAAAAGCTTCAAGGTGTACAAAACCAGATGGATTCAACGTACCATCCCGGTATTCGTTTGTACCGAGATTATACGTACGTTCATCAAAAACGACTTCTTCGTCGATCTTCGCGAGCAAAAGCTGTGGTGAGGTTGCATCAGGTGGTTGTGCTACAAATAATCCATGGTGTCTACGCGTAAGCACACCTGCAATTGTTCCTGCTGCATATCCTCCCAATCCGTTTGTCACAAGCCATTCACGCGAGATCGTCTCATTGAGATCACAGCAAACGCTGCGATCAAAAGTGATGGTCATAGTAGACCCTCCAAGCCCCTCAATAGGTTGGTTATCGACTACGTGTGGACAGCATTTCCGTAGCGGGACGCGTCTTTGCGTTGGTACCTCTTTATAGTGTAGCACAACATCTTATGATAAGCAGCATCTTTACACTTATTTTTTACACGACCTTACAAATTTGTGACATTGTGAAGCAGACGCTATTATTATGATGTTTGCGTGATAGTAAGCCAGAATAATGCGTATATATGGATGCGTGTAACACGCTTTGTACCTGTCTATCGTATTTAAAGCAGGGTTTATGCGCTCGTTTGTCTCCAGAGATTGTGGTTCCAGGTATGATATTTATGTAGTAGAGGAGGTTATCCTCGTGTTGTTACTCCCGCCTGAGGTGAGAAAGCGATTGCTTCTCACATCTTCCTTCCAGATTGTGGGAGGTCTGTTGGTGGCTCTATTGTGTCTTTCTGCTTGTAGCAACGCGCTTCCATCTACTACTAGCAGTGCTAAGCCGACAGTGAAGCCAGTTACCGTTACTCCCAGTGACCTGTTAGTTTCTGGTTTTCTGACTGTAGGAAGCTATACTGCATACCCTCCACAGGAGGACATCGATCGGACTACTAATGTTGCGGTTGGCTTTGATATTGACCTGATCAGTGCTATCGCTTCACGTATGCATCTCAAAACAAAGATCATAAGTACAGACTATCAGAATATCATCAGTAATTTGCTCGCCAGGAATTTTGATGTTGTTATTTCCGCTGTCAGCATTACTCCCGAGTTGCAAGATAAGGTCAATTTTGTGCCCTACTTTAATGGTGGAGAGTCTTTGCTTGTTGAGAAAGGCAATCCCTTAGGAATTAAAAGCTTGAAAGATCTTTGTGGGCAGAAGGTAGCAGTGCGTGCTGCAACGCTGGAACAGAAGGATCTGACTATGACGAACGATTCTTGCCGGCAAGATAAGAAGCCTCCTGTGCAGCTCAGTATCATGCAGGACCAGGCTGCTGTGATACAATTACTGCTGAATAAGCATGTTGTTGCAACTTATCAGGATTCTCCAGTAACGGATTATTTTATCAAACAACATCCGGATCGTTTTGAGTGGGGTGGCCCTGTCATTAATGCAAATCCCGAAGGCATTGCTATACGTAAAGGCGATACGGCTATGTTTAAAGGAGTGCAAATGGCTTTTGAGGCCATAAAGACTGATGGAACATACTGCTCCCTTATTAGTAAATGGGGGTTGACCAGCGGAGCGCTAATGCAGGACAATCGCCGTATCTGTTAGTATATTACGAGAGATCGTGCGTTAGGAACCTGCTATAAATGATCCTGGTGGAGGAAGTTGGCCAGTCCCTTTGCGCGTGATGGCAGGTGGGATAGCGCAGATATGCTGTGATAATGTGAAATTAGGTGTGATGTCTAAAAGGTGAAGAAAGACCTGTACAACCATTGGGTCAAAACTTGTTCCGGCACCTTGCAGCAGACGCTCACGCGCGGCATCTTTCGTTAATGCTGCTTTGTATGGGCGTTGTGAAGTGAGCACGTCATAGACATCAGCCACTGTGAGTATCCGTGCGCTAAGAGGAATTTCCTCTCCCTGAAGTCCCGCCGGATAACCACAGCCATTCCATGCCTCGTGATGGTAAAGAACGGCTTCTACATAAAAAGGGTGTACATCACACCCAATTAAAATGCGAGCGCCAATGGCGGGGTGGCGCTCCATTTTGCGCCGCTCCTCGTCTGAAAGCGCAGCAGACTTGTTCAGGATATCGTTAGCTATCCATGTTTTGCCAAGATCGTGTACTAATGCCGCAAGCGCAAGGTCACGCGCGTCACGCCGACTCCAGCCTAAGTAACGGGCCAGTCTCTGAGCATATGTCGCTACTCTTCGTGAGTGTTCATAGGTAACGATGTCGCGTTCTTGTATACTTTTAGCAAAAGAAAGAAGGACTTTTCTTGTCTCACGATCTCTCTCTATATGTGTTACTCCCACCCCTTTGCTCTCCCACTTCACTAATAAATCTGGTAACTTCAAGAGTTACCGTATACGAAATACGAATGGACCATATACGAAACACAGCTTGCACAAACATCTTTCAACGTAGACATGAGACAGAGAGTTTACAGCGTACTAATTGTGTGTCTGATTTATATCGTTGTCTCTGTGTGCTCATAACATATTAATATTTAGTTTTTATCTGTGTCTACGCTAGCAGCCTAAAAGGTACTTTTGTGTCATCCTATCTTGCGAGAGAAGGATGTGCTAATTGCCTTCCTATCATCTACAATATGCAAACGTACAGGTCTGACCATTCCCCAAATAGTCCCTCTTTCTATCCAGATTCGTTTTTAATCGCCACTTTTTGTGATAGACTCATTTTGACACTTAAGAAAAGAGTACTATCCGAGTCGTTAATATGGGGAACGTATTTATAACGGCATAATAATAAATTTTGACAACTTATTTTAGGAGTATACAGGTGTCTGGTAGTAACCAGTTTCAGAGATAGAACACGTTTGTATGGATATATGGCTCTTATCTCTGATAAGAGCCAGAGCGTCTAGATGCGCGTTACATTTTGTGAATTGGTTTCTATCAGGGGATGTGTTTTTTAGATACTACGGAAGTAATGAACGATGGCAGAAAATACTGTGGAGCAGACCCTGGAGCAAAATATTACTTCAGAGCAGGAAAAACGGCGCGATGACGTGATTACGGTGGTGTTAACTGCCGATAATCATCTCGGGTATGCTGCATTTGGACAACATCCACGTAAGCGCGAAGAGCGTCAGCAGCGGCTGCGCCATGCTTTCCAACAGGCAACAGATTTTGCTATAGGGCAGGAGGTTGACCTGTTTATTCAGGCTGGCGACTTATTTGATACAACCATGCCAGATGAACGAGATCGCAGTTTTGTGGCAGCACGCCTTGCACAACTAAAGCAGGCTGGTGTGCGTACTTTCGCTCTTAGCGGGGTACATGATACACCAACCGATGGGCAATCGCTGCTGGGAGAGTCTACACCCGCTCCGCAGATTAGCTATGCACGTCTGGGAGCACTTCACTATTTCCCTCCAATTCTGGAGAAAGATGCTCAAGAACTGGAGCCGATCAGCCTGGATATTCATGGCATGGCTGTTGGTATTTGTGGTCTGGGAGTGCTGGCAGGCCAGGAGGGCGATCCTCTAGAGCATCTACATGTACGTGCTGATATTGGACATGCCGATGTCTCGATCCTGATACTACATGCTCCTATAGAAGGTCTGACTGTTGGTTCGTCGCTGTTGGATACGCGGGCTCAGGTGAGTCGAAGCAGTATCGCTAAACAGACTGCGTTTCGTTATATCCTGGCCGGTTATCACCATGGTTACAGTCATATGGACATGGATCAGACTGATGTTATTGTAGCTGGAGCGACGCAGCACGTCGATTTCAGTACCCCCGATCATGCTCCTGGATTTGTTTTCCTGGGACTCGCGGCTGATGGGATTCGCTGGTGTGACCATATCAAAGTGGATGCCCTGGTGCTCCAACGTCTTGTTATACAGACACAAGAATTATGGTCAGATAGTTCCTCTGAAGCACACGAGACATGGCAGCCTCCTACTGAGATCATCCTGGAGCGTCTGCGTCCCCTTTGTGATGCTACTACCATGGTACAGTTGCGATTGGTCGGCGAACTTACGCGTCGGCAATACCATCAACTGGATCTGAACCAGATACGGCGCTATGGTGAAGAGCATTGTTTTGCTCTTGCCATTGATGATAGTGCTCTCTCCTTGCTTCCAGAACAGGAGGCTGTCTCGGCGGAAACGGGTGAGCGCTTCTCCCCACGGGAAGAACTAATGTCTCTGGCGGAGGAATGGATTACCACTGCCACTGACGAGCAGGAGAAGAAGGCGTTGCGTATCACGAAAGAAGAGTTACTATTAGCAATGGATGATACAAAAGGTAAACGATAACCATTATATCGTAGGAGTGCGGTCTCCATGTAAAGGTATAGAGCTTTGTGGTTGCCTGATAAGCGATCACATCTACCGATTGATGAGGATTGTTCCTAACGATAGCATAGTCTATATCAGGCATTGGCGAACGGAGTACACATCCATGATAATCCTGAAACATTTAACAGTCGAACGGTTCAGGCTGTTGCGCGAAATGAATCTGCACTTTCCACTGCGTGGCAGTATTCTGATCCAGGGCCCCAACGAATCTGGTAAGTCAGCGCTCCTCGAAAGTATTTATTTTGCGCTCTATGGTGAATCGCTTGCAGCCGACCGGGGAAAGCGCTCGCTTGATGACCTGATATCATATGGTGCAACCAGTGCAGCCGTCACTCTCACCCTCTCAATCGGTGCAACCGAAATGACAGTGACACGTACAATTGAGCGTGGCAAGGAGCAGGAGGTAGTCCTGTATATTCGCAGGCTGGGTATGGCCGAAGAGGAGCCTGTTACACACCTGTTGTCTGCAAATGAGCGTATCATCGCGGAACTTGGACGTATGGATGGCGAGGCTCTACGGAACTCCTGTCTACTCGAACAAAAAGGGCTGGATCGCCTGGAGGCACTTGGTGGAAGCGCTCGTGAAGCAACCATTCGTAAGCTGTTGGGTATTGAAAAGCTTATGCGTTTGACCGAGCACTTCAAAGTGGAGCCCCTGGATGAGCAGCAGCTCCAGGAGAGTCGTGAGCGCTTGCGTCTGGCCGAGATTCAGGCGCGTATCCCAAAATTGAGTCAACAACTTGACGATGTTGAGGCAGCTCTGGATGCAGTAATAGTCTGCGAGGACCTGGGGGAGATTGATCTACAGATGTCGGATATAGCTGAGCAGGAACAGCAGCTTGAGCATATTCAAAATAAGCGCAGCGAACTCAAGGGACGCCAGGCGCGTGTTCTGCAGCTCAGGAAGGCTGATGTGACGCTAGAACAGATCATCACTGCTTATGATGAGATGGCGGAAGCTCGTCGTTGGTTGCCTGAATTAGAAAAACAGATTGCGGATCTGGAACTGCGTGAGCGCGAAGATTTGCCTGCCCTGGAAAGGCGCGTCAACGATTTAGGAGAACTCACACGCTCATTTGGGACGTTACAGCGCATGTCGAATGACCTGTTAACAGCTGTAGATGCAATCAAAGACCTGGAGCAGGAACTGAAGCAGCAAGGCGAAGTGCAGGATGATCTGAGAAGCTTAGACGAGCAGGTCACATATGCAAAAATGCGGCTTCAACAGGCTCAACAGGCTCTGCAAGATCTGGAGGAGCGACGACGGGCCGGACGCCCACAATTGGAAGCACGCCTCCAGCGTATGAGAATATTGTCAGAGCGTCTGGCTGTACTGCGTCAGGTTGAAGATCGGTATACACGCCGTGTGACCAACCAGGGGCTGGCTGAAGAAAACTCAGCGCAACTCAAGAAGGTGCGGAGAGATCTGCACGATACTGAACAGGAGCTGGCACTGGTCGAGTCTGAAGCGAAGCAGGTACAGAGCCAGGCTGAGGCTATAGAGAAGCATTGGCGTCAACTGAGCATAAGTCGCCAGTTAGAAGAATGGCATCGACTGAAAGGGATAGCGCAAGGGTTAGCTGATGCCGAACAGCACGTACGTGTGGCACATCAGCATCAAGAGAAGCTCACCCAGGCTTTACTTGCTACCCGTGCATCTGCCAGCAAGTTTTTGATGATCATTGGTGCCTGTGGTGTATTGTTTCTGGTGGGTATTGTTGTTGCTCTCCTGACTCTGCATTCTCCCATTATTGCGGCTGTTGCGGGAGTAGTCGCCCTGTTAGCTGCTGCAGGCGCTTTTTGGGGTTTTCAAGGTTATAAAAAGGCGCGCGAAGAAGAGAAAACAGTTGATAAGCAAGTGCAGGATGCAATTAACAGGGTAGGGATGATGGTTGCCGCGCGCGAGACAGCGGTGCGCATGGGTGGCAATAATGAAGCATTAGCCCAGGTCGAACATGAAATACAGACATTAGGTGGAAATATTCCGCGTTCTCTAGAGGAGGCGCAGTACCTTCTCCAGCAGGCATCTGATGAGGGTGAGAGTCTCGCCGATATTCAACAGAAGATGAAAGAGAAAATCGACGAGGCGAATGCAGGTCGCAATCAGGTTAATGTGACGATGGAGGCGGTTGCTACTCTGCGTAAAGAGCGTGCTCGCCTGGAGGAACTACGTTCCAGGGAAGACTGGGATAATATCAACCAGAAGCTGCAAGATGACCAGGCAGCGGTCGAACGCATGCATCAAGAGATCACCTTGCTGGCTGGCCAGGAAGGATTACCGCTATCCAGCATCAATGCACGCTTGCAGAGTACATCATCATTCTCGTCTGGTCCGCTACAACAGGAAGAAGGTGCGACAGGGATACCTGAGTTGGAAATCCTTGTTGAGAGTACTATCAAAGCGACCGAACGCGAAATGGCTGCTCTTGATGGAAAGCTGGACCTGGTAACGGACCTGGCTGCACAGGTTAGAATCCACCAGGACGCCGTTGATGTGTTACTGAAGCGTCAGCGGGTGATCGAGGAACGCAATGCACGTTACCAGACGAATAGTCCTGCACAACAGATTGAACGTGCTCGCGAGCAACAGGCCGTGTTACGTCAGGCTCTGCAAAACCTCCAGGACTCCTTGCGTCAGCGCGTCAAGCCGCTAGGTGTCGCTTTTGGACAAACTGCCATCAGCAATGCAGAGCTGACAGCGCGTAAGCAACTTGAGGAGTTGCATATTACCCTGGGCAATAAGATTATGCTCCAGGAAAAACATGCCGACTACGCAAATCGGCTGAAAGACCGTCAGGAATCTCTTTCTGAACACTACAAACAACTTGCGAAGTTCAGTAACTCTCTGGGGAGCTGGATTGTTCCACTTAATCCTTTCGCTGAGGCTCTTGTCGCTCTGCGTACACGTTGTCAGCGCGAGATACAAGAAGCCAACGAAGCTATGATTGTAAAGGAACTGGAGGAGTTGCAGAACCAGGAAGGTGCCTCACGTGCAAAGATCGAACTGTGTTACCAGGATATCTCCGAAGCTCAAGATCGTATCGCAACCATGCTTACCCGGCGCAATCGTCCGCATCCCAGGAGTTACTCCTTCTCTGATATTGTCGCTGTCTGGCCGATGCTTGGACAGTACTCTATCCAGGATCGTGCACGTCTCGAAGAGGAGCGTGAGGCTATCGAGAAAGAGCTAACCGACCAGGAGGAACAGGAACTCGCGTTAAGTGCGCAATTGCAGACTGGTGGCGAGACACTTGATCTGGAGCAGATGCGTGCACACCTGGAACAACAAGATCGCTCTTACCAGACCAAGAAGCGCGGCAATCTGCTGGTTAAAGCTGTGAATCAGCGTCTTATGCGCAAGATGTTGCCACGTACTGAATACTATATGCAGCAAATTCTCCCACTACTCACCAGCGGTCGCTATCACGATGTACACCTGACAAACGAGCCCGAAGAAGATACTATCGGTGGCGGCCCTTTCCAATTGAAAGTGTGGGATTCCGGCGCGGGTGAATACGTCTCCAAATCTGCTCTATCTGGCGGCGCTGCTGATCAGCTTTCATTGGCTTTGCGTCTGGCTTTTGCCATTGCGGCTTTGCCAAGAGAATTGAATGCGGCTCCAGGTTTTGTGCTATTGGATGAACCTCTAAGTTCTTTTGACCGTGGTAGAACGCAAGCTCTGGTTGATGTCGTTACCGGCGAGGTCCTGAGCCAGCATTTTGAACAGATCATCCTGATCTCGCATAGCAGTGCCTTTGATCCGACCATGTTCCCCTATCATGTGTATATGGACAATGGCCTTGCTATAGAGAGCAATCTGCCAGTCGTGCCAATAGGAGTGAACGGGAATGGCAAAGATGATAAATTGCCACAAAGTGTCATAACTATCGTTACTCCCGCTGCCGCTCCAGCACAGGTGGGCGCGGAGTAAATCGCTTCCTGGCCATCTAATTTATAACTAACGGTGGGTAGTCCCGCAAGGCACCCACCGTTGATTTTTGCCTTTAATTTGTTGTTTATTTCTTCGCTCTCATGTGTCTCGGAAATATGTTGTAGTAAATGTGACCCTCCTGTGAGAAAAAAGACTCTTCGTGTGACGTGCCAGTGATAATTTAGCCCTATAATGTGACTGTGAACGAGAGGAACACCTCTCCACGGAAAAGTAACCGGGTAAGACGAGAGGGGGAACCTTCTAAAAGAGAGCTGAGATTTCTCCAACAAAGATGCATTGGGTACAAAGCGGGTGACACAGGGACGCAGGATACTCCGATATGGCTGAGAGAGTCCATGGAGTACTTCATTTGAAATGAGATGTCGTTGTAACGCTGTATAACAAACCCAGATTGCATCGATGGTAGTACACGAGAGGGCAAAACCTCTCCAAGTGAAAACGAGAGGAGAAGCTTCTGGCACAGGTAGAGATTTCTCCAGTCTGGGTACAGCGGGTCAAAGCGCAGTTCAAGGACAATATAAACTGCTGATGAACGTTGCAGTTCACAGAGTTACGCGATGGCAGCGATATGAAGCCGTCTTTGTGGCGCTATCTTTAATCCGACATGTATTCCATAAAGTGAAAATCCAGGTTCTGGCTTTGTCATCATAACGATGTTAAGCGAGAAACTCTTTCGCTAAAGAGAGGAGTTATTCTATCGAGAAAAACAGTATCTCCGGTGAAGAGACACCAGATATCGAAGGTGCCTGGTGAAACGGGAAAGGAGAGTTCCATTGGACAATCAATAGGGCGGGTGCCGAGACGGACACCCGCCTCTTCTTTGTCTACGAACTTTTTGTCAGAAAATTATATACTTCTGACTCTGCTTTTTGTATCATTTCTTCTCCCCCCTCGATCCATACGATACGCTGATCTTTGCGGAACCATGTTAATTGTCTTCTTACAAAATCGTGGCTGGCATATTTAAGGCGTTGTATCATCTCTACTTTGCTAGCAAATTCTCCACGTAGCCAACGACTCACAAACCTGTATTCAAGACCCATAGCTTCTAAACGTTCATGGGTCAGGCCCTGATTGAGTAGATTTTGGATCTCCTGCACCAGTCCTTGCTCCACGCGCTCATCGATGCGTATATCTATCCTGTTGTACAAAACATCTCTGGGCCAGTATATTCCTAGTAGCAGGCAACGGTAGAGTGGATGGCTCATACTACGTTGTGCTGAAAAAGGCCTGCCTGTTACCAGACAAACTTCCAGAGCACGCAAGATGCGGCGCGGATTGCTGCGGTCAATGGTAGCAGCACTTTGTGGGTCCAGTTCTTCAAGTAGTGCCAGCAGATCTGGCAAGGGGCGATTTTCTAGCTCTGCACGTAATTCTGGTTGTGGTGGTACCTGGGGGATAGCCAGATTATCGACAACGGCCTGGATATAATGCGGAGAGCCACCAACAAGGAAAGGTTGCCGTCCTCGTGCTACAATGCCGTTGATAGCTGCAATAGCATCATGCTGGAACTGCGAGACAGTATAAGTATCGCGTGGATCGGCTACATCGAGAAGATGATGTGGGACCAGCGCTTGTTCAGCTGGAGTTACTTTTGCAGTGCCGATGTCAAGGCTCCGATAGACCTGGCGCGAATCGGCAGAGACAATCTCACCGTTGAAGCGCAGTGCGAGTGCAATGCCCAGAGTACTTTTCCCCGACGCTGTCGGTCCCAGGATAACAACCATGTCAGGTTGCGATGATGTATCTTCCCTCACAACAAAGCCTCAATCCTGCTTACTACGGCGTATTTTGCGCGTTGCGTGCGTTCTGCCTCATCAAATAATCGACGCGCCATATTAACGCGCCGGTAATGCCCAGACCTGTTGCTATCCCAACAACGGTAGCCCAGCCTGTGGCAAGTCCTGAAGTTAAAAAGAAACCTATAACGCCGCCCAGCACAATAACTGCCACTATAGTTGCCCAGTACATACGTGACATGGCCCAGCTAATACCATAGTTGATATAATCGCTAATCGTGCCCATTGTGCCAACTGTGGCTCCAAGGGCTGTAACAAACAGGAGAATAACGAGTTGGAGCGTTGGCAGGCTGGTGTTAAGCAGAAAATGCAGTGGTATTCTAAGCGCGGCTAAAGCAAGGAATGCACTCATCATGCCAGTGCAGGCACGATCAATAAATTCACGGAAGCTCCATGGGCTGCTTCTGTTAACCAGTAACGCTCCCAGCGTAGATGCTGGCACAATCCCAGCAATTACGACTATGAACCAAGGATTGGGCGCGATTGGCTTTGTATGTAGGAGTGGTGGCAGCTGGGAGACCAGTGTATAGATCAAGCTTGCCAGCATGAATGCAGCTATCAATGTGAGCCCACGCTGGAGCCAGATCTGCTGTGGTGCCGAAACTTGTAACGGTTCCCAGCCTGCCGACTGTCTGGCCGTAGCAGGTTGCCCGTACTTTATTTTATACTCACTATCGCGTGCTTTTCTCGAAGAAGGTGGGCCTAGCTCATCTACTGTATCTGCGGCTACAGCCTGTACCTGTGTTGGTGAAGAGACCGATGTCATAGTGCCCATAGTCAGGGCATCTTCATCATCCTCATCATCCTCGTCGTCATTCAAGTCTGCTCCAATAGTTTTGCCTCGTCGCCCGTTGCTGTGATGGACCGCGAATCCGATAATATCAGCCTCCACTATCACTTCGATATCTTTTTGCGCGCCCCCGCCCTCGGGCGTGATAAATATTACTCCTGTATAATGTGTCGAGCCATGTAACGTCGTACTATCGAGGCGGACATTAATGCGCGTTGTCATACCATCAAACTGATTTTGATCGAGCATGATCCATGGTTCGTTGGTATGAACCGTTCCACTCACAAGCAGCCCCTGATTGCCACTGATCGTGATTACCAGTGGAGCAGAGATGCCCGGATAAATTGTTCCAAAGTCGAGTGTGCGTGGACTGACCTGTATGGGCGAGGTTGGTTTGCGCGAAAACCAGTTGCGGCTGTTGCGTCCTGTTGCAGGAGCGTTAACTGGTATCGTTGTTGCATTATGGTTGCCTTGAGTTCCACTGGTTGCCTGGGTAGTTGAGTAACTGCGCAGGCGTGCATTCGGTCCCATCACGACCTGTAAGAACTGTTCAACAGCTACCAGCGGTTCATCCTCTATAGCGCGAATATGACGCGCCGCTCGTGCCAGGGTCGTATCGCCGATCTCCTGTAACCAGGACTCAATCTCACCGTCCGCGAGATAATCCGAGGCTTCTTCTGGATAGCGTGCGCACAACTCGGCCAGCTCTTCTGGCGTGGTGGCCTGGTCGCCGTTCTCGAAGATAAAGGTACCTACGCCCAGCAATGCACGCCGGAACTCGGCAACGCTGCTGTAGCGCTCCTCTGGATCGAGCTCTGCCGCTTTCTCTAAAGCTCGTGCGACCCCCGGCGAAATTTGCGGATTGATGGCACGCACATCTTTCAGACCAAATCCTGTCTCCGAAAGTGTATCGGTCAGGAGTTGGAAGAGCGTAATTGCCAGCGAGTAAAGGTCTGAGCGTTCATCGGTCTGTGTCTTGCCATACTGTTCTGGTGGTGCAAAGCCTGGTGTACCCAGCAATTGTGTATCCTGGGAACTGGTGGGACGGAAGAAGCGCGCAATACCGAAGTCGATGAGTTTAATGCGACCATTGCGTGTCAGCATGATGTTTCCAGGCTTCATATCGCGGAAGATGATCGGCGGATGCTGGCTATGCAGATATTCCAGGACATCGCAGAGTTGCCGTGCCCAACCAAGGACACGTCTCTCCGAGAAAGGACCGCCGTTACGCTCTAGAAGCTCTTCAAGCGTGTAGCCATCAATGTACTCCATCACCATGTAGTAGCGCTGACCTTCATTAAAGAAGCCGGTGAAGGACGGGAGATTGGGATGGTTCAGTCCCCAAAGAATTTTTGCCTCGATCTTAAAATTCTGGATCGCTTGCTCACGCTCATGTGGCGGTACCATCGAGAGACTCATCTCTTTGATTGCACATACCGTCTGGCGTTTCACGTCCTTTGCCTGGTAGACTGCTCCCATACCGCCCTGCCCAATGATGCGTTGAATATGGTAACGCTTATGAAGTAAGGTGCGGCGGTCTAGTTTCCCTGTATGTGTATTCCATTGGCCGCTTTGCTGGTTGATGGCGAACCCCTCATCTTTCTCTACATCTGCTTAGGTACGATATGTGCATCTCAGTATAGCATACCCCTGTGGGACATACTACCTATTAAGAACGTGGTTTGAGCTCAAAGATCACATGGCATGGTACAATTCAAAAAAATATCTATGAGTGCGAATAAATTGCACCCGTAATAAGGACGTTGCAGACAGTTCATTATATAAAACGCTTTGCAATCCTGGATAGTGGCACAATAATAGAGCTATTCCGTCGTTATACACTGGAAAAACCCAACCAGGAATGAGCGAGAAAAGGCTTCTAACCTCTTGACAACGTATTGTGATAGGTGTAATATGTCATGCGTAACCCGTTATGATTTGCCCTCGTGGCGGAATGGTATACGCAGCAGGTTGAGGGCCTGTGCCGAGAGGCGTGGTGGTTCGAGTCCACTCGAGGGCACCCGATGATATGGCCTGGGCGACCGCGAAAGGTCGCCTTTAATATGTTATTGCAGGGGCGACTAGCTCAGCTGGTTAGAGCGGCTGCTTTACACGCAGTAGGTCAGGGGTTCGAATCCCTTGTCGCCCACCTTCGTATCTATCTGTTTATGAGTTCGGTCCCCCTCATTGAGAAGAAAGAAAATAGAAATACTTGAGTTCTTACCTCTATATCACCATCTTAAAATGCTAAAAGATGGTTACATGAGTTAAAGATGGAAAATAAGTGGAGTTCCTTATCAGTTTCATGCCATCAGTATAATTACATCAGGCGGATATTACCTGTAAGTACCTTTTTGATAGGGCTCGTGATCTTCGAAAAAGGTACTGTAGAACTATAAGAGTATTGTATGATGTAGTAGAGAGCACATTGGAGGAGGGGTTGAATGACAATAAATATGGAGAGACCGATGGCAACAACTCCCGCAGATTGGGTGCCAGGGCCGAAACAGGGACACTGGACCTACAATCACTACGCGGCCCTACCGGATGATGGGCATCGCTACGAGGTTGTAGATGGAGTGCTGTATATGAGTCCTTCCCCCAAAGAGATCCACCAGGATGCAGTTTTATGGTTAGCTTACTACCTGATTCCTCGCATTAGAGTTGCTGGTCTAGGACGGGTATATCTAGCTCCATTTGATGTTGAATTGATGCCGGATACTGTAGTACAGCCTGATGTAATGGTCGTTCTGAACGCGAGACTGGACAGGATAACATCATCGCATATAAAAGGCGCGCCTGACCTGGTCATCGAAGTATTGTCTCCAGGTACAGCACTGTACGATCGGAGCGAGAAGCAAAACGTTTATGCACACGCAGGCGTGACTGAGTACTGGCTTGCTGATCCGGAAGCACGCGCAATTGAAGTATTGTTTCTGGAAGGTGAAACGTATCAATCAGCAGGCATCTTTTCAGGACAGGACTCACTATTATCGAAAGTTGTGCCAACAATTGCGGAGGTACGTGTAGAACAGTTCTTTGCTTAAGGCTTGTGAGCGTTTAAACGCTAGTTGAGTTGTAGTAAGAGGCACATTAGGAGGATGGGTGATATGGCAACGAACGTGGAGAAGCAAATGGAAACAACTCCCGCAGATTGGGTGCCAGGACCAGGACAGGGACACTGGACCTACAATCATTATGCAGCCCTACCAGATGATGGGCATCGCTATGAGGTTGTAGATGGAGTGCTGTATATGAGTCCTTCCCCCAATGATTTCCACCAGAATGTTTCTATATGGCTTTCGCATTACCTGGTAGTCCATGTTATGGTCCCGGGTCTAGGAAAGGTACGAGCGGCTCCATTTGATGTAGAATTAGCTCCTGATATAGTAGTTCAGCCGGACCTGATAGTGGTACTGAATGCAAATCTTGCCAAAATTACACGATCACATATTGTAGGTGCGCCTGATCTTGTGGTCGAAGTATTATCACCAGGTACAGCTAAACATGATCGTCATGCCAAGCAAAGCGCTTATGCACGTTCGGGAGTAGCAGAGTACTGGATTGTCGATCCAGTAAAAGCTACGATTGAGGTACTATTTCTGCAAGACGAAGCATATCAATCAGCGGGCGTCTTTAGCGGACAGGATACACTCGTGTCTAAAATAGTACCGACTATTGCTGAAATACATGTTGAGCAGTTCTTTGTTTGAAGATCACTGCATAGTAGTACCACACGAACAATTATGCCTCCTCATGCAGCCAGTATGTATAATAGGACGCCGCTCAATCATTTGATGGGCGGCAGGGCTATTCAAAAGTTCCCGTAGAGGCATGCCTTGCGTGTGCCTCCTGGCCTCCCTTGCACTCTGTCCGCGCACTCGGCACACGCAAGGCATGCCTCTACGGGTCCACGCGCACGACTTTGGATAGCCCTGGATGGGCGGTTTCTCATATTGACGATTGTTGATACGGAAACCACAGGCTGAGCAGGCATCTCAGGCCAGGATATGATATTATCATAGCACGTAGTTTAAGAAGCGCACTGAGAGGAGGGGCTTATGACAACAACGGTGGAGAAAGAAACAGTGGTAACTCGCGCGGACTGGGTACCGGGACCGAAGCAGGGGCACTGGACCTACAATCACTACGCGGCCCTGACAGAGGATGGGCGGCGCTACGAAATTGTAGATGGAGTGCTTTTTATGACACCTTCACCTTCTGAACATCATCAGCAAACTGTCGGGTGGTTTTTCCATTACCTTTTGACCCATGTTCAGATTGCTGGTTTTGGACGTGTGTACGTCGCGCCGTTTGATGTCGAACTGGCTTATGATACAGTTGTCCAACCTGACGTAGTGGTCGTTCTCAATGCAAATATTCATAAGATTGTGCCATCTCGTATTGTAGGTGGTCCAGACCTCGTTGTCGAAGTTTCCTCACCTGGCACGGTAGGGCATGATCGACGGAAAAAGCAAGATGCCTATGCCCGTGCAGGAGTAAAAGAGTATTGGATTGCTGATCCGGCTGCACATACTGTTGAAGTGTTGGTATTAGAGGGTGACTCATATCACTCAACCCATGTCTTTTCCGGTAAGGAAACTCTGCCATCACAGGTTGTGCCAACGATTGCGGAGGTGCGCGTAGAGCAGTTCTTTGTATAAAAGTTAAGGCAGGTGCTGCATGGTCAAACTGCAGGGGTCGCAGAAACATTCTCAGGAAGAGATATTTACCACTTATAGCTGGTGGGATCAGGGCAATCTCCTTCACGCTATCACGGCTGAGCGCTGTGATTATATCGAGTCCTGTGTTGATAGGGTCTTTGGCAGGGAGGCGCTGAGACAACAGGAGGTGCTGGAGGTGGGTTGTGGCGGTGGCCTGGTCTGTGAGGAGCTGGCGCAGCGGAAAACTATCACGGTCGGTATTGATCCTGCTGAAGGAGCTTTGCAGGCGGCACGCGATCATACGAGACGCAGTGGGCTGGGACAGACTACGTATTTTGAACAGGGCTACGCTGAATCTTTGCCCTATGCTGATGGGAGCTTCTCGGTTATTGTCTGCCTGGACGTGCTGGAGCATGTGCAGGATCTGGATGCGACTACCAAAGAGATTGCGCGCGTGCTGGCTCCTGGTGGCGTCTTTATCTTTGATACTATTAACCGCACTATCCTGTCTCGCATCGCTCTGATCTGGATCGGCGAGCGGTTCTTCCAGAAAAGCGGCCTGGTACCGGGTTTGCATAGCTACCAGGGCTTCATCAAGCCGGGCGAATTACAGGCAGTCATCACAAAGCATGGCCTCAAGATACATGAGATGATCGGTTTTATGCCGAAGCTGAAGAAGGGACGCATGACGCTTGGTCCGGGCTGGTTCAGGGGCGTTTCCTACGTTGGTTACGCGACGAAGGATCGGTAGGGAGATGCCGATTCCCTACCTACCATCTAGCAGCACATATGCCATAAAGCTACCTTTCTAACCAGAAATTCTTATCTTCTTTTGACATGTTGCTACGTTCGATCGCTTCAACAAAGCTTTGTTTCTGCGGCCCCTGTTGATTGCGAGAGGCATCGCGCGTCTGGCGACGATTCATGCTCAGTGCGGGCTGACTGTTACTTAACAGGTCGCTAAATTGTTCAGTACTGACCTGGAAGAAGCTGGCCAGGCGCTCAAGTTGACGCCGACCAAGACTGACCAGTTCAATCGCTCCGGATTCAAATTTGTTCCAGACATCGACGCTCAGGCGCAGACCTTGCGCGACATCGACTTTGCTCAAGCTGCGACTTTTGCGCAGTTCGAGCAGGCTAGCAACTGCCAGTTGCGGCGCGAAAACACGCTCCAGTGCCGTCTGGCAGGCCCGTTGTGTAAGTTCTGACAATATGCTATTTTGCTCTTCGTCCAGATTGATCCCGGCGGTGGCATGGTAGGCAGCGATAAAATCAATCAATGCTGCTTGTTCCCCCGGATAACTCCGCAGCAGGCTGAGCTGTGTCTGGGTATCGCCAGCTTCTTTCGCCGCCAGCCATGCCATTTTTAATTGCTGCAATTCGGGAGTATTCATCTGTTTACGCCTTTCTTTCCCCTACTGCTGTTGTACCACAGGTGTATATGTTGAATGTCGTTCTTTGTTAATGCATTCGCGAAGATGGCTGCGTGCTCGCTCATAGCGCAAACGGACGGTGCGCTCAGTGCGCTTACAGATCACCGCGATATCATCCCATTTCATGCCCTCGATAGCCCGTAGAAGCATAATCATGCGGTCCAGGGGATCATGCAAATAGGTCAGAATACGCATGCTCTCGTCCTCGGCATGCAGTTCCTCATACTGATCGTTTGGATCAGCCACATCAGCCACTTGCGCCCCCTCATCATCAGGTGCCGCCGGTCGCAACGATTCTACCAGTGCTCGTGGCACATGCTGAGGTCGTCCCGACGGTCGTCCCTCCTCGTCACGCCGATAGTACAGTCCTTCCTGGCGCAATACACGATTAAACTCGTCGATGCAGAGACAGCGAAGATAATGGACGAAGTTCTGTGTCATAAACGTCTCATCCGGATTCTGAGCCTCGCGCAACAGGTGCTCGCCCATATTGGCAATCGCCTCTTCGCGCAACTCAGGCCGATGGCGCAGGCCCTGCGAATGGCGCTGGAACGCTGGCGCACAGCGGTACAGCAGTACAGTCGAGAGTCGTCGCGCCCCGGTCATGTCTCCCTGTGCTCTCAACTGTCGAATATTCATGACAAGTTCAATCTCACTTATCTCGTATCGCCCCTCGGGTGTCCGACGACGCAGTCGCTCATCGAGCGTAGGATCACTCAGGTCGATCATATAACCCCCCAAAAGTAGTACTGGCTTCGGTGGTTTTCGCTTTTGTGGCTCCTGCTACTCTATTCTTCCAGCCCACAAAAAAGCGGAAACAGTCTTTTATCATACCACATTAAGATATGAAATCATTGAGAAGCTAAGTGAGTATTGGTTATTGGTTATTTGTAGTTTCCTGCGATGTCATAGCAGTTAACCAGTTAGTACTAATGCAATTCCTGGATACGACGATACACGTCATACTATACGATAGTCTCTTGTGATGAAAGATGGGTTTCTATACACTACACTATCAGGTGGAGTCGAGGTTCCGCAGATATGTTTGTTTTGTGTATAACTGGTACCCCCAGTACGCTGAGATAGCCCTGGTCAACTGTTCTCAGATTGTAATAATTGTGACCGAAAAAAGTATAAAGAGTCTGCTAAAATGTACCAATTGTCTGATTATAGGGGAGGAAAACAGACATGCTAGAAGTCCTACCTAAAATTGCGAAGATGAAAGCGTCATATGCTCTTGGAAAGCCTCTTGCTCTTCCAATGAATTTGACGATCAGCGTGAGCTATCGCTGTAACTCCCGTTGTAAAACATGTAATGTATGGCAGCGGCCCAATGATGATTTTACCCTGGAAGAATATGATAAGACGTTTGAGTCTATAGGGCGTGCGGCTTACTGGTTCACCTTTAGTGGTGGAGAGCCGACGCTGCGCAAAGATCTGCCGGAAATGATTGGATCAGCCTATAAACATTGTCGTCCCGGTGTGATCAATATTCCTACCAATGGCATTCAGGATAAGATCATTCCCGGGCGCATCGAGCGTGTTCTGCAAGCTGCCCCCACTTCCGATGTGATCGTGAATCTCTCGCTGGACGGCGTTGGAGAGAAGCATGACCAGGTGCGCGGCGTTAAAGGTAATTTTGAGCGAGCTATGCGCACCTACGCGGGCCTCAAAGCTCTTAAGGGACGTTACAAGAATTTTACGCTGGGCGTGCATACCGTTATCTCAAACTTCAATATCGATGAATTTGAAAATATTCATCGTTTTGTGCGTACCGAACTCAAGCCTGATAATTTTATCAGCGAGATTGCGGAAGAGCGCGTTGAACTCGATACCGTCGGTATGGGTATTACTCCCCCGGTGCAGAAGTACCAGCCGGTAATCGAGCGCTTGCAACAGGATATCCGCACGGCGGAGTACGATGCGACGATCGAACGCGTCACGCAGGCATTCCGCGATCGTTACTACGATATTGTCAAGCGTACGCTGTCCGAGAAGCGTCAGATCATTCCATGCCTGGCCGGTGTTGCTTCAGCACAGATTGCCCCTAATGGCGATGTCTGGACCTGCTGCATCCGCGCCGAGTCGGTTGGCAATCTGCGTGATCATAACTACGATTTCCGCTCAGCATGGACAACGAGCAAAGCTGACGAACTGCGCCGTAGCATCAAAGCTGGCGAGTGCTATTGCCCGCTGGCAAACGCGTCCTACACCAATATGCTTTGCCATACGCCAACGGTGACAAGCGTTGGTCTGGAAGTTGCCAGAGGTGTTGCTGGCTCTGTATTGAGCAGTAGCGGCAAGGGCAAATCCTCCAAACTGCGTAGTCTGCCCGTTATCAACGCAGCGGACGAAGCTCACCTGGACAAAGAAGAGGAAAAGGTAGAAGTCAAGGCGTAAAAAATGGAGGCAGAATTCCAGGAGCCTCATGAGCCAGAGCAAGCGCTACAAGAGTCGCAGAATACTGCATCCAGCAAGGCACCTATTCGCGTACTGGTGGTCGATGATCACGCGGTGGTACGTAAAGGTATCTGCATAATGCTCTCCGAGGAAAAAGACTTTGAGGTCGTGGGACAGGCAGATAACGGCAGTGGAGCAATTACGCTCACACGTCAGTTAAAACCCGATATCATCCTGCTTGACATTTTCCTGGGAGGAGTTAACGGCTTAGACATAGCGCAACAACTGCAAAGGGCCTGCCCTGGTACGCGTATCGTGATCTTTACGGGCTTTACTGATGAAAGTCATCTCTTTCGTGCTATGCACATCGGAGTGCATGGCTATTTGCAAAAATCTCTACCTCTTGAAGATGTACTGGCCGCATTGCGAGCGGTACACAGAGGTGAGCGTGTGCTTGGTGAGCCGCATGCAATTACGCAAGTGCTGAACGAGTTCAGCCGCCTGACGAAAGAGCAAGAGCGTGTTCGTTCAGGGCTCAGCGATCTGGAGATCGAGCTGATACGCCTTGTCGCGGAGGGACGTAGCAATAAAGAGATTGCTGCACGCCAGTTCTGGAGCGAAGTCACAGTGAAGCGAAAGATGCAAGATATCTATCGCAAATTACAGGTAACGGACCGGGCACAGGCGGTGGCCGAAGCTATGCGCATGGGCCTGATCTAATGCTTTGCATTCAGATGCGCATAGAACAGCGGTTGCGAGCGTAGTGTTTCTGAATGTGACAAAGAGAAGCAAGGGGAAAGACCATGACAGAATGTCCTCAATGTGGAACAATGAATGAAGATGACGTAAAAAATTGTAAGGGTTGTCGCATAAATATGTACTGGGCTTTCCAGCACTATGAAGAGCTGGCCCGGTTGCGCCAGGAGAATAAGTTACCACCGGCCCCACAATCAGCTTCCTTCCTGGTCAATACCAGTAAGAGGATCGATGATGGCCCGACTGCGGGCTGGTTACACAACACCATTAAAAAGTTTGGTTTCAAAGGTGCAGGCAAAAAAGTCAGCACCACGGCTGAATAGCTTGAACAGATATCATCCCGAAGCTGCTATCTCGCATGTAAAGCTTCGGGATGAATTATTTGTTACTTTACCGCTCCGGCAAGAGGTGCGTTCTGACTGGCCTGGGTGACTGAAGGCTGCTGCATACCACCTGCATTAAACCACTCGGCAGCCAGTTTGATACCTGCCCGCAGGTCCACCTGGGGTTCGTAGCCCAACTCTTTGCGTGCCTTCTCGACGCTATGCTTATTGTCGGAGCCAAACATCAATGCGCCAAGCTGAGTCACAATCGGTTTCGTGCGTGTCACGCGGGCTACGACCCTCTCTGCCACAATGCTGCCATAGTAGATGGGCAGGTAGGGCAGGTGAAGAGTTGGCCGTTTGCCGTCAACGGCATCGGCAATCTCATTGAACATCTCTAATTGTGTCAGGGGACGATCATTTGTGATATTGTAGGCATTGCCCGGAGCATTTTTGTGGTAGGCACCCAGTAAGAAGCCCTGCACCACGTCAGTCACATAGCAGAAAGGCAGGGCATTGTCGCCTTTGCCGATAATGAGACCTTTGCCATCCTTGACCTTCTGAGCCATGCGCCCGAAATGCAGGCGATCACCAGGGCCAAAAAAGGTGCCTGGGCGCAGAATGACAGTCTCCATGTCGCTATTGAGCAGCAGGCGGCGTATCAAGCGGTCGCCTTCGGCTTTAGTAATGCTATAGGGATCGGGATCGGGTCGCAGTGGATCATTCTCTGTCATAAAACGGCCATGCCCAAGGCCATAGATGGTATGAGAACTGGTATGTACGAAGCGGCGCACCTTTGCGGCCTGTGCTGCTTTATATAAATTTTCCGAGCCAGTAACATTTACCAGGCGATAATCTGCTAATGGACGCCACACTCCCATCATACCGGCGAGGTGAAAAATAAGATCGACATCTTTCACTGCTGGTGCCAATGTGCTGGCATCAGTGATATCGCCACGTACTACCTCAACCCCTTGAGCTACCAGCTTGTCCGCATTTTCGACTGGCAAGACCAGTGCGCGAATACTCTCACCACGTTCCTGCAATTCTCTAATAAGGTGTCCACCAAGTAAGCCAGTGGCCCCCGTAATCAGTACTTTCACTATCTTCCTCCGAAGTTTAGATGCATCTCATGGACAAATCAGTGTACAATATACATTAAAGGTTAGCTTGTCTTACTTATGCAACGAATGGGTGGTGTATCCCTGGTATCACACGGCCTGAAGTACTATTTACAATGCATGTATGCCTGCTTACCTGGAAAAAGAACTGTCTCCACCTGCCCATTTACGGCGTGATAAGAGATAAGGAGGGAACAATATAGATGACTCAAAATCCGAGACCACAGACTCTCACACCTGAGGATAAGATCACGCAGAAACAGAGCGAGGCGCAAGACGATCTTCGGTCGCTTCAGGAGGGCACTCCTGATACCAATAAAGCAGTTGGGGAGAGCATGAAGCCACGTTATCCCAGTTGGCCCACCTCGAAGCGTGGTCCTATGGTAACGCCGCCCCCACCCGGAACAAGGCCGGTCAATCCTATACGTAGCGATCAGGTCGCTGAAGTTGGCTACAATCAGGAAACCGGCGAGCCGGGTACGCAGAGCCCGCTACGCTCTTTGCCTGATGAAAATTTAACGGGCCCGACCAGCTTCGATCAGGCAGAAACAGCCCAGGAGGTATTGAAGAAACGCAAAGAGCGCCTGTAATATTTTTTAAATATGATGAACTTTTAACAACCCTCCAACACCCGTAGAGGCGTGCCTTGCGTGCGCCGCGTGTTCCGATCCGTAGGGGCGTGCCTTGCATACTCCGAATGCCATCAGACCCGGAGCATATCTTCCATGTGGTAACACTCGGCGCACGCAAGGCACTCGGCGCACGCAAGGCACGCCTCTACGGGTCGAATTGCTCCTGATGGTATTGACATTTTTGATTCTATGTGCATGCTTCATAATCTCCGTATCTCAAATTCCCTCTGAACCGCTCTACTCGTGCGCACAGCTTTTTTTGAGGAACAGCTTACGCAATTTTCCTCTAGCAGACAGCAAAAATAAAGCGCTGTAATCTAACGAAACTCAGATATATTTTTATATTCAAATAGCCTTTTTGGGCTATGTATCAGAATATATCATAGTAATTCTTTGTGTATGGTGCTATTATGCGTCTGTTCCCATTTTGCATATACGCCAGACGGTATACCGTCGTGCGCGTTTCCTGGCGGCATACCGCTGTACGTATTGATGTGAATGAGGAGCTACAGTTTGCGGGGGTCTGCAAGTTGTATATTCGAGAGAGGATACATTGCAAACACATCTACACATCTGGAAGTCCTTCCAGAAACACAACGTCGCAAATCTTGTGATGAAAACAAGTGTGGTGGCGGTCTTAGGACTGCTTGCCATTGTTGTAACATTAGGCGTCAATGTGGTGGGAGCACATGCCCAGACGCTTCGCGCTGGTTGTCATGGGGGTGACCGTGTGTATGTCGTTAGCAGCGGTGATACACTTGGAGGCATCGCGTACCGTTATGGTACGAACTGGTCAAAGCTTGCTGCACACAATCATATTGCCAATCCTAACCTGATATATCGTAACCAGGTTATTTGTATCCCTGGTGGCAGATCTGCGAATAGTGGTGGTCGCACTTATACTGCACCTGTGAGCACTTATTCGGCATCTGTATCTAGCAGATCTGCGGTTGGTTATGGAAATATTTTCTCATATCCAGCCTGCACATGGTGGGCCAACCAGCGCTATTACCAGTTACATGGTGTATTTGTACCATGGCGCACCCAATCCATGGCCTGGCAGTGGACTGCTCGGGCATATCAATTTGGCTGGCAGGTCTCTACAAGACCATCGGCAGGTTCCATTGTCGATATGCAGCCCTGGGTCCAGGGTGCGTACGGTGGTGGGCACGTAGCGGTAGTGGAACGCGTTCTCGGTAATGGCACTGTGATTGCCAGCTCAATGAGCTGGGGCGCCAATCCGTATGCAGTGGTGTACATTCAAGTCAGGCCCGGTTCTGGCATCACGTTCATTCGCCAGTAGTGTTAGTCCCTCACCCATGCTGTGATAGAGGGAACAGTGATTGGTTAGAGAACAGACCCCATGCACCCGTAAAAACAGAGGCTGTACATCTCTCATTCAAGGATGTATGGCCTCTTTCGTTTACGTGCTTTCTATCCAGTTTATCTATGGTAGCGCGGAGGTCGTGGTTCTGCCAGAAAGCGTAGAGTCCTCCGTACTTTCTGTTGCTCATCAGTAAGAGGTTTTGCGCTATGCTCCAGATCGTCTGGAGGCGAAGTCAGGCCAATTCTGATGAGCCAGCCATGTAGAGTTTTCATAAAAGCTGATAGGCGTTCTCTGGTTCCCGATGACGATGAATGCTCCATTACTCTTTCCCTTCCTCGAACAGTTTCTATTGATATAGAGGACTACATAATAAACGCCTGAAAGCTGCTTAATTAGAGTTTGTCTATTTGCAAAAGAAAAGATATTTCGAGTAGAGGCAGCAGGGAAGGCACAACTGCAAGAGCAAAAGTAATTATAAGCCGGTGAATGATGGTTGACTGGTATGTTATTATTATGCCAACGGGGTTGTAGCTCAGTGGATAGAGCAAGCGTTTCCTAAACGCTAGGTCGGAGGTTCGAGTCCTCTCAGCCCCATTATATGTCACTTAAGGAATGAGATGCCTTTTCTCTCAGCGGACACTACTACAAAGTGAGCGACTTCAGACAACGCGTCAGGCCCTCCACACCAGAAAGGGTAGGGCGATGAGTAATATTACGATGTTAAGAATGGTTCTCCTGTACGAGATGTGTAGGAGAACCATTCTTATTTTACATCCAGGATGGCTTATATCCCGGCCTTCAAGGAATGCTTACTAGTCGTTGCCGTTGCTGATCTTGGTGATGGTGCCATTGGAGCCATTGAACATGACATCTACCTGGATCGCTTGATTGCCTGGGATGGCCTGCAAGCTGGCGAAATCTTTCATGATAGTGGTAGAACCGGCGGCGAAGTTGTAGGTCTTGTTACCGACTTTAAAGTGAATGACGTTATCGGAACCGACGGCGCTGGTTGTGAATCCGCTGAAGTCCACGGTGTTCATATCTTGCAGGTCGCTATTGTCTGCTATACTTAGCTTTGTTGCGATGAAGCTGCCATTGGTGGCGTTCGTCACAACTTTTACCTTGACTTGTTGGCCCGGGTTAATCTGCGTGTTGAAGTCGCCACGGTCGGTCTGAGCTGTGATACTCATCGACAGAGTATCCCCATTTGGCATAGTTACTGTGGCACTATTTGCGTTAATTGACTGTACTTTGCCGATGAAGCTGATGCTGCCCTGTCCGTTCGTGACTGTACCCTGGTTCTCAGGTGTTGAGATTACTGTGGTACCCTCGGGAGCGTTGTCCGTTTCCTGAGGCGCGGTCCCTGGCGCGACAGTGTAGCCGTTTGAGTTCTGAGTTACCTGAAAAGTATAGATTTTACCTAAGTGCTGTTGCAGGTCAGCCAGTTGCAGACTGTTTAATCCGGCGACTACATATTGCTGAGATTGACCATTAACTGTTGCTGCGAGTGTCACACTACCCACCTGCGTATTGACTGACTGGATCGTTCCGGTAATACTATTGATGCCACTGGTAGTATTGCCAGTGCTGCCAGTGCTACCAGTATTGATTGCATTGGTTGATGCATTACCACAAGCTGCAAACAATAACATAATACCCACGCTACATGCACACACTACAAGCATAGACACCTTTCTGGTGATAGATCGTTTCATGTTGCCGCTCCTTTTTTTAATACATACTTTTTGTATTCATCTTATTGACGACTATACACACTTTTTTTAGCGGAGACTATGTTCTACAGCATACTCTGGCTGTGAAATAAATCATGATTGTCTTCGTGATCTTTGAAACTCGTCAGTGGAATTACTGGATCCATGAGCATGATGAGGCGCAACAGGCCATCATCATGCTGCATGGTCGTTCTGTGATGTAGGACGCTTGCTGAAATGACAGGAAGGTTACCAGCATGCCCGGTTTCTCTGGTTTGCTAATGCGCTTTAAGGGAATATCTTGACCTTATTTTTCAGTTTCAGGTCCACCAGCTGTCTCCTTGCTTTTTGCTTTGTAGGGATAGTGTAGCGTTTTATCGCCTTCCCAGTTCTCCCGCAAGCCAGGGGTTGAGAGATCCCAATCCGGTCGAATTTTATGTGTCACAGCGCGTAGATCCTGCCGCAGTTCTTCAGGCGAGGGGCGTCCCCAGAACCAGTAACCATTATAGATTTTATAGATAACCAGTCCTGGCTCTAACACAAAGGTATGCGGGATCATCGGATTATGGAAAGGGTCAGTATACTCCTGGATATCAAGATCTTGCTGTATTTTGCGCCCGGAGTCGGAAAGGAAGGTCCATTGCGCCCCTACCGCATCGCGGAACTCATTCGTTTCCAGAATATTGTCCGTTGAAATCGTCACGATTTTTGTGTACGCCACCGCAATTTTGGGGTAGAAGGCCGCAAGCTCAAGATGTTGCTGGTGATCCTTGGGACAATAGTGTCCACGCGAGAGTATCAGGATCATCGGATCGTTGCCTTGGAGTTCGCTCAACTTCCGTCGGGCCTTCGTGTGATCGGTCAGTTCATAGTCGGGGAAATGAGCACCTGGCTGAATATCAGCATGCATGTTACAGTTCCTTTCAATTAATCATCGTAACCACGAGGATGCGCCTGGAGCCACTTCCATGCATCTTCGATCATCGTTGCCAGTTCGGGCTTTTCTGGATGCCAGCCCAGCTCTTTATGAATCTTCTCGCTGGATGCGACAAGTACAGGTGGATCTCCTGCACGTCTGCCAACTTCGACGGCGTTGATGAGAACGCCAGTAACCTGGCGCGCTGTTTCAATCACCTCAAGTACAGAGAAGCCTTTGCCGTTGCCCATGTTGTAGATTCGGTGCTCACCGGGAGTAGCCTGATTGAGTGCAAGCGTGTGGGCACGTGCCAGGTCTTCGACATGAATATAATCACGGATCGCGGTACCATCGGGGGTTGGATAGTCGGTTCCATAGACTTCAATGGCCTCACGTCTGCCCATGGCTACGCGTAGCACGAGTGGGATCAGGTGCGTCTCAGGATGGTGCACTTCTCCTAGCTTTCCACTGGCACCCGCGACGTTAAAATAACGCAAGCTGACCGCCGCAAGACCATGGGCCGCAGCTTCAAAGCCAATCATCTGGTCAATTGCCAGTTTTGAGCCGCCATAAGGATTCGTTGGGCGTGTAATAGCCGTCTCTAAAATAGGAATCTCCTCAGGCGCTCCGTACACCGCTGCAGTCGATGAGAAAACAAGCCTGGGTATACGAGCCCCACGCATGGCATCAAGCAAGTTGAGCGTGCCAACAACATTGTTGCGGTAGTAGCGCTCTGGCTGTCCCACCGATTCGCCTACCAGGGAGAAGGCAGCAAAATGCAATACACCATCAAAACCCGCGCGCAGAATCTGTTTCAAACGTACAAGATCTAGTAGATCGCATTCAATAAAGCGGGCCTTTTCGGGGATTGCCTGGCGATGTCCTTTCGCAAGGTTGTCCAATACCGTCGTCTCGTGGCCCATCTCGATAAGTTGGGCTGTCATTACGCTCCCTATGTAACCTGCTCCACCCGTGACAAGAAGTTTCATTACACGACCTCCATGTATGACATGATGATAGTCTTTTTAACTACGATTCTCAATTATAATAATACGACAGCTTGCACACCTTCAGCCATGTTTAAAGTGTGTAGAGAAATTTTTGCCTGAAGCCTGACTCGAGTTTAGGAAAAGGAAAAAACGACGTGCTATAATTGGCATATATCATTTGAAGCATACTGAACGAAAACATGTTAGAGATTGTCAAGCGTGTCATAGCCTGTATCGAAGAGTACCAGCTCTTTCCTACAACACATAGTACAATTATCGTTGCTATGTCAGGAGGAGCCGATTCATTGTGCCTTTTGCACCTCCTACACCAGCTCTGTGGTCCTGATCGGCGCTATCCTGAGGTACAATTGCATGTAGCACACCTGGACCATCGGCTGCGCGCTGAGACGAGCGCACAGGATGCAATCACCGTTGCCCACATTGCTGAATCCTGGGGCTTGCCCATTACGATCGGCGCTATCGATGTGCCTGCATTAGCTCGTAGCGAACAGCGCTCTATCGAGGATGCAGCACGCGTTGCACGCTACCGCTTTCTGCGCTCAGTAGCAAAGAGCTTACCCGCTCCGGTACGCATCGCAGTAGCGCATCATAGGGACGATCAGGTTGAGACGTTGCTCCTGCACTGGTTGCGTGGTGGTGGTATTACCAGTATGATTGGTTTACAGCCTCACCAGCAAGATATCATTCGACCGCTACTAACCATCACACACGCTGACACTCTTGGCTATTGCCAACAGTATAACCTCACACCGCTGGAAGACGAAAGCAACACCGATCCGCGCTTCCTGCGTAACCGTATCCGGCATGAACTTCTGCCTCTACTCGAATCAATGAATCCCGGCATACGTTCGACACTGCTGCGCAATGCCGAGGTCATGCAAGTAGACGCTACATGGATAGAGAGGCAGGTAGATATTGCCTGGCCTGCTGTAGTTACAACTGAACAAAATGATCGTATCATTTTACAACGCACTGCTCTGTTGGCCCTACCGCTCAGTCTGCAACGACATCTTTTACGTCGTGTCACGGCACGTTTGAGGGAGGGACAATCGCCATTAGAACTGCGTCATTATAAATTGATCGAACAACTGTTGCAACAAGGGAACGGCGGTAATGAAAAGACGCTGCACCTTCCTGAGCATATTCGTGTCACGCGTAAAGACGATAGCCTTGTCTTTACATTAAATGACGATAGTCTGGCAAGGCCGGTTTCTGCTTCATCCTCTAAAGAGGACAGGGAGGCTGTCCTCTCTATTCCAGGATGCGTCGTAGTACCAGGGACGCCGTGGATTGCTGTCGCCGAGCCTGTCTCGGGGGATGTATTGCAAACAATAAGGGAAGCGTTACGGCGTGAAGATTGGAACGCTGTGTGGCGTCTACTTGTATCTGATCGTTATGTCGTATATATTGATAGTACTGGTATTGGTAATACATTGAGAGTACGCACAAGGCGTGCAGGCGATCGTATGCGACCACTGGGAATGGCCCATGAGAAAAAAGTACAGGACGTGCTGGTAGATAAGCATATCGCACGTGCTGAACGTGAGCAGATCCCGCTCTTTTTCTCAGCAACGCACTGCGTCTGGCTGGCTGGAGTCTCCCTTGACGACAGGGTACGCCTGACCCGGACCACTCAAGACATTGTGCGTCTATCAATCAGCCGCCACCCGTAGCGGCATGCCTTGCGTGTGCCGGGTGTGTCGAGGGTGCCGAGTGTGTCGGGTGGGCGAGAGAGTCCATGGCAGGCCACTCGGTACACGCAAGGCAAGCGGCACACGCAAGGCATGCCTCTACGGGAAGTTTGTTTTACAGGTGAGGTGTACATGCATTCAGATATTGCTGAGATATTGATCTCCGAAGAGCAGTTAAAAGCCAAGATCGCCGCATTAGGCGAACAGATTACCAGTGACTATCGCGGCAAAAACTTGTTGCTGCTAGGAACGCTTAAGGGAGCTGTTCCTTTTATCGCTGACCTGGCGCGCGCGATCAATCTGCCCCTGGAGATCGACTATATGGCCGTTGCCAGTTATGGGGATAGCACTCACTCAAGCGGCGTCGTGCGCATCATCAAGGATCTTGAGGGACCTATCGATCAGAAACATGTCCTGATTATCGAAGATATCATCGATAGTGGGCTCACTTTGAACTATCTGGTAGATATGCTAAAAAGACGCAACCCCCTCAGCTTGTGTATTTGTGCACTTCTGAACAAAGAACGTGAGCGACTCAAGACGATTGAAACCGACTATGAGGGCTTTCGCATTCCAGATAAGTTCGTCGTGGGCTATGGTCTCGACTACGCGCAGCGCTATCGTAACCTGCCTTATATTGGCATACTGAAGCCTTCCGTGTACGAGGGACAAACAAGACCCGAGTCACAGCATCAAAGTCCTGCTGAAAAATAATAGGCATCTTCCTTTCTTTAAACAAGTGTGCTAAACTGACGTAGAATATACTTCACTGAGTAAATTCTGTCTTCACGCGGAGCCTGTTATGTCCTGGTCCCAGACCCAGCAAGCCGAGAACGTGCACGACCAGATGACCATTCTAGTGGGAAGTGCAATCCGCTTGCTACGTGGTGAGTGTGGTGTCTTTGTAGTTTCGAATGAGGCGTTTGACCCACAAAGTAGTTCCGAATATACTGTATATCGGCTGAACGAGGCTGCCTTGCCACTGCTGCTCTCGCATGTACAGGAGGGAATACGGCCAAACTTGCGTAGCCCACTGGTGGTCGAGAAGATCGTTCCTGAACTGGCGCTGGAGCTTGGGGTCGATGAAGATATCGTTGCACAACAAGCAATCGAACGCTGTTCGTTAATGCTGTTTGACCTGTCTGGTCTGCTGGGCGAACTCCATTACTTGAGACCCGCCCGAACGCGGTCGCGTTTTGAGTGTAATGGTAATACGGAAGAGGCAGAACAAAGTGGAGAAGACTTGCTGCTCCTGTTCATTGCACAACTTGCAGCAGGTCTGCGCTTCGCGTTGAAAGCGCAATCACTCCTCAGTGAGCAGGCAAGGTTGGCTGCCATCTTTCACTACAGCGCCGAGGGTATTCTCACTGTTGATAATGCACTGCGTGTCATCGACTTTAATCCGGCTATGGAGCGTCTGACCGGTTGGCGTGAAAGTGAGGTCCTGGGACGTTTCTACTTTGAAGTCTTACGACCTAAGGATCGACAGGGCAATGACCTCGGACTGCAAGATTCACCAATCCTGCAAGCTTTTGCGGGCCAGGTAGTGGTGAATCGTGAGATGGTCATTACCGCACGCGATGGCCAGCGCTTCGATGTATTCGTCACGGCTTCATGTGTGCGTTCAGCCAGGGGCGAACCTATAAATGGTATATTGAATGTGCGTGACGTAACGCGCGAGCGTCAGCAGGAAGAGCAGCGTTCAACGTTTATCTCAGTGATTTCGCATGAGTTGCAGACACCTATAGCCATTATTAAAGGCTATGCTTCGACATTGGCACGTGCGGATGTGAATTTTGAGCCTGAGGTTGTACGTCCTCGCCTCGTTGCCATAGAGGAGGAAGCGGATCGCTTAAATAAGCTGGTGGGGAATTTGCTTTATGCCTCGCGTATTCAAGCTGGAGGGCTACAAATGGATATTGCAGCCCTTGACCTGGGGTTGCTGATAGAAGGCGTTGTGCGCCATCTAGAGGCCAGGCGACCCGATCTCAATGTAACGCTAGACCTTCCACCCAATTTGCCAACAGTGATGGCCGACAGAGATCGTATAGAAGAGGTCTTGCAGAACTTGCTGGATAATGCTGTGAAGTACTCACCACGCCAACGTGAACTGACTATTGCGTGTCGTGCCACTGGCGACGAGGTTATTGTAAGTGTGAAAGATACTGGTATGGGCATCTCACTGCGGGACCAGGAACGGATTTTTGAGCGTTTCCACCGGGTTGGCGATCCTATGTCCCCATCGACGCCTGGCGCTGGCCTGGGTCTGTATATCTGTCGTGCGATTATTGAGGCGCATGGAGGATACATCTGGGTTGAGAGTACTCTGCACCAGGGCTCAACGTTTTCGTTTAGTTTGCCGCGTGAGGAAAAAGCGCAATTACCAATGGTGGTTTTTTAATGGAGAATGAAGCATTTGATCATCGTGATATGACGATCTTGATCGTGGATGACGAACCGCGCATCCGCGACTTTGTGCACATGAATCTGGAGCTGGAACACTATCGCGTCATTGAGGCCAGTAACGGCGTGGAGGCGCTAGAGCAGTTGCGTGAAAACCTGCCGGATCTTGTGGTATTGGATGTGATGATGCCCGAGATGGATGGGTTTGAGACGCTACATGCTATCCGTGAGGTCTCAACTGTGCCTGTTATTATGCTCACTGTACGCCAGAGTGAACAGGACAGGATACGTGGATTGGATCTGGGGGCCGACGATTATATTGCTAAACCTTTCAGCCCTCGTGAACTCCTCTCACGCACTCGCGCACTACTGCGCCGTTCATTTATGGCACCACCATCTCGCAAAACGGAGATTGTTGTTGATCCAGATTTGAAGATCGATTTCTCGCGACGTGAGGTGATTGTCCGTGGACAGAAGGTTGTGCTACGTCCCACTGAGTATCGGCTCCTCTATCATCTCGTCAGTAATGCGGGCCGTTTACTGACCCATGAAACACTGCTTTCCAAGGTCTGGGGGCGAGAATACCGCGACGAGGCTCATTATCTACGTTTATATATCACGTATCTACGCCAGAAAATCGAGAAAGATCCAGCACATCCTAAATACATTTTGACTGAACGTGGTGTTGGCTATCGCTTCAAAGAACTGGATGGGTAACAGGATGAGCAAGAGGTTACATTTAGGGAGTAAACGTAGAAAGAAAGGTCTTTTATGAATAAGAAGGAACGTGTTGATGCTGCCTTACGGGGTGATCCAGTAGATCGTGTCCCGGCGAGTATGTGGGGGCATGATTTTGAGCGTGAATGGAGTGTACAGGGGCTCACTGAAGCTATGGTTGAGAACTTTACACTCTACGACTGGGACTTCTTGAAGGTCAACCCACGGGCCAGTTATCATGCGGAAGGCTGGGGGGCTAAATATCGTTATTCGGGCGAGAAATATAAAGCGCCTGTCTGTGATGAACCTCGTATCAAAAGCACAACCGATTGGAAGCGTCTGCGTCCTCTGGAGCCGGATGGCGGTCCTTTAGGTGAGCAACTACGCGTTTTACAAATCATCAATCATGCCGTTGGCTATGATGCGTACTTTGTGCAGACTATTTTCTGCCCCCTCGGAGTTGCTATGTACCTCGCCGGGAACAAAAGTGAGCCCGTGCTACAAACAATCCGTGAGGATCGTAAGGCGCTACATGCCGCGTTACGCGTGATTACCGAGACCTTCATCGCTTTTGCCATCGCCTGTCTGGAACAGGGAGCCAGCGGCATCTTCTACGCGACCAACAAGTGGGCCAGCGAAGACATGTTGACAGCAGACCTGTATCGCGAATTTGGCGAACAATATGATCTAGAATTCCTGGATGCCATTAAGAGTCGTAGTAAATTCAATATTCTGCATAATTGTGGTACGCATATCTACTTTGATCAGCTTTCCTCTTACCCGGTGCAAGCAATCAATTGGGGCGATACGCTCGAAGGTAATCCCGATCTGCGCGAAGGCAAGATGCGCTCTGGTAAAGCTGTTATGGGTGGTATCAGCGCAAAAACTACAATAAAAGGCGGCTCGCCCGACCAGGTGCAGGAAGAGGTTGCGCAGGCACTTGAATTAACTGGTAGCAGGCACTTCCTGCTTGCTCCTGGTTGTACTATATCACCCGAAACGCCTGCTAAGAACCTGGCAGCCATACGGCGTGCTCTGTCTTGACACCAGCAAGCTCGTTTGAATCGTCCTAAACAAAGCATCAAGGTACAAAAATGTTGTATAGTATATTCTAACATGTAGGAGACAAATGCATTATGCCTATGTAACAATGTCTGGATTACGACAATATTGCATAGGACTTACGAAAATGCATACACTCTCTACAACTTGTGGAGTGAAGCAGAGAGACTCGCGCCACACTTTCGGTGATAGAGAGAGGGTAGATCGCGAGAGATGGAGCGATATCGAACCATGCGGGCCTATTCTGCGGGTGGCGTCGTTTTTCGCCTTGCTCCAATGTGCTCTCCTGAGAAAGATTTTGCCGCGGAACACAATTGGATGGGGCAGAGCGCTCCCGGTTCCGAAGACACTGTATCTATGGAGGTGGCACTGGTAGGACGTAGCCACGCCGGGATCTGGGCCTTACCTAAAGGAACGCCTCAATCTGGCGAGACAATTGAACAGGTGGCGGTACGTGAAGCGCAAGAGGAAACAGGCTTACAAGTTCGCTTAATTGCCTATATTGGAAGCATCTCATATTCTTTTGTGCGTGACCAGATCCGTTACCACAAACAGGTGCGTCACTTCTTACTGGAAGCAGTTGGAGGCGATACAAATTTGCACGATCACGAATACGACATAGTGGAGTGGTTTCCTCTTCATGAAGCCTGCCGTCGCCTGACTTATCAGAACGAGGTAAATATTCTTTATCAGGCCGAAGAAATGCTACAGCGTTGGTTGCAATATCGGCGCAAGGAAGGGCAAAAGTAGCTTTATGCAAAGGCGACCCCGATATTCATTGATGCGCCGTATTCTCTTTCCCTATAATGGAGAAGAACTGCTCACCCGTAAGCAGGGCTTGCGTTTGATAGGCGTCTGGGCGTTGTTTTTTTCGTTCACGCTACTCGTGTGCACGATCCCATTCACCCTTGCATTCGTGGGAACGGCTCCCTGGACTAGAATAGTTTTTATACTCCTGTTAGCGTTTTTCTCAGGAGTCGTCATTTTTGGTGCACTTGCCTGGCTCGTTGTTATAATGAATAACAGGGCTGTTCAGATTATGCAGCAGAGGAAAGCTGCCAGGACCAGTAGTACCAACGGAGGTAGGTATGGATCTTAGTGTTGAAGGTAAATCGGAGCGTATTCCCCCTGGTTCGCATATCTGCCAGCTCTATAGCAAGGTGACAGAGATTCCAGCAGTAACTGCGCGCCTGCTCAGGGTAGGACTTTCGCTTTCCGAGAAATGTCTCTTTGCGGCTGCCCCGACTCAGGTCAAGGAACTGCGCGATGAGTTACGTAAATTACAGGTCGATGTGGATGAGTATATTGCGTCTGGGCAGTTAGTGTTGCAAGAGGAGCGAGAAGTATTTTTGGCGAATGGGAAGCGTTTCGACCCCTACTTTTTGCTTTCATCGCACCAGACATTTATTGCTCAGGCGCTAAGAGAGGGGTGGCAGGCTGTACGCATTTCGATTGATATGACGTGGCTGGCAAAAGACATTGCGACACCCGAACAAATTCTCAAGTATGAGGCTGCTTCTGATGCTGTGTTTACTTTCCAGAACGCGCCCATCATCGCCTTAATGCACTATGATCATAGTAAACTGTTGCCGAGCCTGGTAGTGGAGATGCTCAAACTGCATCCTATCTCTGTAGTTGGCAAGTACATCAAGCGTAATCCCTATTACTTGAACTCGGAGCAGTATATGCTCAAGATTCTGCGCATCAACAAGGAAAAAGGGAATAATCCGCCCGCACCATAAGTCATCTCGCGCTTGATGCTCCTGGCGAGCCCTTTTCTTTGACTCCTCGCGCCTTCGGCGCTCGCCTCCGTTGATTGTGAGTGCTGGCTGGAAAGCGGCCTGGGACCGCTTTCCAGCCAGCACTCACAATCTCGTTGCGAAGCGCCTGCGGCGCTGAGGAGTCGAGAAGAGAGCTCCTGAATAGTCAGGTTTTGTACTACGAGTTGAACAGGTTCCCCAGGTTGATATTGTTCTGACCGCCAGCCTGCTGCGCACCTTCTGCAGCAGGTGGATGGTATGTCATGGATTGTATACCAACGCGGCCAGGGCCAATAAAACGGTTGAGGATGATCGATGAACCAGCCATGAACCCGCCGATCGCACCCAGAAAGCCACCGCCGCGTTGTGAACCCGCAACAGTCGTCGTCGTCATCTGGACCGATGGATCCTTCCATAGCCATGCGCCAGGCTCAACATCAAGCGCTTCACCAGGAGCAAGCACTTTCTCGAAGACGTTACCATAGCCATGCAATAGCACCAGCCCTTCACCACCACGAGCAGTGAACTGGTCGATAAACAGACCCGTGCGGCTGAAGAGAATGTTAGCGGCGCCCTGTACAAAAGTGAAGCCATAATCAACATTGCCCGTAGCGACCAGGAACTGATGCTCACGCACCTCGACCAACTGACCGGGCTGCAGGCGAAGTGCAACAATCTGGCCGACAGAATCGCGCGAAAACGAAATGTTGCCAGGCCCTTGTGCCTCGCTAATAAAGATTTGTAGACCCGCGAAAAAACGTCTTGCCGCGCCCTTAATCGACTTGAAACCAATCTGTACACCGGGATGCTTCCAGAGGAGAATATGATGCTCGAAGTAGATGGGCATCTGATTACCAAGCATAATATCCACTACAGGCACCAGTTCACCATCAATCGAAATGGTCATATCGGCAATCTTCAATGGTCCCTTTGGGTTATGTAACTCGGCTTTGGGTACAGCGGCCCCAAACATACTATTGCTGTACTCTTCGTACTGATTTGGTGGGACATAGGCTCCCTGTCCCTGCGGATTTCCGTAAGCGGCTCCTTGTGGTGCTCCATAGCTCCCCTGTGGTGGAGGTGCTGCCTGTTGCATTGGCGCTCCACAGACTCCGCAGAATTTGACTCCATCAGCAACCTGGCTATTACAGCGGGGGCAAATCATCAATTGACCTCCTTATAGTGGCACCCTGTTATATGCTTCTTCTGTGCGTATCAAATACCGATTTTCCGTAGGGGTGGGGCTTGCCCCCACCCGCGGGCTCGTTGAGCACGGATGGGTTTGCGGGTGGGGGCAAGCCCCACCCCTACGGAAAACCTGGCTCTTTGAAATGTATTGCGCACAGGGGCCTCTACTTCTCAAATCTGAAGTATTTCATAGGTCTGATAATAGCAGTATTCAGCGGAATCTACAAGAGGCTATTGTCCTATGGAAGGGGCACTCGTGGGTGCCCCCTATTGAGAATGAATAATAGCTAGAGAAGTTATAGTACGAAACTATCCGCGAGTGGGCTACGGACATTACCGTTTTCACGCTTGTCACTATTTAGATTTACTGACGGCTGGCCGCTTGTTGGACGACCATTCTGGTTATAGTTGCCCTGCGATCCTGGTGGCATATTCGGCTGCGTGTTTTGCAAGCTCTGTAAGCTTTGCAAGGCTGCCTGTGCCTGCGGATTCACAGAGACAGAACCACCCGGCTCTGTGGCAAGTTGAACCGTCTTGCCCTCGATTACTACCGCAATACCTACGCCACGTCGTAGATCAGCGAGCTGGCGCCGTAATTCACGGTTCTCAGCTTCCAATGCATCCATTAACTTTTTCTGCTCAAGCAGCATCTGCGCGATGCCTTCAAAACCAGCGCTAGCAGCACGATCCATTGTGGATTCCTCCTGCGTACTTCGTGTACCCAATAACTCTAAAACAAAATCTCCCATCACAGGCCACATACTCTCGGCTCACGTTTTAGTATCCAAAATAGACACTATGCGGTCCCAAATCGCCGCCGCAACGCCTGTTTTGGGCATTACAGGCAAATCTTCCACTGCACCACTCGCGTGAAAGAGAAATACTTTGTTGGTGTCGCTTCCAAAGCCACTGTCCGAGCGAGATACATCGTTAGCTACCAGCAGGTCTAACTGTTTTTTCTCCAGTTTACCGCGTGCATAGTTCATGATGTTATTGGTTTCGGCGGCAAAGCCAACGCGTATGAGGCGCTGCCCCCGTCGCTCTTGAACATCTTGCCATTTCTGCATATCAGCAAGCTCTCCAAGAATGTCTGGATTTTTCGCCAGACTTACAGAGAACTCGCTTTCATCCGCGCTGCTACCCTGTTCCCTTGCTTCATCACTGTCTTTCTTAATCTTGTGCGTAGCTGGAGTTGCGGGACGGAAGTCCGCAACAGCGGCGCTCATGATCAGTACGTCGGCGTCAGAGATAAAGCTATGAACGGCATTGCGCATCTGCATGGCTGTTTCGACCCTGTGTATTTCTACACCATACGGTGCTTGTAGTGCAACAGGTCCTGATATTAATATAACGTTTGCGCCGCGATCTCTCGCTTCCGTGGCCAGGGCATAGCCCATTTTTCCTGATGAACGGTTCCCTATATACCGTACCGGGTCAATTGGTTCGTGTGTACCACCAGCTGTTATAATGACACGCCGATTTGTCAGGTCGCCGTGACGCCCTAACTCCATGCTGATAGCGCCTAATAAAACCTCTGTCTCCGGTAAGCGGCCCGGCCCTATAGCTCCTGAGGCCAGGCGACCCACTTCTGGTTCCACGATATGCGCCCCGCGCTCTCGTAACAGGGTAAGATTTGTCTGTGTTGCCGGATGTGTATACATATCCCTATACATTGCAGGTGCCAACAACAAAGGAGCCCTGGTTGCCAATGCAACAGCAGTGAGCATGTTATCTGCCATACCATAGGCAAGCTTCGCAATGGTGTTGGCTGTTGCTGGCACGACTGCCAGTAACTCTGCCGTTTCCGCCAGCGCGATATGGAGCTCTGCAGCTTTCCCTGAGGGTTCCCAGAGATCGCTAAACACAGATCGATGGCTCATAGTTGAAAATGTGAGCGGACGGACAAAATCTTCCGCGTGCTCTGTCATAATTACGTCCACAAGCGCTCCTGCCTGTTGCAGACGACTGACAAGCTCGACCACCTTATAGGAGGCAATTCCCCCACATATTCCTATGACAATGTGCCTATTGAGTAACATCGCTGGCTTACTCGTTCCCTTTACGTTGGACAGTCCTGGTAAAGACATTGCTACAATAGCATACAATCACATATGGCTGCAAGCGATATGCCAAGAAGTACCATTGCATGGGTTGTGTACCATTTCATAATTAGTAACGGGCCTGAGCGCATTTTTAGGGGAGTATCCCCAGTCATTACCCGCGCACATCCTTCTTCTTGAGAATATAGGCAATTGTAAAGCCCAGTACAACAATAGTGAGCACGAGCATAAACCACGAGAAGAGGAGATGTAGCAGAATTTCTCCTGGCCCGTATTTATCGAACAGGTTGCCCCAGTAGGAGAAGAGATCAGCTCCCAGTTTGTCGCTGTGTAATCCGACGGTCGATCCCATCGCTGCCATCGCCCAGCGAGCCGGGAAGAACGCTCCAAATACCTGCAGGAGGGTAGGACTATCTAAGGAGAAGAGGACTCCTGAGAAAATGATCTGCGGGATGACGGCTATTGGCACGATGCTCATTGCACGATCACTGTTAGGTACAATGGCCGAGATGGTCAGACCGATCATCAGACCTGCAAGCGAGGTAAGAGCCAGGGTGATATAGATCTCAATAAACGGCGGCAGGATGATGCTATCAGAGAATGGTGCCTTTAGATCGATCAGCACTACGAGTGCGAGGCTTTGGAGCAGGCATATTACTCCCAGCACAATAATTTTCGAGAACATGTAGGGAACTATACCCAGGTTCACCGTGCGCTCGCGTCGATAAATGGGTGCTTCCTTGACAATCTCGCGTGCTCCATTCATGCAGCCAAACATAACGGCGGCAACGGCCATAATAAAGAGGATCTTTTGTGCATCGGCGCCTGCTCCGAATACAATGGACTCTTGAATGATCTCAGCATCTGACTTGCCTGGAAACTTCTGTGCTTTGAATGCGATACCTTGTGGGGATTGAAGCAGGCTAAGTTCTCTACCGCAATCAAAAGACACGATAGGCCCTGTATTATTGATTGGGTCCTGGCGCTGAGGGCAGGTGGCTATGCTCGTTTTGTCAAATGTGCCATTGCCTGCCAGGGCGAGCAGGATAAGGCCGATGATAGGTGCCTGTAAGAGAAGAATAGCCAGGTTGATCCTATCGTTTTTGAGCATTTCAAGGTAGCGGGTGGCAAGGACACGGAATTGTTGCCCGGGGTTGCCGCGCTTGGGAGGTTTGATCGCAACCGTGTGAGCCTGAGCATTGGCGCGACCAGCAGGACCTTGATTCAGGGGATCTGCTACGTAGCGCGCGAAGTCGGGCGATTGCCTGAACTTAGCTTCAGCCTCAGCCGGGATATTGGGATTCTCATCAGACGGCTCCAAGGCGCTATAGATTTCGGCGAAATCGGTCTTGCCAAAGTAAGTCTTGGCCTCGTTTGGTGGACCGTAGTATGCCAGGCGCCCACCTTGAGCCAGGAAACAGACGTAGTCGCAGGCGTTAATGTTGTTCGTCGCATGTGTAACCAGGATAATAGTATGTCCCTTGTCAGCCAGTTTGCGCAAGAGCAGCATCATTTTGCGATCAAGGCCCGGATCAAGGCCCGACGTTGGTTCATCCAGGAAGAAGACGCTAGGATTTGCGAGCAGTTCCAGTGCGATCGAAACTCTCTTACGCTGGCCACCTGAGAGCTTGCTGACAAGGAGATTGCGGCGTGCCTTCATCTCCACGTCCTCCAGGACAGAATCTATGCGCTCCTTGATCTGTTTCTCTGTAAAGTCTTTGGGCAGGCGCAACCTGGCTGCATAGTAGAGTGCGTGCTCAACTGTCAGATCGCGATGGATAATGTCATCCTGTGGCACATAGCCAAGCTGAGTACTGAAGGCAGCAAGGTGACGATAATAGTCCTGCCCATTGTAGAGAACAGTGCCTTGTTGTGAGGGCCTCAATCCATTCAAGGCGTCCATCAGCGTTGATTTGCCCGTACCGGAACCACCCACCAGAGCCACGAATTTGCGCGGAGGGATGGCAATAGAGATATCGTTAAGCAAGACGACCTTGTGACTACCCTGTTTGCGCAAGCCTAGTGCATCGATACGGATACCATTACTCTCGTCCTGCTGCGTCAGTTGCGTGCCTGTATACGTTAGCTTGAAAGGGCCAATGCGGATCTCGTCACCGGGATTAAGCTGTTGATGGGTGATGCGCTGCGCATTGACGTAGACGTGGTTAGTGCTTCCTTGATCCACGATGCGATAGCCGCCCGCTGCCTGTTCCATACGTGCGTGATGTCCAGAGACCTGTGGATGGTTAAGTACGACCATATTATCGGGCGCGCGGCCAAGAGTAATAACGGGCGCACCGAGCGGGATTGGACGAATCTCAGGCAGGGCATCCTGGTCAGCCCCGGTACCATCGTTATATGTCAACGTAACAAGTGTGCCATGCTCATCACTGATACGGAAAACATCGCCGCGCGTAAGCACTTCGCGGAACTGCTCTGTTCCTGCAATCGTGCGTCCCTGATAAGTGATACCATTGAGAGTTTTGCCACGATTAGGGTGGGGATGGATAAAAACAAGCTGATTGCCTTCACGTACAATCTGAGCATGGAAGCCAGAAACAGTTGGCCGGTTGATAACAATATCATTCGAAGGATCACGACCAATGCTGATCACTGATTTTGTCAATGGGTAGGATTGTTTTACGTTATCGACGTTGGTGCTGACTTCAAGTGTAGGTACACCGGTATAATTGGTACCGCCGGGACCAGCGGAGCCAATTGCGGCATCGCTTCTGCTGGTTGGAGCACGTTGTGTATCGTACTCCTGATTACGTATCTCTCCTATCTGAGCCGGTTCTGTCGGAATAAACGCTCGTGGGAATGGTACGGGTGGCACCTGTTGTGGAGGTGGAGGGGGGGGTGGTATGATGACAGGGTCGGATGATGGTGTTGCATTCCATGGCGTACCTGCCAGGGGAGAAGCAGCCATGCGAGGCGAGTTGGACGAGCTTTGAGGTGGTTGTTGATAGGGTGGTCGTGCTCCGCCAGTAGTGCTCACCTGGAAAAGGAAAGTCGTTCCTGTACCCAGACCGATAGTATCACGATCATTAATCGTAGCCTGTTGGGTCTCACGCTGATTAACGATAAGTGTATTTTGTGCTGTAAGTTTCTTGATGCTCCAGACCCCATTATTCCACGCGATCTGTGCATGTTGGCGTGAAACGGAGGGATCAGAGATTATTATATCATTGCCAGGCTCGCGTCCGATATTGATAATCGGTTTAGTGATCTGATATATATTGCCTGCCAGGGGCCCTGTCAGGAATCTAATCGAGCCAAGAGTTGTGGGTCCATTCACTGCATCCATAATTTAAGAATATGCCGTATGAGTGATCCGCCACAGTGCCATAGCGGGGTGATACGGCGCCTCCTTTCTGCGTAACCTTCCATCAGTTGAGCATCTTACCTTTCTGGCAATTATACTGTAGTGTCTGGTGGCTGGCAAGTCGATGTCCCGTAGAGGCACAGCCTTGCGTGTGCCGCATGTCCAGGTACCAGGTATTCAGGTGCCATTACCTCCATCCACGCACACGCGGCACACGCAAGGCTGTGCCTCTACGGATCTACAGCGTTTCTCAACTCAGGTTTGTGTCTTATGGATATTGATGGTTCCTGAGCTTACGTCAAGCGACAGGGTAGCTGTAGATGCTGGAGTCACGGTAGTATTGAGAGGGCCATGGTAGGTCACGCCCCCGTCACTACTTTTCATGGGTATGTCGAATTCGCTGTTGATTTTCCCCACGTTTACATTTGCATCCAGGATGACATTGGTGGTATCAGGGAGCGTCACATCGATTGTTCCTTGTTCACTACTAATGTGATATGTGGCCGCCGCCTTGATATCAGGTGGGGCAGCAAGCAGACCGTTAAAGGTGACATTGCCCTGCGTCGTTCTTAGCTCTGAGCCACTCGCTAATATCGCGTGGCTTACATCGATATCGCCAGTACTCCCACGGATAGTAAATATGCCACTCAGCCCGTCTACTGTAATATTGCCTACGGGGGCCTCAACGTTCAACAGCATGGTTGGTCCACTGGCCTGAACAGCACTCGGTGGCAAGGTGATAGCTATATCGACGGCATCGCTATTTGCATGCAGCAAACCATCGCTATTAGGGAGCGTAATGTTAACCGTCAGTGCGCTGCTTCCATTCCCTCCTGTAGAGGGGGTGGGCGTTCCGGTACCAGCAGTACTGGCAGGTGTGGCGGTTGGTTGTGGCCTGGAGCATGTCAGTGGATTGGTAATAGTGCCAGGCGGTTGTGCCTCTACCGCGATGCGCTGGAATTCCTGATTAGCGTCAGCCTGGTTATCCATGTGGACAATTTTTTTCGTTGTCACTGACACCGTCGAAGCCGTCTGATCGACCTTGATAGAGACGTTCCCGATTTTGTCGCAGACCTGCATTTGTGTGATTGTAGATAGCGATACCTGCGTTGTATCCTCTCTGGTAAAGGTTTGCAGGCCACCACCAATGATAGGAATATGCCCACCAATACCGTTTACCTGTCCGGCGCGAATGGCAAGGAAGACAACCACCGCAGCAGCCAGCACAGTCACAAGGATACCTATGCCACAGCCGGTAAGCAGAACGGGCCATATCCTTCTACGCCTGCGGCGATCCGGTGGGTATGGGCGAGGTGGGAGAGGACGCCTTCTGGGCCTCGGGTCGTAATCGTACTCCTGGAAATCCCTGGTTGGCCTCGATCGATACCTCTGTGGTGGTCTACTTCTCCCTCTGTCCATGCGTTACGCCTGCCTCGCTTTCCCGCTCACCGTACTGCATCAAACTATTTGTGTGAACGCTTTTATGACTACTACGTACGACATATGGTGATGGTTTTCTTCCTCCTTCAAGGAAGAGAGCTGGTAACAATGCTATAACACATAATACGCCCGCCGCCAGGAAAATAGCGGTATAGACTTCGTGGGCAGAAGCAACAAGATAGTGACTATACAGTGAGTTGTATTCAGGGCCAAAAGCTGTGACGCCTGCTGGAGCTTTAAAGCCAGCCGCCAGTACGCGAAAACGTCCCAGTCCCCAGGATGTCAAGGCCGCAAGTCCAAGGATCATACCAACCATACGCAGTACTGTCACTATTGAAGAGGCCATACCAATCTGGCGGTTGCTGGCTGTATTGAGCGCGGTAGTACTGATAGGCGCAATCACCAATCCAAAACCAAGGCCACCAATGAGCGCGCTAATGGTGATCTGTGTCCAGTCAACATTGAGGGGCCAGAGGTGCATAAGCCAGAAACCGATAGCAGTTGGGATCAAGCCCAGGACGGCAGTCCAGCGACAGGAGATACGCGCGCATAGCCAGCCACCGAGCAAGGCACCCACCGGAATCATAGCTGTCAGTCGTAACAGAGCCAATCCGCTATCGATAGCGGGACGACTCAATACTGTAGCGATAAAGATAGGGATATCGGCCATGGCGATGATCAGTGCGGCACCCACGAACAGGCTCACCAGCGAGGTCGCACTAAACATGAGCCGCTTGAAGATAGAGAGTTCAACAAGAGGCCACCTGGCGCGCCGTTCGGTGGAGATCTCCAGTGCGATAAAGCCTGCCAGGAGAATGATAGCAGCAGCGATGAGCCAGGGATTGTTTTGTACGGATGCTGTGCCTGGGGCAGTTGTCGCAGGCGTAATCTGTGCAGCTTCCTGGGATAGTCCCAGGCTAAGGCAGACCAGTGAAGCGCCTAGTAGTAGAGCGCCGGGGAGATCTATGCGTTCTTTTGTAGATCCCTCTTCGGGTCGGATACTGGCGGAAGGGATGAAGCGAATAACCAGGATCGACAGGATAGCCACAATAGGAATATTCAGGTAGAAAATAGCGGGCCAGCCCAACGTTTGTACGATAAGCGAACCATAAAGTGGTCCCAGCACGCCACCTGCTTCCGTTACCATACCGATCAGGCCCAGAGCAAGTCCACGCCGTTGCCAGCCATAGAAGTCACCAGCTACCGCCATTGCCAGGGGAATCATCGCGCCACCGCCTGCGGCCTGCACAAAGCGAGCAGCTATCAGCCAGATCAGGCCCGGCGAACTGACATCGATACCAACATTTTGCAAAAAGCTGAAAGAGCTGAGGTCAACGAGATCGGCCAGCTTCGGTGCCAGTCCACAGAAGAGCGATCCGAAGGCAAAGATAGCCAGGCAGATGAGAAAGACGCGCCGCCGACCATAGATGTCAGAGACACGTCCCATGAGCGGCATAGCGATAACATAGCCAAGCAAATAGCCGCTAATAATCCACGCCGCACGATCGAGATGAGTGACCGAAATTTGCAGGTCCGTGATGATCTGGGGTAACGCTGTAACGACGACTGTCTGATCGAGCGCTGTAAGGAACACCGCTGTGCATGCGGTCAGCATGGCGAGGAGCGCAGTATTGCGCTTTGGGAGTGCCTGTGAGAGCCGCTGCATCAAGTGTCCTTTCTTATACATTCAGACAGACGTATTATTGTAAGGCTGGTGCGACGATCGTCAACGATTCATTGAACTTCGAGAGCTTGAATGTACGCACAGTTTTATCTGTATCGCCCTGCACCACTATGCCATTCATGCGTATGAGGTAAGGCAGGTTGTCTGTCTTGCCTATACAGGTCGTCGTAGCCACCTGCGTGCCAGCAGGCGCACCGCCACCGGTAATACCTGCCAGGTATTTAGCGTCGAGCTTCCCATTGATCAGCCAGCAGGCGGTGCCATCGCTATTACTATCCGTCGGTGTACTGGGATTCTGAATATTGCCGATGATAGCGGCAACGCCTGTTTTTGAATCTGAAAGCGTCATGGGATTAAGCAGGCCCGTTGTAGCGGTCCACTTGCCCGTGATAGGATCGGTGATGTACTGCTTCTCTCCAATTGAAATAAGCTGCACCTGTACTGTATTACCGAGCGCGAGAGCCGTTGCGTTGGCCTTGAGTTTATCAGGTACGGCAATGTCACCATCTGCACTTGTAATAGCCAGCAAGCCAGCAGTGCCAGGCTTATCCGCAGCCAGATTGAAGTGATAGGCTGTTACTTTCTGGATAGCAGCCTGCGCCTTGCCAATAAGCTGTTGAGCCGTAGGAGTATTCGAAGCACTATCACCACCGCAGGCTGCTACAGAGAGTATAAGGGTCAGCAAGCAAACGAGAACCGTTGAACGGATAGCATATGCTTTAAGGTTAAACATGGGATCTCCTCGTGGTTGATACCCATTGAGGGCCTTTTTTAATAACTACCTATTGTATCATATGAACTTAGCAATTATTTGGAGTTAGAATGAGTGAAGGGAGGACTACCACATTCCCCACATTCCCGTTGTTTTACTTTTTGTTTTGACTGATTACGTTGTTGTGTATTCGTCTGAGGGAGCGTTAAAATGTTGCTTTGAACTATACATCCTATACACCTTTTGAATGTATGAAGTAATTTCAGGAATAACATGCGTATTTAGGTAGGGACCATGTTTACGGCATCCGCGATAATGCAGTTTAACAAATAAATAACGGTTTTATTGTAGTAGGTACCACATTTACGGCGTCCGCGATTTATCGTCTCCTCTCTGGTCAAAACCTGTATTTTCGTGGAGGAAGCGATAAATCGCGGACGTGCTGAAGCCGGTCCCTACCTCAGGAAAACCGTGAGGAATGTGTTAAAGAACATTATCGCCTCCTCCCCGCCCAGCATTATCTACCAGTATTCGGAACGGGAAAATCGATAAATCGCGGACGCCATAAAACGTAGTCTTTACCTCGCTGAAATGGTCAATCAAAGAGGGTGAACATTGAGGATAAGAGAGAGCAGGGCAGGAGGCACTGCCCATGTAAGAGGGTGAATTATTGTAAGTTATAGCCCTGGAGCCAACGTTCGAGCCATGCTTGTAGCGAGGGAGCTTTGTATTCTACGATGTAGTAGCCGGGGTGCTCTCCGGCGTAGACCTGAAAAATCTGGCCGCCACGAGCGTCGATAGAGGTGCCTATGCCACAGCCCCAGTAGCAGAGAGGTAGCAGGCGATCGGGCCATACGCCAAGTGGGAATTCATATACGTACTGAATCTCTGCTGAGAGCGCTGAGATTTCCTGAAAGGTTGCAAGATCTATTGGTTGTCCGTCGATATCTATTATGTCGTCTTCCTCGAGACAGGTATCTGTGGGTGTTCTGACTCTCTGCTTTAGTTCGTAATCGGTCAGTTTGATTAGCTGGCATCCCTGTATATCTGAGAGATAGCCGTGAGCGATGTCTTCTCCCATGCCATCGTGAAGAGGAAAGCCGCCGCTTGCTCCAATGATACCATCTCCGGGTCCGAAGCCGCCGTTGGCGAGTTGGGAGTAGAGGGTGCGCAGCAAGGATGGCAATGGGAAGCCGAGGAGTTGCTCAGTTATGGCAAGTTGTTCCGCGCTGGCGGGAGGATAGGCAAAGTTGGAGCGGAGGGGATCATGTGCTGCATCTACGATAAACATATTGCCAGCGGCATCAAATCCACGTCGGCAATTCAGATTGTAACGAGCGGGATTGTCACCCTCAGGCCCATACCAGTGCTGTTGCCGACAATGCTCACGAATACGCTCAACCAATACTGTATAGCTATTTTCACCCATCGCCTCATCCTTTCTAGCTCATGGAGCTTGCGTGGATATTGAACAAATGTACATACTGGTATAGGTATTCTGGATGAGGGTGAGGATTGTGGAAATGCTAAGGTCTCATTCTATGTTTTCCAGTGATACCCCAGATCAAGCCTTCCAGTGGTTCAGGATCAGATTTGCGGAAATCTACCCATGTCATGCCGCGTAAAAAGACTGGTAATTTTGGTTTATCTGATGCGTAGTCCAGCAATACAGGGATGACAGGGCAACCACGGCTGACGAACTCGCGTAAGAAAGCTTCTAGCTCCATCTGTTGCCAGGGGACCGATACCGTCTTTTCCTACGAAGACTGCGGCTGATTTGATGTGCTCTATCTGCTCCTCCAGTAAGCGCTGCCAGGGCAATCCCGGGCGTAATTCCCATTCATCGAGCCAGGGTAATAGACCTTCCGCTTTCAGTTGTTCGCCGATTTTCTTTACAGCGGGCTTATCTACGCCATGGTGGCAGAGGAATACATCAAAGTCCATAGTTGCTTCCTTTCCTTGTACAGTTGATTTGGCGGCTTCACGGTCGCGTTGAGCATCTGCTTGCGCGGTCCATCTCCAGGACACGTGGTGAGGGCGCGGCTGCAACCCGTTCCTCACGATCCAATAAAGTAATGTGATGGTTTTTACAGACTGGACAGTCGAGTTCATTAGAACCACGTTCGGCCAGCAAACGAATAAGTTGATCAGTCACAACAAAACCACACTGGCTGCAGGCGAAGATGCGGCGTCGCCTGAGTGTCTCAGGAATCGCGCGACGTTGGAGGTGGGACTGAACGAACTCTTCAAAATAAAAGCGTGTTTCTTCACTGGCTGGTTCTGCTTTATCGAAAAATAGGGTTAACTCACCACGACCTTCGCCAATGTTGAGCAAGAACATACCACATATGCCGCCCACAGTGGCAGCGTAGGTAATAGCATTTTTCCATAGTTCCTTGTAATATGTAGAGTTCTATTTGTCAATATATTTTATTGGATGTGTGATGTGGTTCATTTTTTCCAGGGAAGGATTGGATCGTTGCAGTGGCATCGTTCCCAATCAAATAGTAGATGTGCCGACAGGTGTAGGGGCGCGGTTTACAAGCCCGCCGCGCTCCACAGGCCGATGCACGGGCTTGTAAACCGCGCCCCTACACCTGTCGGTTGGTTAGATTGCATTGGAACCCGCTAGAGCCATCCCTGCCGTGTGGCAAGCACAGCGGCCTGAGTGCGGTCTTTGACCTGCATTTTTTGCATAATGTGGTGCACATGCGATTTTACGGTTTCGAGGCTGATGGAGAGTTTCTGGGCGATGGCACGATTGGTCAGGCCAGCGATGATAAGGCGCAGGACTTCGTGCTCACGGGCGGTCAGCAGTTGGGCGGAATTGACCAGGGTGAAACGGGCTTTGATGCTTGTTCCTTTGTCAAGGTTGCTTTCGATTTCCAGGTTGCCGCCGGCTTCCTGGATACGTTCGCGCATGGCGCGTAGACCTATATGTGGAAGGCTGTCTTCTGTCAACCTTCTCAGCGCAATGCCCGCTTCTGGATAGAAACCTGCACCGTTATCGTGTACTTCAACGATGAGGACGTTGGAGGACATGCGTATGGAGACGGTGACGTGGGTGGCCTGGGCATGCTTGCGTACGTTTGTTAGCGCCTCCTGGATAAAGCGGAAGATAGGGGCTTCCAGCGTGGCAGGGAGCACGCCAGGTTCATCGATGTCACTGCTAATTGTCAGACCTGGATCATTGATCATGTGTTCGTCGAGCAGGTTATGTAGCGCTGTGACAAAGTCCTGTCCCTCTAATTGTATCGGTAGCAACGATGAGATACTTTGACGCAATTCGCTGAGACCAGATTCCAGGAGATCGTAAGCATTCTCTATTTCCATAAGTGCTGTTTGAGATAGAGGGGATATCAAGGGTTGTCTTTCGAGCAGGCGCTGGATAAATTCTATTTTATGCAGTACGTGGGCAATTTGTTGTGCTGCTCCGTCGTGGATGTCACGCGCGATACGGCTTCGCTCGTGCTCGATCGCGGCCTGCTGCTCCTGTACGTGAATGCTGTGATTGCGTATGATTAATGCCGCTACATTGCCCATATAGTTGAGCAACAGACCACGTTCATCAGGCAGCACATTACTGTCAGAAGCAGCCAGGGCAACGATTCCAAGCAAGACACAATTGTGGCTGAGTGTAACAAGGAGGATACGTTGTCCATCTATAGTAAAGGATGAGATGATCTCCCCCGGGCCGAGCATGGTGAGACGTTTCATTTCAACATCGTCAATGGCATCAACGACTGTAGCAGGTGATAATCCTTCTCCCAGTTGTGCTACAGGAAGCAGGCTGCGTAAGGACGGATGATAGAGTAAGAGACAGGCGAAACGAGCTTGAATGACGCGTGCCAGGTGAGAGAGAATATGTTGATAAAGATCCTGTATGTCGATAGAAGTGTCAGGCACCAGACCGATTTCGTAGAGGTCTGAGAGCGTGGTGAGGCTGTACATTACTTCGGGAAGCGTACTGCGTTGCGGTGTGAGTTTCTGTAGTAGTTCAGTTGTCTCGCGCTCCAGATTTGCATGCCTTCGTGAACGATGGACTTGCCGGGGCGTGCTCTTTGTCCGTCTACTAGTGTTAACATCCTTTATAAGGTAGGTAGAGAGAAGTACACTACAGATCTTCAGATCCCCTTCGTTGAACGTTGGCGGCATAATTTCTGGCATGTCTTTATTTCCTGGGGCAAAGTTCAATAATAGTACGCCTTGCTCGTTATGTCGTGATTCTCCAGCTTTGATAGCATTGAGAAGGATGTGTCCAGCGGGGTACGTCCAGGCGCGCTCTTCCGTCAATAGGCGTGGATCATTATCTATGTTGGAGATATGCAACAGATTCTGAGTCAGTAGTACTGAGCCGAAAAGACCAGCTACTGGAACAGTTTTTTTCATGAGTCCCTTTAAAGAATATGTAGAGTTGGTAGTTAAATCAGAAGATAATGATGCTGGCATTTTGCCACTATAGGCCAGGGGAAGTAGTGTTTGCTGTTCTTTATCGAGTATAAATAAGATAGCGAGCTGGGCACCACTCTGTTTACGCATGTACTTAAGGAGCATATTTCGTCCATACGTTGGATTTTCAACATATTGGAGATGGGCAATGAGTTGTAAAAGTTGATCCGACGTTACCATGCAAAGCTCTCCCAACCGATGTATATAGTGCCACATTTCTATTTTCATAATACATGGCGAGAAAATAGTTATGTTATACGAGGAGAGGCTCCCCTACACATTTACGTACCTGAATACAGCGATGTATCCAGCGCAAAGTATATAAGGGAGCCTCTATGGCAAGAGGGGGGAAAGGATAGTGGGCGCGGAGTGAGTGACGCCCACGGGGATTGAAGAACGCGCTACAAAGAAGAATAACAGGGGAAGGAGCCGCTAACCGTGGGAAGTGGTTGGGCTCTTCTCAAGTGTTAACCGCTTGCTTGCTACAATAGGAGTGTACTTGAGATTATATGCAAAGTCAAGTTTACAGAAGTGGTTGCAATGCTTTGTACCACACAGAAGCCATCAACGTGTATCCCAGGTTGTCTGGATGAATGTGATCAGGAATGTCGCGTAAGGGAACCGCGTTGTACATATTAACGTAGCGAACGTGTTTACCTTGAGCCTGCATAGTGCTGACAATGCCGGGTATCGTTTTATTATAAGCGATTACTTTCGCATCCAGTCTGGAATTGCCCAGAGGGATAAGCTGGGCCACGATGACAGTTGCATCTGGCAATGTCGTTGTGATCTGTACGAGTAAGGAATGTAGTCGTGCAGGAGCGGTACTGACACTGTGATTTTGTATAATGTCGTTGGTACCAATATGTAGGAGAATAATCCGTGGCTGGTATTTTTCTAGCCAGGCCACAATGTGTGCCGAGATCTGATCAATGCGCCAGCCAGGATGACCTTCATTTGCCTTCTCAGGAAGAGAATCAGGGCCGCTCTCCTCTGATCCTACAAAGGTAATGTGCAGATGGGCGGCTTGAAGTACGTTCCATAGTGTCACGCGATATCCCCCATTCTTCGTGGAATGGACGCCGAACGTAATAGAGTCGCCTAATGGCATAATTTTCACGTAGCTTTGTGCTATGACGGGCCTTTCAGAGAGTCCTAACGTCGCGCTCATACAGGGCAGGAGAAAGAGCGCGCTAGAAAGCATGATGATAAGACGTACAGAGCGATGGAAGACAGCGGTGAAGAGGTGCCTTTTTATGTATTGCTCCATGGCGATTTTGTCCTTACCTGCTCTAGTATAGAGCATGGCGTGGCTGGACTAAAAACTGAAGTATATAAATAGAATAAATTAAACACATCTGTTTTGTCAAGCGTGCTATGAGAAGAGGTGTCCGTCAAGTTGTAGCGCCAAGCATGCAGCAGAGGTCCGCAGGGCGACCGCAAGGGTCAGCGCCCCTACAAAGATCCGTCCCGATCTGGGCCGGTCGCCGTCATCATTGTAGGGGCGCTGACCCTTGCGGTCGCCCTGCTGTGTTTTATTTATCGGAATAGCGGCTAGCGCGTGCGCAACATTTGCAGAGTAGCCAGGCGCTCACGTGCAACGGTACTGCCAGGATTGACCTTGGCAAGGTTCCTGTAGACGCGGCTGGCTTGCTCATATTCGCCGACAGATTGGTAGGTCTGACCAAGCATATCGTAGGCCTCGAAGTTGCTACGATCAATCGTGATCAACTGCTGCAAGGCTGCAACCGACTCTTTCACCTGGTGCGTCTCAAAGTAGTAGCGGGCAATAATGAGCTGATACTGCGCGGCTATAGATTGATAGCGCGTAGCCTCATTCTCATCCTTGCGCTCAATCTGCCGTGCAAGCTGCAAACAGAAGCTTACCACTTCACGCAACAGGTCCATCGATTCGGGATTTAATTCAGCGGCGCGACGAAGATTGGATAGCGCTTCCTCATTATTGCCCATCTCGGCATGGATATTGCCGATGCGCTGAATTGCCGTCCCCGCCTTCTCCAGTTCATTACGACGCAGGTGGATATCGGCCAGGAGGCGCAGCTCCGCAACACCCTCCTCCAACAGGCCACGATTGACGTAGATATCAGCCAGTTCATCGTGAGCACGTGGATCCTGCGGTGCGAGGCGCACCATCTCATTGAGAGCACTCAGTGCGTTATCTGTCTGCCGATTGCCCCGATAATGGCGCACCAGGTCAAAGTATTCTTGCAAGGCGCCATCAACGTCACCCTGACGTGCAGAGATCTCGGCCAGCGTAGAAGAGACCTCATCCTGAGCAGGTCGGACCTGTTTAACCTGGCGCAGGATCGCATCCATCTGTTCCTGCCGTCCTGTTCGCCCGTATGCCTTCGCCAGCAGCAGAGAGACCTCTACATCTGGCGCCTGGTGCTGCTCGCCCTCCTCACGTGGACGCGCGGCCCAGATAGCCGGATCGATCGAACCAGGTGCACGGCGCACGCTCTGTAACGCCTGCTCCAATTGCTGGATTGCGGCTTCAGGCTTGCCCTGCGTTAATAACGACTGCGCAGTGCTGACACGTGCCAGCACTTCCACCGCACTATCGCGCAGCGCCAGAATGTACGAGTCAATCGCCTTGTCGAACTGACCCGATTGATGATAGATCTGGCCCAACGAAAAGTGAATATCGGCATTATTGGGATAGATATCGGCACTCTGATTATACTCACGGATGACCGCATTGGAGTGCTTCTGCCCTTCGCCGCGCAGTTGCCAGCGAATACGTGACAGCACTTCCAGAGTCGTAGCGCGCGCCGAGCCTATGCTAGTGATCATAGCAATATGCCAGCGAACAAGCGCGGTAATGTTGCGCGGATCCACCTGCAACACACGCTGATACTCTGCCACTGCTTGCTGGGAACGTCCCAATTTTTGCAAGGCCAGGGCATAGTTCAGGCGCGTAGGGACACTGGTTGGACTATCTTGCAGTGCTAACTCAAGCTCCGTCAGAGCGCGATCCATATAACCCAGGCGTAGATACGACTCGGCAGCCAGCGTACGCTCACGCAGTAGATCCTCTTTGTTGCCTTGATTGGCAAGCAAGTTGATCAGGCGCATACGGTAAGTCAGGTTGTTCGGTTCCAGTTGCAGAATACGCCGATAGGTCGTAATCGCATCATCGGCGCGCCCATTGACGATGTATGTATCAACCAGAATAGCATACTTGGTAATCGCCTGTTCGATCTTACCCTGACGGACATAAATCTCACCGAGCACCTGGTGCACATCCAGATACTGAGGAGCCATATCGATGACGCGCAGACATTCCTCGGTGGCAGATGTCAGCAAGCCGTGGTTAATATATTTTTGAATATCCTGCATTGAGCGTACAACCTGCAAGCGAACATTCTCTGGTAACGAGGCAGTGCTCGCCAGGACCGCTTCAGCAACTTGCTGCAGATTCTCTTCTTTGCCACCGGTAATCTGGCTTAACAGATCTTCAAGAGCAGGTCTGGTCTCAGCAGGTTTGCTCGGCGCAGGAGGAACCATTGGATAGAGAGAGTCCAATGACTGCAGTGGTCCGGATGCCGCTTGCGCTGGTTGCTGCGGAGCTGGTTGGGCAGGTGGTACAGGCGCAGGTGGCGGAGCCGCAGCTACAGGTGGCTCAGGGACCGGCTGTGCAGGTGGTACAGGTGCAGGTGGCATCTGGTCAGGTGGCAGCGTACGCGTTGCATTCGCAGGCTTCGCACCATCGGTAAGCCATGTCTGAGACGCTGGCTGGGCTGCGGCTGGTGTCTCTAAAGGTGCAGACTGACTACGGACCTCCATAGTGGGTTGTTCTACAATAGGAGCCTGTGGAGCTTGCGGCTGCGTCTGCGGCTTGTTAGCAATGCGCGTCTTATCCGAATCACTTAAAATGCCCGTCAGCCAATCTGGAAGTTCATTGACGGAGGAATTGCCAGCCTGAGCAGGAGATTGCTGCTGTACAGGCGGTACGGCAGGAGGACCATTGACGACGCTATTAGTATTAAATGCCATCGTCGCCGCCTCTGACAATGCTTGCTGTGGTCCAGACTGATTCATCGAGGGTGGCTGCTGCATGGGAACCGACTGTTCAGGCGGTACGATCTTTGAATTGCTAACAGGAGGCGTAACAGGACGAACTGGAGCAGGCGCATTCTGAGCCTGCTGGAGCATAAACTCAACCTGTGCGACCTTGTCAGCCCAACCACGACTACGCAGGAAGCCAAGGAGCGCGTTATAGACGGTGAGCGCCTGTTCCTGTTCACCTAACAGGCGATGCGCTTCAGCAGCCTCCTGGCAGAGCTGAACAAGTTGATCAGACTCTTCAACAGTCAACGCATCCAGGTTCACGCGATCAACAGCCTCGTCAAAATGAACTGTCGCCGTACGCAAGTCGCCGCGTGCCCGGTAACACTGTCCCAATGCATAGTAACAGGAAAGTGCATAGTCAGGATCATTCAACAGCATCTGGAACTGACGAATCGCCTCGTCCCAGCGCTGCTGTTCCTGATAGAGCCAGCCTAAGAAGTAGCGGGCATCTGGTCGATCGAAGCCGCTCTCCAGAATTTGTTCACAGAGGTCGATAGCATCATTAAAACGACCCTGGGTCTGAAACGTTTGCGCCTGCTTCAGCACCCCTGTGACCTGGCTGGCAGTAAGCCGTTTGCGAGGAGCAGAGTTCATCCCACCATTAGACCCGGTCATAGCCAGGGATGGTCCAGAATTGCTCACTCCGCCGAAGTTGCCCGCGCTACCCATATTACCCATGATGCCAGTATTACCTCCGCTTGTATTTCCCGATGTCATTGTCTCGGCTACAGAATTCCCCGTAAAAGCTAGTGGGCCAGAAGACATACCGCCCATCGTTGGTGGTACATTCTCTCTATATCCCGCACCACCACCGGGTCCAACTGAAAACGCTGCTCCCGGTCCCGGTGGTAGGGGACCAGAAGTCCGTCCTGATGTCCCAAAGATCTGTGCGAGCAATTGTTGTGCCTGTACGTTATTCGCATCTGCGCGTAGCACTTCTTCACATTGCACCCGTGCCATTCCAGGCTGATTGCGTAAAAGATAGCCCTGAGCGGCTGCCACGCGCTCGTGTATCATCGCAGCAATATCTTTTTTTTCAAAATAGTAACTCGCCAGTCGCTCATGAGGCTCAGGATCGCCGGGAGACAACTGAACAGCTTTCTGCCAGGCAGCTTCAACGCGAGCTCCCTGACCAGCTTGCGAATAGAGATCAGCCAGGTGCAGATACGCTCTGTAGGCATCGTCACGTCTGTTCAGAATACCGTACAGTTCCGCCGTCTTGCTCAAAGCGATTACATTGCCTGGATCGCGCTGCAGTGTATATTCATACTCCGCCAGTGCCAGTTGCCACTGCTTCGTCTGCATATAGCAGAAACCCAGGCCGCCACGCGCCGTTGCATCATCTGGGAACTCCGCGAGAGCTTTTTGATATTCCCGCGTCGCCTCCGTCCACCGACTATCCCAGCGATGGCGGTCGGCTGTATTAATCGCTGCACTAAAAGCTTGTCTGTTCCCAGGCATGAAAGGTTCACTTTCTCGAACGAGCGCACCTCTGGAGGCGCAATAAAACTGTATCTACGCCCCTGGCAAGGGTGCTAGCAGGCTTGGTCTAGTTAAAACTAGGGTACTACAAATCTGTTGTATGGACACTTCTTTAGTACTAATGTACCCCTCATCTCGCTTGACGAAAAAGGGGCATTTGCCCACCCGTGTAAGCGAGACTGTCCATATGTGGTAGCTACCCACGATAATTGATGAACTGCAGCGCGACTGGATAATCCTTTTGCTTGAGCAGCGCAATCACCGCCTGCAACTCATCACGGCTCTTAGCGGTAACACGTACTGCGTCACCCTGTATCTGAGGCCGGACCTTTGAGTAGTTATCACGAATATATTTACTGATCTCTTTCGCCAGTTCTTGTGTGATTCCTTGCTGTAACTGAATCACCTGGCGCACCTTGCTACCAGCAGCGGGCTCTTCCTTGCCTGGCTTAAAGATCTTCAAAGACAAACCGCGGCGTATCGCCTTTGTCTCAAGAATATCACGAACGTTCTTCAGGCTGAGCGTGCTGTCAGTAAGAATAGTTACATTATCCTTATTGAGGGTGATCTCGGTTCTAGTATCCTTCAGATCGTACCGTGTCTGCACTTCTCGCCGTGTCTGGTCAACGGCATTGACCAGCTCTTGCTCATCGAACTGCGATACTATATCAAATGAACAGTCACCTGCCATGAGAATCTCCTCTTTGTTATGTTAATTGGTACAAAATGGCTAATAGAGGAACACGCTAATGTATTGTGATGTATGTCTAATGCCTACAGAAATCTACCTTCGAAGGCATTGTAGCGCATTTCACATTGTATTTCCACTGCTATCCCCCAATTGGCAGGACACCCCAACGTCTCCGTAGAGGCATGCCTTGCGTGTGCCGCGTCGCCCGTCAGGAATTTCCACCTGCTCGGCATGTACATTGCTACCCACACGGCACACGCAAGGCATGCCTCTACGGAGATGTTTGAAGCAGTCTTTGCCCTATAGGAAAAAAGGTATATTTTGTATATGTTGTAAATCCTCAACGTGAAGATTGGTACAAAGACAGTGTATGGTAGTCACTGATGATGCTAGCCTTTCACCTGCTCATTGCCAATACTGCTTTCTTGTGACTGACTCCCAACTCTGGGAGGCGATGAATGTATCAGACTATTACTGACGTTATGAGGAGAAACAACAAATGCTATTTTTCAGACGCTCTTTGCTACTCGCTGGTTTGCTGCTAACAATGTTCGTTGCAGCCTGTGGCACGGCTTCCAACACTGGTAGTACTGGTACAAACAATACCATGTCCAGTACAAATAACAACAATGGTTCGAACATGGGTAATGACCAGACGCCTATGGGCTATAGTACGCCAACTGCGGCTATGACTCAAAGCACTCCTACCCCAATGCCGACTCAGGCAGGGAATATGCAGGGTGGAGATAACACTCCACTTATTCACACGACGAAGGTCAAAATCGGCATGAACATGGTAACAGTGCTCACCGATGCTAAAGGTATGGTCCTGTACTACAAAAAGGACGATCCGCTCCCCAACTCTAGTTGTACTGGTGCATGTGCCAAAGACTGGCCCCCTGTCATTGCCAATGGCATGGACATGATTACCAGTTCCATGACTCTTCCCCATAAGTTGACAGTACATATGACAGGAAATGGCAATCAGGTTTTGTACGATGGACATCCACTCTACACCTATGCCGCTGATATGGCTCCCGGTCAATTTACGGGACGAGGGCAGGATAACGTCTGGTACCTTGTTGGTATCGGACTGTAGTTGAACCGATCAAAACGAAGGAACAGTGCTGGCGGACACCTCGCTTCAGCGTTGTGTGATATCATGAGCGGGAAGAACTTACTGAATTGGAAGGTAACGAGCTGTTCATGCCAGCAACCATTTATAATAATAAGCCACTTGTAGCGCGGATGACCCGAGAGTTGAAAGACGAAGCAGCCGAGTTCCGCAGGCAGCACCATCGCCCGGCACGATTGGCACAGGTAGTTGTAGGGCATGATGATGCCGCGGAAGTATATAGTCGTCAGTTGGTGCGTGCCTGCCGTACAATCGGCCTTGGCTGTGCGACGCTGGTGTATCCATTCGAGATCGAAGAGGAAGAGTTACGAGCTGAGGTAGCAGCGCTAAACGACGATGTCGGGAATGATGGAGTTGTGCTTCTGCTACCTCTGCCTGCACATATACGCCAACGGATCGTGACTGATGTTTTGCGTCCCGAGAAGGATGTCGATGGACTGGGGGCACGCAATGCTGGTAATCTGCTGTTGGGTTTTCCCAGCTTTATTCCCTCGACGGCTGATGCGGTTTTGAAGGTTCTGGACGATGCAGATATTCCCGTAGCAGGTCGAAATGCCGCGATCGTCGGACGCAGTAACATCGGAGGCAAGCCTATCGCGCTTGTACTGATGAGGCGGGATGCTACTGTAACCATCTGCCACTCCCATACGCAAGATCTTGCTGGTATTACTCGTAGTGCGGATATTCTGGTGGTTAGCGTTGGTCGTCCGGCAATGATTACCGCTGATATGGTAAAGCCAGGAGCGATTGTGCTGGATGCCGGGATCAATACAGTCGGCGGCAAGGTAGTAGGAGATATAGATTTCGTCAGCGTTAAAGAGGTAGCATCGTTCATCACACCAGTTCCAGCTGGATTGGGTCCGCTTACCCACCTGACGCTCATCCGTCATACATTGCTTGGTCCACAATAGATAGAGACAGAAGTACTCTATTTCAGTACCCTCAAGCGGGTCGTAAAAGCATACTCACTCCTGCCGCCCCCCACGAAGGAAAGTATACATACGAAACCCTAAAAGGTCAAGTGAGGATGCATTAAGAAAAATAAACGTACCGGGTCAATATCATGACCTGGTACGTTTATTTTTCTAGCGTAAATGACCGTTAACAGGAAGATGCGACAGTAGTAAAGGTTCCCAGGTACGAGTATTTGCCATCAATACCGATGGATGGTGTCTGGCGGGCAAACCAGGAGAAGAACGTCTCATCCTGCAGGTGATAGTCGCCAATATCGAAGCCGACACCTACGAGAGGATCACCAACCTCAAGGGCGTTGTTGCAACCGTACTGTGGCTCCGAAGGAACGCTCCAGTTCGGCACAACGTTGTTGGTAAACGGATCGTTGTACCATTCGGAAATCTCATGGCTCAACGCGTCCGTAGTCGTGAAGACCTTCGGGTTTTTTAGAGAAAAGCCTGGATCGTTGTATGTGGCGTACGAGTAGGTCTGGATGACGCTGTTGTTAGCGTTGGGCAGAGCATTATGATAGCCACCAATACAGCAAACAGTCCCGTTTTGATCTGTCCCAAGAACGTCGGAAGCCAGGAAGATAGGCAGCGTTCGCGGTGAAATGTGCTGCTGCTGCATGTATGTCTGCAACTGATTATCCAGGTAGTTGACATCGATACCCGCGAATACTACGCCCGAAGGTCTTGTGATCTTTCCACCTTGATTTGCGGGAACGTTAATTTTGAGGGTTGGCAGGACTGCCGGAGGCGTCAGCCACACATGATAAAACTGACTTTTCGTCGAGGTGTACTTCCAGAACTCTGCGCGCTGGATAGCATCACCATACTGGGTGTAGCCGCTCGAAAACGAGCTGGGGTGGAAGAGGGGCGAGTTCAGCGCAGCTCGAACTTTACGCTCCCCGTTGTACACAGAACCATCAGAGAGAACAAGCTTCACAGGAATGAGCAGAGCAGGAACCACGGTAACAGCTGAACCCTTCGTAGGGTTCGTCCCAACCATACTATATGGGTAGGTCTTTCCCTGATACTGAAACGAGGAGGTCCAGTACGGAATGGTCCGAATTTGATGCTTGTGGCTCTGAGCGCTTGTAGAGCTGGCGTTGGCCGCTGGCTCCGAATTCTGGATAAGATCCTGGCTGACGAGAGAGGCAGGATGCCAGTTGACCACCGGCGAGTCGGCTGCACTTTTGGCGCTCACAGTTAATGCACCCGAGAAGAGAAATACGTAACCTGATATTACGAATGCGACAAGTAGGGGCGAAGTCATGCGGCGGAGTAAAGCTATCTTCATTGGCACGGCACATCGACTCCTTTCACAAGAGAGACACATGCAAACACATCAATGCTGTCTGGTTCTTTCGATCCCTTTGGGAATACAGTTATACCAGATCCGCTTAATCACTATTAAAACGTCAAGTGTATGAACTTTTCTCATGCGGATTTCTTTCAGTTTGTGCTGATTTTAATGATAACTCTATACGCGGTTTTGATATTACTTCTCAGAGCAAGTTCTTAATAGAAAGGTCTGACACCCTTAAAGTATACCATAGCCCTATCTAGATTAGATAGATATGAGAGGCACCAGAAGATACCCCATATGGACGATAGATTTTACCTCAATCCCGAACGGGCGCAACTTCATACGACAGCGTCCCAGCAGATTTCTCACTGGTCGCATTACAACATCCACAGTTCCCTCCTCAATGCCCCATAGCACCTTCTCCCGGCACTGATCGATGCTCTTGCCAGTCATTGCAGACAGAACGATCTCATAGGGACAATAGTCGGGATAGTTCTTGAGTAGCGCTTCAATCACATACATCTCGCCAGGACTGAGCAATTGCTGTTCAAGGATCTCCTCTCCCATGATCAGCGAGAGAATGCTCTGATCATAGTTTAAAATTAAACGATTTTCCTCTGGCAACAGAGGGTGGAGTTGAAAGGCTTTAAATTGCTGGCTCATTGTTTGTATCCTTAAATAGAACTTCTGTTCTATATTAACAGACAGAGAACTCTCTCGTCAAGGAAACAAAAATCGTAGGGGTTATAAAGAACAGAATAGCAAAAACTGAAGGACGCGGGCCCATTCTTAACCAGACTCCTACCGCTTCTCAACTAGAATTTAGTACGCAGCGGGTAAAGTATCTAGTATTGATGAACAGTAATGAACATAAGATCCACTGTAATAGTAGTAAGAGGAGACGAACAACATGGCGCGTAGTTCAAGCGAAAAAATGATGCAGCGAGTGTCCGAGCCTGATCAGATTACGATTTCAACCTTTCCAAGATGTAGTCAGTTGGAGACAATGGAACAGGTTCGTGGCTTTGAACTCCTGCGCCTGGCTTTCTTTGCCTTAAAGTTGCGTAAGTTTGAACAGCGCCACGAGCTGGTAGGCGATGAAAACGAATATCTGTTCCGCTGTAGCCTGCTCCGACATGCTATCTTCCAGCAGGTACTGACCTTGCAAGGACTTGATGCTCGTGAGCAGGCTTTGCAGCTTATCGAAGCATGTCGAAAGTAGCTGAGTAACGATTCTGCGGCGTGATGACGTTCCCGCTGATCTGCACTGCAATTCCCTCTTTCTCAAGGTTCTGCTTCAATTGTTTGAGATTGATATCGCTGTTTATAGCAAAGAGACAGGGAGCAAGCTGCCGCAGGCCCAGATCTTTAAATCTCGGCGCGGTACTGAGTTCGGTAGCAAGGACCTCGCTTGATACTTCGAAGAGTATAACCTGGGAGAGCCTGACGCCTTTGTAGAGTCTGGCCCAATCGTTGAGGCTATAGACGACGTTCTGTGGGAGTTCTTTCTGGCTGCGCTCCTCCAGAACCTTGATTACTTGCTCAACATTTCTGCCAGCCTCCATGGCCCGTAAAAGTGTAGCGCGATTGAGGGTCAGGCGGCTCACCATTCCGACCTGGTTAAGTTGGGCGAAGGATAAGACACTGTATAATGCAGGCATATCCGGCTGCAAAATTAATAGTTCAAAATTAGGCTGCACAATCAGAGCACGCACGATTTCATCAACATGAGGAGGATTGTTTCCAATCTGGGGCAAGACAGATGCACCGAATGCAGTGAGCATAAAGGCCTGCGGATTGAGTTGTGTCTTCGTTTCGAGGGCATCAGGACGATCATAGCCCAGATCGACTATGCCCAGCTCATGCAGGGTCGAGGTGAGCATACCGATATAGGTCTCACCATCACATTTTTCCCACTTATCATGTACATCTTTCGTCTTGCGATGCTCGGCCTTACGTGTGTAAGGTTGTTGAGGATGCATAGCGAACGGATCTTCGTCCCAGATACCTTGCAGCAAGGAAGCTACTGTATGCCAGCGTCCAGGCTTGTAACGGGACAGATATTTCAGCAGAATAGCCCGTCCTGACATGGGTTTCCAGGCATAAGGGTCCCAGGCCCGATAGTGCACGCCTTCTAAATCGTCCCAGCGGTAGCTGCCTTTCCAATGATGCAATAAGTACGCGCTCTGTCCGATAATATCCAGTTGTGACCACCAGGCCAGTTGTTCGCCGACCTCATAGTGATCTTTTATATCGGACAGCGGGGATTTGGAAAGCCGCACCAGCCTGTTTTCTTTTGCTATATCCAGCAGCATCTCAAGATAGTTATCGTCGTACTGGAAATCCGGGCGCACCAGCCCGCGCAGTTGAGCACGAATCTTTGTAGCGATGCGCTTGGGAACTCTTCCCACCTGGGTCGGCTCGATTGTCTGCTGACTGATCGCGTTCACCACGAACGCCATATCGTACAGAATAACCGGCTCACTATGGCGTATGGCTGGAGGCACAAAATCTTCAGCAACGACTGGAACCTCTAGCGACACTTCTGGTTCAGGGAGATAGTTCTGTACATGCTTCAGGCGCGCAAACATATCGTGAGGAATGAACAGCACACGGTCCTGCCTGGTCAGCGTATCGAAGGCAAGAGCAGCGCTTTCGAGCTCGTATAACACATCGGAAAGATCAGGATCATTCAGCCCTGTATGCAGACGCACATCTTGCATATTTGCTCGACCGCCCTGCTGACGTAGCCACAGATAGAGATCACGCGCGCGATCATCAAAGTCCGTTATATGATCCAGCGGTTCTTTCAGTTTCGCCAATGTATTGACGATCATCGCCACAAAATCGGTCCGTGTGCGATAACTTCCCCATTTCACATTGTAGCTCTGATAGATATCATACAATAGCTCTTCATCAAGATTCGTCAGAATCTCCGCAAGAGATTTTGTTGAGCGATCACCGAGCGGAGTGAAGATCTCGCGCCCTATAGTATAGAGTGTGTCAAGATAATCCTCGAAGGGATACACTACAGGAACCACCTTACGTTTACGACCTTCCTCAGTACGTAAATCGCGTGGAAGGTGGGAAGAGTGTCCGCGTTGAGCCGCATCCATTTCCTCCATCTTTTGATAAAGGAGACAACAGTGAATGAGATGATCAACGACAGGCTCAAAACGTTCTGGAGGTACTTGCGATTTTGTTTGCAGAGCATCGCGGCGCAGGCCATCGCGTGCGGAATAGGACATAGAGTGATAGAAGATCTGGCGCTCATCGGGCGGAAGATATTCCCATACAAAACGCGCGCAGACAGGAACCTCCAGGCGATCTATTACCTGCTGCAGATAGTCTGCCATAGTATCATATATTTCGCCCGTCATGCCCCAGAGATGAGCGAATTGTTCACGTTGTTCGTCAGAAGCTTCTGATAATGCCTCTTCCAGATCATATGTCTCTAGCAAATTCATCCTACAACCACGCGCTCCTCATTTTTAGTCTGGCTGATACTGCTCGAGATAGCGAATCACCTCGCGCGTCAACTGGCTGGGTGTCGAAGCTCCAGCGGTGACGGCGATACGTTTTTTGCCCTTGAGCCATTCAGGTTTCAATTGTGAGAGATCTTCGATACGTACAGCGGGTACTCCGGCCAGATCCTGCGAAACTTGCACCAGGCGATTGGTATTATTACTACGTGGATCACCAACAACCACTGTCAGGTCTGCCTCTTTAGCCTGTGCGGCAACAGCTTCCTGGCGTGTTTGAGTCGCACGGCAGATATCAACATGAACCTCGGCATGGGGGTAACGAGCTTTGATATACTGGATAACGCGATGAGTATCCCACATAGAGAGCGTGGTCTGGGTCGAAACAGCGATCTTCGCTTCTTGTTCTGGCGTGAGCGTTAAAGCATCAATGTCAGCCTCTGTCTCAACCAGGCTAATATGTCCGGGAATTTCGCCCAACACTCCCTCCGGTTCAGGATGCCCTTTCTTTCCGACGTAGAGGATATAGTAGCCCTTTGCCACAAGATCAATTACAAGATCGTGCGTCACGGTAACGTCGGGACAGGTGGCATCGATGCAGTACAGGCCACGCTCCTCGGCACGACGCTTCACCAGGGGAGAGACGCCATGAGCCGTGAATATGACGGTCCCATCCTTCACCTGCTCCAGAATAGAAGCCCTATCGGGCCCATCGAGCGTGACAACGCCCAGCGCAGTTAACTCATCAACCGCATGTCGATTGTGGACGATCTGCCCAACGATATGAACAGGTCGTGGTAATGTTGGATCCTTTGCCGCCTGGCGTACAATCTGCAATGCATCAACGACCCCGTAGCAATAGCCACGGGGAGAGATTTTTATGACTTCCATAGGAAACTCTTTTAGGTGCCTTTATAAAACAAATCTCTACACTTCGATACGAATATCATGGACCCGTAGAGGCAGGCCTTGCGTCTGCCGTGCGGCCCTGCCTCTGCCGGGTCATCCCGCAGTAGACTCCTCGCGAGCTACGCCCGCTCGCACGGCAGACGCAAGGCCTGCCTCTACGGGTAGTGTACCACATTGATCAAGACGCTTTTGCCATCTCTTTTGTCAGGATGCGACGCAGATCGTCGGGTGTATACAGGCAGACAGAAGGAAGCAGACCAGCCAGATCTTCAACAGAGGCATGCGGGTATGGAGCAAGATCAAAGATAAGCAGCGGCGTATGACGTCCATCACAGCCCTTTGCAATCCTTGCTGCACTCAATAGAGGGGCAGTCTGTCCTGATAGTCCATAAGGTGAAGGCACACTAATCATTAGTTGCACATGAGGGAGAATGTAAGAGATCCGAACAGGCGTATCCTCTTCATAAATATATTTCATTTTCATAGAGCTTAACGACTTCATGTACGGATACCGCAGCTCTTCTGGCCCCACCAGCAGCGCTGAACGCCCGCGCAGACCACCGAGGCAAGCATCGGCGATAGATACTACCTCTGGCGCAATGTCCTGCATTGAATAATTCTCCTATGCCATAATTCAGTAGTCCTGTGCAATTATCTAGCATTCTGTATATACTATACCAGGATTGCGCCGTTCGTCATCGGGTGAACACTGTATTTTCTATGAGTGCGGCCCTAGGGTACCTTCACTTGACCTGTCAGGCTCTTCTTGCGTCGCTGTTCGTCACGCCAGCGTTTGACATCCAGTAGCTTGCGATAGGCTTCGTAGAGCAGGGGATTGTAGACGAGGTCGTGGGTTTCCAGAGAGCGCATGGGGAAGCCACCAAAGCCGCGTTTGAAGACATAGACGCCCCATAGTTCCTGCCCCTCTTCCAATATATCGGGGATGCCGCGGAAGTTGTAATACCAGCAGCCCTTCGACTTTGCCCATTGCATACCAGTCCATTGCAGGAGATGGTTGGGCATACGCTCACGATGCTCGTTTGAGGAGGCACCGAACATGTACCAACTCCAGCGGCCCAGCCAGAGCACGATCGTGCCAGCAACGGCCTTACCCTCGTACTCCGTCAGGAAGATTGCTGCATGGTCACCCTCATTAAACAGGCGCATAATGTCCTGGTAGTGCGCTTTGTCGTTGATAAAGAACTGATCGCGCTCGCTGGTTGTTTCGTAGAGACGATAGAAGGTATCGAGGTCATCCTGTCCTTCGCCGCGGCGTACAACGATGCCCTTGCGTCCGGCCAGGCGTATATTGTAACGCCACTTCTCTTTCATACCTGCAAGTATCATCTTCTCGTCGGGACGAATATCAAGTACCCATTCGTGACGTACGTGCTTTGCATAGGGATTGACGCGAAAACCATGCTTCTTGAGCGATTGCAACCACGGGACATCGCCATCCATAACACTCGGCTCAACCTCAAGCATGAACGCTCCACGCTTGCGCGCCTCTGCTTTGACAAAATTGAGCAGCACGGTTATAGCTGGCGAGTTGGGATCATCCATCACAGGTCCACGTGGCACGTAGAAATATATTTTGTTCAGGACGGGAGCACGCGAAACGAGAATGAGCATTGCAGCACATAGGTTCCCGGCTGCATCAACGACACCTACGCGCAATGGCTCAATAGCGCCGAGGTGGTGCGCGAGTTCACCCCACTCGTATGATTGTGTAATATTGCAACAAACCGATGCCGCCACAAAATCGTTCCATTGTTGACGGTCGGTGATAATTTGAGCATCCATAACAATTCCTTAATATATTTTCCGTAGGGATGGGGCTTGCCCCCACCCTCTGGCCCATTCTCGATCACCGGGCACGCGGGTGGGGGCAAGCCTCACCCCTACGGGTTTTCAGTTTTACCGCGTGCCGCACGTTCCAGTTCCACTTTCTGGCGTTCCTTGTGGCGCTGAGCACGACGCATCTCTACCATTTTACGCCAGATACTATGAATGAAGGGGCGGTATACATAATCCTGAGTAGGCATATTCAAGCGCGAGAAGCCACCAAAGCCCTTCTTGTACTCGTAGACACCCCACATCTCCTCGCCTGGTTCCAGGATCTCCGGGATGGTGCGAAAATCAAAATAGTGACAACCGCGCGACTTTGCCCACAGGAAACAGCGATATTGCAACAGGTAGGTTGCTTTCAGATTGCGCTTATTGTTGGAGGAGGCTCCAAACATATCCCAGCACCAATCGCCGAAGCGGATAAGTATCTTAGCGGCCAGTGCTTCGCCTTCGTGCTCAGCCAGGAATAACACGGCATCACCCTTGCTGGCAAAGTGACGCAGGATCTCTTTGTGGTACTCTTTGCTGTGAATAAAGAAGGCATCGCGTTCACTGGTAACGGTGAGGAGTTCATAGTACTTGTCGAAGTCTTCATCGCTGATCGCTTCACGAACGGTAACACCTTTGCGCTCAGCGGCGCGTATGTTCTGCCTCCACGTCATCTTACAGTCGGCAAGCAGTTTCTCAGCAGGCGGCGTGATATCAAGCACCCAACTACGTCGTCCATGTACGGAGATCGGATTGGAATGGAAGCCAAGCTTATGGTAAGCCGCGAGCCATACATCCATATTCGGATCATCGTCGGCAATATTCGGCTCTACACGCAGGACCACCGCATGCTCGCCTCTGGCAACTTTGTGGGCGTATGTGATCAGGGCCGTAAAAGCAGGTGAATCGGGACGTTCCACAGTGGGGCCGCGCACACTATAGAGCCAGTTGAAATGCACGCCGCGCACTGCCGCGGGCAGGGGCACAGGAGCCACTGAGAGCAGCATCGCCCCAACGAGACGACCATCTTCCAGCGCTCCCAGGCGATAGATATGACCGCCCAGGTACTGGTTGAGTTCGCCCCATTCATACGACTGTAGCAGGTGACCACGCGGCTGACTGGTCAAAAATGCATTCCACTGCTCACGATCAGTAATTTCCTGAATAGTAATACTCATATTATTATTGATTTTCCAGAAACTCGCTTCTAAGTAAACTATAGACTTTCACATTATGGAATCTACCGAAGCGAGGAATCACTTCGCGCAGCGTGCCCTCGTATTTGAAGCCTGCCTTCTCGTCAGCACGCCAGCCGCCAATATTGTCTTCCATATCTTGCGTCTGAATGCGATTCAGGTTCAATTCCATAAAGCCATAGCGCACCATCAGTTTTGTAGCTTCGGTACCATAACCACGCCCGTGGGCAGAGCTATCGATAATTACATAGAATTCCGCGCTCTGGTTAAGGATATTGATATCCTTGAGGCCCACCAGACCGATCAAACGATTATCTTCTTTAAGGGCAACACCAAAAATAATGTGTCTGAAATCTTTATAGAGATTTTCCAGTCGCTCCTTGCCACGAGCATCGCTGGTTGGATAGACGGAGAAATAGCGTCGAATCTCTTCATCATTGAGCCATGTGGAATAGAGATGATTGTCCTGCGCGGGCTCCAGTGGCCGCAGATAGATACGCTCCCCAACAATAAATGGGTTTTGCATATTCGATGTATCCTGGGTCAAAATGGGATCTCCCTTCTTAACTTGTTTGAAGGCAGTATAGCATAGCATGATTAGAGAGGCAATTTGTATCACGGTTGCATCAGGACTTCCCGCTATCCAGGTGTTCTAAATTCTTGCGCGCCTGAACTCGCTCCTCTTCAGCTTCCTGCGAGCGTTTTTCTGTCTCATCTAGCGCATAAATAATGACGCCATCAACCTTGCCATTGGTATCATGGGAGGGGACAATGGTATACGTGAAATAGGCGTCTACCTGTCTCCCGTACAAATCTTGTGTTCCTGGCAAGTGAGTGAGCATACGAGGCATTGTATGCACTTTATCTAGCCGGTAGGCATCTCTAGCGAGATGCACGATCTCGATTCCCGCTTCCCAGAAGAGATCGATCACCTCATCAAGCGGGCGGCCTTGCACTGATTGCGCTTCGATCGAGCGAGCATGACGCGGATTATATGCCTCTACGATCAGAGAGGGGCCGCGCAAAACCAGGATATAAAATGGAGAAAGCTCAACCATCTCTGCCAGGCGTCCTCGCTCACTTTCGAGGATCGAGGTCAATTCTTGCAGTTCGCTGGTGCGAGCGCGGAGTTCATCGTTTGTCGTTTCCAGCTCCTCATTGGTAGCCTGTAGCTCTTCATTATTGGTTTCCAGCTCCTCATTGGTAGCCTGCAACTCTTCATTGGTAGTCTCGAACTCCTCAATGCTGGCCTGCAACTCTTCGTGAGTGAGCACCAGCTCTTCGTTGGCAATCTGTAGTTCTTCGTTAGTATCCATCAGTTCTTTATTTACATCGCTCAGGCGCTTGTTTGCAGTACCCAGTTCGCTCACGAGCTGGGCCTGTTCTGCCTGTACGGTTTCTAACTGGCGCCTCACCTGAACCTGTTGTGTAATGTCGATAATGCTAATGGCGACGAGGTCAGGTGAGCCAGCATCAAGCTGCATCAAAGAGATAGAAAGGCAGACAAAGCGACCATTGCCACCGGCTGAAACATCAAGTTCGACTTCTGGAAGGTCAAGCACAGTGCGCTCACGAAGGACGGTATCAATTGCATTACGAGTCTCATGATAGGGTATGCCGTGCGCAGCGTGCAGAAAATCCTGTTCGTTGCCAGTATCGCGCAGCCCTAAAAGTCTGCGTGCAGCTCCATTGGCTGTCAAAACGCGATAGGAGCGGTCGATGATGATGATGCCAATCGGCAGATAGCGCAGCAACAATTCATTAAAGCGCCGAAGTTGTCCTGCCTCAAGAGAAGGGGATAGAGATTGCTGGTCAACAGAAGGTTTTCCTATATTATCGTGTTGACGGTTCATTTGAGATCTCTCCAAATGCAGCGAGTTGATATTCGGAAACGTTTGACGGCGTGCTGAGGGGAGCGCATTACCAACACAGCGATACACTTTCCACTGTTTGCTCACCAGTTCACAAAACGCCTGCATGGGGCGAACTGTTTCGGCCTTGCCTAGAAAGAGATAACCATTGGGACAGAGGGAAAATGCAAACTGGTTGAGCACATAGTCTTGCAACTCTGGGGTAAAGTAAATCAGGACGTTGCGACACAAAACGAGGTCTATGCGTGGAAAAGGAGCGCTACGGCTGAGATCTTGCTGCCCAAAGATGACCATCTGCCGCAGCGTCTTGGAGATACGATACCCGTGATCAACACGCTCAAAGAAGCGATTCTGGTACTCATTGGGTATGCTCTTCAACAGGTTCTCTGAATAGAGGCCCCGGCGAGCGAAGTTAATAGCGGCCTCATCCAGATCGGTAGCAAAAATTTTGACGCTCCACTGTGATAGCTCGGCCCCGAGAATATCTGTGAGGAGCATGGCTAACGAATAGGGTTCCTCACCTGTAGCGCAGCCTGCGGCCCAGAAGCGCAGGACGCGATCACGTTCATGCGCTCGCGCCACCAGTCTCGGCAGGATCTCACTCTTCAGAAATGCAAAAGCTTCAGCATCGCGAAAGAATTGAGTCACATTGATAAGGAAAGCCTTGACCAGTTCGCCTACTTCTCCTGGATGAATTCTTAAATAGTCTGCATAATCACGTATGGTACGGTTGTGAGTTACCGCCATACGTCTGCTGATGCGTCGCAAAATAGTTGAGGTTTTGTATGGACGGAAATCAATACTCGCCTGACGCCCAACGTGCTCGAGGATCTCACGCAACACGTCTTCCGTTCTTTCTTCCGTTTGTTGAATGCTGACCCCCATGAGCAGATCGTAAAGTAAAGGCCCGATTTGTTCCACATTCGCTTCAAAGTCCACTACTGTAGGTGGCAAAGCCAGGGGCATAGACGGATAGCGAGCCGTCTGCGGGTTCTGCACTATCACTGTACCTCCCACGTTCTTCACATCTACGGCTCCAACTGCTCCATCTGAACCAGAACCGGTGAGCACGACCGCGATCAGGTGATCTCCATATGCATCAGCAGCCGTTGAAAGCAAGGTATCCACTGAGGGCTGTGGTCGCTTCCCACGATCTTCTTGCACCTCAACGAGATGGTTTTTGATGCTGACATGACGATTCGAAGGAACTACATAGATCCTTCCTGGTTGAAGGTTAGTACTGGATGTTACGACTTCAACTTTTAGCCTGGTGCGTCTCTGCAATATGCCATCCAGCGAACTGGGGCGATTCGGATCAAGATGTTGGGCCAGCACAATGGGAGCTGGAAAATCTCCTGGCAGCGTACTTACCAGGACAGAAAGAGCCTCAACACCGCCTGCGGAGGATCCGATCACGACCAGATCACCGATATTTGTCTCCCTAGCTTCGATTTCATTCATGGTATATACCCCTCGCTACAACAAGTCAATCATCACCAGGAGAGTAAGTCAGGGCCATCCAAAAGTCGTTCGCCGACCCCTACTGACACTTTTGAAATGCCCTGGAGAGTAAGTAAAAAAGGCGGAATTCATCGACTCCACTATACGCCTCTCCAAAAGGTCTGTCAAATTTTTTGTAGTGGAGTGTATTTTAAAAATCGGTATCTTCTTCCCTCTGGCTTTCATCCATTAAATGTTGTGTATATCATCTAAATGTCCATTATTTAGCAATAGCTCTCGGAGCACTTCCGCTTGCTTTTCCGCTTCTTCCAGGCGTTCTTCAAGATTACGCGCCAACCAATCCCTACCGTGCTCACGCGCCTGATGTGTCATACGGCGTGAAAGACTAATCTTTTCTTCCAGGGCCTTCAGCGCTACCCAGAGCGCTCCCTCCAATTGCTCAGTCTGCCCCGCCAGGACGCTCTCCGCTGAGAAGGCATGCCCTGTTCGACAACGAAAACGCAGTAAGGTTCCATCCTGCAATTCCCAAAGAACCCCACCACATTCCGGACAAGCAAAAGCTGATGGCTTACCAGGATGATTGCTGGCATTCAGTGCATCGGTACTCATCTCTACGATTTTTACCTCGTTTTCCAGATCCTTTGGTGCAGCCTAGCCATTTTCCGAACTGGCAGGTTGATAAGCAAGTTGTGTGAGAAGTGGTCCTATCTCAGCGAGGGGAACACAGTAATCTACCTGGATGTGCTCAAGTGCGCTCCGCGGCATGCTCGAATAGAGCGCATCTTTTGGATCCTGTATCACTGCCAGACCACTACGGAGCTTGATAGCACGTAACCCGGCAGTCCCATCATCGAGGGCTCCCGTCAGGATAACGCCTATGGTACGAGGGCCATATGATAAAGCAGCAGAGCGCATCGTGAGATCAATCGCTGGTCGATGGCGGTTCTCTCGGGGGCCTCGTACTATTCGGACATGTCCTTGCTCGACAAGCAGATGATGGTCCGGGCGCGCAGTATAGATATGTCCTCTCTCTATCTCTGCGTTGTCAGTTGGGTGAATTGCTTTGAGTGGACCTGCTCGATTTAAGATATCAGGGAGTAAACTGGAGCCTTGCGCCGGTATATGAAGAACTACAAAGATTGCAGCTGGTAAATCTGCTGGTAGGCCATGGACAACCTTGATTAGCGCCTCTACCCCTCCTGCAGAAGCGCCTACAACGATAATATCGCGTCCAGGCATAATCATCTCCCTCTCTCTCGATGGATGTATCTTATTCTCCTGACACGTTTAACATCGGTTTCAGGTCTCATTTATCGCTTTTTTGACTATTTACCAGGACTCCCTATCAGGGATAATTCCTTGCGCTTCTTCCATGATTTCCATATTGCATAGTATGGTGTCAAAGTTTCCTGTCTACAAAAGCTGTGAAATGCGGCAATCTTTGCAGCGACCAAAGAGCGAGAGGGAATGACCTTCAATATCGAAGTTTGTCTGGTTGCCAATAGCTTTGAGCTGATCGACAGGCAGGCAGATATCGATCTCTACGACACGGTGGCATTGTATGCAGGTGAGGTGGTGGTGATGCGTGCCGCCGCAGACACGATAGTGATGTGTGCCGTCCGCAAACTCAATACGATCCAACAGCCCCATGTTCACTAGCATCTCGACAGAACGATAGACAGTGGCGCGCCCCATACGTGGCTCGCTCTGCCGTAATTCTTGCCAGAGATCATCAACCGTGAAATCGGTACCGCTGGCAGCGAGTTCTATGAGTCGCTCGGCAATGAGCTGACGTGGGCGCGTATGGCGCTGACTGGCTTCGTCGAATGCAGCACGGATCTTGTCCGCGATCACGTTTGCCTCCCTTTCTTGCTTCTTTTTTGTGACAAAAACATTTTTATTGGTACATTGTACCATATAGATAATGGATGCCACTCGCAAACATTTCTGTAGCTGCTCCCCAGGAACCTGTGCGCCGCAACATTATGATGATTATTGCCCATATCATATGGGGCTCAGTGACGGGCCTGGTTGCTGATCGACTCGACCAATAATTTGGCCCTGTTAAATATCCAGAATCTCTACGCCATCATCAGAATCTCCTTTAAGAATCTGGGCCACCGCTTCGTACAACTCCAGAGGAACATTGTACCCCTTTTATCCGTAGAGGCATGCCTTGCGTGTGCCGCGTCGCTGGGGAGGACTTCCAGGCCGCTCAACGGCATTGCTGGCGGGCGATGCGGCACACGCAAGGCATGCCTCTACGGGTGGAGATTTTCTTGTTCAGATTGACCAACGTATACATTATCCACTACAATAAGAACAAGCCATCAGCAATGTGGCAGGCTGCCGGCAGCTTTTGCTGCCTTTTATTTTGAGGAGGAACGATGCGCATTCGCAAAGCAGTGTTACCCGTAGCTGGTCTGGGAACACGGGTGCTACCGGCCAGCAAAGTTGTGCCTAAAGAGCTATTGCCTCTCGTTGACAAGCCGACGTTGCAATACATTGTCGAGGAGGCAGTTGAGGCGGGCATCGAAGAAATTATTTTTGTGACGAGTCGTAGTAAGCGCAGTATCGAAGATCATTTTGACTCTTTCCCCGAATTGGAACAGGTGCTGGAGCGCAAGGGCAAGCACAAAGAGCTGGAAGAACTGCGCCACGTGCAGAAGATGACAACCTATACCGCTGTGCGGCAGCCCGAGCCACTCGGGTTGGGGCACGCAGTCCTATGTGCAAAAGAACTGGTGGGCAATGAACCGTTCGTCGTTATGCTAGGCGACGAACTGGTTGCACCTGAAACACCGTGTCTTCCTCTTATGGTGGAGGTATACGAAAAGTACAATGGCTCTGTCCTTTCGCTCTTCACCTCACCACCTGAGCTTATCTCTTCCTATGGTATTGCATCAGTGAATGAACTTGAAACCAACGTGGTGCAGGTAACGGACCTGGTCGAGAAGCCACCACGGGACGAAGCGCCCTCCGACCTGGCGGTCGCTGGTCGCTACATCCTGACGCCAGATATCTTCGCAATACTGGAGAGGACACCTCCGGGCAGGGGCGGAGAAATCCAGGTCACCGATGCTATTCAACAGCAGGCCGAGGCAGGCTATTGTTATGGTTTACGTTTTACCGGTATACGTTATGACACTGGAAATCCACTTGGTCTCCTGACCACCTCCATTGCCTATGCCCTGAAGCGACCTGATATTGCTCCCGCACTGCGCGAGTACATGCGCGAGGCATTGAATACTCCGTAGCGGCATGGCTTGCCTGTGCCGCGTGCCCTATGAACACGCGGCACAGGCAAAAGAGTTGACGACTTATCATTTCATAGGCACTATAATATCGCCACTCGTGCCACAGCCGGTAAAATGCAATTCATTTGCTGTATTGACGAGACCGCTACAGGTGAAGGTACCGGCATTTTTCGCGGGCTGGGGAACAATACGATGTTGCACTGCATCTGAGATGGCACAGCTTGTGTCCTTCTTTTGTACAGTGAAAGTGTGCGTCGTGATTGTATCAACTCCACTAAAGTTCACAGTTAGCGAAGCTGCGTGGCACTGTTGGAAGGCTTGCCAGAAACAGTTTCCGGCCACATCAGCTTTAGTGCCACCAGACACAGTATCACTGCCACCTGGTCTGACTCCTATCGTGCCACATTTCTGTGCTGCCGTGGTCGTCGGCGTCGTTGATGATGATGATGTTGGTGTGGCAGATCCGGTAGCTCCACCGCCCGTACCGCAGCCAGTGGCAGCAAGTGCGAACAGCAAGATCAAGATAAATGTACCCAGTATTGTCGCAAAAGGCAGGGTCTTATGACTATTCATGCATAACTCCTCTCTGGATTGGCACCATTTTAAGACACCGTCTGCGGATATACCGCAAGATTCCCATGGGATCTATATTCAGTTTAAACGACCAAACGACAGATCTATAATTCTGACGTTGGCGCGTGCCAAAAGTTCCCTACTTGTCTTTCGATGGGACTCGCGCTATAGTACGTCTGGAAGAGTTACCAGTTCCGCTATTTTGACACAGGAGAAGAACTGTCTATGGAGTGGGCGTCAGATTTTTGCAGGGAGCAGGTATATGGCAAGCAGGGCGACCGCGAGGGTGCGCCCCTACAATGACCACGTCAGCTTCCTGCGAACGAAACGGATCTTTGTAGGGGCGCACCCTCGCGGTCGCCCTGACCACATAGACGTGCCGCCGTGTGGCGATATGAAGGAGCATTACATTGTCAGATTTTATTCTTACACTGCATTCTTATAATGTCTATCTGGTAATCCTGGCGGGTGCCGTTACAGGCATATGGGGGCTCATTCTCTTCTTTAGAACGAAGAGTATTGCCAGCGTAAGTGCTGCCAGCGTGAGCGAAGCTGGTAGCCAGGAAACCCGCGGTAGCGAGGTAAGCACCAGCAACAACGAGATAAGCGAACGGGCCAGGCCATGGCGCATTGCCTTGACTGTTACTATTGCGCTGGCGCTATTGCAAGGGCTGTTTGGCGTTATCATGGTCCTGCTAGGCTTGAGGCCGGGCCGTCCAGGAGATAGTCTCTATTATCTGCACTTTGTCTATGGGGCCATTGTGGCACTGGTAATCCCGGTCGCTACGACCTATGCGACGGGTGGCAAGAATCGCAGACGCGATATCCTGGTCTACAGCATCGCTGCCTTGATTCTGACAGCCGCTGCCATTCGAGCCTGGATGACTGGTCCAGCTGTATTTACATTATTGCCTTAATCGGAGAGAGAGATGCGAGCTTCTTTTATCCATGTTGCGGATACGCACCTTGGCTACGAACAGTATGGTGTGCGTGAGCGCTTTAACGATTTCAGCCGTACATTCTGGAATATTATCGAGGATGCCGAAAGGCGTAACGTCGATTTTGTGGTCATTGCAGGCGACCTGTTCAATAAACGTGCTATTGACGCACAAACACTTATTCATGCTATTGAAGGATTAAAGAAGCTCAAAGAACGGAACATTCCTGTCATCGCTATTGAAGGGAATCACGACCGCAGTTATTATCGCGATGGGGTCTCGTGGCTGCAATTCTTATGTTACTCAGGCTTTATTACCTTGCTGGCGCCTGTTATGCAAGACGGTATTCCACAGATCACCGCCTGGCAACCAGAAAGTATGTTGGGAGCCTATGTCGATCTGTTGGATGGACGCCTGCGCGTCTATGGTCTCCCCTGGCAGGGAGCAGCCACAGTGCGCAGCATGGAAGGTATGGCCCAGGCGATGACTGCGATACGCGCGGAAGAAGATACGGCTGGTGTTGAGTATCGCCTGTTGATGATGCATACAGGCGTTGAGGGTATCGTCGCACGTATCCAGGGTCTGCCCTCAATGGCACATTTCCAACCCTTACATACATGTGTCGACTACCTGGCACTGGGTCATGTCCACAAACCCTACGAGTTCGATGGGTGGATGTATAATCCTGGCTCGACCGAAACCTGCGGTGCGGAAGAGGCGCAATGGGATCGCGGTTACTATTATGTCAATATCGATACCGACGAGCCTGAGCGCATCATAGATTCTGCACGCAAAGAACGCGTCCATCACGCCGAACATATTAAGAGTAAGCGGCGTCCTTTTGTACGTTACGATCTGCGAGTGGATGCTCTCGCCGATCCAGACGCGCTCTACGCCCGTCTCGAAGATTACTGTCGCCGTGAAGGAGCGCGCTATCAAGGCGCCGAAATGCAGCCATTGGTACTGATCCAGATGATCGGTACGCTGGGCTTTGACGCAGGAGCGCTCGATCAGCCTCGCATGGAAGAAATGGTGCGCAACCACTTCCAGGCGCTTTACGTGCGTATCGACAACAACACCAACGATCAGGACTACGTTCCAGACGACGGTGACATCGACGGGCGCGATCGTTCACTCTGGCACGAACTGGAACGACGCATCTTTGAAGAGCTGGTTGGGCGCGATGCCCGTTACCTGCCTGCAAAGGAACAATGGAGCGCAGTACTGGCTGAACTCAAGCAGAAAGCCCTGCAACAGGAAGATCCAGCCCAGATCGCACAGCTCTTACGGGACAGGCGTGCGGAACTGCTAGCGCAATAACCTGAAATATATCACGCAGGTAATGGCTCTCGATCATTTGATTGTTGAAAGTCAATTGTTTATGATCATCGGGTTGTTGTGCCGTGCCTTATGGAAACGTGATGGTTCCCTGAAAGCCGTCAACGGTGATCTGCTGGCCCGTCTCGATCCGCTCTATCGCGCCAGCAACGCCTACCACCGCCGGAATACCGTACTCGCGGGCGACAACAGCCCCATGTGACATCGGGCCACCCATTTCCATAACCAGGCCACTCGCTGTGAGGAAGAGCGGCGTCCAGCCTGGATCGGTTGAAGGAGTGACCAGGATTTCTCCTGGTTCCAGCCGAGCACCCACCGGATTCAGAATCACCCGCGCCGTCGCTGTTATCACGCCTGCCGAGGCTGGTGTTCCCTTGAGTGTACTATCTGTGGTAGCTCCCACCAGCGTTTGTGCCTCAGCTTCCGGCTCAGTGCCATCGGAGAGCAGGATGCGCGGGATATGGTGCCTGCTTAACTCGCGCTCATAACTCATGCGGCGCTCGTGCACTTTTGCACACATGTCTTTGCCTGCCAGGGCTTCGTGCACCTCTGTAAGCGTAAGAAAGAAGATATCTTCAGCCGATTCCAGGCGTTCGGCGCGCGTCAGTTCTTCTCCTGTTGACAGGAGAAGACGTCGCATTCCTGCCAGCAACAGTACTATGGTATATTTGGGAACCTCCCGCAGACCGGCCAGGTCACGTATCCTCTTCAGACAGAAGTGTACGAGCTTTCCCCGCAGCCAGCCGAGTTTCCGCGCCCGTCGCGTCAACTCCGCCACCATTGCCTCGGCTTCCCATACACCGCGCTGAAACTGGGTATCCGGCGCTGCATCTGGATTGTTGAGTTGCAGGTAGTTGGCGAGCACACCGAGCAAATATGTCGGGTCCTCCGACCAGCGCGGCAGTCCAAGATCGATTTCGGCTACCGCACGATGCCCATAGATACGCAGAAAGTCCGCGAGCTCTTGCTGCAACGCCAGCGGCAAGGTTCCTTCCCGATACGCCTGCGCTATTTGCTCTGGCTGACTCTCACGGAACAGCGCGAGCACTGCCGTCTCTTCTCGCAAGCGCCGGGCTACCTGCCAGAGCTCCAGATCCATCTCGGTGGTCGGGTTATAAGGGAGACTACGCCGTATTGTTTGCAGTTCATCAGCAGTTGCCAGACCCTTCAATAAAGCGCCTGCAAGCGCTGGTAGGCCAAACACCAACCATATCACTGGCAGGACGGCAGCCAGCAACGCAGGGAAAAACTCTTGTAAGCTGTGTTCAAATGATACCAGGCGTTCATTCGCGCTGGCATCATCTGGCAAGTCTCTCAATATAGTGCGCAATCGTATCTGCAGGCGCAAAAAGCGCGTCCGTGCTGTCTTTGGATCAAGCAGTGCCTGGACAAGATGGACAAGGGGCGCTGCATGGGTACGCACCATCAGGGCGAGCACTTTGCGAAAGATGGCCCTGCGCGGCGTGTGCATGAGTGTGAAGCGAGAATCGGAGGCAAGTCGCTCAAGGACAACACCGGAGCGTGCCTCCATGTGTCCCATCACCTGGATGAGTGTGGATTGCCAGAGCGTACTGCGCAACATTGGTGTGAGGTCGAAAAAAAGGCGACATGCCGCTTCTTTGACGAAGGCGGGACCGGTCAGGGGGTTGGGAGAAGGGAAGCCTGCCAATGTAGCCCCCGAGCCAATCAGCAAGCGAAGGGCGGCTGTGCCCATAGGCGTGAGGGGGCCGTAGACACCCTGTGCAACATTGACCGAGAAATACACCCGGACCGTATCTTCGGGCGGTGGTGCATCGGCAGGCAACGGAAAGAGCGTCGTGATCGGTCGCGCCTGTGTCAGCCAGAGTTTGCCGGAGCTATCAATCGCCCATTCGGTATCCTGTGGTGTCCCAAAGTGCGCTTCCACCTGCATTCCTAGCTGTGCCAGATTCCTTATCTGCTCGTCAGTAAGACAGAATGCGCTCATCTGTCCTGTCATCTCGATGCGTTGCGTTCCCCCACCGGGAGTTGATCGAATGACTACGTGCTTATCACCAGGGCGGCGTTCGATGATTTCACCGTTTTTAGCATTGACGACAAAGTGGTCGGGATTGACTGCCCCTGAAACGACTGCTTCTCCCAGGCCAGGGTTGGCATCTATGACCGCCTGATGACGGCGACCGGTGAGCGGATTGGCAGTAAAAAGCACACCTGCTACCTGGGCATCCACCATTCTCTGTACGGCAACGGCCAGTCGTACCGTACGCTGGTCAATAGCGTTGCTGGCGCGATAGCTAACGGCCCTCTCAGACCATAGCGAGGCCCAACAGCGTCGTACTGCATCAAGGACAGCCTCGATCCCTACGATATTGAGATACGTATCCTGTTGCCCGGCAAAGCTGGCGAAAGGAAGATCTTCAGCAGTAGCTGAGGAGCGCACTGCCACAGGGATAGGTTCGCCGGACGCTAAGCCGCGATATGCTCGCGTCACAGCTTCTACAATGTCAGTGGGCATAGGTATAGCTAACAGCTTGCTCCGAGCTGCTGCAGCGCAAATTTCCAGTTGTGCTCTGTCATTGGCTTGCACGGTGGCGAGCTGGTCCAGGATCGGCTCCAGTACTGCTCCGCTGACCGCACGCGTATAGGCTTCAGTAGTGATACAGAAGCCAGGAGGTACCGCTAATCCTGCGCGCGTCAGTTCACCTAAGTTGGCCGCTTTGCCTCCGACCTGTGGCAGCATGCTGGCATCTATCCGGTAAAAAGGTAAGACAAGCGCGGCTAAGGCGTCATGACTTTCCCGTAGTTTCCTGTTCTGTGCTTCCTGCCTTTGCATATTGTTCATGGCTGCGTGTCCTTTAGCGGCGAGGCTGCGTCATATTGCATCAAACCAACCAGTTTCGAGCCGGGCCGTTCAGTTGAGCCATCCACACTGTTCAGAATGCGCTCGCGTTCTGCCTCACTTAGATCACGCATAGGGTCCCAACCGTACCGTTTGAGATCAACTTTCCCGTCATCATTGAAAACAATCCCCTCGCTTTCTAGCAAGAGACGCATTCTTTCCGGGGAGCCGAAAGCCCAGCTTCCGCTTAATTCGCCCTTGCTATTGATGACGCGCTGTGCCGGGACACCTGGGCGGGATTCGTTCATGATCCAGCCGATCATGCGTGCTCCACGCGGATAGCCCACCGCTTTGGCAAGCCAGCCATATGTCGTAACGCGTCCAGCAGGACATGCCTCAACCAGGGCAAAAACACGTGCCATGAGTAAGGCCGCCTGATTATGCATAGGAGATGTTTCGTTTGACATGAGTTACCTCACCTATGTTTCAAAGACAACAACAACCTTGATAGTGCAGTTTCCCTGCAAGAAAGAGTATACTACCTGTGTAAAGTAGCTAGACATAAGAGGATATATATAAAGTGAGTTGAAACAGCTTAACAAGACAACTGAACGAAAATGAGATATGTCCTCCCGCCTCGCCATTACGCACACCATCTTCTGCCGAAGGTTCATGAAGTTTTCTAACCAGCAACTCTATCCAGTACGCGCTTCGCGAAAGCGACCAGTTCAGCGCGAAAACGGAGGTTGTCGCCTGTCGAACAAAGCACTGGCCATAAAGGAAAATTGCCAGGGAGCCGAACATTCGTAATACTGGGAAACTCTGGAAGCAGTACTTCAATCGCGTCCTTTACCGACTGCTCCAACACAGAAAACGAGACGTAGGCATGTTCTTCATGTTCTGAAACCACGAGCAGTTCGCGCTCCTGAAAACATACTTTTCCCGAAACTCCTTGACAAGAGCATCGTACAGTAACACCGGGTATCTGGTTAAGTAGCTCAACAGCATGTCGAATAAGAGGATCAAGTTCTCCGGCATCAACCTTGCAGGCATTATCGATTTGTTGAAGATGTTGGTATTCTGGCAATGCAAGGATTGCTTCAAAGTGCTTGTTGATCCAGTGAAAAAAATCCAGCGCTTTATGCTCATCGTTGTCTCGTGCGTGCACGGGATACGGCTGTTCTCTAAACACGATGAGAAGATTGCGCAGGAACAGTGCATTGCGCTTTGTCCATGCCGTCTCTCGCGCCAGAACCTGTTGTCTGTAAGCTTCATTCGTGGCGAACTTACGGCAGAAATTGCGAATATAATTTGTGTTTGCCTCTTCAAAATAGAAGTCGCGCAGAAAACGTTCATCTCCAAAGAGGCGGCTTTCTTGCTGAAGGATTGCCTGGTCGAAGCATTGCCTTTCCAGCGGAACTGTATCAATATTGACCTTCTCCGCAAACCAGACCGTACGTTGATTGGTCCCTGTTTCCGCTCCCGTGTCAAGTTCTACGACGAATTTGTAATTACCGTAGTATACTTTATCGGCCTCCACACGCATAATACACCACCTTCTGATAATAACATATTGTAGATAGATACCCATTGCTATCAATCTGACTCGCCTCGTGTATGAACATGCCGCACGACGTGTATTTTTCGTTATCTGTACAGTTCGACCTGGCGTTGGTAAGATTGCTGTGCTTGTTGCTATATAGTCTGTCATCTGTTCCCGTATGGCTAACCCACGTTGGATGCGCGCTGCAAGCTCTCGGGTATATAATGCTGGTTCACTTCGCTCCTCGTGTAGTATATCCATTGTGTAGTGATAGAGCTGGAGAGCTTCCTGACGCCTCTCTTGCTCCGTCAGCAAGATCATCAGGCGACATAATGCGTCTTCGTCGGTCGGATTCTCTTCCAGGAATACGTAGAGCAGTTCTTCGGCCTGGTTGACACGTTTCTCTTTCAGGTAGAGCTCTACCAGCCTGTAGAGAATACGGCGTCGTGCTCCATTGATTGTATGGCGTCGCCGCTGCGCCCATGGGTACGCCAGGTCGTCTTCAAGAAACTCACCATGGGCAAGTGCATGTGCAGTTTCTAACAGCGCGCGTGGGTTTTGTCCCTGGCTCGCAGCCTGTAAGGATTGAGTGGCTAACGTAAGGAGGGCATCAGCATCGACCCAGAGCAGAGGTTGAGGTGGCAACTTGAAGCTGGTTTCTCCCCCAACATGGGTAGTGAGGAGCAGGCTCTCGCCATTATATGCACGCAAAACACGACGCCGCAGTATAGATGTCGCCGAGTCGAGTGCATGTGCGGCATTGATTGTATCTCTGTCGGGCCAGATTGTGGCGATAAGCTCGTTTTTGGATGCCCGTCGACGCGTTCGACACAATAGCACCTTCAATAGCGTCATCGCCGGACCACGGTTGTTCCACTCTTCTGGTAATATGCGGCTATAGCAAGGAGATCGTACCTGATTTGAGGGAACGAGACGTTCGAGGGCAAATTCGCCAAAAGTAATGATTCGCATAAGTGGGTACGATTGTTGATCCTGCTCAATGACCGTCTTCTCCATACACCTATCATCCCTTCCATTTTACTCATCGAGGCAAAACTACTTCTGTACAGCCCGATTATAACATACTGCCTTGCCGTCTCTGGTGAGGAAATCGTGATAGCCCGTGAGGTTTTCGTGAATAGAAGATAGAAAGAGTTGGATGTGTCTTCATCGTTGGCAAAGGTGATTTTGCACATGGCATTCTGTATACAGGATCTCATCTAGAGTGAGATCCTGTAAAGTCGCATCTCTACGCTGATAGAGATGCTTTTTGTAGTGCTTTGAGTTTTTTCCTCGCCAGGGAGGCAGATACCTTCATGCTATGTATTGCTCCCCGGTTGCCTGACCAGCTTAATTGCTCAACATCGATATGATGGACCCGCAAGGCATCCAGAAGCTCACGCATGTAGTCTATACGATCTTTGAGCAAGCAGAGCATGGCCTTCCTCTGCAGTGGAGGGAACGCGATAACAGTTTCAACAGTACGATGAATGCACTCGGAGATGGCCTCTTTTTCTTCAAGTATGGCTAAAGGATCTTGTGTTCCTTCGTTTTGTGACACCAGCACATTGCCATAATAGGGCTCTCCTTCTTCGTCTGTATCCAGGGGCTGGTTGAATCTGGATTTGCGCAAGAGATTGACGGCCTCATTGTGTACCATGCGCCGGAGGTAGGATTTGTAATTGTCGATATGGCGTTTGTTCAGGGCCTCCCAGAATTTCACGAGGACGGTCTGTACCAGGTCGTCTAATTCCAGATCCAGCACTTCCCTGCGTATTACCTGCTGTGGAATAAGCTTCCTTGCCAGTTTCCGTATGTAGCCCTCGTATTCTTCTATAATGATATTTACCCTCAAGGTGCAAATATCAGAATCTGTATCGAAAGTAGAAGACGAGTCAACCAGTTGAACGCACATACTTTCCTCCTTATGTACGTATGGACTCTACTCTCATTTCTTGCTACACTACGTTTTCCGCGCTACATGAGGTAGTTGGTACTGTAGACAGAATGTTTGTTCGCAATGTTCGCTGTAATTTTCCTAACAAACTATTTACAAAAATACCTTCATGTACTATAATGGTTCGCAATAGACAACGAGGATGGATTACTCTGGCCTGGTTAGAGCTGTAAGTACAAGTAGCGCTTACTTCGGTTGGTTCCTTTTGTTTTACTATAACAATACTAACATAACTTTTTGAATTATGCAATAGATGTTTGGATAGTTTTATGAACAAAAAGAGAGGATAGGATCATGGGGCGGAAAGATAAGCGCATTCCTTTGGAGGATGTAGCCACCCTGCAAGTAGGCGCGAAGATGAGACTGGCACGGCAGCAGAAAAATGTCACGTTGACTGATCTGGCGTCAAAGCTAGGCTACACAAAGAGCCATCTCTCGTCGGTTGAGAACGGCGTGAGTCGTCCTTCCCTCGACCTGGTGCAGAAATATGAGCAGGAGCTTGGCCTGGAACCTGATGAACTACGTCAACTCTTTGATGGGATAGAAGCGGTTCAGCAGTCTATCACCAGCGCTCCTAAAACACACCGGGTGCTGGAACGGACCACCAGCGGGTATGAGAACCGTGAGGATGTCCTGGATGAAGATCAGAGACGATCCGAGGAAATGCTTACTAGCAATTCAGTACACTCTTCTTCTACGAACATATCTTTTCCTGACACTATTTTGTATGACGCTCCTCGTGTCGAACTGTTTTGTGGTCGAGATGACGAATTAGCAGAGCTAGAAGAGTGGATCATACGTGATCAGGCACAACTTGTACTCGTATATGGCCTCGGTGGTATGGGGAAAACTACGTTAACAGCTAGATTTTTCCATCAAAAAAAGAACTTATTTGACTACGTTGCATGGTTTTCTTTGCAGGATTCACCCACTTTGGAAGAAGTCCTTGTCCGCTGTATTCGCGATGTATTTGCTGATAAACATACGAAGTTACCAACTGATATCGATGGTCTTTTGAGAGCATTTGCCGAATATCTACATCTAAATAGATGCCTGGTAGTACTTGACAATTTTGAATCGGTCCTCCCTGAAGGCAGACACGTTGATTGGACAATACAAAAGAAATATGAAAATTATGGGAAGCTGCTCAAGAATGTAGTGGCGGCTGAGCATAAAAGCTGTCTTATATTAACTGGTCGGGAGAAACCACGGGGATTTTCAAGCCTGGAAGCCAAAACAATTGCGGTACATTCATTACCACTCACAGGTGTTGGGCTAGATGATGTGAAGGAAATGCTACGCGAGAAAAATTTATCTGGTCTCGATGAAGAATGGTTTCGCTTGATTAACAAATATTCTGGTAATCCGTTAGCCTTAAAATTAGTTGCTGATCCTATTAACGAAGTGTTCTTCGGAGATATTGCGGCTTTTCTGGATGCGGGTGAAGGTGTTTCTATCTTCGATGATCTCTACGAACTATTAGATCAACAATTTGAGCGTTTATCCAATCCTGAACGGGAGGTGATATATTGGCTGGCAATTTCCCTTGAACCGATCTTCATTAATGATTTGCTGGAAGATATTGCATCTCCCATGTCTAATAGAGAACTTCTGGAAACACTCAGCTCATTGCTACGGCGCTCAATGATCGAGAATGTGGGGGCAGCACGTTTTGGATTGCAGCCAGTGATCAGAGAGTACATTACTGATCGGCTTGTGAATGAAGCTTGTGACGAAATTAACGCGGAAGAGTTGAACCTGCTGGGAAGACATGCTCTGGTGCAGGCACAGACGAAAGAATATATCCGCGAAAACCAGGTGCGCATCATCCTTACTCCTTTGATGAAACGTCTGCAAACGACATTATCGAGACAGGGGTATGGGGTGAAACTTAAGAAAATTCTGGATCAATTGCGCACGACTCCATCTGAAAAATGCAGGTATGCTGCGGGAAATATTCTGAATTTGTTGGTCGCGTCGGATGAGGCTGTCAGCGAGTATGACTTCTCTCATTTGAATATATCACAGGCGTTCCTCCAGGGTGCTTCTCTTACTGATGCGAATTTCGCTTACGCCAATTTTGAGAAATCTATTTTTACCGACACTTTTGGAAGTGTCCTCTCGATTGCTCTCAATCCGGCAGGAAGTCTGCTCGCTGCGGGAACCATGAATTGCGAAGTCCGTATCTGGCAAATCTCTGATGGAACGTTGTCTGTGACCTGCCAGGGACATACCGATTGGGTGCGCTCAATTGCCTTCAGTCCGGATGGAAGTACTATTGTGAGTGCAAGCGAAGATACGATGCTTCGTATATGGGATGTGAAGACTGGTCAGTGCTTAAAAACATTGACGGACCATACAAAAAGAGTGTATACGGTTGCCTTTAGTCCAGATGGGAAGCTCATTGCCAGTGGAGGTGAAGATGGCACCATTTTACTATGGGATACGAAAACGTGGCAATCAAAAGCTTTCGCAGGCCATAATGGAAGTGTAAGAAGCGTTGCTTTTAGCCCCGATGGCACTTTACTCGCGAGTGGAAGTGCTGATGAAACGATTAGAATATGGAACGTACAGAGAGAGCAATGTGTACAAATCGTAAGAGGCCACAATGATGGGGTGAGGACACTGGCTTTTAGTCACGATGGAACATTCCTTGCGTTTGGATGTAATAATACAACCGTTCAACTCTGGCAGGTTGGTACCGAACAAGAACCCCAGCTGTTGGGAAGGCACCGCGATAGAGTCTATGCCGTTGCCTTTAGCTCAGATAAAAGCGCTGTTGCAAGCGGGAGTGAAGATCGTACGGTACGCCTCTGGAAAGTTGGAACAACTGGCAGCCTTAAGACTCTTGAGGGACACAGTGATAGAGTGAGGTCTGTTGCCTTTGCACGCGGAGGAGAAGTAGCAGTGAGTGGGAGTGAAGATCATACCATCCGGTTCTGGGATCTTAATTCGGGTCAGTGCGTAAAAAAACTTCAGGGCTATAGCGGCTGGGTGCATTCTGTACGATTTAATCACAAGGGAACGGTGCTTGCTGTAGGAGGCGAGGATTGGAGGGTGCGCCTGTGGAGAGCGAACAATGGATCTTTCCAGCTCTACAAGACTCTGGAAGGACATGAAGGCAGAATCCGCTCCGTTGCGTTCAATCCCAGTGATACAATCGTTGCAAGTGGCAGCGAAGATGGTACTGTTCGCTTGTGGGATGTGGAAACAGGTCGTTTGCTCAAGACACTCTCTGGGCATGCTGATCGGGTCTGGTCCATTGATTTTAGCCCTCTTGGCAAAGTGATTGCCAGCGGGAGTGAAGATCAAACGATTCGTCTCTGGGAGGTAAGGACAGGCGAGGAACTGAAACAGTGGGATGCACATCATACCAGGGTACGGGTGATTGCTTTTAGCCCGGATGGGACGGTGGTTGCCAGTGGTGGAGAAGATCAAACCATTCGTTTTTGGAAGAATGGGATGGCCCAGAACCACAAGGAGATCCAATTGCCAGCCGAGAGTAAAAATATCTGGTCGATCGCCTTTAGCCCGGACGGAAAGCTGATTGCAAGCGGAAGTGAGGATGGCGTGCTTCGACTCTGGAATGTACAAACACGTGAATGCCTCAGAGTAATGGCAGAACATGAAGGCCGTATCTGGTCGGTTGCTTTTAATACTGCTGGTACATTACTGGTAAGTGGGAGTGAGGATGGCGCTGTGAGAGTCTGGGAGGGAAGTACAGGGAAAAATATTGCGGTGCTTTCAGGCCATCTCAACCGTGTCCGCGCTGTCTCCTTTCAACCATCCAATCAAGAGCAAGCGATCGAGTGTATTGCGAGTGGGAGCCATGACGGAACGGTCAAGCTCTGGTCCTTCCCAATGGATACTCCTCCCGAAACACTGCGTAGTGATAGGCCGTATGAACGCATGGATATCACTGACGTTGGAGGGATAAATACTGCTCAGAAGGCCATCCTCCGCATTCTGGGCGCAGTCGAGAATGTACAAGGAGGAAACCTCTCTTAACGGAAAAAACGCGCCCATCTGTGTCATAGAATTGTTCGAACTCTATTCTATGGCGCAGTTTTCTTAATTTCCTTTTTTCATTGTGAGCAGTTTTTCTGCTTTTTGTTTTTATTATGAAATGGTAGCTGTTGCTACAGGAGTATCTCATGGCAGAACGTAGTGAGTTCCCTATGACGTACGGTGGCGAAGTGGAGATGCTAACGAGTGAGCGCGGCTCTGGTTCGCTAGCACCTTTCGATAGTGAAATGCGAACTATGGCGCAAGACGCGATGAGGCATATCATAGATATCGATGAGAAGCCCATTAGCGTTGACTATGACTCATCCAGGCACTTGATAGAGATTGGTGCAGGCGTACATAATAAGCTTGCCAGCCTGGTTCATGCGCTCATAGAGGCCATTTCTACTCTAGAGGTGATCCTTTCTCGTGAGAGACGGGCATGTTTGCTTTCTTTGTCCTATCATCCTGTGGCAGATATGGATGCGGCCTACGAAAATGTGCTACCAAAACCCATGTATGATCTCTGGAGAGGGGTCTATGGCGGGCAACATCATCTCCATCCAGATGTGCTCCCGCAGGTATATCCAACCAATCCAGAAAAGGGACGGGGTTGGCAACATAAAGTCACGACCCTGGCAACCTCAGTTCAGCCATGGAACTCGTTGCCAATAGAGGCTGCTTCAGATCAACTCGCTATCATACAAGCAACCTCGTGGATGTTTAATCTCCTTACGGCGAACTCTCCGTTTGCAGGAAAAAAACGTACAGGCAAAAGGGATATACGGCTGGAAATATGGGAATCAATGCTGGGTACAAGTCGTTACAAGGGTGACAGCCAGCTTACCAGTAACTTGCCTATGAGACCCAGAGGATTAACTGACTACTACAGGCATGTCTTCGGCAATCAACGCATAATGGCAGTCCCTTGTGTAGAAGTACACACAACAGGTTCTACTTCTGACTATAAAAAGCATTTTAGAGCTGTAATGCAACCTGCGGATGATCAAGAATTTAGTGTGTTGAGCTACTTGAATGCTGAAAGCGTAAGCGTAGTGAATATATATACCGGCGAAGTACAAAAGATTAAGCCGAGTGTAGCGCATGTCTTCAATGGCTATGATTTTCTCTACTTCCCTCGCTATGGTGCCCGACTGCGTGTAAACCTACCCCAGGCTGATCGTATCGATCCCAAAGCGTTTGCCCATGCAATCCTTGTCGGCGATGATGATCTGCTGCAAGAGCTCTTCATTCAAGGGGGAATAAGGAATGGCTTCATTTGTATCGAAGGACGTGTACCTGCAACGGTGTTGCCAATACACTCCAGGCCTGGTTGGAAGCGCTTTAGCATCCCTTTCGTGTTACAAACAGCTATATTGCGTTGCTCTAAAGAGATATTCGCTCTGCTTACCAGTAGAGGGCTCACCTGGCCGCAGCTTGTCGAGGAACTCCCTACAAAGACAAATGATTGCAGGTACGGTTTTAAGACGAGCATTCAGGATGTACATGTAACGAACCTGGCACAGCAAATCTGGGAGATAGCAAAGGATAGCCTGAGTTATGAGGAACGCGAACTGGTTGGAGACGAGATCGATTGTATCTTGAGCAGGCAAAAGGCTCCAGCTGAAGAACAACTCGATTTTGTGGAGGAGGTTTCAGCTTCCACAGGCGATTCTATAGAAGATAATACGTTTGCCAGACTCATTGATCATTTTACGGCCATCGTTGCCCATCCTTTACCTGTGTAGCAAGATGCTGGAAGTTGTCGTTGCTCTAAAACGCGTTCTGTTGCTTGAAATAATATTCAGATAAGGATAGTGGCATAAGTCATCCCGAACTGTTGAAACACAAGTTCACAAAAACGGGGGTGCAGGGGGCGTAGCACCCTGCCAGGGTTTGGGGTGTCCCCGCCAAACTCTTGTTCCCCCCTTTTGCGCGCCGCCGCAGGCAGGGCGAGAGGAGAGAAAGAACCCTTTGGGGACACCCCAAACCCCGGCCACGGGCAGCCGCCCTTGGCCATCCCGCTTCGCAAGGCGGCTTGAGGCGGATTGAACGCCTGTTGGGAACATTTGGGAGAACTCATGCCATTTGGAACACACACTTAGCGAATGTACCACTTAACGAACGCAGCATTAAGTGGCATCAGGAAATCTTCGAGCAATAAAACTCAGGTACTAAAAATATGGGTTAACAGAGTTCAATAAGTAAGCTTTCACGCCCGAGTGCAGTTGGTGAAGCTTGAAAATGTCATGCCGCTCAACAGATCGGATGGCACGGACAGCGGGTTACGTTGCCAGAGTTCACTACGTTTAGTACCAGCAAAATTGCATACGCCGCCGAGCCAACTGTCCACTCAGAGGCAAACATTGGGTACCGCATTAAGGTGCTGCACATCTGGTCTTCTCGCCCTGGTGTTCCAAAAAAGTGCAAAGATAGAGATCCGGCTTAGCAGCTAAGATAAGGGAGGTAATCTATGTCTAACACAGAACCATCGAACACTTCAGCACCGGCTTTGTATCTGTCGAACTGGCAAGACATGGTAGGAATCTGGAAGGCCAGTAAGTTAGCCCAGACAGATACGCAGGTGAGAGGTCCATGTCTCAGCGAACTACATTATCTCAGTGGACCAGCTCCTGCAAGGCTCGTCAATCAGATCGTTGACTATACCGGGTTCTTCCGAGATGAGAGCGGGGGCTTCAATTACACAAAGGTTGAGAATTTCGACTCAGAAGCCTGGTTTGAGAATGGCAAAGACAATGCTGGTATACTGACTACAAACTACCTCACCTACCATGGCACAGCGGTGCAGCCACGGTGTCAGATCAGCCGTAGCTATGTAGCAGTGCCTGATCATCCCTTTTTTGTTATACGATACAGCCTGACAAACAAAACCGATAGCGATCTCACCTTTAACATTCTCGATCAGATTCACTTAGCTAATCTCGGTGCTGGCGATCCGGCCAGGAACGTTCATGCCTGGTATGATGCTCAAAGGAATGCATTAATCGCCGATATGAGCGCTTCAGGACAGTTCTTTGTCATACTGGGAGCATTCCAGGCGATGGACAGCTATCAGATTGGTGATGATACCAATAGCATACTGACGAGTCCAACCGTTGCGGGCTGGTATAGCTTTGATCACGATGGAACGCTCAAGAACAACTATGACCTGCGCGTTGGCAACGTCGATCTGGCATTCAACAAACGTCTCACCATCATGGCTAACCAGACCAGCAGTATCTATCTATATGTGACCATACGCGGAGATCTGACCACAGCCCTGGCAGCGGCCGATACTGTGCGTTCCCAACAAGGGAGTTACTGGTTCGATCAAACATCTGCCAGTTATAACGCCTGGCTCACAAACAAAGGGAGGGGGCGGCGCCTACACTTTAACGACGCAGGCCTCAACAATCTCTTTGAGAGAGAACTCATTGTGATCAAGAATATACAAAACCCTGTACTAGGGACCTTCTCCGCCACCACCAATCCCTTTGCTTATGGGTATAAGAATTGGGTTCGCGATGGGTCGATCACCGCCATCGCACTGGATGCGAGTGGCCACCACGCCGAAGCCAACCAGTACTGGCGTTGGATGGCTAGTGTGCAAGGCAAAGATGGCACCTGGAAAACAACTTATAGTGACTGGAATGGTGCCTACATTAGCTTTGTGGAACCAGAGTACGATAGCGTTGGGGCATTTATCTATGGTGTTTACCGCCACTACCTGATTACAGGTGATGCGGTATTCCTGAACGATCTATGGCCAGCTGTTCAGCAAGCGGCTGACTGGATACTGAACAACATTTCCAATGTCAACGGCCTTGGAGCAGTAGATTTCAGCATCTGGGAGGAACCGGAACGAGGATTAGAGCATAATAGCTTCACACAAGCGTGGTATGTGGTCGGCTTATACGCCGTGCAATGTCTGGCCGAGATCAAAGGCGACACAGCTCTCACAGACTGGTATGCAGGTGGGCCGGGATCGATTCTGACGGCGCTGCAGCGTCCCTCCAATTGGAATATACCTGGGGTATGGAATCCGAGCGGCTATTACAATCGGGGAATTAATCAGGATAACACAGTTCAGTCACTTGAAGACACCTCATCCGATATTCTGATTGCGCTTGGCGTGATCGATTACGAATCTGGCCGCGCCGGCAGCCATATTGCCACAATGACGAAACTATTGACCCACGATACCTATGGGTTAGCACGCTACAAGGACGATAATTACTATTACTCAAGTCGGTTTGATCCGGCGGGAAACGAGGTTGGTGCTCTGGAGCCAGTCTGGCCCCAGATGAGTATGTGGGTTGCAGTCTATGAAATTCTGAGTAACCAGAAATCAACGGCTCTTGCACGAATGCAGTGGTTCGTAAGCACATCAGGCAAAGGCTACATGCCTCATGGTGAAGCGGTCTCCAATGTTACTCACCAATCGGTATTAAGCTCAATGAGCGAGCCGCTGACCGCCGCGTCGTTCATCATAACTGCGCTGTTCTATGAAAGGCAGTACGAGTTACGCATCATACCACCTGTATACAATGCCGGCACCTACAGGACCATCACAATCAACCCGGCTACTATCAACGACTGGCCTCAGTGGCAGAATGTACCATACTTTGTGGCCTCCCATGCAGGTTCAGCCAGATCATCGATGACCACTATCAAGCGCGTCTATATCACAAATGACAGCAACAATATTTACGTTCGGATCGATAACATAGCGGGTTCGTTCTCAAGTTATGCTGCCGAGCCGAAATTTGCACTGCACATATATAGCGAAGATTTCGCCCACGGCAGAGTGGAGGCCAATAGCTTAGGTCTCGACAAAAACCCAATCCAACGTCCTATGAGTTTCCTGGTTGAACGCCGCAGTGACGAGGATGTCTTTCAACGCTGGTCTGTCTCGGGAGGGCTCTGGGTCCTCAACTCTCCAATCATCGGTGTGATCATACCACAATGGGAGAGTGCGACAGGCCGTATCGAGGCAGCCATCCCAATTGCGGCACTTACCAGCACTGCTCCTATGATGGGTAACGCCTGGGCAAACATGGTGCTTGCCCTGGTCTACCACGACCCTGCCAGCGATACGTGGATTAATGATAGCAAGGTTCTTATCCATTATCGGTTAAGTACCAGTGATCAATCCTGGATTTACGGGAATATTGAGCAAGCAACATAATAACTCTATGTTTGTAGTTTTCTGAAAGGGGGCATCGCGTTCGTGACCTTCCTCGAAGATTTTTTGTAACATAGTCACAGGCGAGAGACAAAAGATTACGAAAGGAGTATACCTCTATGCTTCAGGGAGTTTATCACCAACCGTATGGGTTCGATAATCTCTATTCCACTGAGTCGACAGAGCGGTTTCCACGTGATCCGATGGCCGGAGACACAGTGTTGATTAACGCCCGGACGTGGCCGGTGGAACCGGGACAGACAGTCTGGATTACCTGGACGAAGAATGGCGTCGCTCAACCTGCCATAGGCGCGCAGTGGACATACGACAGTCAGAACACGAGTTATTGGCAGGCAAACCTCGGGCAGTTTGCCCGAGGCGACAGCATCGAGTATTACGTCCACGCGAATGAGAACCAGGCCAATGAGCAGGTTGTGGGGCCTTTTTCGTTCAACGTCACATCCTGGAGTACTGTCACTAATGTCAGCGGTTACAAGGACAATGGGACATCCGTGGACATCCACGTAGGCGACAGCGCCGGCAGTTTCACCCCTATCATTCGTATTGCGTTTCCGACAGCGGACAGCTTCCATCTTCAGTTTGCCCCCAGCGGCAACGGGCTTTCGATCCAGGAGCAGAAGCTCTATACCGTCGCTGACAGCAACGATACCCTGACGATCGCGACATCAGCACTCGTTATCAAAATCCAGAAAACGCCCTATCGTCTCTCAGTCTATCAGGCCGATGGAACGACCTTGATTACACAGCAGTACGACCCATCCATCTTCCGCAACCTTGGATGGGCCAGCGATGGGAAGAGCATCATCACTCGCGTTGAAGATCATTACCAGACCCAGGCGGGTGAGCGCTTTCATGGATTTGGTGAATGCTATGATTACTTTGATCAGCGCGGTCGAGACGTCACTACTTACATATACAACGAGTATGTCGATCAGGCGGCTACTGACCGAACCTACTTATCAGTGCCCTTTTTCATCAACTCGGCCGGCTATGGAATCTACATTCCCTCAACCGCCTATTCCGTCTTCAACATCGGCACCTTTCGCAATGATATGGTCGGGTTTACGGTCAACGCCACCAACAAGCTCAACTCGACCTTAGAGTACTACTTCTTCGCAGGGACGCCCAAGACCATCCTGGATCGTTACACGAGCATCTCCGGACGGCCTCAGCTGCCGCCTAAGTGGGCCTTTGGCCTTTGGCTGTCAGCGAATGAATGGAACAACCAGGCCCAGGTCACCAGCAACTTGGACCTAGCAAACCAGAACCAGATACCAGTGACAGTGCTGGTGTTAGAGCAGTGGAGCGACGAGGCAACCTTCTACATCTGGCACGGAGCCCAGTATGTGCCCAAGCCGGACAGTGCAGTATTCAGCTACAGCGACTTTACCTTCCCGCCAGGGGGTGACTGGCAAGATCCACGCGCCATGGTTGCCGATGCCCACAATCGAGGGGTGAGGATTGTACTCTGGCAGTCACCGTTTTTCAAAGAGCATTTCGTTGCCAGCCCCACACCCCACTTTCCCGCCTCCGCGCCACAACAACACCTCAATGACAAAAAATACGCCGTCGCACAAGGATATATGGTCACTGATGGTAGCCATAAGCCATATCGCGTCCCTGCCCATCGATGGTTCTCCAACAGCATGCTCCTTGACTTTACCAATAAGGCAGCGGCGGCCTGGTGGATGAGCAAGCGTGCCTATTTAATCAACGAAGTGGGAATCGACGGTTTCAAGGACGATGGTGGTGAGTCAGTCTTTGGCCGCGACACTACCTTCGCCGACGGGCGCAAGGGCGATATCATCATGCACAATGGCTACCCGCTCGTCTACATTGGCGCCTATAACCAGTACATTCATAGCAGCAGACTCGGCAGCGAGGGAGCGCTTTTCAGCCGCGCCGGGACAGCCGGCTCACAAACCATGTCGATCTTCTGGGCTGGTGACCAGTATTCTTCCTTTGATGCGTTCCAGCAGGCAATTCGGGCTGGACTGAGCACTGGTCAGTCCGGCCTCCCGTTCTGGAGTTGGGACCTGGCCGGTTTTACTGGACCCGTACCAAGCTCAGAGCTATATCTGCGTGCTGCTGCCATGGCGACGTTTTGCCCGGTCATGCAGTTGCATTCCGAGTATATAAAGCCCCCCGATTCGAGGGCTCGTACTCCCTGGCATGTTCAGGAGGTTACGGGGGATCCGCAGGTCATCCCGGTGTTTCGTAAGTTCGCCAACGTCCGCATGAACCTCCTCCCCTATATCTACAGCGAAGCCAAACGAAGTTCTATGACCGGGACGCCAATGATGAGGGCCATGAACCTGGAGTTCCCGGAAGACCCTGGTACGGCGACACTTGAGCAGCAATATATGTTCGGTGAGCAGTTTTTAGTTGCACCGGTTGTCGCACAAGGAGCAACGACTAAGGATGTCTATGTCCCCAAAGGTCAATGGTACGATTTATGGAATTCAGCGCAGTTCAGTGGACCAGGAACGAAGAGCTATGGAGTTTCATTGGACCTCATTCCGGTCTATGCGCGTCCTGGTGCCATTGTCCCCTTGAACCTGAACCCTGACTACGAGCTTGGCGGCCCGATCAGCAATTCCGTCGCCCAGTACGCGAACCTGACCTTTCGCATCTATCCGGCAGGCTACTCCATCTATGATTACTACGACGCGAACGATGTCCTGGCTACGATTCAGGTGAACGAGTCGTGGGCATCACACCAGGTCACCGTTGTGGTGCCGAAGCTATCCACTGCCGTAACGCTGCAGATCATCGCTGGCTCCCCCTCAGGAGTAACCGCCGATGGCGCGGCCTTGACTGGCTACACCACCCTCGCCGACCTCAAATCCGCAACGGCAGGGTGGTATTGGGACCCCACTTTACAGACGGTCATGGTGAAGCTGCAGGCCAGCGACAAACCGAGAACCATAACGCTGAACGGCGTGGACAAAGCGGCGTATCAAGCCGAGTTTGCCAGCGGCGTCGGCACAGGAACCAATACCAATCACGCCAACTATACCGGGCTCGGGTTCGTCGACGGTTTTGACCAGGTGGGCGATTCAGTTACATTCTCCGTCAATGCTGACTCGTCAGGGGACTACTGGCTCCGCTTTCGCTATGCAAATGCGTTGGGCATGGCAGCGACGCGCAACATTTATGTCGATGGAACCGCTGTAGGGACCCTCACGATGCCAGCTCTCGCCGATTGGGATACCTGGAGCAGCGCCGACATTGCCACAACTCTTAGCCAGGGCCAGCATCAGATCCAAATCAAGTACGATCCAGGCAACAACGTGCCCATCAACCTGGACGGTTTCTCCATGGTATGCAAGACGGCGAGTTCTGTTTCTGTACCGACGCAGCACAATGATAACAACCGCACAGGGGCCAATCTGCAAGAAACTGTGCTTAACACTTCCAATGTGAACCCGGAGCAGTTTGGTCAATTGTTCATGTATCCGGTGCCTGGGCACGTGTACGCACAGCCGCTATACGTCAGCAACGTAAGTATTCCCGGCAAAGGTACCCACAATGTTGTTTATGTGGCAACGATGAACAACAGGGTCTATGCCTTCGATGCTGACGACCGACTGCAGGCAACTACTCCGCTCTGGCAGAGGCAACTGGAACCTTCCATACCTCTACCAGACCCAAACATCGGTTCTACTTATATCGATCCAAGCCACCACGACACAGGGCTGGCTGTCGATCCCACTACCAACCAACCGGTCTATCGTGACATTTCTCAAGAAGTAGGCATTGTGAGCACGCCTGTCATCTCCCTTACTCACAATGCTATCTACCTCGTGACCTCCAGCAAAGATCCGAACAGCAAAGATCCGAGTGCGTATAGCCATCATCTGCACGCCTTGGATCTCGCAACGGGGGGGGAAAAGTTCGGTGGACCCGTCAAGATTCAGGCGAGCTTCAAAGGGCAGGGCTATACAAGTGTGCATGGTGAATCAGACACCGTTGTCAATGGGGAGATTCAATTTATCAGTCATCGGCAACTCCAACGGGCAGGCCTGTTGCTCGGCAATGACACCCTCCATATTGCTTTTGCTTCTTATGGAGATAAGGACGTTTATCATGGCTGGGTACCAGGGTACAGCGCCTCAACCTTGCAGCAGACCGCGGTGTTCAATACGACTCCTAGTGGCGTTCCGCAAGGGGGAAACCCAAGAGACGTAGGGGAAGGCGGCATCTGGCAAGCAGGGGCGGGCCTGGCTGCCGATGAGCAGAACAACATCTACCTGATGACGGGTAACGGCGGGTACAGAGACGGGACCGATTTCAGTAATTGTTTCCTCAAGCTCAGAGGGACAGACCTGACCGTCCTCGATTGGTTCGCTCCCTTTAACCAGCAGCAACTTGCGGAGCGCGATATCGATGTGGGTTCTGCCGGTCCGCTGTTGATCCCGGGAACCGACTTGCTGATCGGTGGAGGGAAAGAGAGCAAGTTCTTCCTGATGCAACGGGACCAGATGGGTCATTTCGACCTTGCAGCCGGCAATGGTCAAATTGTGCAGCACTTCTACATCCATGCGCCAGAATTCCTTAATGACCCCCTCCGCCGTGCGGGAAGGACGGATGGGTCGGGCCATCATGTTCACGGGGCTCCAGTCTATTGGCAGGGTCCGCAGGGCACCTGGATCTATATCTGGGTCGAAGAGGATGTGGTGAAGGCGTTTGAGTTGTTGCTTGGTGGCAAATTCCAAACGACGCCACTCTCTGTGAAGGGCATTCCCAATGCGCAATTGGGCGTCCCTGCTTCCCAGGGAAGTCAAACTGGATTGGGCCAGGTACCGGGAAAAAGCCCTGGGATGCCTGGTGGCATGGTGTCCATTTCTGCCAATGGGAGCGCTCCTGGCACTGGCATCCTCTGGGCGTCGCATCCATTAGCTAATGCCGTTCACGGAGTTGTACCAGGCATCGTACGAGCCTACGATGCATCCGATCTAAGCAAGGAATTGTGGAACAGCAAAGTGAACGCGGCACGAGATGATCTTGGGAATTATGCAAAGTTCAGCGCTCCTACAATTGCCAACGGAAAGGTCTACATAGCCACTTTCTCTGGTCGTGTGGCGGTCTATGGCCCCATGGCAACCACCTAAGATGCTATACAGATAAGCAAAAGACCTGGCGACGTCGCCAGGTCTCTCAAACTCGTACGTGTTATACGAATAACGGCTGCACGTCCAGGCGCGCAACGAGGGATTGCATCTTTTCGTCAGATGGACCTGCCTGGAAGCGGCTGGTGGCGTCGAGCACTTTCGGCAGCAAATGTATGTCCCCAACTGTGTTCAGGAAGACCCCTGGTCGGCTGAGTACCCAGTGTACTGCCAGATCGATATCTTTCTGTTCTTCCAAAGGCTCGTACCACGTGGTGCGCGTATGCGCTCGGCCCAGCCAGGGCTTGTAAGCGATCGACTTGATTGTCTGGATTGCAACGTTGCGCTGCTGGCAGGTTGCGACAAGCGCGTTGAAGTTTTCGGCATAATAGGGACTCTGCATAGTAATGTAGTTGTAAGGTAACAGCACCGAGTCAAAATCGAAGCGCTCAAGACTACGCCTGTGCATCGCGGCAATCTGTAAGCCATGTCCGGTAACTCCAATCCCTCGTACCAGGCCCTGCTGTTTCGCCTCTATGGCTGCTTCGATCACGCCCCCGGGACTGAGCGCCTGGTCCCACTCGATAGGATCAGCGAGATTGTGCAATTGCCATAGATCTACGTAGTCGATGCCCATACGCTCAAGCGAACGGTGTAATTCCTCTTTTGCCTTTTGGGCCGTACGCTCTCCTGTCTTGGTTGCGACAAAAAAACGTGCGCGGTGCTGCTTCAACCAGGGTGCGATACGCAGTTCCGCATCGCCATAACTTGCCGCCACGTCAATATGGTTGACGCCGTACTGGAGCAATACTTCTAGCGTACGATCCGCATCCTCCTGGCTCACTGAACCAAGAGCGGCTGCTCCAAACAGTGTACGTGTGCTCACATGTCCACTGCGGCCAAAAAGTTGTGTCGGAATAGTCATTTCATAACCTCCTGGAGATAACACGTGTATACAATCCCTACTATTTTAGAGCAGAGTTGCAAGCTTCACATATTTTGCAAACTGGCATCCTTGACAGATTAGTGAGATTATCGTTTCTTGTATGATAGCAGTTAGCAGGAAAATGGTACAATCTTATTAACCGGTGAAAAGGCCGGAAGGAGGACTTGAAAATGTTGTTGAACCATTTTTGTAGAAGTCTCGAGACGGAAGAGTAGCTTTTCAGTTGCATCAGGGTTTATTTACACCGTTTTCCAGTTTTGCAACGTAGCCTGTGAGCTTGCTTTCATTTCCTGCTCACAATAGTGTAACACGTAGTCGTTCCTGAATTGTGAGATGGTCCCGCTTTGTTGTGAGGCATTTGTGAGATTGATGCACGATACTCAAAGTGTCCCATAAAGTAGGGATCGAGATCGTTTAAGCGCATCAGGTGATTTTTGAGTACGCGATGCAATCTAACAATTGCGGGATTAAAACTCATCAGATGCGTGGTGCGACACAAAACTATTTACCGCTATGGGCCTGCCCTTCTCGCCGAGTTGAAGGCACGTCTCCAGACCTGTCATGGTTGGATGCCAGGACCACAGACGGAAGAGAAAAGAGGCACCTCTGTGAGACCGCTTGAGAACGGCATAGCCGAAGGTGCTGAACCTGTATACGCGTCCGTTTACGCGTTATGACTACTTGGAGGTACTAATGCAGACGAGCTATGTTACCAATACCCCGAGCTATGTTACCAATGCAAAGCTACGCACCTGGGTCGAAGAGATGGTTGCTTTGTGCAAGCCTGACCAGGTTCACTGGTGTGACGGCTCACAGGAAGAGTACGATAAACTTTGCGAGCAGATGGTCGAGTCAGGCACCTTTATACGGCTCAATCCAGAGAAACGCCCCAACAGTTTCCTGGCCCGTTCTGACCCGAGTGATGTTGCGCGCGTCGAGGACCGGACCTTCATCTGCTCCCTGAGCAAGAACGATGCCGGGCCAACCAACAACTGGGTGAACCCCAGAGAGATGAAAGAGACGCTGAATACTATATTCGACGGTAGCATGCGTGGGCGTACGATGTATGTGATCCCTTTCAGTATGGGGCCTCTGGGCTCACCGATCGCGCATATTGGCGTCCAGCTCACCGATTCGCCCTATGTTGCTGTGAGTATGCGTATTATGACCCGTATGGGGCGTCCGGTGTATGACGTTTTGAAGGACGGCTTCTTCATTCCATGTATGCACTCGGTTGGCTTGCCGCTGCAACCAGGCCAGAAGGACATCCCGTGGCCGTGTAACAAGGAGACCAAGTATATTGTGCATTTCCCCGAGGAGCGCGCGATCTGGTCCTACGGCTCAGGTTATGGTGGCAATGCTCTGCTCGGCAAGAAGTGCTTCGCGCTCCGCATCGCCTCGGTGCTTGCACGTGACGAGGGCTGGCTGGCAGAGCACATGCTTATTCTGGGCGTCGAGGATCCGAGAGGTGAGAGGACCTACGTCGCCGCTGCCTTCCCAAGCGCCTGCGGCAAGACCAACTTTGCCATGCTCGTTCCGCCTAAAGCTTTCCAGCAGGAAGGCTGGAAGGTGACGACTGTTGGCGATGACATTGCCTGGATCAAGGTAGCGCCGGACGGCAGGCTCAAAGCGATTAACCCCGAATCTGGCTTCTTCGGTGTCGCTCCTGGTACCAACACACAGTCCAATCCGAATGCAATGGCGTCGATAGAGGCCAATAGCATCTTCACCAACGTCGCGCTGACCGACGACGGCGATGTATGGTGGGAGGGCATGACCAAGACACCACCTGCGCACCTGATCGACTGGACCGGCCAGGACTGGACACCCGATAGCGGACGCAAGGCTGCGCATCCGAATTCACGCTTCACTGCGCCGATCGGCCAGTGCCCGGTGATTGACCCGGCTGCTAACGACCCGGCAGGCGTCCCGATCTCGGCGTTCATCTTCGGTGGTCGGCGCTCGGAAGGAGTGCCTCTGGTCTACCAGGCATTCAACTGGAACTACGGTGTGTACGCTGCTGCAACCATGGGATCAGAGATGACTGCTGCTGCTGCGGGCAAGATTGGTGAGGTGCGGCGCGATCCATTCGCGATGCTACCGTTCGCTGGCTATCACATGGCTAGCTACTTCAACCACTGGCTGGACTTTGGACGCCACCTGGCGAACCCGCCACGTATCTTCTGCGTAAACTGGTTCCGGCGCGACTCGGAAGGCAATTTCCTGTGGCCGGGCTTTGGCGACAACATGCGCATCCTGAAGTGGGTCGTGGAGCGCGCGCACGGACGTGCGGTCAGCATCGAGAGCCCGATCGGCTGGATGCCACGCTACGAGGATCTGGACTGGCGCGGGTTGGAGAACTTCACACGTGAGCAGTTCCAGGAACTGATGTCGGTTGACCGCGACGCCTGGATGCAGGAGCTGCTCTCACATGAGGGGCTATTTATAAAGCTGTACGACCGGCTACCAAAGGAATTGTTGTTCATTCGCGAGCTGATCCTCTCTAGCCTCTGGCGCTCCCCGGCGCGCTGGGGTGTGTCGCCCGAATAAGGTCTTTGGGGGAACAACGGGACGCACTGTTCTGTTGTTCTCTGGATAGTGCAAATAGCATATGTGCTGGAATTATGTCATCAATTTCATCGTTGGTGGCACCACATCCGCGCATATGCTATTTGAAATCTGAGACTCCCCGGCATGAATGCGCGGGGGTTCTGATCGGCTCCCTCTCAGTTGCTTTCGCCTTCAAGGTACAAACGCTTCACAGTTCAAGGGCTGTCTCAGGCAGCCCATCCACAGGCCGAGCCTCATGCTCCTGTGGCACTTGTCCTTTGATCAGACAAGCCAGTCCTTCGGCTAATGTTAATAGCTCCTACTTTGTCACGATGTCCCATCCAGCCACAGTCACAACAGATGTAGGTTCGATCTTGCGCCTTGTTGCGTGCTCCACAAGCAGGACACTGCTGGGACGTGTAGGCCGGGTCTACCGACTCAACACGCATCCCCAAACGTTCTGCCTTGTACGCGATGAAACTGGTGAGTTGGTAGAAAGACCATGTGTTTTGCATGCGATTGTTTTTGCGTGCTTTTGCACTACGACTTGTACGTGTCGTACCCTTCCTGATACCAGCAAGAGCTTCTACTTTGATGGTGCCTACACCCTGTTCGTAGGCATGGTTGACGATCTGTCGAGAAAGTTGATGATTGATGTTTTTCATCCAGCGCGTTTCTTTGCCCTTGCTCTTTTTGACGGCTCGTGTTTTCTTGGCCTTCTGGAGCTTTTTACGACGAGCATAGAAGCGACGGCGCATGGAGCGTTGATATCTCCCATTGCCAAAGAAACGTGTCCCTTTCCCTGCTGTATAGACCACAGCAGGGACTTTCACGCCCAGATCAACGCCCATCATCCCATCCTGCTCTCTTGGCTCTGGCCTGGCTATCGTGATGGTGACATCCGCTATCCACTTGCCTCGTTTCTTTTTGATACGCAAGAGGCCAGGAGCACCCGCATAGACCAGACCATCACAGGCAATCGAGATAGGCTGTATCTTGCCAGTGATCGAGACGGGCAAGGTGAGCGTTGTGGCACCCATCTGCCAATTTTGACAATTCCATTGGCAAATCGGCTTCTTGAGCACCGGTAATGTACCAAGTTCAAGGGACCGCTTAAACACCGATTGCGCATCACGCAAGACTTGATTCTTGACCGCGCTCGGCAACGATGCCGTGAAGTCTTTCGTGCTGAACCCCTCGTGCAGCATATCAGCATCCAGAGCAGAGACGAGCACATTGACCGTACTGATGTACTCGATGCAATGCGCCATGAGCAAGCGGGATTGTTCCGGTGTGGGATACAAACGAACCTGAAGCGTCTGTTGCAGTCCCTTTGGCTTCCTACTCATGACCTACTCTGCCTTTCAATGTACTGCTCAATGGTTTCTTGGCTGACATGCCCGGCTGTGGAGTAGAACGTTGAGCGGGTCCACAAGGAAGGCATACGCTTCAACTCGTCAAACTCCTCTCTCAGATCATGAGAGGAACGCCCTTTGATCAAACGTGGAATATCAGTCGGCAATGTATAGGGATTTGCCTCTATGAAGAGATGCACATGATCAGGTTGAATGGCTAAACCTTGAATGTGCCAGTGGTGCTCCTGTGCTACCTCATCAATGATGTGCTTTAAGCGGTCATGGACTGGACCAACTAAAATCTTCCGTCGCCGTTTTGGGCAAAAGATAATGTGATACAGCATATGATAAACCGCATGTTGCTCATGAATATACTGCTCATTCATGTTGATAAGTATAGAATGTACAACATGCTTTGTCAACATACCAGCCCCGCTCAAGCCCCAGGAAAAGGAACGGTGCTCTCATCCCCTGGTTCAAACGCCTGTCTTTTACCCACATTTTACAATTGAGTTGTGTGAAACAGCTAGAGAAGCCAGGTGCCACTGTTGACTGTTTCACCAACACATCCATGGTGATTGGCTTCTCAAGCCTTCCCAAAAAGATGTGGGTAAGAATCAGCGCAGAGGAGAGAAAGGGCATGAACAATGCGTCCCTGCATGGCGCTGTCTATTGGCCTGCCTTGCTCAAACAAATATTCATGCAGTGGTCGCACGTTGGATGCCTCGGCGATCTGGTTCCTGCTGATGCCGTTGGATGCCTCGGCGATCTGGTCCCTGCTGATGCCGTTGGCCTGCCGGACGGTTGGAAAATCAAGAAGCTGTTTGCTCATCTGCTACTCTCTCCCTACCAACCGGATGTATGCTTGACAGGAGAAGTGTGCCGCCTGCGCCTCTCCAACATGGGTCGCTAATTCCTCCTCTAATTGCCCCAGTCGATGATAACGAGCTTCAATAAATTGGTGCTTTGCTACCCCCGTCGCAAGCCCCGAAAGCCCGTTATGCATCGACTCTAACTCCAACTCTATGCGGTCTCGTAATTGCTGTACTTCACTTTTCATTGAAAAATCCTCTCGATGTTAAAAGTAAGTCGAATTATCTCCTGATGCATTAATTTCGATCATCCTTTAAAAGATCGATACATTTGCTAATATAACATATCGTAAAAGATGTGAGTTTACTCAAAATCATAGTGTTACTGTTTATAACAACTATTGAGCTGCATAGGATGTAGGAGGGCTTTCGGCGTGGACCTGAGTCGTAACACGTGCAATAGTGGCACCTCATCCCATGCTTTATTAGTGTATGCCTGTTCTGACTTCAACAGTAAACCGAAAGTCTCCACCACCCTTGTCGGTGCTCTCTGTCTCACTACAGGTAAAGTCTATGCTGGACTGAACGAGCCAGATGCACTGAAGCATGTTAACCATGCAACAACGATCGCCCGTCGTAAGATACAAGAGGAAGATGTGGGCTTTGTTCGGTTGACGCTGGGTTTTTGCCATATAAGGACAGCAGGAGTATTCATAGCGCAAGGAGAGTATGAAGCGGCGCTCGATACTCTTGATGATGCTGATGATGCAACCGCTCCAAACCTGATACGACGCAAGTGCATCATTGAGCGCCAGAGAGCGCGTATCTATCTCAAGCAGCAGCAGTGTGACTATGCCGCACAGAGCGCACAGAACGCTCTTACCTTTGCGACAGCAATGGACTCGAATAAATCTTTAGCAGACGTGACCGCAATCTACAGAGAACTGAAGAGTACATTTGGGAATGCGGAAGAAGTTATCCATCTTCGAGATGTGCTCAAACCGGCAATACAAGGGAAAAAGTTGCTGTTGCCTCAACGCTTTTAGGGATTAGAAGTAGGTTATGGCTCGTACTGACTATTTCAATGATCCGCACGCGCCGAAAGCAAACAGTATTGTACCAGCATCAGCTATTGTGACGAACGATGAAGGGAAATACTGTTTGCTCGTATGCTCGAAAGCGCGAGTAATATCCACTGGTCGTATGAAATCTATGATAAATTCGTTTTTCCGCCTAGAAAAACGAGCATGCGGTGAAAGAGCCGGAAGAAGTACTGAAAGGATAGTACAAGAAGAGATAGACATAATGGCACTACAAGATCATGTCTATGCATATCTAGGAAGGGGAAAACTGCCTCTTGAGGAAAACCATTTCGATTATATCATACAGTACAAAAGCAGTTTCTTCGTCTCTCGAACAGAAAGATTATCTGACATCTGCGACGAGAGCGATGAGTGCGTTCGCCCAATTCCGTAGGGGGTGGGCCCTTGAAAGGTCCGCCTCCCATTATGTCAGCAGCAAGCAAAATCCTTACTCTGTAATCGCAATCACGCGCAATGGACTGCCGGACCCATTAACGATCTTGAGCGGTGCGGCAATAACAATCGCACCCGTCGCTGGCAACAGGTCCAGATTTATTAAGCTGGTAATACCGAACTTGCCTGCTCCATGCATAAATGTGTGGTTAGGGAAGGGTGGGTCAAATCCACCCGCCTGCCCAGCATCAGTCCCGACTGTCTCCACACCGACGCCCAGGATATTCCGTTCCTTTGCCAGAAATTGCGAGCACTCCTTCTGAAAACCGGGCGTGTGTGCTCCATCTGCCTGCACATTGAGGAACTCATCTCGCCCCTCTCGTTTGCTCCAGCCCGTTCGCAGCAGTACCCACGCACCGACAGGAATGCGCCCATAGGTCTTTTCCCAGGTCTCGACATGCTCAATCGTCAGCAGAAAATCTGCCGACTGTTGCACATTGGCGGTAACATCGATCACGCATGCTGGACCTATGAACTTGCGCGGTTCTATCGTATCGGTTGCATTATTGGGCAGATCTTTCCCGGTAACCCAGTGGATCGGCGCGTCGAAGTGTGTTCCCGTATGCTCTCCCATGTTGATCACGTTCCAGTACCAGCCAGGACCATGCTCATCATAGCGTGAAATCTCTGTCAGCGTGACGCCTGGTGAGGGCGCGAATATGGGTGGCAGTTCAATCACTACTGTATCGGGACCAAGTGGCGTGGTTAGATCGATGACCTTGAGGCGCCCTGCATTGAGTTCCTCAAGCAACTGTGCCAGAATAGCGCTCATCGTTATCCTCCTTATTGCATCTTCACTTGACCTGTCAGGGTTTCGTGTGTATACTTCCCTCCGTGGAGGCGGCAGGAGCATTTCTCCTTATACGACCCGCTTGAGGGTACTGAAATTATGCGCTAATTTGCCGATTCATAGCTTCCAGGCTGCGCTTGAACTGAAAGCGGTTCTCTAGCAGTGGCAGGTCCATGTGGAACGATTTTGGTCCGACCGCCTCAACTTTGGCAATAATCGTGGTCAGCCTGCCGCCCGTTATTGCCTCCTGCACACTCGCCTTGAACTGTTCAATTGTATCCACCAGCTCGACGTGTGGTACGCCTGAGGCTCTTGCAATGCCGACGAGATCTGTTCCCGTTGCTGTTGCCGTTGGGAAGCCTCCTACCGAGAGCAGACTCTCGTTGTCAAATACGATATGCAGCAAGTTCCCTGGCCTGTAACGCGCCATCGTGCTTAATGTGCCCAGGTTCATGAGTAGTGAACCATCCCCGTCAAGCACAATTACCTTATGTCGAGGCATAGAGAGTGCGATACCCAGACCCATTGATGATGCAAGCCCCATTGCATGTTCGAGATAAAAAAAGTTCGGACGGTGTCCAAGCGTATACAATTCCGCCGCGACTGCTCCCATGATAGTAACCACGATACGCTCTTCCAGTTCAGGGTAGATCGCTTGTAACGCATCTACACGTAACATGCTCAGTCCTCCCACATAACTTCGCGTGATAACAGTACGGCTACGGGATGTAGTGATGTATGTGCCAGTGTCTGCGCGTCTTTCAGGCGACGGTGAATGGTCGTTGCTTCGTTTAGATGCCAGGTAGGGATGCCGAGCGTACGTAACAGTGGTTCGGTTACCATACCACCTTGCGTCTGCCATGCATCTTTCTCGCCCATATGTCCCCGGTAGGAGATCAACATGAGCAATGGGATGCGGTACAGTTGAGCCAGGGACACGATAGGATTAATGGCAGCTAGAAATCCGTGGTTCTGCATCAATAGTGCGGAGTTGACACCGGCCAGGTGTGCCCCTGCCGAGATCCCTATGCCTTCCTCCTCTTTTGCCAGACGCACAAGCGTCATATCTGGATCATCATCTGCCATCCGAATCAAATGTACAAGCCATGTCTCGGGCAAGGCAGACATAATCTTTACGTCACACGCCTTCAATGACTCATAAATAAGCCTGGAGTTTGTGATGGAAACAGGCATAACCACCTCCTGATAATATAGGTGTGTTCTGGTTACTCGTTTATATTCTACACTCGTAACTCATACCTTGCCCATGTGGACCCGTAGAGGCATGCCTTGCGTGTGCCGAGTGGCTGGTTAGCATCTTTGATCACGTCAAGCCGTTCGATATAACCCGTAGAGGCATGCCTTGCGTGTGCCGAGTGGCTGGGGAGGATTTCCCCTACGCTCAATGGCGTTGCTGGCGAGCGACTCGGCACACGCAAGGCATGCCTCTACGGGTCAAAGGCTTGACAAAGATCGCTTAATGCGACAATCCTATTGGAAGGTAATAGAAATATATTGCTGTAACCTGCATAGATATCATAAGGGAAGAAAGGTATAATTGTCTGATGGATGCATCTTTGCGCGAGCGACTTCTCCGCATTTACTCTGAAACCAAAACTATTGCTGTGGTAGGAGCATCAGCCGACTCATCGAAAGCGGCGTACCATATACCGCTTTACCTGCAGAGCCAGGGATATCGTATCTTACCGGTAAATCCTCGCAGGAGTGAACTGTTCGGTGAACATGTATTCCACTCACTTGCCGAGATTGATGTGCCTGTGGACGTGGTAGATGTGTTTCGTCCCGCCGCAGAAACTCCTGCTATTGCTCAACAAGCCGTTGGTATAGGAGCGAAGGTGCTCTGGCTACAACTTGGTATCGAGTCCAATGAAGCTCGCCAGATTGCTGAAGATGCCGGACTTAGCGTTGTTATGAATCGCTGCATGGGGGAAACGCACCACTTGCTTGGTCTGGGACCAGGACCCGACGAACCATAGCTCTACAGATTGGAGGTTATCATTGGAAGGCATTAAGAATTACTTGATTGATATGGATGGAGTTCTTCTGCACGGCACGACTCTTATTCCTGGCGCTATAGATTTCGTGCAGCATCTGCGCGTTCAGAACGTTCCGTTCCTGGTTTTTACCAATAACTCGCAATACACTCCGCGCGACCTGCAAATGCGCCTGTCCTATATGGGACTGGATGTGCCGCCGGACGCAATCTTCACTTCGGCGCTGGCGACTGCGCAGTTCCTCCACTCTCAGCGACCAGGCGGACGAGCCTATACGATCGGAGAATCCGGGTTAACAACAGCGCTGCACGAAGTTGGCTACGTTCTGACCGATCAGGAGCCCGAGTATGTTGTGTTGGGGGAGACGATAACATATAGCTTCGAGCGCATTACCCGCGCCATCCGCTTTGTGGTAGGAGGTGCTCGTCTAATTGCGACCAATCCAGATGTTATGGGACCCGGTGAAGGTGGCCTTGTTCCTGCAACTGGAGCTGTGGCAGCATTGATCAGCACTGCTACAGGTGTCAAGCCCTATTTCGTTGGGAAACCGAACCCGTTGATGATGCGTATGGCTCTGCGCACACTGAATGCCCATTCCGAAGATTCCGCGATTATTGGTGATACTATGACTACCGATATTGTAGCCGGGCTCGAAAGTGGCCTGCGTACTATCCTGGTACTCACCGGCGTTACTAAACGCGAGCAGGTAGAACGCTTTCCCTATCGCCCGACCTGGGTACGAGAGTCCATTGCGGATATTGAGATTTGATGCATCAATCAGGTACGCGCTCTGAAGAAGTTGTGGTTACGTAACCAGAAGAAGCCGCTAATCAAAAATGTGACCACAAAGGTTGCTATATATACTGTTGTTCGCCACCAGGGAGCTTCATTTGGCAGCAGATTCCAGGCATCATTGTCTTTTGCGATCATATCTGCTGCTGTAAAGGTCAGTATGATAGCTGCAATCAGTATAAGCCATGGGAAACGCTCCATAAGTAATGAGATGAATGCGCTACCCACCAGCAATAGCACAATGCTGATCAATAATCCTATGATTAATAGTAAGGTCTGGTGCTTTGCTATTGCTGCTATCACTATGATGTTGTCCAGACTCATAGTTAAGTCAGCAAGGATAATCGTCAGTATCGCACCAAACAGATGGTTTTTAACGCTCCGGCTATTAATATAACGCTTGAATCCTTTCTCTTTTCTCTTTTCATTCTCTTTTACTTCCTTTACTTCTTTCGCATTAGTTTGCTCTATAAATAGCCGTATTATGATAACTAAGAGGATAAGCCCTCCGGCTATTTCTATGTAGGGTATATCTAACAGGCGTGTGACGGAGTAGGTGAGTAAAATGCGCAGTGCAATTGCACCACCACCGCCTGTAAGAAATGCGATCCAACGTAGTTCTGTCGGTATACCAGCGGCAACTGCGCCAATGACCAGGGCGTTGTCGCCACTGAGTATAAGGTCTACTAAAATAATACTACCCAGAATGGGCAGCCAGTCGAACATAGCTGGCTCCTTTTCCACTAGATGCTAAAAAATAGGAACTATTGTCTGTTAATTGGCACTTGTTCCTCTAGCAGAGTTTGATCTAGCGGTTTTTCTTCTATAATCCATTGTCGAATCAGTCCGACTGGTATTTTGAAGCGTGCACCATCTGCTGTATGTTCGCGCAGGTCGTCTGCAATTCTCTCAATGGCATCAGCCTCGATAAGTTCTCGCAAGGCTGTTGTTACCTGGTCTTTTTTGTATGGAATACGATAATGCCTGTAAATCTCCTCAATTTCTATCAGGGACAATGGGCGTCCCTCCTCTTTTCCTCCCTCTGCAAGTGCAGCCAGGACGACACGCTCTTCTGCTGATAGGTGTTCCCACTGCCAATCGAAGTGGAATTGTCCTGTCTGCATTACTTCCTGTAAGACGGCATTAACATCATTGATGGTGGCGTAGGCTTTGCGCTTCTCATTGCAATGGTCTACCAGTGATCGACAGATAAGGTGAATCAGGTATGGCTGATCCGCAGTCAGATCGCGAATTTTGCGTACGGCATAAGGCTCATATTCCAGATAGCCCTTTACCGGCCCGGTGATCAATCCAATGGCGCTCTCGGGGCTGAGACGAGAGAGCCGGTAGTGGCGCGCGATATTGAAAAAGACCGACCAGTAACCTCTGGTAAGTTCTTCAATCGTGTGCGTACCTGAGAGCAGAAAATTGATACTTCTATGGTGTTGCATCAAGCTGCGCAGATACTCAAACAACTCTGGCTCAAGTTTTCCTTTTTTGACCTGTGCCTCCAGTACTTCGAACTCGTCGATTAACACAATAATTTTCCGGTCTGTGAGTTGTTCCTCTGCATCTTCTAGAAATATGTCAAAGGCGAAGGTTGGATTCTGTTCAAACTCTGGCAGGAGCGGCTTGTTGACAATGATTCCTCTCTTACGGAGTTCTCTAAACATGTAAAATGCCAGGTGATGAAAAAATCTGCCGGCACTAATCTGGTATGACTCTTTTTGCATATCGATTATGATGGGAATATGTGGGTCTAAAACTGTCGTGTTGACGAGGTGGAGCAAGAGTGTAGTCTTGCCTGAACGCCGCTGGCCGTAGAGGACGATGACTGTTTTCGCTTCTGCTCGTGTCAGGTTGTCCTTGAGAAATTCTATGTCTTTTTCCCGACCATAGAACATCTCGTTATCGTGAGTAGGTGTGCCCGTTGAGTAGTGGTTGGGGATGTAGTTGAATTCCTGCCGTGTGGATTGAAATTCAAGTTGCTCTCCTTTTAAGAGTGTTTTCATCACTGCCTCGGTATCATCATAGATGATTTCAAAGTTCAGGCCCAGATTGCTTGCTAAGGAATGTGGTCTGATGACGAATTCTGCATGCGCTTCCTCTTGCGCAAAGATAACTTCCGTTTCAAAGGAGTTCCGTCCCACGATGTCAAATTCGCCGTTATGCAGAAGGCTGATTTTGACGTTATTGGCTGAACTTCGCCCGCTATTAGAGATGGCCACCCAGATGCCAACCTGCTCTTCATGAGGTACGCAGCGCGTTTTCAAGTCTGCTTGCAGCTCAGCTCGTCCGCGCAATTCGCTGAGTTGCGTGTACACAATCTCCTGCCACCGCTGGAGAAGCAGTTCAAATGCATGCCGATCTGGGAGTTGTGACAGAGGACCGCCATAGAAATCAGTCGCGTACTCTCGCTCGATGAATTTATTGATCGTCTCTATTGTATTGGTCGCTTCTAGCAAGCTGGAGAGGCGGTCATGCAGTCCTTCACGTTTCAGGTAGATGCGCAGGAGCCGTGTGACGATTCCGAGCTTCTGACAGATGCGCAAGACGATTGGTGCATGTGGGTTGTCAGGCGTCAATTCGTCGAAGGTGGGCTGACAGTGATAATCCGCAATCTCGCTGAGGGTACGAATACGGAAGAGGCGTCGTAATTCTTCGTACATGAGCCAGGTATCTTCACCATATTTGAACGATTTGACTTCTTCCAACACATTTGCTACACGCTCAATCCGTTCTAGCGCGTTCCTATCGTCTAGCTCATCAACCTGTGGCTCTGACTCATTGATGAGGTGCTGATTAGCCACCAGTGGTGCAAATGCAGTGAAGAGATGCTGCACAACGGGCGTTTTGGCATTGACTCCGATGTGTCGCAAGATGGTTGGCACTATTTTCTGGCTAATACAGCGGAAGAGGTTGATGATCAGGTCGCCATGATGACGATCGAGAAAATGGGCCAGGGTACGGGCCGCTTCCTGCCGTATCCATTCTGACTCACGATCTTTTGCTGCTTTCAGCAACATCTGAAAGATTTTTTCGTCGTAGGGAGCGCTTGCACGGTCGATCAGGTGATGCAATTGACGCAGAACGGCACGTCGTACGAAGCGTTCGCTATTCTGGGAGAGCCCTTCCAGGTATTCAAATCCTGCTTCCCAGTCGTGTGCGATGAGGAATTGGATCTGTTCGACGAAGACCCGGCGAATGTCGCCGTTGGAGTCCGCTGCGAATTGCGTGAGGAGGCGACGGGCATGCTGCGGGTTGATGGGGTACGAGACCATGACGGCATTGATGAGTGCCTGACGTACCTCGACCGCATTGTCTTTGGCGAAGGTTTCGAAGGTGTCAAAAATGTGCGGATTGAGGTGATGCAGATTGGCAAGCTTCTGCAAGGCGAAGGCGCGTAGGTTGGCGTCAGGCTGCTCCAACAGCATCTCGATAACCCTCTGGTCCGTCTGCCCTTTTTGGAGGGCATACCAGCACTGATCGATCAATTGTTTCACCTGCTGTTGATCAACAACCTGTAGGACTTCCAACTGGTCCTCCGCTCCCAGTGCGATCTCGATATTCTCGTCATCGTCGATGTCTTCTACCTGCACCACGCGGATACGGTCGGTTGTGCGATATTTCCAGAGAAAATCGCCGTCGCGATTTAACACATAGAGCCAACCATCCGCACAACCCAGAAAGATCTCTATTTTTCCGTCATGGTCTGCGTCAATGGCATCGATGCTCATGACGCTATGGGGCAGGTAGTAGCGCCATTTCAGTTGTCCTTTGCTATCCAGGACGTGGACGTTGCGGTCCTCTGAGCCGATCACAATCTCTAACTGGTCGTCGCCATCAATATCCTTGACACACACGGCTCGCACACGATCACGCGTGGTATAATGCCATAACTGTGCCCCGCTTCGCGTGTACGCATAGACGGTGTCTTTCATACTCCCGGCGACGATCTCGGGGATATCCCCCTCCTTGGGTGGGTGAGCGTAGATGGTCTTAATGCCTTGCGGGGTGGGAATGGTGATCAGGGGATCTTTGAGGTGGCGATCATAAATGCTGATCTTCTTATCCGCTGATCCGATGATGACCTCAGCCGATCCTTGTCGATTGACTGCCGAGACGTACTGGCTGGTCATCCAATCGTCGATGTGATGGGAGCGTTTGACGATGGGTTCTAGCTTTTGCTGTCCCTTTGTTCCAGAAACACCGCCGACGACATAGATGTGATGATCACTTGAACAGACTATCGTGTCTTCCCAGCGCCCCCGCTCCAGGTAGCCTGTCTGTACTGAGAGAATCTCTTCGCCCAGAGGGAGCTTCCAGAGTGTACGACCGCTGGGGCTAAAGGCATACAGGTTGCCTTCACTGGTGCCTACGATGACTTCGCGGCGTGAGTTACCCGCGATGTCACCAAAGCCCAGGCTACGGATATGCCTACAATCATCTTTGCGCCAGAGCACCTGCACTTTTTGTTGTCTCAAACGCAGCAGGTCCGAGAGGGCTGAGAGATACTCGTGATTGTCAATCAATACTTCCGCGTGTTTTAAGGTGACCTGCTTGAGCGTGAGATGCTCTTTAACCTCTTCTTGCAAGGTATCTTGCAAGAGTGCGCGTTCTGCACTGGAGATGGTCGTCATGCTGGCTGGCGCTGGCTTGCCCAGTTTCTGATAACCCTGGCGGATCTTTTTGACCAGATCTTTGACCAGGCTAACACGCAGGACATGCACCCGGTCTTCCGATCCCGCCAGTACCTCGATCTGCCCATCATTGTCAATATCGCAGGCGTAGACGCTAAAGACGCGATGTTCCAGATTGTGCCGCCAGATGGTCCTTCCCTGCTCATCCAAAAAATAGATGTGCTTATCTTCCGATCCCGCAATGATTTTACACCCTCTCCCCAGATTGATGGCCTGCAAGGCAAGAATGCGATTCTCGAAAGACTGCCTCCATTTCGTTTCAAGATTGGCATGCAAGGCGAGCAGTTCCTTGTCGTCTGTTCCCACCAGGATCTCGATCTGCCCGTTGTCATCGATATCTGCCGCGAACAGGGTGTAGATCGAGTGCTCCATACGCCGCTTTGCAATGCATTCGCCGCGACTGTTGAGGATGTAGATGTGTTTGTCTTTTGATCCCACCAGCGTTTCTACTTCGCCATCACCGTCGATGTCGCACATGAAGACCGCTCGTACCCAGCCATTGGTAGCAAACTGCCAGCGTACGGTGCCACTTTCGGTATCCAGAAGATAGACATGGCGATCCTCCGAACTGATCAGGATCTCGCTGGGACATTGAGGGTTGACCAACACCTGTCGAATAACATGCTCACTCTGAAACCAGAATGCTCCCGGTTCAAGCTCTTTTTCGAGCGTTCTGCCATCTTTCGCGCCAAATCCGTAGCGTTCTCCCGTTTTGGCAATAGTCCTGCCGTCCCTATCGAGTGCATATACCAGGCCATCACGTGTGCCAATAACGATACGTATGGGCATATCTTTGCCCTCGACGCTTTTTCTCTCTATCTGAGGGACGCTGGCAACAGTGCCAACCCATTCTTTATAGCCAATAATGCGCTCCCAGCGAATATCACCACGCCTGGTCAACGCTCGCACGCGACCATCGCGTGAAGCTGCAATGATTTCAATATCACCATCATTATCGATATCTGCTGCGCATACACTGGTCACCCAGTTTTTTGCTTTATAATTCCAGGCCTCGGTTACCACTGCCAGTCCACGTGCCAGATAAGCCTGGAGAGTTGTATTTCCTTGTATTGTTGGCATGGGCGATGCCCCTTTTTACTAACTATAGCTGATACGCCTTACTTAAAATTGTAGTGCCAGAAGTGTGCCACATTGTGCCTAAAGTGTGTCAATAACAGCGAAAAAGAAATACCTTACATCTAAAGCCTCTTATGCATATCTGCAGAGGAACGCTGCCATGTACCATAATCATCCTTCATATTTTATACTATAGAAGAGGATTATTTTGTCTTGTAGAAGATAATTTCGTCTTATATGAACAGAGAGAGTTTATTCAAGGTAGTGATGTCATAGAACCGTGGCACACTTATGGCATAGTATGACAGAGTTAAGGCCCTACAATTAGACCATGAACGTATCTATAGTGGGATATTTATCTTAGGAGATCCACGATGAGAAACATACTTCATAATCCCTATGTGAATACGATCACGGTGCGCGATCAGGATATGTTCTTTGGACGCATAGCCTTGTTGAGGCGGATCTACTCAGAATTGGTCAGTAAACAATGTATTTCCTTGATTGGTCCGCGCCATATTGGTAAGTCTTCTTTGCTGCACTACCTGCGCCTCCCGGAACTTCAGGGCGAGTTTGCACACAGCTTGCAGAACCATATTTTTGTGCTGATCGACCTGAGAGAATATCGCAACAAAACCAGTGAGGACTTTTTTGAGACGGTAAGTAAACGGATACTGGCACAGGTCCGCGATCGTTTAGAACTGGTCTATGAACCAGGAAAGGGTGCGGACGAATTTAGTAATCTTCTGAGCGAGATTCAGGAGCAGGGTTTCCACACGGTCTTGTTGATGGATGCTTTTGATAATGTGACGCGTAATACCAACTTTGGTATGGAATTCTTCTCGTTCCTGCGTGCTCAGGCGACGTTCGGCAAAGTATCATATGTGACGGCTACTCTTGCACCTCTCTATGAGGTGTGCCACAGCAGCATTGAGGAGTCGCCTTTCTTCAACATCTTTCGCACACATAAAGTCGAATCTCTTACACTGGAAGAAGCACGCGAGTTAGCCCTACAGCCCTCACAGAGAGCTGGCCTCCCGTTTACTTCCCAGGAGATCGATTGGATACTCAGACTTGCAGGCCGCCATCCCTTCTTTCTCCAACAGGTCTGCCATTTCCTCTTCGAGGAAAAATCTACTCAGGATGGCGCTTCGGTGGATCGCAGACGGATCAAGGTCCTGGTTTACAATGAGCTTGTACCGCATTTCAATGATAGCTGGGACCGGCTCTCGCAAGAACAGCAGGAGAAGTTGAGGGATGAAGCTCAAGTGAAGGATGTTCAAGACCGAGAATTGCCAGAGCTCAGCGAAAGTTCCTTATTCCGCCTTTTCGTGCGTGAAAAGTTTAAGATACATCTCTTTCATATGAAGATTGATAGCTTAGAAAAGGTGTTGGATAAGATTGATGACATTCGCGCCTTAGGTGAAAGCGATCTCCGTTATATGAGCTGTGTTTCCACACGCTTCAAACGGGGGAGCCTGTCAGCAATCGAAAAAGGCATGGCCGTGCGTGAAGTCTTGAATGAGGCCCTTGAACGCTTACAGGGCAATGGTATACGCAGAGATGCAGCTCCTGAGTGGCGGTTGTACAACATTCTTTACTACCGTTACTTTAAGCACCATTATAAGAACGAACAGATCGCCTCCCGCCTTGAATTTACCAGCACACGACAGTACTTCCGTGATCGTCTGAAGGCCATTGAAGCTCTTCTTACTATATTGTTTGAAATGGAAGCGGCTGTACTGGCTAAAGATGAAGACTAACTCTTGATCTGCATAGAGGCTGTCTCTATGCAGATCAAAGGTTCGCTACTCCTCGTGCCTGCAGGAGAGAAAATCCTGCCCCTGAATCACGCCCCCAAATTGTCCTTTTCCTGACTCCTCAGCGCCTCTGGCGCTTCGCAAGCGGTTTAATGTGGATGTGGGATTTGCGGCTCAATGCCGCAAATCCCACATCCACATTAAACTGGGGTGAGCCGCCGCAGGCGACGAGGGGTTCTGAGGAGTATCTTCCGGCATAACATTGTCATGAATCTGGCACACCTGGTCACTAAGCAGTATCTATAATCTAAATGCTATATACGACTGACTGAAACTACCTATAATAAATGACTTTATTGAATGGGAGGGCCACCTGGAATGCCTACCGTCTGGTTTATCAGGCATGCCGAGAGCGAGGCCAATGCGGGGCTGCCAACAGCGCACCCTGCCACAATAAAACTTACGTCCAAAGGGATTGAACAAGCAAATCGTATCGCTCAATTCATTAAACACCGACCAGGTCTCATCGTCTCATCTCCATATGAGCGTGCCTGGCAAACAGCCCGTCCAACCTTTGAGCAATTTGCTCCGGTGCCTTATGAGACATGGCCCGTTCACGAATTTACCTATCTTGCTTCGCCTGGTACCCTGACAACTGCGAGTGATCGACGCCCAATGGTAGAGGCTTTCTGGAAACGTTATGATCCGTTTTATGTCGATGGTCAGGATGCTGAATCCTTTGTGGATTTTATATCTCGCGTGCGGTATGTCGTAAAAAGACTCAGGCAATCGAAAGAAGATTTCATCGTGGTTTTTAGCCACGAGCAATTCATCTGTTCCATCGTCTGGCTCTTGCTCAATGGAAAGATAGATGCTGAAACTGAAGTTTGCGCGGACAGCATGAAGCGTTTCAGATATTTTCTTAAGTCATTTACTATGCCCAACGGCTCAATTTTGCCTATGCAATTGCAAGATGATAGCGAAATCTGGTTCAGCAAGATTATTACCTCTCATCTCTCAGGGCTACCTCCTTCCGCCTGACCTTCTTTAAAGGGGCCAATCCTGGTCCATGTCCCTCCTTTGGCTCTAGAAACTCACTTTAGCAGGAAAGTTGCGCTCTGATTTGCCTCAATCTCTTTCATTGGATCGCAGTCTATCCTTCCAATACCCGTAATGTGCAGGCGCTGCAATTGTAGCTTGCCGTAGAGGACGGTTAGCTCGACTTCAGTAGTATCGGGCCCTGGTTTTTGTTGACATGTGCCCCATGCATAACCATTTGACCAGAATACGCGGGAGAAACGCTCTGTTGCCATAAATTGCATGGAATGGTTGATCGCTGAATAATGGAAGCCTGTAATAGCCAGGACTGCGGTCCAGCTAGCCATAGCACGTGCATAATGATGACCACATTCGGCCTCATTGAATGGACTACGTTTACGACCATCATAACGGGCACGGATCGCCGCGATACATTGCAAGCCTTCTTCAATCATGCCTTCATAGAACATGTGAGCCGCGGCTGTATATTCAAAGCCGCTCATAACCTCATTAAAATATGGGAAAGGGCGGCGTGGTCGTTGTCCTCTGGGATAGCTGCACATGAGCAAGCCTGCTTCATCATTAAGCGCAAAAGTACGCAGGTGATTGAAATGCCACGAGAGGTCTGGCCGGAAGTTGTAGCGCATGATGCTGTCCAGGGTTCTGCGGATATGGTCTAAAGGAATAAGGTAGCCCAGTCCACAGATATGTGCCATATACTGCCCAACGAGCTGATCTACCAGGCAGCCAGCTCCAAGCTGTAACTCCGGTTCTGCTATATTGGTTGCTCCCATTCCTGCGCGCAAGCCTGACGCAATCGCTGAAGCATCATGCGGAGGCTGGATTCTATGCTCAAAGTATTCGCCATTGAAAAGGTGCTCGTCTAGCCATTCGCTGCCGTGCACAAAGAGTTCCTGGCATCTACTGGCGAACTGCCTATCGCCGATGGCAAGCGCCATCTCTTCAGATGCTCGCAGCGCTCCCAGGTACCAGAGGCCCATCTGCGGATTAGGACCATAATATTCAACATCCATCGTATTATGCTGGCAGCCTTCCATCACGCCATCCTGGTCAGCGTCCCAGCCGCCCGGAAGCCAGCAAAAGGCTAGCGCCTTACGCGCTTTAGGCCAGAGTTTTTGCAACAGAGCAGTGTCACCCGAAAGTTGCCAATCGCGGTACAGTTTCATGATGCAGCCCATCTGTCCATCAGCGGCAGCTCGCCCCCAGCCAGTAGCACGCTCCAGGGGCAGGTTTACGCGAAAGCTCATCAGTCCATCATCATTTGTAGCATGCAGGAATTCGACCTCACGCATACTGCTTGCCAGGCTACCAAAAAGAAATGCAGTGGCCTGCTCGTAGTTCCATACGTGCGTGCACGAGCCGTGGCACCAGCCAGCTTTATCGTTACAGCCTTCCCAACCATAGAAGCGTCCATCTTCACTACGAAAGCAGGTCTGCGTGCGCAATGTGCTGAGATTGTAGAGTGCCGCTTCTTTAACGACTTCTGGCAGATCGCTCTCACAAAAGTTGCGCACAAATGCCAGCGTAGTTTCTTCAAGTTCTGGCAAGGTGGCGGCGGTCTTCACCGCTACATCCCAGGCATCTTGATACTGTGTAGTGTAATAGTTGCCGATGCGATTGGGGTTGTCTGCGTGAGTGCTGGTTGCGCTGCCCAGTTCGCCCATTGCAGGTCTTGTAACGGATACGGGAACAGGCGTCCAGGTCTGACGATTGGGGAAATGCCAGGTAAGCAGGAAAGTGACAGTCTGCGTGTCTCCTGGCGCAATCTCCATATTCACTGCCAGCGAAGCCATAGGAGTGTCTGCATTCACCGTCGTACGCTTCTCCAGCAATCCGTCGCTGGCAAAGTCGTCCCAGAAGTCGAGCAGAGAATCGCCCCAACTAAGAGAAGTCCAGGCGGTGCGATAGGTGATACCGGTCGTCGCCGTTGTAGCCAACGTCATCGTTCCCCACTGTTCGCTACTGCGATCAACGCCATTCGATGTCATAAATACGCCCTGTACTGGCGACTGGCTATTTTCCAGCTTAAATGTATTACGATTAGCCTTTGATGTGCCCTCAACGCCATCCGTCCCAATAAAGTTCTGTACGTTGCCACAGACCGAAGTTGTAACGTATTCGTTTGTCTTGTTTGCCACTGCAAAGCGCAGTATAGCCACAGGAATACCACTGCGTTCAGCATCGGCGGGGATCAAAGGATTGAAAGCTTGTATGGTTACATCGACGGGCATGTCTTCATCTGCGAGCAGAACCTGTCCGAAAGGATAAGCAGCCATGAATGCACAATTACGAAAACGGGGCAGGCCAGCATTGGCTACACGGCAACCGTCCGCACCCTCGTATGGAGCTTCGATCTGTCCTTCCAGCGCTCTGGTAACGGCGATGCCGGTGGCTGGTTGTGCATAAATGGCGAAAAAGGTATGCTGTGGAACAAATCCTTTTGCAGGTCGATTGACGATCTCCCAATCACGTAGATCACCACGCCCACCCAGAGAGACGGTCCCGGTACCAATGCCGCCAAGCGGCAAGGCTATCCTGCTTAACTGGTTTTGTGTATAGCTAGTGAGTACGGGCCAGACGAAGGTAGTCAATTTTTTTGCCTATTCTTCCGAGCATATACCAATGAAAAGCCCTGGCATATAACTATAGAAAAGTAGTAGTACATAAGTAACCATACTATGTCGATATTAGTATAGCATACCCTCTTTTTTCTGAGTATCAGGGTGGTACCCCAGGGCTTTTCAAGAGTTGCTGGGATGGTCCGTAGAGGCAATGCCTTGCGCTTGCCGGGTTGCTCGCCAGAATGCCATCTCCCGATAAGACGAGGCAAGCGCAAGGCATTGCCTCTACGGGAGTGTTGCGGAAGGGCAGAGTTTCGCCAGTGTACATTGTGAACAGCGTGGATTACGGGCAACACAGATTGCGCGGCCATGATAGATCATTCTGTGTGCCGTTGCCAGCCACTCTTCTTGTGGAACGAGTCGCATGAGATCCTGTTCGGCGCGCACCGCATCTTCATGCTGCGTCCAACCGAAGCGACGTGCCAGGCGTCCAACATGTGTGTCAACGATAAAGCCCACACTGATACCAAAAGCGTTGCCCAGGATTACATTCGCCGTCTTACGCGCCACGCCCGGTAGCTTGAGCATCTCCTCCATAGTACGCGGAACTTCCCCGTTATAGTGAGTGAGGATATACTGGCAGGCGGCACGAATATTCTTCGCCTTATTGCGATAAAAACCTGTTGACTTGATATCCTGCTCGAACTCTTCCTGGCTCACGTTCGCGTAATCCTCCGCGCTGTGATACTTCTGGAAAAGATTTTTGGTGACCGCGTTCACACGCTCATCGGTACATTGAGCGGCGAGCTGTGTTGCCACTAAAAGCTCAAGAGGCGTTGAGAAGTTAAGATCGTACCTGGCGTTCGGATAGAGTGAGCGCAGTTCTGCAATAATTGCGCTCACCTGCTCCTGTGATCCCGGTTGTGGTCCTGTATACGTGGTTCCTTGCGTCATATTTATCTCCTACTTTCTATCGATTCTGTACTTCTGCTGAATCTAACGCATCACGCAGAATACAGCAAGTCCCCAACATATACGGTTGAAAAGTTCCCGTAGAGGCAGGCCTTGCGTCTGCCGGGTCTCCCCCATTGCCGAACGACTCCATAACAGACTCCTGGCGAGCTGCGTCCGCTCGCACGGCAGACGCAAGGCCTGCCTCTACGGGGTCCAGTTCTATCAGGCTGCTAACGCATACTGGATTGAGGTATAGCACTGTCTGAGATACTTCTCCAATAGTAGCCAGTCACCTGCAATGTCGGTTGATTTCTTACCAGTAATGCCATCGACAATATTAGCTGCCTGCACACGCAACTCGGCTGACTCACGTGCCTGCTCGGGTGGTAGATTAAAAAGAGCACTGTGTAGATCGACCATTGCCTGCACAAATTCGCTTTTGTCTTCAGATCCCACCAGGCGGCGGTGGACTTCGTAGTAGCGTAATTCCAGTTCGGCGACATGGACAGGATCGAAGTGTAGACCTGAGTAGCGATGTACCACGCGGTAAAATTTCTCAAGGTAGACGCGGACCTTTTGCACATCATGATCAACAGGTGCCCAGGCTACTGATGCGCGCGTTGTATAATAAGCCGCCAGTATCGATACTGGGAAAGGGATGTGGAATTGTTCCTGGCATAAGGCTACAATCAGTCGCAGCATTTTCAGCCATTGATGATCATAATACGCATGCCAGCCAGTCGCCTCAAAATGCGCGACACGTTCAGGATTAAATTGAAATGCCATTGAGATCACTCATCCTTTTAACCATGCAGGTCATCACAATATATTTGTACAGATATACGAAAGCAATGTGTTTTTGGCTCACTCAGTAGTGTAATCTCTAAGGTAGGAAAGGGAAAAATGACATGCCTATTTACTTCTATGAGATCGGAGAAAAGCCTTATGGATGTTTCTCAAACTTTTCGCGTCACGCTTTTGAGCTTGATGGTAGCTGGTGGCCGACGAGCGAACACTACTTTCAGGCACAAAAATTTGTTGGTACCTCTTATGAGGATGAGATACGCCAGGCACGTACTCCAGAAGATGCAGCGACACTGGGTCGGAGTCGTATGCATCCTCTCCGTTCTGACTGGGAAGATGTCAAGGATCAGGTGATGCTGCGAGGCGTACTACGTAAGTTTGAAACCCACTCTGATATTCGTACTATCTTGCTGGCGACTGGAGACGTAGAGATTGTTGAGAATGCTCCCCGTGATTATTATTGGGGGTGTGGGAGTGACGGAAGTGGTCAGAACAAGCTTGGACAGATCTTAATGACGGTACGTACCCTGTTACGAGATCGTATGGATCAGAAAGATGAAATGGCCACGGAGAATGAGAGGAAAACCGACGATGGATAGCGATCTTCAGACGTTGCTTAATGAGTTGTATGAGGCAGGACAGGTCAATGATGCGAGTGAGCAGGAGCGGAGCAAGAAGATGCTCAACCTGGAGCCGGATACTGCTCAACTCATGAGTATTCTGGTGTGCAGCAGCCGACGTAAGCGACTGCTGGAGATAGGAACATCGAATGGTTATAGCACGATCTGGCTGGCCTGGGCAGCGCGTGAGACAGACGGCCATGTTATCAGTATCGATCGCGATGAGCAGAAGCAATTGCAGGCCGATGGAAATCTAAGGCGGGCGCAGTTACGCGAACTGGTAGATCTCTTTCACGGCGATGCAACCGAGATTGTAGCAGGCTTCCCAGGTCCGTTCGACTTCGTTTTCTTCGATGCCGATCGTATCAGCGCTCCACAGCAGCTAGAACTGCTTCTCCCGAAATTGACGCCAGACGTTTTTGTGCTCGCCGATAATGTCCTTTCCCATCCTGACGAGATCGCTGGCTACCTGGCGACAATCAAAGCGCTACCAGATTTTGAACATGTGGTTGTTCCTGTTGGGAAGGGATTGAGCGTTGCCTATAGAGCAAGGCGAGCGTAGAGGCATGCCTTGCGTGTGCCGGGTCGCGGGCGTGGACTTCTCTGACGCTTAACGGAATTACTTACGGGCCACCCGGCACACGCAAGGCATGCCTCTACGGATCCACGCGCGACTTTTCAATCGCCCTATGGCTTTCGAACAGTTTGACACTCTTGCTTCGCTGTGCTACCATACACACTGAGGAAGTGTACTTTTGACACTAGCTCACGTGTGTCTTTGTGCTCATGTGAAGCTCATATTTAAGAGAAATGAAGGATCCCTCATAATGGGAAACACACTCCCCGTTTTTATTTTAGTGGGCCTGGCAGTTCTCTTTGGTATCGTAGTGATGGGGGTGACCGCCATCCTCGGACCCAGGAAGCCGTCGCCTGAGAAGCTGGCTCCATATGAAAGTGGCCTTCAAGAAATTGAAGCGCCCAGAAGTCGTTTTCCCGTGAAGTATCTCTTGACGGGTATGCTTTTTATTGCGTTTGACATCGAAATTGTCTCTTTTTATCCCCTTGCCATTTTGCTCCATAGCCTGCAACTTACCGGGCTTATTGAGCTGCTGACCTTTCTCGCAATTCTCTTTGTGGGCTATATTTATGTTTGGCGAAAGGGGGCGTTTACATGGGAGTAAAAAATCCGTGGGAGCCCGTCCAGACCTACTCTAATACACAGACGCCACGCTTACGGCGCGAATTGTCTGTGAATCAGGGGCATAAGAAGGATGGCAGCTTCGGTATCTTGACAACTCAGGTGAATAAGCTGCTAGACTGGAGTCGTAGTTCGTCGCTATGGCCCGCGACTTTTGGTCTGGCCTGTTGCGCTATTGAAATGATGTCGGCCAGTGCCGATCGCTTTGATATCGCCCGTTTTGGTGCGGAGGTGTTCCGCGCCTCACCGCGCCAGGCCGACCTGATGATTGTTGCTGGTCGTTGCTCGGTCAAGATGGCTCCGATACTGCGTCAGATCTATGACCAGATGCCTGAACCCAAATGGGTACTTTCGATGGGTGCCTGTGCATCCTGTGGCGGCGTTTTCAACAACTATGCAATCGTGCAGGGAGTTGATAAAATAGTACCAGTAGATGTGTTCGTTCCCGGTTGTCCGCCTACACCTGATATGTTGCTTTTTGGCTTGAACGAACTACAGCGGAAGATCCGCGAACACATTCCTAATCCACCTGATCCTTTGAAAGACAGCGGACTCAAACTCGTGGGTCCATTGGGTGAGGAACTATAAAGCTTCTCATCCGTAGGGGTGGGGCTTGCTCCCACCCGGCTCAGGGAGCACAATCTTGTTCACCGGAGAACGGCGTTGCAGGTTATCGGCCGGGTGAGGGCAAGCCCCACCCCTACGGTTTGTATTGGGTTTGGGCACCTTGCATGGTGCCTTTTCATTGCTGACCTGCACTGAGAAACTGCTGAACCTTACGAACGAGAGAGTGTGGATCTGAAGCAATAATCTTATAGCGAAAAGGAATGTAGAAAGCTATGGTCATAACAGCAGCATCAACGGTGGAGACGGTGCGAGAGAAATTCCCGCAGGCTGTTGTTGAAACGGTCGAGTATCGTAACGAGCAGACAATTCTACTCAAGCCGGAAAACCTGGTAGAGATGTGCAATTATCTGAAGAAGAATTTGCACTATACCTATTTAGAAACAATCACCGCGGTTGACTGGCCTGAGCGTATCCCACGCTTTGATGTCGTTTATCAGCTTCTTTCTATAGAGAGCCAGTGCTTTGTGCGTCTGAAAGTACAGGTTGGGCAGCGACGTGAGGAGCATCCCGAGATACCAACCGTCACGGGAGTCTGGCCAGGCGCGAACTGGTATGAGCGTGAGACGTATGATCTGTTTGGTATCGTTTTTAGTGGACATCCCAATCTCGAACGTATTTTGATGCCCCGGGACTGGACGACACACCCGCTGCGCAAGGATTATCCTTTGACGGGCTTTGATCTGCCTGAACCACACTGGGGTGGACAGGTTCCCTATGATACTGATCCTGGAGTGAGTAGCCACTATTATGAGCAAACGTTGCGTACTCCCGAGGGTCGTGAACTCAACGAGAGCCGTACTAAGATTAATCCAAACCAGGAACCCGGCACAAATAAAGGATCGTAGCGCCTGCCTTCAACAGGAGTTCATGGCAGCTACAGATCCGTACCATCAAAAAGGACGCATGTATGCAGCAACAAGAGATAGAATATCAGTACTCTGCCAATAACAGCGACATGGTGACCGATGGGCAGCGTGATGATACGATGACTATCAATATGGGTCCCCAGCATCCCAGTACGCATGGAGTGCTGCGTCTGATCCTGACCATTGAGGGTGAAACGGTCATCAAGGCAGTGCCGGATATTGGCTTCCTGCACACAGGTATTGAGAAGACTGCTGAGTCCAAGACGTATCATCAGGCGCTGGTGCTGACTGATCGCATGGACTACGTGACGCCACTCAACAATAACCTGGCCTACTCTTTAGCAGTCGAGAAGCTTCTGGGCATCGAAGACGAAATCAACGACAAGATCAAGTATGCACGCGTAATTCTGGCCGAACTCCAGCGTGTAGCCAGTCACCTGGTCTTTTTAGGCTCAAGTGCCCTTGATCTGGGTGCACAGAGCGTTTTCCTGTACTGCTTCCGCGAACGCGAGGTTATACTGGATATTTTTGAGTATGTCTCTGGCGTACGTATGATGACGAGTTATATCTGCCCAGGCGGATTGCAGGCTGAAATTCCTCCAGGCTTTGATGCTAAAGTACGTAGTTTTCTAGATTACTTCCCTCCACGCTTACAGGAATATCACGATCTGCTGACGAACAACCCGATCTGGCTTGAGCGCACGAAGGATGTAGGTATCCTGACCAAAGAAGATGCCATCGCATACGGTACTAGCGGTCCAACGTTGCGGGGTAGCGGCTTCGTCTGGGATATTCGTAAGGTCTTCCCTTACTCTGGATATGACCAGTTTGATTTTGATATTCCTATTGGGACGCAAGGCGACGTATATGATAGATATATGGTGCGCATGCTGGAGATAGAAGAGAGTCTGAAGATTATCAGGCAGGCACTGGATGGTATGCCTGCTGGTCGTTATCGTGTAGACGATAAGAAGGTTGCGCCACCACCCAAATGGCAGATCACCGGCAGTATGGAGGCGCTTATCCATCACTTTAAATTATTCACTGAAGGGTACCGTCCACCAGCAGGTGAAGTATTTGTGCGTACCGAATCGCCCAAAGGAGAACTGGCTTTCTATATGGCCAGCGATGGGAGCGCTAAGCCGTACCGTATGCACGTGCGCGGCCCTTCGTTTGCGAACTTGCAGGCATTGCCGCGCATGATTGAAGGAAGCTTTCTCTCTGACGTGGTAGCAGGTATAGGTAGCATTGATATTGTGCTAGGTGAGGTTGATCGATGATTTCAGAACAGGCGAAACAGCGTATGCGGAATCTGGCCGCACGCTATCCGGTAGCGCGTTCGGCTGTCATGCCTTCGCTCCATATCGCGCAGCAAGAAGAGGGCTATATCACGCATGAGGGCCTGCAAGCGGTTGCCGGGGCAATTGGTATGACGGTTGACGACGTAGAGAGCGTTGCTACTTTCTATACTATGTACTACCAGCAGCCCCCTGGTAAAAAAGTCATCAAGGTTTGCACCAGTATCTCATGCTACCTGCGTAACTGCGATGCACTGCTTGAGCATTTCGAAGATCGCCTGGGCATCAAGCGTGGCCAGACAACCTCTGATGGCAACTACACGTTGCAGACGATCGAATGCCTGGCTTCCTGCGGTACTGCTCCAGTTCTACAGGTCAATGACGAATTCGTCGAAAATGTGACATTGGAGAAAGCTGATGCGCTGATAGATGAGTTGAATAAAGACCTGAAGTTGGGGCCAGCAGGTGATGTACAACTTGATGGTCGTCTGACAAGCAGAGCAACCAACCAGTAGAGGATATGCATATGCCAGAACTGATTGTCACGAAGAATTTAGATGTCCCTGGTATTGATACGATCGATGTCTATCGCAAGCATGGCGGCTACGAGGCTCTGGCGAAGGCACTGAAAGAATACCAGCCCGAGGATATTGTTGATCTCGTCAAAAAATCTGGATTACGCGGACGTGGTGGAGCTGGTTTCCCTACAGGAATGAAATGGGGCTTCCTGGCAAAAAATGATAAGCCGCGTTATCTATGCTGCAACTCTGATGAAAGTGAGCCGGGCACCTTCAAAGACCGTATGCTGATGGAGAAAAATCCTCACCAACTGGTAGAGGGTGTAATCATTACTAGCTACGCCTGTCGTGTTGGAATTGCATTTATTTATGTACGTGGCGAGCTGGCATTATCTGCTAAGCAAGTGGAACGTGCGGTGCAGGAAGCCTATGGGGCAGGTATTCTAGGCAAGAATGTGCTGGGCAGCGATTATAGCCTTGACATCATCGTACATCGTGGTGCGGGTGCCTATATCTGTGGCGAGGAGAGCGCGTTGATGGAATCGCTGGAGGGTAGACGTGGCTATCCACGTTTGAAGCCTCCATTCCCGGCTGTGGTCGGTCTGTACGGTGGCCCGACGGTCATCAATAACTGTGAGACGCTTTTCACTATCCCTGCTATCGTCAAAGGCGGCGCGGAGTGGTACGCGAGCTTCGGTACTGAGAAGAGTAAAGGTACGCGTGTCTTCTGTTTAAGCGGCCAGGTAAAGAAGCCAGGTAACTATGAGTTGCCTCTAGGTACACCGCTACGCACTTTGATCTACGATGAGCAGTATGGTGGCGGTATTCTGGATGATAAGCAGTTGAAAGCAATTATCCCTGGCGGCTCATCCACCTTCATTCTCGGTGCAGACAAAGTCGATACACCAATGGATTTTGAGGCGATTGCGGCGGCAGGTTCTATGCTTGGCTCTGGTGGTGTTATCGTTCTGAATGAGGATACCTGTATTGTTGGAGCAATCTTGCGCATGACCGAGTTTTATCGCGACGAGTCATGCGGCAAATGTACTCCCTGCCGTGAAGGAACGTACTGGATGACTGAGATTCTGGAGCGATTGGAGCATGGACACGGTAAGATGAGGGACGTTGATCTGCTGATGGATGTCTGTGATAACATCAGTGGCAAGTCGTTCTGTCCTCTCGGTGATGCCGCTACCAGTTCGATCACCAGTGGTATCAAGCTGTTCCGCACAGAGTTCGAGTATCACGTTCAGCATGGACACTGTATGGTTGGTGCTGGTCGTACGCGAGTTGAGACAGAGGCACCAGAAGGGGCCTCGCTCCGTGCAGGTGCAAGGTAGAAGGAAGTTCATATGCCAGAAGAGAAAAAAGAAGAACTTGTCCATCTGACTATCGATGGCATTCCCGTCGAGGTTCCTCCAGGAACGCTGGTGTGGGCGGCAGCACGTAAGGCCGGAATAGAGATTCCTATCTATTGCTATCATCCGAAGATGCCACCGCTGGGTGCGTGCCGTATGTGCTTTGTGGAAGTTGAGAAATTGCCCAAGCCTCCGCAGACAGCATGTACAACGCCCGTGAGCGAGGGTATGATGGTTCATACAAAGACCGATAAGGTGCTCAAGGCTCGTCGTGGTACTCTTGAGTTTTTGTTGATCAACCATCCGTTGGACTGTCCAATCTGCGACAAGGGTGGTGAGTGTGATCTGCAAGATTTCACCTTGCGTCATGGCCCCGGCGGAACGCGCTTCGATCTAAATAAGCGTCACTATCAGAAGCCCGTTCCGGTCAGCGAAGAGGTGATGCTGGATCGCGAACGCTGTATTTTGTGCCAGCGCTGTACCCGCTTCAGTTCCGAGATCTCCATGGACAACGGCCTGGTCATGATTTCGCGTGGCTACAAAATGGAAGTTGGCACGGCCCCTGATCATGCCTTCGACTCGGTCTTCTCCGGCAACACGGTTGAGATCTGCCCGGTCGGTGCGCTGACCTCCAGCAAATACCGTTTTAAAGCCCGTCCCTGGGAGTTAAAGCATGTTCCGAGCGTGTGTAACAACTGTAGCGTGGGTTGTAATGCACGTATAGATGTACGTGTTGACAAAATTATGCGCTTGATGTCGCGTAACAACGACGAGATTGATGACGGATGGCTATGTAATCGCGGACGCTGGGACTTCGATTTTGTGAATACTCCAGAACGTCTACGCACGCCCCTGATTCGGCGCAACGGCACGCTTACTCCCGCGGCCTGGGATGAAGCTTTTGCTTTTATCGCAACAAGACTGAGGGATATCATCACCCGCCACGGCGCACAGTCGATTGGCGGTATCGGCTCCACGCGCACCACCAACGAAGACGCTTATCTTTTCCAGAAGTTGCTACGCCAGGTTATTGGTACCCCCCACATCGATCACCACCACGGCCATTTCCTGGGAGCACGCGATCGCTTGACTGGCAAACCGTGGATGATGACCAACAGTATCCAGGAAATTGAAAAGGCATCGCATATCGTACTGATTGCTTCCGACCCTTATCAGCGTCAGCCCATTCTCGACCTGCGTATAAAGAAGGCGATGAAGGCCGGGGCCAGAATTTATATTGTTAACTCCCAGGCTACCGAACTCGATCGCTTTGCAGCCGCCAGAATCACTATTCCTGTGTATGGTGCAGGTATTGCCGCCAGGCTTCTGCTCAAATATGCACAACAGCACGAGGCAGTGAAAACCGATGGTTTTGAGGATATCTCTGCTAAGACGCAACGCGAGGAGGGAGTGCTTAATGCTGCCGAGTCATCCTTCGGACTGGAATTGACTGCACAATTGCAACTACTCGCCAACGAGATCGCGGGCGCTAAGGGTGCGATCATCCTGTATGATGAGATGGCGACGCTCGATCCCGGCTGCGAAGACCTGGCAGGGGATCTACAAGCCCTGGCGGTCCTCACGAATAATATCGGTCGTCCTGGCGCAGGTGTTGGTCCGCTCTTTGAGGATGCCAACTCACTAGGTGCACGCGACATGGGTGTACTGCCCGACGCACTTCCTGGCTATCAGCCAACAACAGAGATCGGTATGCCTTATGCTGAGATATTGACGAATCCACAGATCAAGGCCCTTTACGTGACGGGTGCAAATCCTGTGCGGCACCTGGCTGACAAAGAATTGTCTGCAGCGCTAGAGTTCCTCATTGTGCAGGATATTATCCTGACCGATACGGCAAAGGAGGCTGATGTGGTATTACCGGCGGTAACCTTCGCCGAAAAAGACGGTAGTATGACCAATGTAGATCACCATGTGCAGGCGATACGGCGTGCTCTGCGTCCACTGCCTGGAGCAAAAGCTGACTGGGAGATCCTGGCCGGAGTAGCACGTTACCTTGGGGCACGCTGGGATTATGCTAAGCCACAAGATATCCTGCTAGAGATTGCGGAGAGCAATCCTTTCTATACAGGTCTGACATGGGAAGACCTGGGACAGCAAGGCGTGAGGAACATTGAGGAGCAGGAGGTGGCTCGTGCTTGATTTTCTAAATAACATAATCGTTGCTTCGATCATCAAATGCGCCATCATCATCGTCGCCCTCCTGTCGGTCTTCGCGTATATGACGCTGATCGAAAGGCGCTTGCTGGCGAGAATTCAGGGGCGGCTGGGACCGAACCGCGCAGGTCCATTTGGCCTCTTCCAGCCCATCGCTGATGCAGTGAAGATGGCCTTCAAAGAGCAGATCATTCCAACCAATGCCAGGGCGTTTATCTACATTCTGGCTCCCGTACTCTCGACTATTGTAGCGCTGAGTGCGTTCGCCGTTGTGCCTATCGGCAATGCCTGGATCGCAGGCAAGAGCAGTGTATGGGACCCCTGGATCGCCGATATTAACGTCGGCATCCTGTGGATACTTGCTATCTCATCCCTGGCAGTGTATGGTATCGTGCTGGGTGGCTGGTCCTCCGGCAACCGTTATTCACTGCTCGGCTCATTGCGTAGCGCAGCCCAGATGGTCTCCTACGAGACAAGCCTGGGCCTGGCCCTCAGCGGCGTACTGATGTGGTCGCATACGCTGAGTATGGTTGGCATAATAAGGGGTCAGTTGGATCTGGGGATCTGGTACATTGTGGCGCAACCACTGGGCTTTATGGTCTACGTCGTTGCAGCCTTTGCCGAAGTGAACCGGGCACCATTTGACCTGCCAGAGGCCGAACAGGAATTGACAGCCGGCTACCTGACCGAATACAGCGGACTGCGCTGGAGCCTTTACCAGATGTCCGAATACATCAATATGATCACCACAAGCTCGGTTGCCGCAACGCTGTTCTTCGGTGGTTGGAGTTTCTTTGGGCTGGAGCGCATACCCGTGCTGTCGATCCTGATCTACATCGTCAAAGTCGCAATTTTCCTGTTCCTCTTCATCTGGGTACGCGCTACATTGCCGCGCATTCGCTATGATCGCCTTATGCGCCTTGGCTGGCTGGGACTATTGCCGCTGGCGGTGCTCAATATCGTCATCACAGCGATAGTCGTTGCGTTCAACTGGCCCTGGTGGATAAATGGACTTGCCGACCTGGTCGTGATTGTGATCATATTCGCCGTTATACGCCAGCGCAGCATTACTACAGGCACCCGCTTCACCGAGAAGGTTGGTGAAGCTCCTACCATGATGCCTGCTACCGTGAAGCTGGCAAAGTTTGAGCGCGTCGCTGCTCCTGAGCCCGCTTCTGAGGGTCAGATGCTCGATGCGGAAGTGCAGGTGTAAAGATGACAAGGGTAGGTAACTTTGATATTATTCTGTCGTATCGTGGATAACTCACATTGAGAAAGTAGGTTTAAGATAGGCATTCTAAGGAGAAATTTCATGTCAACCTACGCTTATCGTCAAGTACTCAATCAAGCTCAACAGCTTACGTCAGATGAACAGCTTCAATTGATAGAGGATCTATTGAGAAGCGTTCGACGCCAGGTTGCACCCAGACCACTACACAGTATTTTAGAGTTAGAGGGTCTGGGTAAAGAAATTTGGGAAGGTGTTGATGTGGAAGCGTATATCAATCAGGAGAGAGATTCATGGGATGGGTAGAGGATTTACACGGAGAGATAGTTGCCGGGGTTGCGAATGTTCGTGTTAGATGAATTGAGAAACAGGCCGTCAAGCTGAGGAGTTCACAATGTCTTTCGATATCATCAAAGGTATGGCGACCACCCTGAAAAATATGGGTAGAAAGCCTACCACCGTCTCTTTTCCGGAAGAGGAGCGTGAGTTAGCGCCACGCTTCCGTGGACGGCACGTGCTGCACCGCTACGATAATGGCATGGAGCGCTGCGTAGGGTGCTATCTGTGTGCGGGCGCATGTCCAGCCGATGCTATCTACATCGAGGCTCAAGAGAACACTGAAGAACATCGTGTCTCACCCGGTGAGCGTTATGCAAAGGTCTTCGATGTAAATATGCTGCGTTGTATTTTCTGTGGATATTGCCAGGCTGCGTGCCCCACGGGTGCAATCACGCTGGAAAAAGAATACAAACTGGCCGCTTTCTATCCAGAAGATATGGTATATCACAAGGAACAACTGCTCGAACCAGCGGGACAGGCAACGGTCGGTTCAAATGAAGTATGGGCTGACCCGCCTCCGCCGGAGGCGGCACAACCGGTTCCACAAGAAACGCATGTGTTCGATGGTGCTCAGGCCAGCGCCGCCGCGGTCGGCCTGGGCAATTATCCCACCGAACGTCCCGTGTTGCTCACCGACGAAGAGCAGGATGAAGACAGAAGGAAACTGTGATGACTGCTGTACAAGTATCATTTTTCGTGCTAGCAGTTGCCAGCACGGCCTCTGCTATAGGGGTGATTGCTTTTAAGAACGCCGTGTATAGCGCTCTGAGCCTGATCTTAACGCTCTTATTTCTGGCGATGTTCTACTTGCAACTGGGAGCGTTGTTCATCGCTGTCGTGCAAATCTTGATCTATGCTGGCGCAATCATGGTTCTTTTCCTTTTCGTGGTCACGATGCTGGCACCCGGTCAAGGTGATGAAGAGCGCGACCGTATTCCCTGGCAACGTTTCGTGGGGATTGTGCTTGCCCTGGTACTCGTCGGTACTCTGAGTTACCTGCTCTTCTTCAATGGCAATATCGGGACAGGCATTGCCGCTCAAGGAGGGAGCCTCTCGCAGGCAATAGCGAATCCTCATATAGGGGGCGGCAATGTCGAAGCATTCGGAAAGGCGCTCTTCCGCGGCTTCTTGTTTCCTTTCGAGGTAACCAGCTTACTGATCGTGGTTGCTATTCTTGGTGCGCTCGTCTTTGGTCGCAGAGCATAATGGGATGCAAGCAAATAGGAGGAAACTAAATTATGCCACACCCAACAGATCTCATGCCGCTACCAGCATATTTAACAGTGAGCGCCCTTATGTTTGCCATTGGCGCACTGGGTGTGCTGATCCGGCGTAATCCCCTTATTATTTTCATGTCAATTGAATTGATGCTGAATGCCGTCAACCTATCGTTTGTGGCTTTCTCAACATTTCTCGATTCAGCGGATGGACAGATGTTTGTCTTCATCGTCCTGACCGTGGCTGCAGCTGAGGTTGTGGTTGGTCTGGCCCTTATCGTTTCCATCTTCCGCTCGCGCCGCAATATCGATGTTGACGAGATGAACGTATTGCGAGGCTAATATGACAAATCTAAGTCTCTGGGTGCTGCTGCCGCCTTTAGTGGGATTTATTATCCTGGGCGTGATAGGCAGGCTCTTGCCGAGGGGAGGTATCCTTGCAATCGGTTGGGGAGCCTGCGGACTGGCCTTCTTGTTTGCCGTCTTCGACTTCTTCTCTGTGTTAGGCACTTCCGCGTCGGGGCGCACAAACGACCTGGTCATCTATAACTGGATCACTTCTGGCACTTTTAGAGTGGATTTTGGCCTGCTGCTTGATCCGCTCACAGCAACAATGCTGCTGATAGTGACGGGCGTCGGTCTGGTGATTCATATCTATTCAGCGGGATACATGGAAGACGATCCAGGCTTCTGGCGTTTCTTCTCCTTCATGAATTTCTTTATTTTCGCAATGGTTATGCTGGTCACTGCCGATAACTTCCTCTTCCTGCTTGTAGGCTGGGGACTGGTCGGCCTGGCTTCGTTCCTGCTGATTGGTTTCTGGTATGAGCGGCGTACAGCAGTGGCTGCGGCGCGGAAAGCCCTTGTCGTCAATGTGATTGGTGACGTCGGCCTGATGCTGGCAATCTTCCTGATCTTTACGCATTATGGCAGAGTGGATTACCTGGGGGTGTTTGGCAATGTTGGTGCAATAGCGTCAGGAAGCGGTACGGCAACAGCTATTGGCCTGCTCCTCTTCCTTGCCTGTGCGGCTAAATCTGCGCAGTTGCCGCTCTACATGTGGTTACCAGATGCGATGGAAGGTCCCACTCCGGTCAGCGCACTCATCCATGCCGCAACTATGGTTACTGCTGGCGTCTACCTGGTTGCGCGTGCCAATCCGCTGTTTGAGAATGCTCCGGTTGCGCTGGGCGTTGTCGCTGGTATTGGTGGTGCTACCGCGCTCTTTGCGGCCACTATTGCACTATTCCAGCTCGATATCAAACGCGTACTGGCCTATTCGACTATCAGCCAACTGGGCTACATGTTTATGGGCGAGGGCGCCCACAACTATACATCCGGTATCTTCCATCTAACTACACATGCCTACTTCAAAGCGCTGCTCTTCCTGGGTGCGGGCGCAGTTATTCATTCTCTGGCTGGCGAACAGGATATGCGCAAGATGGGTGGTTTGTGGTCACGACAGCGGGTTACCGCCTGGACGTTCTTGATTGCGACCCTGGCAATTAGCGGTATCTTCCCTCTCGCGGGCTTCTGGAGTAAAGACGAGATTCTGGGGGCGGTGCTGGCTTATGCCACGAGTACTGGCAATCCCTGGGTCTACGTCCTATGGGGAGTTGGGCTATTAACCGTTGTACTCACTGCATTCTATATGTTCCGCCTCTTCTTCGGTATCTTTATGGGCGATTATCGTGGCGCAGCTGTGGTACATGAAGAAGATGAGGAAGAAATTGGCGGTGGACATCATGGTGGCGTTGTGAGCTACTACGATATTCACGAAGCACCGCGTGTCATGACCGTGCCCTTGATTATCCTGGCTGTACTTTCTGTCATTGGCGGTTTTGTGGGCTCGTTTGCAATTTTTGGCGCGACAAAATGGCAGCCCCTGGCGAATTTTTTATCTTCTGTTACAGGCTTCAGTGCAGTAAAAGTGCCGGAAGCCACAATCGGGATTAGCTGGATCTCGACGGGCTTGAGCCTGGTGCTTGCCCTGGCTGGTGTCTTCTTCGCATGGAGACTCTACGGACGTGGTTTCCAGTACAAAGAAAATCCGAACCCGCTCTATCAGTTGGTATTACATAAGTATTACGTGGACGAGATCCTTACCACCGTACTTGTCAGACCTGTGCTTGCCCTGAGTCGTGGCGCAACGCGTTTCCTGGAGCGTGACACACTTGACGGAGCAGCGCGTGGCGTTGCTCTGGTGTTCCGTGGTAGCAGTACAGGACTGCGGCGCTTGCAGACCGGTTATATGCGCAACTATGCCCTGGCGATTATGCTTGGCGTTGTGTTGATTGTTCTTTATTACGCGGTGAGGGGGTAGTGGTCATGTTGTCACTTATCACATTTGTTCCTATCGTAGGAGCCATCGTACTGCTGTTCTTCCCTAAAGACGAGAACAATCTGGCACGTTGGACGGCCTTTGGAATTGCAACAGTAAACCTGGTATTGAGCATCATTCTTGCACTAATCTATTCGCAGGAAAATATTGGTGCTACATTCCTGGGCACATTCCAGCTGCAGGAGAAACTAACATGGATCTCGGGATTGGGCATCAACTATAGCCTGGCCGTCGATGGTATCAGCCTCTTGCTGGTCGTACTTACTTCGCTCCTGACGATGGTGTGTATCGGAGCTTCCTTCCGCATCGAGCAGAAGGTCAAGAATTATATGGCCTTTATGCTGCTGCTGGAAGGTGGCTTAATCGGCGTCTTCCTGGCCAGCAACCTCTTCCTGTTCTACATTTTCTGGGAGGTGATGCTGATCCCTGCCTATTTCCTGGTAGGTACCTGGGGCAGCGAGCGCCGTATCTATGCCGCGTTCAAATTTGTACTCTTCACCTCTGTTGGTAGTTTCCTGATGCTGGCTGGTATTATCGCGCTGGGCTACTATCATCAACAGGCAACAGGCGGCTCCTATACGCTCGATCTGCTCACCTTACTAAACGGCAAACTGGATAACGGCGTACAGGTGTGGTTATTGCTCGCCTTTGCCGCAGCCTTCGCCGTGAAAGTGCCGCTTATACCATTCCATAGCTGGTTGCCTGATGCCTATAGTGAGGCTCCCGCGCCTGTAACAGCTATGCTTGCAGGTGCTATGGCTAAAGCAGGTGCGTATGGCTTCCTGCGCCTCTGCATCCCGCTTTTCCCGAGTGCAATTCAGACGCTGGCCCCTCTTTTCAGGATACTGGCGGTGATCGGTATTCTGTATTGTGCATGGCAGGCGCTGACGCAGACCGACCTGAAGCGCATTCTGGCGTACTCCAGTGTCAGCCATCTAGGCGTGATCATACTTGCTATGTTTGCCTTCAATGCACAGGGTGTCGAGGGATCGGTGCTGCAAATGGTTAACCACGGCATCACTATCGCGGCCCTTTTCCTGATCGTTGGCTTTCTTGAGGAGAGAACCGGGACACGGCGTCTGGGCGACTTCAGCGGACTGGCGACACGTATCCCTATACTGGCAACTGTGATGCTGATCGCTTCGCTCTCATCGCTTGGTCTGCCTGGACTGAATAGTTTTGCAGGCGAGTTTCCAGCCTTGTTGGGCGCGTTCCGTAATAACATCACGTTTGGAGTTCTGGGCACCATTGTGGTTGTACCTGCTGCCTGGTATATGATCCGCTTCTTCCAGGACGTGACGGAAAATCCACGTAAGACTGAAGGACCTGTTGGAGCGCTGTTACGCAAGGGCACATTGACAGATATTCGTGTAGACGAGTTCCTGGTCCTGTTACCACTACTGGCCTTGATCTTTTTTATCGGTTTGTTCCCAGCGCCGCTAACTGCTCTGTTGGAACAGTCGGTGTTCAATGTCATGCAAAATCTTGGCAATGTGTTTATAAGATAAATCAGGAATCCCATGCCTGCCCATGCCGAGAAGGACTGGGGTCTCCACAGGCGAAGGTCTGATGAGGTATTTTCTATGACATTTACATTCACAGTTGCCCCTGAAGATTGGGGGCGTATCGCGCCAGTGTTGGTCCTGGTCGGCATGACGATCATGATCATGATCGTGGATGTTCTCTTGCCGCATCCTGGAGAGCGCACTAAGCATAGTGGGCCAGAGAACTTTGCGATTCTGCCCATCCTGGCATTTCTAGGTATTCTGGGTGCTATCGTCGCGACCATTACGCTCTTTTTAGTGGGAGATCAGCGCCAGGCGTTCAATAACATGATCGGTTCCGATTGGGGATCGCTCTATGCCTATCTCATTATCTTAACTGCGAGTGGGCTGGGCGTCCTGTTCTCGCCCGCTTATCTTAAGCGTTTGAACCTGGTACACCAGGGAGAGTATTACGCGCTTTTCCTGCTTTCTACGACCGGCATGATGCTGATGGCGGCATCGACCAGTTTCCTACTCGTCTTCCTGGGCCTGGAGATGCTCTCGTTGGCCCTCTATATCCTGTGTGCTTTCGTGGCAAGGCGCAAGAGTTCGCAAGAGTCGGGTATGAAATATTTCCTGCTCAGCTCCTTTGCGTCGGCCTTCTTGCTCTATGGCATTGCTATGACCTATGGTGCAACAGGAAGCACATCTTTCAACGGCGTCGCTGCCTATGTGCGCAACGTTGCGGCACATAATCATCCAAGTGGCATAGCATTGCAGAGTCCTATACTCTTAATTGTTGCATTGGGCCTGCTCGGTGTTGGTTTTGCCTTCAAAGTCTCGGCGATCCCCTTCCAGGCCTGGACGCCTGATGTCTATCAAGGCGCTCCAGCTCCTATAACTGCCTTTATGTCGGTCGGAACCAAAGTTGCAGCATTGATTGCATTTGCACGTGTCTTCGGCCTGGTCTTCCTGCCTGTTCAATCGGACTGGATGCCTGTAGTCTGGGCGATTACTGTATTGACTATCGTGGGCGGTAACGTGATGGCATTGGTGCAGACCAACGTTAAGCGCCTGCTGGCCTACTCCAGTATTGCGCATGCTGGCTACCTTCTGATTGGCGTAGTTGTTGGAGGGTCGCTCGGTATATCAGCTATTCTCTTCTATCTGTTCTGCTATGGCTTCTTGAACCTGGGTGCCTTCGGTGTAGTCTCAATTCTGGAGCGTGCTGATAGTTCAGGTACTGATGCAAGCGATCTGCGTGGTCTCTGGTATCGTCGCCCGGCCCTGGCGGGCCTGCTGGCCTTCTTCCTGTTCTCCCTGGCAGGCTTCCCCCCAATGGCAGGCTTTGCCGCCAAATATTACCTGTTTTACACGGCGCTCGTGGGTGGGCATCCCGAACTGCTTATCATCGGTGTGCTTGCCAGTATCCTGGGTATCTACTACTACCTGCGCGTCACTGCTACCATGTTTATGGAGCGGGAAAGTGCGCCTGCAGGCTCTGCGCCAGGTGTTCCGGCTACACCAGTGCTTGCAACATCCGGTAATGCAAGGCGTACTCCTGCTCGTGGTACAACAGGCGGCCTTGTCACGGCAGGAACTGCTGTTGCAGTGAAGACTCCGAGCACAAAGCTCCCGCAACCGTCAACTTCTTTGCAGAGACCAGTCGAGCAAGAACCAGATCCTGGCAGTCTTAACTGGTTCTCATGGATTGGCCTGGGGATAGCGGCACTGGGCACGCTAGCTATGGGTACATTGCTACCCTTCTGGCTAGTTAATCTGGCGGTGCAAGCAGCAGGGACTATGTTGAAATAGTGAAGGTTTGTAACTCTTCAGGGGTCTTCTCATTGACCCCTGAAGAGTTACTTGAGATAAATAAATTTCGATTCATTACAGCCTGAGGCGAGGACCGGCTTCACGGAATACACGCATAGCCTGTTCTGCTACGGCAAGGTGTTCTGGCTGCATAATGGATTGTAACAGGGTAATGGTTTCCTGATATAAATGAAGTGCCGCAACTGCTTTTACCTTGATGGGTGATACGTTGGCGGGCAGCATATCAAGGCCAGCGACAATTCTGTGATAGCGCGTCCAGATTGAGGTTGGCCCGACTGTGACCTGTACCTGTAAATAATAGACGCTATCACTCTTTATCAATATACCGCGCTGTACCGCTACGATTTCTGTTAACCAGGAGAAAAGTTTGGCCGTGGCATAGGAGATCGCCATATCGTCGCGCCTCAGGATCTCGCTCAATATCTTATGAACTTGCTCGGCTGCTAGCATCATGTGAAAGCTGGCGTACTCATTAGCTGCTTGCTGTAGTGGCTCCCAACGAAATGCGGCTATATCTTGCATAAGCTTTGTCACTGAGCCATCCTTATCCAATAAGACGTGTCGGGGGCTGGCGGCAAAGAAAATAGCTTTTTCGGGTCTTACCAGATCGGCACGGACAGCAGCAACGGTTCTGGTGGCGATACTGAGCAAGCGACCGTCACGATACTGGAAACGTTTGAGAGGAAGGGTTACGTCATCTTTGTAAAAGCAGCCAAAGTCTATATCGCTGTAAGGAGTTGCATCGCCACGCACATAACTGCCGCCGAGAATGATTCCTACAATATCGTCATTATCAAGTTCCGCGACCAATGTGTTCAAAAATTCATGAGATAATGCCGGTATAGCGTCAACTACACGCCGCTCAAACTCATTATCGTTATGCGATGTTTGAGAAGTCATCTGGTGCTCCTTTTTTGCACAAGCCACGACTTTTGTATATTACAATGAGTCACCAGTATAACATATGGGCCAGTTTTCCGGGACCATTATAGGAACATAGGATGCTGAACTAGCGTATAAGATCTATTCACTGCTAGCCTGTCAGTAGCAGATTCTCCTGCTTATTGGTGTAACACTTCAACAAGAAGCCTCGTCTTTGAAATGAGTATAGTCTGAAGGAAGCGTTCAGGTCCGCGTATATAGCTCTCCTGAAAGCCAGCGCAGACTGGTAGGAATCCGTATCTGAAAAATTCGTATTTTCCCCGTTTTGATAATGTTGAAAGATTCTGATATGCAAAGAGCAGGTAAGCGATTGTCGTGGAAAGGAAGCCTCCGGCGATGAAGAAAGAAACTCAAGTGGCTCCGAATACTCGATTGAAAGCGCAGCGGCTCAGGAAGCGGTGGTCGCAAGTGTATGTAGCGACGATTATTGGCACCACCGATGTCACGGTGTCTCGTTGGGAGAGCGGCACCACCTTCCCCAGTTTCTACTATCAGCAAAAGCTGTGTGAGCTGTTCGGCAAGAGCGCTGAAGAACTGGGTCTGGTGCCTGCTACCGGGGAAGCGAGCCAGGATGAGCGGAAGGTTGCTGGGCGCAGCCTTACCATCTGGAACGTGCCGGCTCGACGCAACCCGTTCTTCACGGGCCGTGAGGACATCCTTGAGCAGCTGTACACGCTATTCCACTCAGACCAAACGGCGGCGCTGACACAGGTGCAAGCGATCAGTGGGCTGGGTGGTATCGGCAAGACGCAGACGGCCATTGAATATGCCTCCCGCCACCGCCATGAGTACCAGGCGGTGTTCTGGGTGAAAGCAGACACGGCTGAAACACTGCGCTCTGATGTTGCAGCTCTTGCTTCCCTATTGCACCTGCCTGAACAGGATGAGCAGAACCAGCAACGGGTGGTTGCAGCCGTGAAGCGATGGCTCGAAACACATACCAACTGGCTTTTGATCCTGGATAACGTGGAAGATCTCGCACTGGTGAGCGAGATTGTTACAGGGCGGGGAGGGCATGTGCTGCTCACTACACGCAGTCAGGTGACCGGGACCTATGCCCAGCGGCTCGATCTGGCGAAGATGGAGCCGGAAGAGGCAGCATTCTTCCTTTTGCGACGAGCGAAGATCATCGGACCTGGTGACCTCTTGGAGGCGGCATGCCAGGCAGATCAGGAAGCCGCCCTGGAGATTGCGCAGCTGTTCGATGGCCTGCCCCTGGCTCTCGATCAAGCCGGAGCATATATCGAGGAGACGGGATGTAGTGTCTCTGATTACTTCGACCGCTATCGCAAGAGCAGGACAGGTCTGCTGAGTCGACGTGGGAGTCTGCTCACTGACCATCCAGAATCCGTCAGCACCACCTTCGTCCTGTCCTTCGAGAAAGTGGAACGAGCCTGTCCTGCCGCTGCCGAACTGCTACGGCTCTGTGCCTTCCTGGATCCTGATGCGATTCCCGAGGAAATGATTATAGGAGGGGCTTCTGAACTGGGTCCCATCCTGCACTCTATAGCAGCCGACCCTTTCGAACTGGATGGCGTCATCGCGGAACTGCGTCGCACCTCTCTCCTGCAGCGCGATGCTGACGCTAAAACGCTGAGCATGCATCGCTTAGCACAGGTGGTGCTCAAGAGCCGAATGGAGAAAGAGACGCAGCGTATATGGGCAGAACGTGCGTTGCGACTGGTTCACCGCGCCTTTCCTGCCGGAACTTTTGAGACATGGCCTCGTTGCCAACGCTACCTGCCTCATGCCCTGGTGTGTACACAGGTACCCCTAATTCGCGAGCAGTGGCAAGGAAGAGAACACCCGGATACCCTTGCCACTGCTCAAGCCTACGCTGATCTCCTGGAGAATTTGAACCGGCATATTCGTACTTCTTAATCTCTGCGACGATGTGGGTCTCTCCAACCCATACCTGTTCAGGTGAGTTTCTTCCGGTGTAAGGAGCAGGTATGCAGCCAGTAAAAGCTCCTCTGAACATCATGAAGGGAAAAGCCCTGCCGAGATCAGGATGGCTTTGAGGTTGATTTGAGAAGATTTTTGCAAGATTTTCTCATTTTCGTCCTCTTACGGCTCCAGTTCGCCACGCTCTACCTGGTCCAGCAGTCTTGCATAGGCCAGGAGAGACGGCTGGTCAACATGGGAGACGCTTCCTTTAATGAACAGCATTCCAGTTCAGTAGTCGCTTCCGCTCTGGGCTCTCAATGCCATTCCTCTTGTTGGAACTTTCCTGCATATCCTGCTGCCTTACCCAGGGCAGATAGTCGTCTGGGTTCTCAGCGCTATTCCTGCCGTTGAAATCCCAGCGGCGAGCCATTACATCAAGTGCAGTCAGTAGAGCGAACGAATAAAGTATTGTGTCCATCATATCCTCCTTATTAATGTCTTCTTCTCATAGGAAGCCGCGGCTCTTAAGAGAGTATAGGCTGAAGAAGGAGTGTGGACTTGTCATCCATTTATCATCTATTTATCATCTATTTTCTCTCGTCGATATCTGTTCCTCCCGAGGCATGCAGGGCAATGTCAGAGCAGGGAAACAGGCTATGTGATATCTTCTGGATGATGAACTGGGAAGTAAGTCCTCAGAAAAGAAGCAGATCTGAAAGCGCAGGCAAGAGATCGTCTTGCAAAGGAAGTTCCCCTCTCAAGCTTTCCGTAGCCCTGACACCCTGGCCAGACTATTGCAGAATCTGGTGTTTTCCCGTAGGATGTGTCTAGATCATCCATCAGGCAGAGAGGGAACAGAGTGAATGGCAAAACGGAGAGAAAAGGACGGGGGTTCCATATACTTCAGTACTATGAAAGGCATATATAGCTATGTTTAAGCCTGTTCTGGCTACATTGGGATATATTCTATCGCCAGATGGAAGTCAGGTGTTGATGATACATCGCAATAAAAGGCCGGATGATATCCATTTTGGCAAGTATAATGGTTTGGGAGGCCGTCTGGAGCCAGATGAGGATGTTGTAAGTGGGATGCGCCGCGAGATCCTGGAAGAGTCGGGTCTGGTGGCGGAACGCACCGTGCTACGTGGCACCATCTCCTGGCCTGGTTTTGGGAAGAAGGGCGAAGATTGGTTTGGTTTTATCTTTCGCATCGAGAGCTGGCATGGCGAGGTGCACGCAGGCAACCACGAAGGCACGCTCGAATGGGTAGCGCGGGACTCGCTCCTGACGTTACCACTCTGGCCCAGTGATCGTCTCTTTTTGCCCATGGTCTTCGACGATAATCCGCAGCTCTTTCATGGCTGCATGCCTTACCACAATGGCAAGATGGTAAGCTGGCATTATAAACGATGATGGAGAGTTGTAAGAATCAAATCCTTTGAATTGTGCTACAATCCACTTATCATAGCTGCTTGTAAATTGGCGTTTAGACTAAATTTTTATGAAGCCAGGTGGGAAGCGGCTTCAGCCCTATTCACTGTAATATGGCTTCAGTCTGCTCTACAAGCCGCCTCGTAAGAATTTAGTCTAAACATCAATGTAAAGAAAGAGAGATTGTATGACGACGCGAGATAAAATGGAGTCTATAGAATTTACGCAAAGCGATGGACGAATCAGTGAATTGCTTGATCTTCTGCATGAAATGACTGATCTACAGTCGGTTGGGGCGCTGGCGAGTTGGGATCAACATACAGCTATGCCTCCCGGCGCTGCAGAGGTGCGTGGGCATCAGATGGCGGCGCTTGAAGGACTGCTGCATGAGCGCTGGACCTCGCCGCGCCTGGGAAAGCTGCTGGACGAACTGGATAGCGCGGTGAAGCAGCCGAATTTTACCGATGCTGATCGCGGATTGGTAAGCCGTGTACGTCGCAATTATGATAGAGCAACGAAACTGCCGCGGACGCTTGTAGAAGAGATGGCACGCGTTAATGCTGCCAGCATTGAGGCGTGGGTAAAGGCCCGCAGAGAAAACGATTTTGCCAGTTTCGCGCCATGGTTACAGCGCACGCTCGATCTACAGCAGGAGGTTGCTGATCGCGTTGGTTTCATTGAGACACGCTATGATGCACTTTTGGACGATTACGAGCCAGGACTGACTGCACATAAAATAGACGAGCTGTTTGCTCCTGTACGTAATGTGAGTGCTACCCTGTTACAGCGCATCCAGGAGAGTGGGCATAGCGTGGATGCATCTTGTCTGGAAGGCAAATTTCCTAAACAGCAGCAGTTGGAACTGTGTGATAAAGCGCTGCGTGGCATGGGATATGACCTCACACGTGGCCAGGTTGCGTTGTCAGCACATCCCTTTACTACCAGCTTTGGATCGCCGTTCGATGTACGTCTGACTGTGCGCCTTAATGAGCAATACCTACAGATGTCTTTGATGGCTGCGCTGCACGAAGGTGGACATGCCCTGTACGAGCAAGGAGTCGCTCCCTCGCTTGTGCGCACTCCTATCGCAGGCGGAGCTTCGCTGGGAGTACACGAATCGCAGTCGCGCCTGTGGGAAAACTTGTTAGGTCGCTCCGAGCCTTATTGGGAGGGTCAATATGCTATTGTGCGCGAGGTCTTCCCTGAACACTTTGCCAGTGTGGATGTAGCGACCTTTGTGCGTGCGCTTAACAAGGTGCAGCCCAGCCTGATCCGTGTCGAGGCCGACGAGGTCACTTATAACTTGCACATCATTATCCGCTTCGAATTGGAGAAGGCGCTCGTCAATGGTGAGATTTCCGTTGAGTCGTTACCAGCCCTGTGGAACGCTAAATATCGTGCGTATCTGGGAATCGAGCCGCCCAATGATTCGGATGGTGTCCTGCAAGATATGCATTGGAGTGGTGGCTTCGGCTACTTCCCAACTTATACGCTTGGCAATCTCTACTCGGCACAGATTTTCCGCAAATTGCGCAGCGAGTTCCCAGATTTCGATGAGCGGCTGGCTAAGGGCGATACATCTTTCGTCTTACAGTGGTTGCGTGAACGCTTATACGCCTTTGGAGCCATCTACACACCTGAAGAACTGATCACGCGGGTTACTAGCGAGGCACCCGATCCAAATTACTTTGTGCAATATCTGACGAGTAAGTTCGAAAAGATATATGCACTGTAACTATTCACGTGCTCTTTTCCTGACTTCTCAGTGCCTACGGCGCTTCACAAGCCGTTTGGGGTGGTGGGATTGGCGGCCCCTGAGCCGTCAATCCCACCACCCACACACACACAAACGAGCGAGCCACCACAGTTGGCGAGGAGTCCTGAAGAGTTACTTATATTGATTTGATAGTGCCTAAAAATCTAGCGTTTTATGGCGATAGATTCATGGTACTACCAGCGGGCTCGGCATGGCTGAGCAGCAGTTGAGATGGTCATGACACCACCAGATGTGGTTCCAGTCGGGTGCAACTGTCGGTTTATATTAAGGGTACGCGAAAGCGGAAGGTGTATAAACCGGAAAAAGCCATCTCAACACTCGCGAGGAGCATTTTACTCCGAAAGGAGGGCTTAGAGCCACTATGTTTGTGTATGTGCGCAATCAGGATGGGGCAGCACTCATGCCCTGCACGCCTGCCAAAGCACGCAAACTTTTGCAGACAGGCAAGGCACAGATCATCGCGCATCGTCCCTTTACGATTCAACTGACATGGCAGTGTGAAGGACACGTACAAGAAGTGCGAGCAGGCATCGACAAAGGGAGTAGCACGACCGGAATAGCCTGTGTCGGAAACGGTCAGGTTCTGCTCTCAGCGGAGATTCACCATCGCCGGGATGTCAAAGAGAAGATGGATGATCGCAGAGATCGTCGCAAGAGCCGCCGCGCACGCCGCTGGTATCGCCCGGCACGGTGGAAGAATCGTGCATCGAGCAAGCGCAGTGGCAGACTTGCTCCTTCCATCAAAACGAATGTGGAGGAGGTGATTCGTGTCATTGGAAAGATTCCGCTTCCTCTCTCATCCATTGTTATAGAGGATGTTCAGGTTGACATTGCTCGTTTAAACAACCCTGAATTGCAAGGCAGCCAGTACCAGGACCCAACACGTCTGGACGAAAATCTGCGTATCGCCTGCCTGATGCGCGACGGCTATCAATGTCAGCAGTGCGGCAAGAAAAACATTAGAGCAACATCTATTCCATCCGGTTCCGCCCCAGGCAGACCCGCAAACAGTTTCACAGCTTACCCAAGATAGGGAAGGGACGAGTACGGTATCAGATGTATGAAGAGTTAAAAGGCTTCAAAAAAGGAGATATCGTCCTGGTCAAAAAAATGTGGGTGAAACAGGTAAATGCCATCTATGCAGAAGGACGGTTAGCCTTTCAGCGGGTGAAAGGCGAGCCCGCGAATGCCAAGCCGGAGGATTGTCACTTGTTGGAACGTGAGCAAACACTTGTCTGGGAAAATGTGTCATGAAACGCGAGAAAACGCTACATTTCGCTAGAGTTTCTAATACTAGTTTCGATACCTCGAATATTAATAGCTGGTATTGAAGTTGAAATGTCCTGATTGTCACCTTTAAAAAAGTCACGTTCAAAAGGGGCAAAGTACCCGCGCTCGTCCAGCTCAACTCCTATGTAGCGTAAGAGGCGGCGTAGAGGCTCAGGCCCTTCCTCTTCAGTGTCTTCCCGCATCAGAACATGTCCATTATTGCATACATAGCCCTGGTATAGACATGTGCCGCCAGAGCATTCTACATCGATAAAAACAAGTTGTGCCTGTGGGAACAGCTTGCACCAATTCAGGAGATCGGCTTCAAGTTCTTCTGCGTTCTCATCAAAGACATCTTCAGGTCTGTCTGCTAGCTGCACAGCTATACCGGGAAGAGGGTTGCCAACCAGGCGAATACGAACGTCGCACCAGTGACGGTGGACCTCATCGATTACTTGCAGCCTCGGCACTGCGTCAGATGCGCGTGTAAAGAACCCGCGAAACAAATAGCTCATAGTGTTTCACCGCCTCATCATTGAGCGAAAAAGCATTTCAATGGCTGTATTATAAAAAACTGCTTAAGTAAGGTTGTTCCATTATACCACGCCACCTTGTATTTTCGATAATCAACAAACTTATAATGAAATGTGAGGAGACGTTTTTCCTTGTAGGAATGCATTCGCCCAGACAGAGCCTTCACTCAACTGGAGACCGATCTCAGGATAGATTGCAAGAAGACCACTCACAAGTGGCAGCAGACGAATTGCATCTTCTCTTGTCTTTGCTTGTATCCACGAACGCTGTATCAAATGCAACAGGCGCTCATGCTCGTTCTTTCGTACCATCATATCTGCTATTTCATTGAGTACTGCTGCCCTCTCCTCGCCTGACTCGATGGCATAGGCTATTGTTTCCGCTTGCTCCCAGAGAGATGCGCGAGCGTATTCTTTGCCTAGATGCAGCAAGGCTGTCATTCGTTTGCCCCGATCATCGATGATATCGAGAAGCTTTCTCACATGATCCCACTCGTGTGCCTGGACATATCCCATACCTAGTCGCAGTAGTGCAGTATTACGTGCATCACTCTCTTTCATTGCATAGACATCTGCTTCAACCCTATTCCAGGCTACTCGGGCACGATCATGGAATTGTGCCTCGCTATAGGCAATACCTAGATCAAGCAGGGTTTTGATGTATGCAGTTCGGTCTTTAATAGATGGAATGAATGCTTCTACACGGTCCCACCAGCCAGCTTGCATATATGTGGTGACCAGTTCATCCAATTGTTTTGACCGCTCAAAACCGGAGCGAATGGACCATATGAGCAATTCAACCTCATCCCAGGCAGCAGAAGCACGGTCTCGGAGGCGCGCCCTGGCATAAGCCATTCCCAGATCGCGCCATGCGACAATGCGCATGCCGGGCTTCTGAATGGCACGTATAAATTCCTCCGCATGGTCCCAGAGTTGTGCTTGTATGCATGTAGTACTTAACTCGTAAAAATCATCGGACTGCTCACCCCAGATACTTACGGAGCCTCGTAACGTGTTGATTTCGTCCCTTATCCTTCCGACATCGTCCCAGAGTTGGGTCTGTGCATAGGAAGCACTTAGTCTACGTAGTATAGCAAGATATGAGTCGTAGTCTTCGCTTGCTGCGAGCGTATGGGCCTCATCCCATAATATCTTTGCGGGGGCCAGAAGTTGCGCCTGTGCATAAGCAGTACCGAGATCACAAAGTGCTGTTATGCGTACTTCACGATTCTCTATGCTCTTAATCTGTCTTTCGGCTTGTTCCCAGTACTGCATGGAGGTATAGGCATAGGCCAGTTCGCGTATCGCAATGACTTTTATATTGTTGTCTTCAATCGAAGAGGTCAATGCTTCCGCCCGCTCCCAGTTTGATAGCTGGATGTAGGTGTTACTTAGCTCGAGTATTGCTGTAGTTCGCATATCTCTGTTCTCGATCATGGGTATCAGAGTTTCTATCTCTGTCCATACGACACCAGCCTGGTCCCAGAGCTGTGACTGGTGAAGAGCGATCCCTAAAGTGCGCAGTGCTCTCACTCGCAGGTCGCTATCCTCAATGGCTCGTAGAAGTGCATAAGCTTGTTCCCAGAGCTGTGCCTGTGCGTAGGAATGAATCAACGTAAGAAGCGCAAGAGATTGTGTGCGGCTGTCGTCAATGGTACGAAGCAATGCTTCAGTTTCCGTCCATACAATTTTCAAACGGTCCCACAACTCCTGACGCCCGCACGCGCTGCCCAGTTCGAGGAGAATGTGAATACGCATATCGCGTTCCTTGATAGAGTGGATCAGTGCATCAGTGCGCTCCCAGATCTGGGCCTTGACGTAGGCAATTACCTGATCATGCAATGCTTCTGCCTGTATTTTACTCTCCTGAATTGTAAATATGAGTGTTTCCGTTTCATTCCAGAGTATTTTTGCCTGTTCCCACAACTGTGCCTCAGCATAAGCGCTACCCAGATCACGTAGTGCGGCGATGCGTGTGTCACGCTGGTCAATGGTACGAATAAGAGCTTCAGCATCAGTCCATACTATTTTTGCACGTGTAGAGAGTTGTGCTTGCGCATAGGCTTTGCCCAGATCATACAGCGCCCATATTTTTGTGTCATTATCCTTGATTGCATAAATTTCCTGTTCTGTCTCTGACCACACTGTGTAAGCCTGTTCCAGGAGTTGAGTCTGTGCATAAGCTGTGCCCAGATCTAGAAGTGCTTCGATACGTATATTGTCATTTTCAATGAAATGTATCAGTTCATCAGCGCGCTCCAGCATCTGTGCTTGTAAGTAGGCGGTACTCAAATCGAGGAGCGCTTCAGTCCGTGTCTCGCCAATGTCGATATCAAGAATGAGTTTTTCTGCACGCATCCAGAGGCGAGCCTGCACATAGGCAATACTCAAATCGTGTAGCGCTTCAGCAAGAATATAATCTACTTCGATGGAACGCGCTATCGCTTCTGCCTGATCCCAGAGCTGCACCTGTGCATATGCGCCACTCAACCTATGTAGGGCCCTTGCTCGTGTGTAGTGATCTTCAATAGCGCTGATCGCGACCTCGGCTCTCGCCCATACAGCTTTTGCCTGCTCCAGGAGCTGCGCTTGTGCATAGGCAATACCTAGTCGACGTAATGCTAAAGCCTGTGCATAACTTCCTTCTATAGTTTGTGTAAAAGTATCGGCCCTGGCCCAGGTCATTTCAGCATATTCCCATAGTTGTGCCTGTACATAGGCATTTCCTAGATTGAGAAACGCGGTAAAGCGTGTGTTGTCATCTTCAATAGCGTGTACGATAGCCTCGGCTTGATCCCAGAGTTGTGTCTGTGCATAGGCGGTAGACAGATCCAGCAACGCCTCATCTCGTGTCATCTGGTCTTCGATGGAACGTGCGAGGTTCTCTGCTTGATCCAAGAGCCGTGCCTGGGTATACGCATTGCTCAGTTCGCGAAAGGCCCATGAACAGGTAGTGTTATCCTCGATCGATTGCGCGACTTCCTGGGCTCGCACCAGAAGCTGGACGCTTTCTGGCTGTTTCCATGCCTGTTCTTTCAGGTATTTGGCAATGTAGAGCAAAACTCTTGTTTTATGGACCGGGTCAGTTAACAACTCTACCAGACCTATGGCTTGTTGTTCCCTTTTCAAGTATAGCAAGAGTTCAAACGCCGCAAGCGAGTAGCGATCTGCCTGGCTTGTCAAGCTACATCGCAGCAATGTGTAACGCCACAAATGGGGAAGCAACGCAATACCTTCCTCTGTATTCCATGCCACCCATGCCGTTGCCTGTCGTCCCAGGTCCAAATCTTGTACATAGGATCTCGTGCTAGGATCGTCCTGTATTTTTGCCTGCCCATACGTTCCTCTATCAAGGACAACGAAGAGTTGCTCCCATTCGCGTGCAAGGTACAGGTGAGTAATATAGTACTGGCCGGCATAGGATTGCCGCTCTAACTCGAGTGTGCCAGTAACTTTCAAGCCAGACTGCTTCTGTTCACACCATTGTGCCAGCGTTTTATGCCAGTCCTCTTCTTCATCCTGAGCAAAAATGTAGTGCTTGTGTGGGTGTGACTCGTCCTGCCGCAAGTACTCACGCAATTTGAGATGAAAGAGCGAGTAGCGTTGTTGCCCATCTTCTGTGATCAATCCGCCCAGACGCTCCAGTCCATCATTCAGTCGGTGCTCTCTGACGATTTTCTGCTCCCGTAGTTCAAGGATTTGCCTGATATGGCGCCTGGGCAATGGTTCTCGGGCTACAAGCAGTACACCCAGAATAGGTAGAATGATCTCGTTCCATTCGGTAGATTGCCGCCTCAAACGATCGATAGACAGAGAAAACAGATTATTCGGATTATCACTCATTTGCTGAATCATATTTATAGAGGCAAGTGCATCATTTTCTGCCAATTCTCTTGCCACCAGGTCAAGGTACAGTGCGTTTTCTTGCATGACCTGGTAGAACTGATCTGCCAGTTCTGCCTGTCGCCCAACAAAGCTATTCAGACGATCGCGCAGAAAGCCGCTATGGTCAGCCAACATCGCTCGTAGTCGCTCTTCTCGCTCCACCTGGGCGTAATTTTTCTCCCAGAGATGAACGGCAGCACCAACGAGACGCGCCAGATGCTCAGGTGAGGTGAAGAAACTGACGATCTTCTCCCGACGGAACTCCTGGCGTAAAGCAGAAATGCGCTTACCCTGATCTCCTTCGCCATTGACTTCATCCATCATAGAACGTGGCCAGGCAACATCATTTGCAAGCAGGAAAATAAGGCAGGGGATCTTTTTCTCAATTGCCGTGCGATATTCCAGTTCGGTTATCGACAATTGCGCAGGGTTTTCTTCACGTGGAATATAACCATAACGCCATGCGATGATACCGATGTAGAGATCACAGCTTGCCACATCCTCCAGGCATTTATGTAGTGGGCGCTGATGCGCGGCTGTATAATCTTCCATAGAGATGACATCATACCGCATCTGTCGTAGTGTGCGATAGACGACGTCACGATAGTCTTGAAGATCGCTATAAGTTGAAGACAGATAGATAGTCGCCACGCGCAATCTCCTTACACCTGCCAGGAAAATTATCGGATGAAAGTTGCCACCATT